>Ga0207641_10000205_pt1 | contig 78692 bp, 78 predicted proteins | sample KBSSwiS62_FD_184306 | JGI IMG/M metagenome (GOLD analysis project Ga0207641, IMG submission 184306) | Switchgrass rhizosphere microbial communities from Kellogg Biological Station, Michigan, USA - KBS Switchgrass S6-2 (SPAdes) (version 2) | ecosystem: Host-associated > Plants > Roots >...
GGCGGTCGGACAAGTCAACACCAAGGCAATAGCCAATGGAAAAACTAGTCTAACGCTGAGTTTTTGCTCAGGATATCTTGAAAAAATCATGCGAGGATTTTCGTCCAAAATAAAAAATATTTGATCCAATCTTGCTGTTTAATGTCGACTATGCGACTTATCTCCCGCTTGGTCCGCGACTCGAAGCATTCCCCGGGGGAGGCGAACATGGACCGCAAACTCCACACAAACCGTATATTACAACCTAACTAGCACTCACGCCTGCGCGAATGAATATCGCAGAGACGATGAGCCGAATTGCGGCCGAACTCGCGCTGCTCGCGGGTTGCGGGCTTTCTGCTCTTCGCGATCAACGACGTTCTCGTCGACCTGATCTATTTCACCCGCCGCCTGTGGCGCGGGTTGACCGTCTACAGCCGCTATCCGCGCGTCTTCGCCAGCTATTTCGTGTTCAAGAAGGATCCGGGCTTCCTCGCCATCCTCGTCCCCGCGTGGGACGAATCGACGGTCATCGCAGCGATGCTGAAGGCGATGCTCGATCGACTCGACTATGATGATTTTCGCGTTTTCGTGGGCCAGTATCGCAACGATCCGGCGACCGCCGCCGCGATCGCCAGCGTTGACGATCCCCGGGTCGAGCCAGTGCTGGTCGACGCCGACAGGCCGACGACCAAGGCCGATTGCCTCAATCACCTCTACGGTATTATGTAGCACTGTCGGCCTACGGCGCGAAAGAAGGCGTGCTGTCGATCCCGCGCATGTTCGTCGGCAACGTCATAGCGGTGCTCGCCGCCGCGCGGGCGCTGTCGCTGCACGTGGGCGGCGGCGCCAGACGGTGGGACAAAACCGCGCACATGTTTCCCGCCGAGCTGCCGCAATGAGGCAGTCGCTGCGCTTTCTCGCTATCGCGGTCATCGGGTGGGCGGGTTTCCGCGCGATGACCTTGGGGATTGTCCCGGGCGCGCAGATCTTCACTGCTGCCCGGCCTCGCGCTTCCGCACCCGCGACCGCCCCGGTGATGGCCACGCAATTCGCGCCGATCGAGCCGATCGCGCCCGCCCCGGTCGCACCGCCGCCAATACAGGCCGCGTCGATCCCCTATTTTTCACCGGGCCCGATGCGCCAGATGGTCGTCCCGGTTTATTATGACTATCGCGGCGCGCCCGCTTCGCCCGCGCCGACCGCTCCATCCCGCCGCAGCACCCAAGCGATCTGGGCGCTCCCCGAGCCACGGTCCGTCTTCCGGCCCAATCCCTCGCCCCTCGATGACTGGCCGTTTTCGCGCCTCGCGTCCGCCGCAATGCCGGCGCGGTCGACCGTCACCGCGCCGATGCAGACCACCGCGCCGGCGATTGTCGCGGCGCAAATCGACCGCATTCAACTGACCATGTGGGCGATGCTGCGCGACACCCGCACCCTGACCGCCGCGCCTCATTCGCTGGCGAGCGGCGGCACGCTCGGTGCCAGCCAGGCCGGCGCGCGGCTGGTCTATAATTTCTCGCCAATGATCTCGGCAGTCGTCCGGACCAGTTCCGAGGTCGGGCGCCGCGGCGGTGAAGTCGCGGGCGGGATTCGCGTCCACCCGCTGCGTTCGATCCCGCTGTGGATCACCGCCGAACGGCGTCAGGCAATCGGCCAATATGGCGGCGGCCGCAACGCGTTCGCCCTTTTTGCCGAGACCGGATTCTACGACCGTCCAATGCCGTGGGGCTTCCGCCTCGACGGCTACGCCCAGGGCGGCGTCGTGGGGCTCCGCAGCCGCGACTTGTTCGCCGACGGCGACGTGACCTTCTCGCGGCCGGTCTATCGTCAATTCTCCGGCGGTCTCGGACTGTGGGGCGGGATCCAGCCGGGCCTGTACCGCGTCGACGCCGGTCCGCGGCTGTCGATGAAGGTCCGCCGCAACCTGCGCGTTCACTTCGATTACCGCCTCCGCCTGGCCGGCAACGCCGAGCCCGGATCCGGCCCCGTCGTGACCCTCGCCGGCGACTTCTAGTCGCGGCTTGGCCATGGCTGCGGTTTGCGGCTAGTCCTGCGCCGCGAACCATGGATATCTACCTCCCGATCGCCGGCCAGTCGGTCAACGCGCTGTTCATGATCCTGCTCGGTTTCGTGGTCGGCCTGCTGTCGGGCATGTTCGGGGTCGGCGGCGGCTTCCTGACCACACCGCTGCTGATCTTCTACGGCATCCCGCCGACCGTCGCGGTCGCGTCCGCCGCGACCCAGATCACCGGCGCCAGCGTGTCGGGGGTGATGGTCCACATGCGCCGCGGCGGCGTCGACTTCAAAATGGGCGGAGTGATGATCGTTGGCGGCCTGTTCGGTTCGCTCGCCGGCGCGGCGCTATTCCGGGCCCTGCTGGCGACTGGCCAGATCGACCTGGTGATCGGCGCGCTCTACGTGCTCATCCTCGGCTCGATCGGCGCGCTGATGCTCAAGGACGCGCTGGTCGCGCTCGGTTATGTCCAGCTCAAGCCAGCGGCGGCCAAGGCCTCGCGCCACAACCGCTGGGTTGCCGCGCTGCCGCTACGCTGGCGGTTCTACAGCTCGGGCCTGTATATTTCGCCGCTCGCCCCGCTCGCGCTCGGCTTTGTCGCCGGGATGCTCACCTTGCTGCTCGGGATTGGCGGCGGCTTCATCCTGGTGCCGGCGATGATCTATCTGTTTGGGATGGCGGCACGGGTGGTGATCGGCACCAGCCTGGTGATGATTCTCGCGATTACCGCGGCGACGACCATGGTCCATGCGCTGACCACCCGCTCGGTCGATATCGTGCTCGCCGCTTTGCTCCTGATCGGCGGCGTCATCGGCGCCCAATATGGCGCGATGCTCGCGACGCGGGCCAAGCCCGACCTGCTCCGCTTCGGGCTGGCGATTATCATCCTCCTCGTCGCATTGCGCATGGCCCTCGGTCTCGCCTGGCGCCCGGACGAAGTTTATTCGATTGAGTTCCTGTGAGCCGAGGCCGGATTCCACTCCTGCTCCTGGCTTTCGCGCCGTTGCTGATTGCCGCCGACAAGCCGGTCCTCGTCCCTGACATTTCGGCGCGCAAGGTCGAAATCCGGTACAGCTTCACCGGCGCCCAGCTGCTGCTGTTCGGGGCGATCGTTTATCCCGGCGGACGGCCCCCGCCGCGTGCTGCCGATATCGTCGTCGTGCTGCGCGGTCCGGTCCAGCCGATCCTGGTGCGCGAGAAGCAGCGCATTCTGCACATCTGGATGAACGCCGATTCCAACCGCTTCCGCTCAGCTCCGTCCTTCTACGCTGTGGCCTCGTCGCGGCCAATCGCCGAACTGGTCGATGAGCGCACCGCGGCGATCTACGAAATGGGCCTGCACAATCTGCAATTATCCCCCGGCGGCGGCGCCTTCCCCGAAAAGGAGCGGCGGTTCGAGGCCGGGCTGCTCGACCTGCGCAAGCGCGACGGCCTTTATTCCGAGAACCCCCGTGGCGTGGAAATCAGCGGCGGCGTGCTCTACCGCGCGACCATCACCATCCCCAGCCAGGTTCCGGTCGGGACCTACACCGCCGAAACCTTCCTGGTCGACCGCGGCCGGGTGCTCGCCGTGGCGACCAAGGATATCGAGATCAACAAGTCCGGGTTCGAGCGCTTTGTCGCGCTCGCGGCGCGGCGCCATGAAGGATTGTACGGCCTCGCTGCCGTCTTGCTGTCACTCGGGCTGGGCTGGGCCGCCGCGACCTTCTTCCGCCGCCGCTTCTAAGCCTAAGCCAATTTTAACCGCTCGCGGGTATGAACCCTGACACGAATGTCAGTGAGGGTAGCGGACACTATGAACGATCAGCCGAACCTGCGTCAGTTTCTCGACGAAGTGAACAGCTTTGGCGAGGAAGGTCAGGCCCCGGGCGCCGCCCCCATGAAGGGCCAGCCAATCGCTGCGATCGGCAAGGTGCTGGAGATCGCTGGCTCCGGCTCGGCGATCTGCATGGATGCCAAGCATCTGCTCGCGCTCCAGTCGCATTCTGATCCGTCGGTGGCGATGTCCGGCCAGGTCGGGAGCCAGGTCAAGATGATCGTCGGCAACAGCTGGCTGATCGCCAACGTCCGCACCATGCGCGCTGACGAAAGCGGCGAAATCATCGCCAACGTCGACTTTCTTGGCGAAGGCAGCCGTGAAGCGTCGGGCAAGATGAGCCATTTCCGCCGCGGTGTGACCCGCTATCCGATTCCCGGCTGCGACGTGCACTGCGTTACCACCGAAGATCTGCGCGCGATTTTCGCCGCCAGCGATGAACCGAATATCGAAATCGGCACGGTCTATCCGACCGACGACATCCGTGGCGCGCTCTACGTCGACCCGATGCTCGGCAAGCACTTTGCGGTGCTGGGATCGACCGGTACCGGTAAATCGACCTCGGTCTCGCTGATCCTCCACCGCATTTCCGAACTGTCACCCGAGGGTCACATCGTGATGATCGACCCTCACGGCGAATATTCGGCCGCGTTCAAGGGCTGCGGCGAATTGTTCAACGTCGACAACCTCCAACTGCCCTATTGGCTCATGAATTTCGAAGAGCATTGCGAAGTGATGCTCACGACCCACGATGCTGAGCGCCAGCGCGACGCCGACATCCTCGCCAAGTGCCTGCTCGCCGCCCGCACCAAGGGCAAGGACATGAGCCAGTACGGCAAGGTCACCGTCGACAGCCCGATCCCGTATCTGCTCGCCGACCTCAACGGCATCATCGTCAACGAAATGGGCAAGCTTGAGCGGGCCGGCGACACGCTGCCCTACCAGCGCCTCAAGACCAAGCTCGACGAGCTGCGCGCCGATCCGCGCTACACGTTCATGTTCTCGGGTATGCTGGTGTCGGACACGATGCCCGCCCTGATCGCCAAGATGTTTCGCCTGCCCAGCCAGGGCAAACCGATCTCGATCGTCGACGTGTCGGGCGTTCCGTCCGAAATCACCTCGGTGGTGGTGTCGGTGCTCGCCCGCATGGTGTTCGATTATGCGATCTGGTCGCGGACCGAGGCCCAGCGCCCGCTGCTCTTGGTGTGCGAAGAGGCCCACCGCTACGTCCCCAAGGACGAGAATGCCAACGGCCAGGCCGTGCGCAAGATCCTCGAACGGATCGCCAAGGAAGGCCGTAAGTACGGCGTCAGCCTCGGCCTGATCACGCAGCGCCCGTCGGATCTGGCCGAAGGCGTGCTGTCGCAGTGCGGCACGATCATCGCCATGCGCTTGAACAACGACCGAGATCAGGCGTGCGTGCGGGCCGCGATGCCCGAAGGCGCGCGTGGCTTCCTCGACGCCATTCCCGCGCTGCGCAACCGCGAATGCATCGTCTGCGGTGAAGGTGTCGCGATTCCGATCCGCGTGCGGTTCGACGATCTCGAGCCCGAAAAGCGTCCGGCCTCGTCCGACCCGAGCTTCGCCCGCCTTTGGCGCGAGACAGGCGACGAAGCCGGGATCATCCAGCGCACGATCAAGCGCTGGCGCGGGCACGGGCGCTAAGCACTAATCCTCAATAGCCGAGCAGCCAGGCGATCCCGGCGGCGACAACCGCTGCGAGCATAATCACCGCCGACAAAAGGATTTCACGGCCGCGCGTGACGACGGTCGTTTGCTCAGCTTCGAGCGCCAGCTCGGAATCATGCGCGCGGCGCTCCAGCTCCTTAACTGCGGCGAAATACAGCTCGCCGCCGTGGGCGCCGCGGCTGGCGATCGCCCGGAGTTCGTCGCACGATTGGCTTTCTAGCGAAATCAGGGGTTCCGGCGCTTCGCCGGCCAAGGCAGCCGGGGCGGTAGGAGCAAGTTGGTCTTGCACGATCATTGCAGGTTCCCCGTTCCGAGAAGGAGACCGACAACCCGGCGGCCACGCGCCGCCGAAACGCAACATAGGTATCGCCTGCAACATACATTAAATTGAAAGTTAATGGCAGTCCCGCCGACGTCGGTGAAACTAGCCCCGCTTCACACCGACGCCGAGCAGCGCCTTCAAGCGCGCCTTGACCGCGTTCGACAGTCCCGCATCGGCGACCTGGAGGCGGGTGAAGCGGACCGCGAGCGGATTGACCGGCACCCCGCCGCGGCGCACTTCGAAGTGCAGATGAGGCCCGGTCGACAAGCCCGACGAGCCGACATAGCCGATCACCTGGCCGGCGCGGACGAAGCTGCCTTCCGAAGCGATGATGCTGCTCATATGGCCGTACAGGGTCATCAATCCGCCCGGGTGGCCGATGCGCACTTCGCGCCCATAGCCACCGGACCAGCCGGCGGCGACGACCTGGCCATCGGCGGCGGCGACGATCGGGCTGCCCCAGCCCGCGCCGATGTCGACCCCGGCATGGAAGCGGGTGAAATGCAAAATCGGGTGATAGCGATTGCCGAAATAGGAGGTGATCGGTCCCGCCGCCGGCATCCTGAGACCCGACTCAATCGGTGCGGCCGGACGCTCGGCGTTGGCCGCGTCGACCCATTGGCTGCGGCCATTCGCATTCCACCGCACCAGTTGCAGGTCCGACTCAGCGCCGCGGTCGAGCCCGGCGTAGAGCAGGGTCCCACCCTGGCCCGCCAACACCATGTCGAACTGATCGCCCGACGAGACATCGCCGCCGACGTCAATTTCGGTCGCCAGCGCGGCGAGATATTGGGCGGCGACCCCGGGGCTCGCCCCGGCCGCGCGCAGCGACCAATAGAGCCCATCGCCGACCCGCCCCCGGATCCGCAGCGGACCGGCGGCGGCGGCCGCGGGCTTGGGCTCGGGCTCAGCGATCGGCGCGGCCGCGCGCACTGGCGCATATTCGATCGGTTCGGCGGCATCGGCCGGGGCCATGCGCATGCCAGTGTTACCGCCGCTCGACAGCGGCGCGATCGCCAGCGCCTGCCACTGGCGCTGCTCGTCGCTGCGCAGCTCGCGCGGCTTGGGCAGGGACGCCATCGCGACGCCGCTGCACAGCAAGGCGAGCACGCCGGCACTCTTCCATCCGACGCGCGGCATTCCCAGCGGCAGCGCGCGGGCGCCCCTCGCTTTGTTGCCAAAGCCCGGAGTGATCCTGGGTTGAGCCATCAACACTCCACCGCTCTGGCGAAACAAGGTTAAAACGGCCCTAAAATCCACTCGTCGAACATCGCTTGCGTTCGCCGCGCGCGATGCCACATTCGCAATCATGGCGCCGCGTTTAGACGCTCCGGTTCGGGCCATTCTCGGCCCGACCAACACCGGCAAGACTTATCTTGCGATCGAGCGGATGTGCGCGCACTCGTCGGGCGTCATTGGCTTCCCGCTGCGGCTCTTGGCGCGCGAGGTCTACGACCGGGTCGTCGCGATCAAGGGCGAAAAACAGGTCGCGCTGCTCACCGGCGAAGAGCGCATCGTCCCGCCCCAGGCGCGGTATTTCCTGTGCACCGCCGAAAGCATGCCCGTGCCGTCGGGCAAGAGCCACCACGACGACGAATTCCAGCGCGATTTCGCCTTCGCCGCGATCGACGAGGCGCAGCTCGGCATCGACCCCGAACGCGGCCATGTGTTCACCGACCGGATGCTCCGCGTCCGCGGGCGCGACGAGACATTGATCCTCGGCTCGGCGACGTTGAAACCGATCATCCGCGAGCTGTTGCCCGACGCCGAGATCGTCAGTCGCCCGCGTTTTTCGACCCTGCGCTACGGCGGAAGCGTCAAATTGTCGCGCCTGCCCCCGCGCTCGGCGGTCGTCGCCTTCAGCGCCGAGCAGGTCTACGCGCTGGCCGAGATGCTGCGCCGCTTCAAGGGCGGCGCGGCGGTCGTCATGGGCGCGCTGTCGCCATCGACCCGAAACGCCCAGGTGGCGATGTTCCAGCGCGGCGAGGTCGATTATCTGGTCGCCACCGACGCCATCGGCATGGGCCTCAACATGGACGTCAGCCATGTCGCCTTCGCCGGGCTTGAGAAGTTCGACGGCCGCCGCGATCGGCGCCTGACCATCGCCGAAATGGCGCAGATTGCCGGCCGCGCCGGGCGCCATCAGAAAGACGGGACGTTCGGCACGCTCGGCCTCGGCGCGGATGGCGGCGCGGCTTTCTCCGAGGAAGAGGTCGGAGCGATCGAGGACCATCGCTTCCGCCCGCTCGATTTCGTCCACTGGCGCAACGCCGAGCTCGATTTCACCGATGTCCGCGGGCTGATCCGCAGCCTCGAAGCCAAAAGCGACAATCCCTTGCTCCGCGCCGCCCCCGAAGCGATCGACCTCGCCGTGCTCAAATTGATCGCCGAAGACCCCGCGATCATCGCCAAAAGGCGCGACCAGGCGCGGCGGCTGTGGGCGGTGTGCGGCCTGCCAGATTTCCGCAAGGTCGGCCCGATGCACCACGCGCGCATGGTCCGCCGCCTCTACAGTTACATCGGCGAGGGCGGGCATGTGCCGCACGAATGGTTCGCCGCCGAAGTCGCCCGGCTCGACAATATGACCGGCGACATCGAGGCGCTGGCCGACCGCCTCGCGGGCATCCGCAGCTGGGCCTATATCGCCCACCGCTCCGACTGGCTGCAGGATCCGGCGAAATGGGCCAACCGGACGCGTGAGGTCGAGGCGCGCTTGAGCGACGCTTTGCACGAGCGGCTGACCCAGCGCTTCGTCGACCGCCGCACGGCGGTCCTCGTTCGCGACCTCGGCGCGCGCGGCGCGGATGCGCTGCCGGTGACCGTCGCCGCCGACGGCGAGGTCAGCGTCGGGCCCGAACCGATCGGCCATCTCACCGGCTTCGACTTCCGCGTCGATCCGGCCGCGCGCCTCGCCGACAAGCGCCTGCTGCTCGCCGCCGCCGAACGGCGCCTGGGCGAGGAACTCGATCGCCGCGCCAATGCCCTGGTCGCGGCGGCGGATGATGCGTTCGATCTCATCCTCGACGAAGCCGGCGGCGCGGCGGTCGGGTGGGAGGGCCACGTCCTCGCCCGGCTCGCCCCCGGACGTTCGCTGCTCGAGCCTGCGTTGCGCACAGCCCGCGCCCTCGACCGCCTTTCCGCGCACAGCCGGGCCGCGCTGCGCGGCCGCCTCGAGGCCTGGCTCGACGCCAGGATCGAAACGCATCTGCGCCCGCTCAAGCAGCTCGCCGCGACCGCGACCGACCCCGCCAGCCCGCCGGGCGTGCGCGCGCTGGCCGCGATGCTGTCCGATGCCGGGGGCACGCTGCCGCGCAAGGCGATGCTCGGCGCCATCGCCCATCTCGAGCAGGCCGACCGCCACATATTGCACCAGCTCAAGGTCCGGCTCGGTCCGCTCGACGTCTATCTCGTGCCGTTGCTCAAACCCCTGGCGCAATCGTGGCGCGGCGCGCTGCTCGCGGTGCGTGCGGGCCAGAAAGTGCCGGTCTTGGCACCCGCCGGAGCCGCGACGCTCGATCCCGAGGCCGATCCGCGCGGTGCCGCGCTCGCCTACCGCCGTCTCGGACGCGGCTGGATCCGCATCGACCTTGCCGACCGGCTCGCCAGCCATGCGCACAAGGTGCGCTCGGCCGGTGGCGCCGATCCCGTCGACCTGGCTTTCGCCACGTCGGTCGGCCTCGACGAACCCGCGATTGCCGCGCTGATGAACGAGGTCGGCTTCACCCGAGCCGGCGATGCGTGGCGCTGGCGCGGCCGCCGCCCGCAGCGCGACGACCGCCGCTTACCCCCGTCCCACGCCTTCGCGGAGCTGGCGAAACTCAAAAAGTGAGGATCGACCGCTACCTCTACTGCATCCGGTTGTTCAAAAGCCGCACCTTGGCTCAGACGGTGATCGAAACCGGCCATGTCCGCATCGACGGCAAGCGCGTCGAAAAGCCAGTGGGGAAGTGCGCGTCGGCGCCATTATTGCCCTTCCGCTCAATGAGCGCGTTCGCATCTTGCGGGTGCTGTCACTGCCCCACCGCCGCGGCCCGCCCGCCGCCGCGCGGCTGTGCTACGAAGAGCTGGGAATTGACGCCGTAAGCCCGGCGAAATAGCGAAGGCGTCTAAAGGGAGCCCCGACACATGACCTACGTCGTCACCGACGCCTGCATCAAATGCAAATATATGGATTGCGTCGAGGTGTGCCCGGTCGATTGCTTCTACGAGGGTGAGGTGATGCTGGTCATCAATCCCAACGAATGCATCGATTGCGGCGTGTGCGAGCCCGAATGTCCGGCCGAAGCGATCCTCCCCGATACCGAGAACGGGCTCGAGAAATGGCTCGAGCTCAACACCACCTTTTCGGCCGACTGGCCGAACATCACGCGCAAGAAGGACAGCCCGGCCGACGCCGACGATTTCAAGGGCCAGGACGGCAAGTACGACAAATATTTCAGCCCGGATCCGGGCACCGGCGACTAACCCCGCGATTCGGAACACACACGCGCGTTCAAGCGCTTGCCCACCACTGGTCAACAGAGGAACGCGCATGATTCGCTCAATTATACTGCTCGCGGCGGCCGGGCTTGCCGCTCCGACCCTGGCGCAATCCGCGCCGGCCGATACGCAACTTCCCGACCCGGCAGCAACAGCGCGAAAGGACAGTCTGACGATCGGTGTCGGCGCCGGCCTCGTCCCCGATTATGAAGGGTCGAACGATTATCGCCTGATCCCGGCCGGGGCAATCCGTGGCCAAGTCAGCGGTATCGCTTTCTCGACCAAGGGCACGTATCTCTACGTCGACGTCATCCCGCGCGGCGCGGGCAAGCTCGACTTGGACTTCGGTCCGATTGTCGGCGTGCGGCCCAACCGCACCGGCCACGTAAAGGACGATGTGGTCAATCTCCTGCCGCGTCGCAAAACGGCGATCGAAGTCGGCGGGTTCGGTGGGATCAGTTTCCACGGCGTGACCAACCCTTACGACACTCTCTCGCTCCACGTGGATGTGGTTCACGACGTCGGCAGCGCACACCAGTCGACCACGATCAGTCCCGAGGTCAGTTTCGCCACGCCATTATCGCACTCGACCTATGCGAGCATGTCGCTCGGTACCGAGTTCGTCAGCAACAAGTACGCCGATTATTACTACAGCATTACGCCCGCCGATTCGGTGGCCACCGGGGGCGTGCTGCCGGTGTTCAACGCCGGCGGCGGAATAAAGCATTGGAAGGCCAGCCTGCTGCTCAACCAGTCGCTGTCGGGCGACCTGCTCCACGGTCTGTCGGTCTTTGGCATCGCGAGCTATTCACGCCTGCTCGGCGACTTCAAGCGCTCGCCGATCGTGTCTGAGCGCGGCAGCGCCAACCAGTGGATCGGCGCCGTGGGGCTGGCCTACACCTTCTGACCGCAGGCCGCGGGCCTGATCAACTAGCGGGTGGCATCGCCAGCTGAGCGCGCCTAAGAGCGACTCTTCCCCGGGGAGCCAGCGAATTGGCTGAGAGGGACGCGTCGCGGCGTCCGACCCGTCGAACCTGATGCCGTTGATCCGGCCGGAGGGAGAGGCAGATGACGACCCTAATCCCGTTGACCCTGCATTTGCTGGTGCTGATCGGCGTTTATGAACTGGCCGCGGGCATCGCCGGCTTGACCGGCACGCTCGACTGGAGCGCGCTGATCGACGAGTTCGAGCGCTCGCCCGGGCTGACCTTCGTCACCGGCTTCCTGGCCTTTGCCATCGGCGCCGCGATCAACCTGGCGCACCATCATTTCACCGACGTGCCGGCGATCATCGTCTCGGCCATCGGTTGGATCGCGCTGGTCGAAGGCGTCGCCCTGATGGCCTGCCCCAAGCCGCTGCTGCGCTTTTCGCGCGGGCTGGTCCGCAACCAGAAACTCATTTCACTGCTCGCCGCCGTGGTCGGCGTCGCGCTCATCCTGCCCGGCCTCACCGGCCGCGCCGACCCCACCATCGTCTAGGACACACCATGGCCGACATCCCCGCACGCACCGAACTCAAAGTCACCACCGGGCCGATCCGCGGCAGCCGCAAAATCTACGTCGAGGGCCGCGACGGCATCCAGGTCGCGATGCGCGCCGTCGACCTCGAGCCGTCGTCGGGCGAGCCCCCGGTCACGCTCTACGACACTAGCGGCCCCTACACCGACCCCGCCCGTCGCATCGACATCATGGCCGGCCTGCCCGAGCTCCGCCGCGACTGGATCCGAGCCCGCGGCGACGTCGAGGAAGTCGCCCAGCGCGAGGTCCGCCCCGAGGACAACGGCCACCTCGGCCTCGGTCCCGACCGCTCGGGCGGCGTCGCGCCCTTCCCCGCCACCCGCAAGACCGTGCTCCGCGCCAAGCCCGGCGCCAACGTGTCGCAAATGCATTACGCGCGCCGCGGCATCGTCACGCCCGAGATGGAATATGTCGCGATCCGCGAAAATCTCGGCCGCGAGGAAGCCCTGCTCACCACCCGCGACGGCGAGAGCTTCGGCGCCGCCATCCCCGACTATGTCACCCCCGAATTCGTCCGCGACGAAGTTGCGCGAGGCCGCGCGATCATCCCCAACAACATCAACCACCCCGAAAGCGAGCCGATGGCGATCGGCCGCAATTTCCTGGTCAAGATCAACGCCAACATCGGCAACAGCGCCGTCGCCTCCGACGTCGCCGCCGAGGTCGACAAGATGGTCTGGGCGATCCGCTGGGGCGCCGACACGGTCATGGACCTGTCGACCGGGCGCAACATCCACGACACGCGCGAGTGGATCGTCCGCAACTCGCCCGTGCCGATCGGCACCGTGCCCATCTACCAGGCGCTGGAGAAGGTCGGCGGCGTCGCCGAGGACCTCAATTGGGACGTCTATCGCGACACGCTGATCGAACAGGCCGAGCAGGGCGTCGACTATTTTACAATTCACGCCGGAGTCCGGCTTCCTTACGTGCCGCTCGCGGCAAAGCGCGTCACTGGGATCGTCAGCCGCGGCGGCTCGATCATGGCCAAATGGTGCCTCGCCCACCACCGCGAGAGCTTCCTCTACGAGCGCTTCGCCGAAATCTGCGAGATCATGAAGGCCTACGATATCGCCTTCTCGCTGGGCGACGGCCTCCGCCCCGGCAGCATCGCCGATGCCAATGACGAAGCCCAGTTCGCCGAGCTCTATACGCTGGGTGAGCTGACCAAGATCGCGTGGGAGCACGACGTCCAGGTGATGATCGAGGGCCCCGGCCATGTGCCGATGCACAAGATCAAGGAGAATATGGACAGGCAGCTCGAAGTCTGCGGCGAAGCGCCCTTCTACACCTTGGGCCCGCTGACCACCGACATCGCGCCAGGCTACGACCACATTACCTCGGGCATCGGCGCGGCGATGATCGGCTGGTTCGGCACCGCGATGCTGTGCTACGTCACTCCCAAGGAGCATCTCGGCCTGCCCGACCGCGACGACGTCAAGGTCGGCGTCGTCACCTACAGGCTCGCCGCCCACGCCGCCGACTTGGCGAAAGGCCACCCGTCGGCCCGCGCACACGACGATGCTTTGAGCAAAGCCCGCTTCGAATTCCGCTGGCGCGACCAGTTCAACCTCAGCCTCGACCCCGAGACGGCCGAAGCCTTCCACGACCAGACCCTCCCCGCCGAAGGCGCCAAAACCGCCCACTTCTGCAGCATGTGCGGCCCCAAATTCTGCTCCATGAAGATAAGCCAGGAAGTCCGCGAATTCGCCCGCCTCAACCCTCCCCCCATTGCGGGGGAGGGCGAGTCAGCAAAGCTGACCGGGGAGAGGGGGCTTGCCGACGAGTCCGAAGCTTCAGCGAAGGCCGAAGCCGGCATGGCCGAAATGTCCAAGCGCTTTCACGACGAAGGCGGCGAGCTGTACGTCGGCGCCCGGACCCACGATTGATGGCCGATCTCTACCTCAAGCGGCTCGAGGCCGAGCGCAAAACCTTATGGGCGACCTGCCGCCTCAAGGGCCTCGCCAAAGACACCCCGGAGCGCCAGCGCATCGCCGCCCTCGACCGGGCGATCGCCGAACATAAGGCGAAGGCAGCAGAGTAACCGGGCCGCGCCCCATGAGACGCGGCCCCTCGTCACTTCAGCAAGCGCAATTCTTGCACGTGCACGGGCGGCACTGGCAGCCGCCGCGGGTGTCGAGCTTGGCGGCCTGGGTCTGCAGTTCGTTCTGGGTGGTCATGTCCGTTCTCCACTTAACCGAAAGGCGTTGATTCGCCCCGGGTGAAGTCTGTATGGCCTCCGTACCATGGTACGGAATCAAGCGAAAAATTCGGACACCATCGGCGGCCTCGCCAAGGCCGCGGGCGTCGGGGTCGAAACCGTCCGTTATTATCAGCGTCGCGGGCTGCTGCCCGAACCGGCACGGCCGCCGGGCGAGATTCGCCGCTACGGCGACGCCGACCTCAAGCGCCTGCGCTTCATCCGCCGCGCCCAGGCGGCCGGCTTCACCCTCGACCAGATCGGCGAACTGCTCGCGCTCGACCGCACGGATGACCGGGCGCGGGTGCGGGAACTGGCCACCGCGCGGCTGGCGGCGCTCGACGACCGCATCGCCGAGCTCGAGCAATCGCGCGCCGCGCTCGAACGCCTGCGCTCCACCTGCGCCTCGGGGCGCAAGGGCCCGTGCCCGATCCTCGACGCCTTCGACGGCGCATAGCCAACCGCCGCCCGGTTGCCCGAGTGGCGGCGGCTCCATTTTCGAATTGAACGAGGTTACGCGGCTTCAAGCTCGCGCGTGTCGAGGTTGTCGGGCAGGCCGGCGTCGGGGTCGACCGCGACCGCCTTGCCCGCCGCGGCATCGGCCTCGCGCTGGTCGAAGAACGCCGCGCGCTTCATCCGCTTGCGCAGCGACAGCGACGGGTTGTCCGGGGTCGGCCCGCGCTGGGCGCGTTCGACCCAAGTCTCGTTGCTATGCGCCTCGCCCGGCTTGGCGGCGGCGATCTGCGGCTGCGTGTTCCAGGCGAAGGCCGACCGCGGCGGTGCGATGATCGCCGGTTGCGGCTCGAACACCGGCGTGGGTTCGGGCTCGGGCGCGGCGACCGGCTCGACTGGCGCCATGTCATACTCGGCCAGTTCGTGGCGACGGCGCGTGCGCCGGGCCAGCGCGACCGCCGCCGCGGCCAGCGCGATCAGGGCCAAAGCCCCGGCGCCCAACAGGATCGCCTGGTCATTGTTGACCGCCGGCTCGCTCACCGCGACCGGCGCGGGCGCCGCGGCCGCCGGCTCGGGCGTGGCGTCGACGATCGGCGTCGGTTCGACCGGCGCCGCAACCGGCGCGACCGGTGCCGCCACCGGCGCACTCGCCGTGCTGGCCGAGGTCGTGCGCACCGGCGCGCGGGGCGCAACCGGCGCCTTGGCCGCCGTCCGCGCCTTGGGCGCGGTGCGGATCTTGGTCGTGGTGGTCTTGGTCGTGGTCGTGGTTTCGACCGGGGCCAGCGGATCGGCCGTGGTCGTCGTGGTCGTCACCGCCGGGGCCGGATCGACCGCGACCGGAGTCGACGCCGCCGGGGGAACCTGCGTCGTCGCCTCCTGGGCGACAGCCATGGTGGAAGGGAGCGCCAAAGCCGCGACAATCGCGGTAGCGCTGGCTCGTGCTCTAAGCTGCTTCATCATCATGCCGAGCCAACGGGCGGCAGCGGCGAATGGTCACGGGTTATCGACAGGGCGGTGCTTAGGGGCGCTGGGCGCCACATTCCCTCTCCCATGTACGGGAGCGCCCGGAAGCGGGCCGTCCGGGGGACGGTCTGACCCGGCCGCTGGCGACTCGCCCGGGCGTTTCACGACGAAGGCGGCGGCTCGAGGCCGAGCGCAAGCTATGGGCCACCTGCCCGCGAACTAACCCCGGCCCGCCGCCCGCCGCTGCAGATAGTCGGCCGCCGCCAGGTCCTGCGCGACATGGCCGAGCGATTTGTAGATGGTGATTTGCTCGTCATTCTCGCGCGCCCGCAGCCGCCCGGCGAGGACCTCGCCGATCTCCCCGATCACATGGGCATCGTCGACCAGCCCGGCGTCGCGCGCGGCGGCCAGTTCCGCCCCTTGGGCGAGCGCGCCCGGCCGGTAATCGGCGACGTAGCGCGCGCGGGCGACCAGCGCGGCGTCGACCTCGGCCGGCCCCAGCATGCTCGATCCGACGAGGTTGATGTGCGTCCCCGGCCTGACCCAGTCATTGAGCAGGATCGGCTCGCGCGACGAGCTGACCGTGCAGATCACGTCGGCTCGGGCCGCCGCGTCCGCTCCGTCCGCGACAGCGGTAATCGTCTGCCCGATCTGCCCACTCATCGCCTCGGCCAGCCCCTGCGCCTTTTCGGGCGAGCGCCCCCACACCAGGATCTCGCGAAACTTCCGGACCAGCGGCACGGCCCGCAAATGCGCTTCGGCCTGCACCCCGCAGCCGAAGATCGCCAGCACCTCCGCATCCTTCCGCGCCAGCGCATCGGTCGCGACCGCGGTCGCGCAGGCGGTGCGGATCATGGTGATCGGCTCGGCATCGGCGATGCAGCTGACCGCGCCGGTGACGCCGTCGAACGCGACGACCACGCCCTGGTGCCGGGTTCGCCCGGGCCGCCCGGGATCGCCGAACACGCTGACCAGCTTGGCGCCGAACGTCGACAGCGCCGCCAGGTCGCCCGGCATGATCCCCCACATGTCGCCGTCGCCGAGCGGCCAGATGGTCCTGAGCGGCTGTTCGCGCTCGCCGGTCGACAGCGCGATCATCGCCTGGCGCATCGCGGCGATGCACCCGGGATAATCGAGCAGCGCCTCGACCTGGGCAGCGTCGAAGAAATTGATCGTCATATCCGGTCCTGCATACAGCGCCCCACCCACGCTCACCCTGAGCCCGTCGAAGCGTCGCTCGCCGAGGTCTTAGCAGAGGTAGGCAGGGTCGGAATGTGCAAATGCTCTCTTGATCGCACCGCCCAGCCTGTTCGGAGAAGGCGAGCAATGCGATGGCGGCGAGCTTTACGTGCTGACGGCGGACTGATCCACGTCCGGATTACTCTTTTCCTTTAGCTCTCTGATTCTTTGCACTAGAGGCTCGAAGTTAATGAAGTCGGCCGGGTTGTCTCGGGCGAGGATGAATGCCTCAAATGCGGCCTTTTCGTCTGCGTCAAACTCCCGGTTCTCCTGTCCCCGTGGTCGGGTGATCGTCTTAACGAAACCCTCAAAAAGTTCCTCCGGGAAGAGGTTTTCAATTCCATTCTTCGCCATCTGATTGGTTGGATTTCGCTCAAAAACGAACGGGACCGTGTTGTTCTCTTCGGGCAACGATTGATAGCTTCCCTTGGCCCTCAGAAATGAGCCAAGAGTATTGTTGTAATATTCAAGCGCAGCAAGGTAGCGAGCCCCAAATAGAATCCACTAAGGATGCGGCGGACGATCTTTAGCTCCTCCCCAACCGCGCCAGCGTCTCATCCAGCGCCTGCAAGAACCGTGACCGGTCCGCCTTGGCGAACGGTGCCGGGCCGCCGGTGATCCCGTCCGCTCCAACCCGCAAATCGGCCATGATCGCCCGGGTCGCGATTGCGCCGCCGATGCTTGCGCTGGTGAACGGCTTGCCGTTGTGACCGATCACCGTCGCGCCTTTCTTCAGGCAGCGGTCGGCGAGCAAGATGTCGCCGGTGATCACCACGGCGCGCGCGTCCGCGTGGTCCACGATCCAGTCGTCCGCCGCATCGAACGCATCGCTGACCACCACCCGCTCGATCAACTCATGGTCGGGCACGCGGATTCGTTGATTGCTGACCAATGTTACCGGCACCTCGCGCCGCCACCCGACCTTGTAGACCTCGTCCTTGACCGGGCAGGCGTCGGCATCGACCAGGATTCGAACGTCGCTCATCGCGCCGCCTTTAGCCCGCCCGCGCAGAAAAGACTTTCCTATTGAAGTCCCGGCGCCCACGCCCCCGATCCGCCCTACGGCGCGTTACCCCATTCCTGCCTCCCCCAAACCAAGGAATCTCATGCCCCGCACCGCCCCCACTGCCGCGCCTGCCGCTTCCCCCGCCGACTGGTCCCGCCTGATGGCCGATGCCTCGCGGTTGTGGGCCGACGCCGGGATGGTCGTCGCGCTGCGCTCATGGCGGATGATGGGCGGCGGCCCCGCCGCGCAGCGCGAGTTGGAGCGGATGTTCAACGAGAAGATCGCCGCCGGGTTTGAGCTCGCCGGGGCGCTGGCCGGCGGCGGCGTGACCAGCCCCGAGGCCGCGACGCGCACGGCGCTCGGGGTCTACGGCAAGCGCGTCCGCGGCAACCGCAGGCGCCTCGGCTAAGCCGCGCCTCGCCGGGCCGCGAACGGCCGCCCCGCGCGCGCAAAAAACTTTCCTACAGCACCCCAAATGTGGTCCACGCTGGCGGATGAGAATCGCGGCCTCCACCACCCGCTTGCGCACCGGCCATGACGGCCAGCTTCGCGCGCGCATATGTGGCGTCAACTTCGTCAACTTTGGCCTCGGTCGTACGGTAGGTTTGGGTGGCACACGCCACCCCAGCCCATCCGGCCGGACTCGCGCGCGCGCGTTGAGGAGCCAACTTGGCCAACTTCGGCGGGAGCCCTGACCCCTGATGGCTGACCTGTTTCGATTGCCGAGAGCGCCGCGGCCGATCCGCATTCGGACCGCTGAAACTGGCCCGTCGGTCGAATAGGCTGGCGGTGCGTCAATAATGGGTGGGACGACAGCCGCGGTTCACGATAAGCATGGTAGCGGATCGTCGAGGGGGAGGGTCGATTGGCCAAGCCGCGCCGCATAGTGATGCTTGCGTTCGGGCTGTTGCTCGCTGGCCCGGCGTTCGCGGCCGACAGCGCGGCCGATCCGCCCAAGATCAGCAAGCCGCAGCCGGCGCCCAATACGACGCCCGACGTCCCGCCGCTGCCGCCGGCCTATTTCGACCCGACGCTGGCCGTCGGCGGCGACGATTTGAAGGCGCGCAAGGTCGAGACCCGGCTCAGCGTCGAAGTCCTGGTCAACGGCCGCGGCCCCTATCATTTCATCGTCGACAGCGGCGCCGACACGTCGGCCGTCGGCCTGCGCATCGCTCGGGATCTGGAATTGCCGCTGGGCACCCCGGCGATCCTCAACGGGATGACGTCGCGCAACCTCGTCGACCGCGTGAAAATCGATCAGCTGACGCTCGGGCCGAGCATTGTCCACGATCTCCAGGTCCCGGCCCTGCGCGAAATCGACCTCGGCGGCGACGGCCTGCTGGGCATCGACGCGCTCGTCCGCCAGCGCCTGATGATGGATTTCGAAAAGCGCCTGATCAAGGTCGAGGACGCGGCCAAGCCGATGAAATACAACCCCGGCGACATCGTCATCGTCGCCCGGCGCCAGCGCGGCCAGTTGATCCTGACCGCGGTCCAGGCGGCGGGAATTAAGCTTGACGCGGTGATCGACACCGGCACCGAGATCAGCATCGGCAACCTGCTGTTGCGCGACAAGTTGATCCGCCGCCGGGCCAAGTTCACCACGGTCGAGGCGATCGGGGTCACCGGCGTGACGGCGAAGCTGCAGATCGCCAACATCGACGAGCTGCGCCTCGGCCCGGTGATGTTGCGCAACGTCCCGATCGCCTTCGCCGACGTCCCGCCGTTCAAGCTGTTCGGCCTAGCCAACGAACCCGCCTTGCTGCTCGGGACCGACATTTTGGAAACCTTCCGCCGGGTGTCGCTCGACTTTCGCGCGCGCAAGGTCCGCTTCCAGCTGCGCCGCTGCACCACCGAAGGCGTCGTCATCAGCACGTCACCCGAATCCTTTACCCGCCTGTCGTCGACCGGGATGGCGGACGTCTGCCAGCATTGACGGCTGACGAAGCAGGTTGAGCCGCAATGAACGACCGGTTCAGCCGGGCCCCATGGAACGCTCCCTAGGGTTTGTGCGTCAACTCGCAGCCATCAAGGAGAAGACGAATGAAACGCACCCTGATTCTTGCCGCCGCCGGCGTCGCCTCGACCGTGCTTGCGGTCGCTCCAGCCAGCGCTCAGTTCGGCCGCTGGACCGACCGCGGCTGGCGCACCGTCGCTTACACCCGGGTCGACGGCCGCGATACCGACACCATTCGCATGCGCGGGCATATCCGTGAACGCGCGATCCGCGTCTGCGCGATCAACGCGCCGCTCAACCTGCGCGATTTCGACATCCGCTTTGAAAATGGCGGGCATCAGGACGTCAACACCCGCGACATGCTGCGCGCCGGAACCTGCACCCGCGCCGTCGACTTGCGCGGCAACCGCCGCGACATCGCCGCGGTCCGCTTGAAATACTCGCCGATTCTCCGCTCGATGCAGCGTCCGTGGGTCCGGATCCAGGTCCGCTAAGGAGAGGCGTGGCGGGGTTGCGCGGCCCCGCCATGCTTTGACCAATCAATATAAAGGGATAAGATGGCCGCACTCCATCGCGCGGAGGGGAGGCGGCGGTGTTCGAGTCCCTGAAGAAGGCGATCGACGAGATTTTCGGGTCGGTCATCCGCCCGATCAAGGAGTGGATCCTGCGCCAGTCGTGGGGCGTCCGCACCGTCTGCCTGATCGTCATCGCCGCCGCGGCCTTCGCCTGGTGGAAACCGCAGACGGTCGGCGGCTTCTACCAGCAGGGCACGCTCTATTGGCGTTCGTGGCATGCGGATTCCGACAAGCTGCCGCTCTCCCGGCCGGCGCGGCAAGCGTTGGCGCTGGCGCTCAGTCGGCTCACGCCAACCGTCGAGGCTGACCTCGACACCGAAGGCGACAATCCGGCGTCGCCGATCACACCCTGGTCGGCATCGCAGTCGGTGTTGGCCCTCAAAACCGCCGGCCGGCCGATCGTCGGCCGGGACAGCTATGTCGCCTTCGTCAACAACGGGCGGTTCGCCCCGGATTGCTTTTGCTGGACCGAACGCCAGGACGACCCGCGGAGCGAAGTGTCGAGTTACATCAGCGGATGGGTAATGACCGCCTTCGCCGACCTCGGCGTTCCACTGAGCGGCGCGGACTATGACGATGTGTTGCGGATACAGAATGGCGCCGGCTGGTGGCCGATGTTCCCCGAATCCGGCGCGGCAAAATATCCGTCGACCTACGCCACGGGATGGATGACGCTTGGACTGTATCGGCAACGGGCCGCTGAGCTGGTGCCGCCCGACCGGCAAGCTGCGGTCGATCGCGCGATCCTCCGTTCTCGGTTATGGCTGATGCGCTCACGCGAGGGCGCGCGGTGGCAGACCCACCCGGGCGCACCGGTTCCCGAGTCGCACGACGCCGTGTCGGCGTTCGCGCTGCACGTCCTCCACCAGGTGGGCGGGAGCGATCTGACCGACGTTGACCGGGCGTGGCTCGATGCTCTCCCAACCCAGAACCTCGAGCCGACGTCGCGCGACAACCATTACATCATCCTCCCCTACGGCAATCGTTCGAACATCGACCGGATCTCGGACGTTCGGTTGCCGTGGATTTTACTGGGCACCGCCGATGCCTATGCCAGCGGTACGCCCGCGCAAAAGGCGCGGACTCTGAACTGGATTGAAAGAGCGCTGCGCGACCCGAGCGTCCGCACCGCCGACACCCAGGGCTTCGACTGGATGCGCGCCGAGCTGCTGCTCGGCCTGGCCGAAACGAGCAAGCGAACCGATTGCGAGGCTTGCCAAACCGGCGCTCCGGGGACGAAGTAGGGCCCATGAAACAATCCGACGGCGGCTGCCTGTGCGGCGCGATCCGCTACCGCGTCAGCGGGGAAGCGGTCGCGACCACCCTGTGCCACTGCCGCTCGTGCCGGCGGGCCAGCGGCGGGACCAACGTCGCCTGGGCGGTGTTCGACCACGCCCAATTCCATTGGCTGTCGGGCTTCCCCGCGCATTATTCATCGTCGGCCGGAATCGAATGGCTCTACTGCAAGGATTGCGGGAGTCTCGTCGGCTATCGCCGCTCTTCGCGCCCCGACCATATGGATGTCACCACCGGCACGCTCGACGATCCGGAAGTCTATCCGCCAACGGTCGAGATCTGGCTCGACCACAAGATCAGCTGGGAAGAGTGCAATCCTGAACTGCCCGGCCGAAGCGAGAGCAGCCTCAACCCCGCCGAGAACGAATAACTGCCGTTTAGCGGGCGGCGGCGGCGACGCCGGCGGTCGCGGTGCGGAACTGGGTCCGCGCCGGATAGCCGTGAATCCACGAGCCGCCGTAGCCGAAGGTCAGCGATGGCGTGAACTCGGGCCGCCGGTCGGTGGTGTAGGGCGCTCCGCCGGTGTCATCGAGCACATAGAAGTGGCCGTCAAGGCGAACGATGAGCACGGTAATCGGCCCGCCGACCATGTCATTGCCCATCGTCAGATAAAGATCGCGAGTCGCGAATCCGAGCGCACGCAAAGCCTGCATTTTGACGATCGCACGGTCTTCCATGTCGCCGACGCCATGCTCGAGCGTCTCCTGCGCGCTCGCCCAATAGTCGTGCATGCCCCATTCGGTCGCGTCGGACCGCCAGCGGATCGTGCGTTGGACCGCAGCCTGGATGTAATAAACTTGCTGGGCGTGGGAGAGCCCGCGCGCCGGCGCGATCAGCGCCTGCATCTGTGGGACGTTCGACGCATCGCGCCGCGCCCGTTCCCAATCATCGAGGTAGCGCGTCGGGCGGATTGGCAAGGTCACCGTTCCGAACAGCGCGGGGGCGAGCGGCCCGATGGCGTGCGAAATGACGATCGGCCGCTGATCGGGGGCATCGGCGGCCCGCGCGGCCTGCGACAGAAGCGCGAGGCAGCCGGCCAAACCAGCCCCTCCCAGTAACGCTCGCACCAGCAATGGATGTCCCATGAACCCCTCCGCGGCGCCTTGCCGGTTTCCCCACCTGGAAGAGGAACACGGAAGCCGTCACAGCGAAACCTTGAGGTAAATGGTAAATAAATTACTAACGGCGAAGCGTGACGTTGCTGCGACGAAACGAGTCAAAAATTAACTTTGGATAAGTCTGGGCGAGATTGTTCCGTATCCGAATCAGTGCCTTGGACCGGTCAGTGACGAATACGACGGAACTTCCGGCGACGCGATTTGCCCGCCGTTTCCAGTTCGAATTGCTTAATATTGCGAGCACGAATTCCAGCATTGCGGATTGGCCCAACGAAAAAGGGACGCCCGCCTTGGACGTCCCTTTCCGTTTCGCGTGCTCTCGCGCGCTATTAGTGATTGGTGGTGCTGTTGTCGGCCGAATTACGCACCGCGTCGGCAGTGTTATCGCCGGCGGCACGAACCGCATCCGCGGTATTTTGGGCATTGGCCTCGATATTGTCCGCGACGTTCGCGCCATTGGCCTCGATCATGTCGGCAGTGTTCTCGGCATTCGCCTCGATATTGTCGGCGACATTTTCCTTCGGCGTGTTGTTGCAGGCGGAAAGCGCGGCCAGGCCGGCGGCGACGGCAAGCGTGGTGGTGATCTTCATTCGTATTCCCCTGAATTGCTTAAGACAGCCGACGCAAAGCGCTCGACGGCTGTAACGGTTCCGTCATGGCCCCGGGGGCCGGACCTTTAATGTTTGAGCGCGTTCACCGCCGCGAGGGTCTTGGCGACATGCTGGCTGAAGTCGAGATCGTCATGGACCATCACGACCTTGCCGTTGCGGCCAATGACGTAAGAGGTCCGCGTGGTCAGCCCAGGATGCTCGGCCCAGGCCACGTCATAGGCCTTTTGGGTCGCCGGGGTGGCGGTCGCGACCGGGAACGCGCTGCGGCATTCCTTGACCGAAAAATCCTTGAGCGTCGCCAGATTGTCCGACGACATGCCGACGACCTGGGCGCCGGCTTTCTTGAAATCGGCGATGCTGTCGCTGAACGCGTGCGCTTCCGCGGTGCAGCCGCTGGTGAATGCCTTGGGGAAGAAATAGAGAACCACCGGGCCCTTCTTCAGCTGCTCCGCGAGGTGGAGTTTGAACGGCTTGCCACCGACCGCGCCGGTGGTGGTGAAATCGGGGGCCTTGGCGCCGACCGGCAGCGCGGCCAGGCCGGGGGTTGAAGCAAAAGCGGCGAGGCCGAGGGTGAGCAGGACTTTGCGCATGGGGCGAGTCTCCTTCCTCGCCTCCCTAGCGAAGCGGCCGAACGGCCGCCAGCGGGTCACCCTAAAGATTAATAGTGCTGCGGCGCGAGCCAGCCGGTCAGGACATAGACGAGGATCATCACCGGCCCCGTCAACAGGGTCGCGGCGATCAGGCCAAGGCGGATCAGCAGCGGATCGAAGCCGGTGTAATCGGCCAGGCCGGCAGCGACGCCCATGATCTTGGCGTCGCGCCGGTTGATCAGGAAACGTTGATTCATTGTGGTTTTCCTGGGTTGATGGTTCAGGCGATCGGCAGCGAAGTGGCGGCCGAAACGAACAGCAGCGCGGTGATGAACGCGCCGGCAAGAGCGGTGGCGGTGTTGCGTGCCGAATTGAAAGTCGTGAACATTGGTATTCCCCTTGATTCTGTTTTGCGGACCCGACCATCGGGCCACGGACCATACATTGCATGGAGCGTGCCAAATTGGAAAAATCTCGCAATTTCAATGTGACTGATCGTCAGGCGACAAAAAGTGGTGGTGAATTCCGCCGTCAGTTGGGGAATTTCCCAACCATGATCACTAATCGTCCGGCCATGGTGTCCGAATTCGGACAGTTGGGTCAGTCGGAGTAACCGAGGCGCTCCGCCCAAGGGAGGAGAATGGGGAGTACCGGCTCGAGTTGCTTCTCGTAGCGCCGCCAGCGCCCGCTCGCTCCCTGGCTCAGCGGCTCGATGACCTGGTCGTAACTCGGCGTGCCGATCGCGCCCCGTTGGCGCGCGGTGGCGCGGTGGTCGAGCATGTGCGCCTGCCACTGGAGGCCAAGGAAATCGACCAGGGGCCGGAGCTCTTCGTCGGGCGTCGCGATCAGACGCTCGTAGACCAGAGTATGAACCCTGAGCGGGAGCAAATCGCGGCTCCGCACCCACATCGACATGATCGCATCATAGGCCGCGGCCGCGTGGCCGAGGTCGAGGAAACAGGCCGTCGCATCGTTGAGCGCGAACCCCTGCATGATGCAGCTAAGGACAGCGTCACACGGGTGGCGTTGAACGAACACGATGCCAGCGTCCGGAAACAGACAATGCGCATAGGGCATGGCCAGCAGATTGAGCGGCATTTTGTCGATCGCCAGCCCGCCGAACCCCGGAGGAATGTGGCGATCGAGCTCGGCGAAATAGGCGGTCCGCGCCTCCTCAAGCCGGGCGATGCTCGCGCACCTGAGCTGGGCAAAATCGCCGAGCACGGTCTCGGCCTGATGCATCAGCGGCACTTCCTCGAGCACCGCCGTATCCGAATGGCCCATGAGGAAGGTGTCGAGCAACGTCGTCCCCGACCGCGGAAAGCCAACCAGCAAGGCCGGCGAGCGACGCTCCACTGCCGACAGTTGGGACAGGCCGGCGACCCACTCGGGCGTGAGCATTGCGGCTAATCCGCGGGTCCAGTCGAGATAGCCGGCCGCCCGCCGGCGCCACACATCATAATCGCGAGCCGAGCGGTTCATCGCGTCGGCTTCGGCGAACGCGGCCTCCGGATCGCCTTCGGCATCGGCAATCCGCGCCATCAGCCGGTGCCAGCGCATGGGATCGCGATCGGCCGGCTCGGTCAGGAGCAGGCGCCTGGCCTCGCTCGGCTCGCCGCCGCGCAGCGCGACCGCTGCCGCCGGATAAGCGACCTCTTCTCGGCGGACCCCGCGCTCCTCGGCATCGCCCAACAGGGTGCGAAGCGCGTCCGTGCGGTTGGTTCGCTCGAGCAGATATGCCAGCTCCCTGAGCGCGGGCGGGTCGGCTCGGCGCTCGCCGGGTGCGCCCACCGACACGATTTCGATCAATCCCTCGCCGGTCGCGTCGAAAGTAGCGACACCCGTCGTCAGTTCGGCGGCCTTGGCCAGCTGCCCGTCCGATTCGTCCTGACGACCGAGGTCGGCGAGGAGCCGGGCGAGCATGATCCGCAGCGCGGGATCGTCCGGCTCGGATTCGATCCAGCGCAGCATCTGGTCGGCGCTTTCCTGATACCGGCCGGCCCGCGCCAGTGCGGTCGCGAGCGCGCGGACGAGCGACGGCTCCGCCGGATTGAGCGCGGCCGCCTGGCGGAATGTGGCGACCGCTTCGTCCCAGCGGCCGAGCGCGCCCAACGACTGGCCGCAACTGCTCCACGCGCGCCAATCGGCCGCGCCCGACGCGCACAGTTTCGACCAGGCTTCCGCCGCCTCGGGCCAGGCTTCGATCGCACTCGCGGCTTCCGCTCGCGCGTGCCACAAAGCGAGCTCGGGCGGACTGGTCCCGGCCGGCCGGTCGGCCACGCCGAGCGCTTGTTCGGGACGCCCGCTATCGGTCAATGCCCGGACGAGCATCACCCGGTAGGCGATATTGTCTGGTTCGGCTTGCGCGGCCTTGCCCAGCCATAGGGCTCCGGATCCGGGGTCGCCTTGCCGGCAATGGATCAGGCCAAGCAAATGCTCGAGTTCGGGCACGCCCGGCGCGCGCGCCAACCGGGCCTCGGCAATCGCCCGGGCGCGGTCGAGATCGCCACGCCGGAAGGCGGACTGGACCTCGGCAAGATCGGCATCGTGCTCCACTGCTTGCGCCTATCGAGGTGCGCGGCAGGCGGTCAACCGTGCGGGTTTGCCGCTGCGGCCATGGCTCCCTACGTTGAAGGCCGATGGCAGATCCGGTTCCCCAGACAAAACCAAGCGGCGGCTTCCGCGCGTTGTGGCGGTTCCTGCCGATGCTGTGGCCGAAGGGCGAGGCCGAACTAAAGGTCCGGGTCGTCGCCGCGGTGGTGCTGGTGCTCGCTGGCAAGGCCGCGGTGCTGTTGATGCCGTTTGCCTACAAGGCCGTGATCGACGGCATGTCGACCCATCGTGCTGCATTCGGAATCGTCGCTGGCCTCGTGGCTGGCTACGCCACTGCGCGCTTCGCCGGCGTGTTGTCGGACAATCTTCGCAACGCGTTGTTCGAGAAAGTCGGGCAGCATGCGGCACGGCGGCTGGCCGCCAACGTCTTCCGCCACGTCCACGACCTCAGCCTGCGCTTCCACCTCGAACGCCGCACCGGATCGCTGACCAAAATCGTCGAGCGCGGCACCAAGAGCATCGACATGATGCTCTATTTCCTGCTGTTCAACATCGGCCCGACGCTGATCGAGCTGGCCGCGATCTGTATCATCTTCTTCGTCAAGTTCGGCGCCGGACTGGTCGCCGCGACACTGGCGATCGTCGCCATCTACATCGCCTTCACGCGCAAGGTGACCGACTGGCGCGCGCACCTCCAGCGGCAGATGAACGACGTCGACAACAAGGCCATCGGCCGCGCGGTCGATTCGTTGCTCAATTACGAAACGGTCAAATATTTCGGCGCCGAAGAGCGCGAGGTGAAGCGCTACGACGAAGCGATCGGGGCGTTCACCCGTGCCGCGGTGCGCAACGAGGTGAGTCTCGCCTGGCTCAATATCGGCCAGTCGCTGATCACCAACGCGATGATGGCGGGGGCAATGATCTTCACCGTCTGGGGCTGGAGCCAGGGCCGCTTCACGCCGGGCGACGTGGTGTTGGTCAATTCGCTGCTGATGCAGCTGTTCCGCCCGCTCGACTTGCTCGGCTGGGTCTATCGCTCGATTCGCCAGGGGCTGATCGACATGGAAGCGATGTGGGATTTGCTCGATACGCCGGCGGAGGTGGTTGACCAGCCCAATGCGCCGGATCTCAAGGTCGAACGCGGCCACGTCCGCTTCGAGAATCTGCGCTTCGGTTACGAACCGGCGCGCGAAATCCTCAAGGGGCTCGATCTCGACATCCCGCCGGGTACGAGTTGCGCGATCGTCGGTCCGTCGGGCGCGGGGAAATCGACCATCGCCCGCTTGCTCTATCGCTTCTACGATCCGACCGCTGGCCGGGTCACGATCGACGGGCAGGACATCGCCGCAGTCTCGCAAACCAGCCTGCGTGCGGCGATCGGGATCGTCCCGCAGGACACCGTGCTGTTCAACGACACCATCGGCTACAACATCGCCTACGGCCGCGACGGCGCGACCCAGCAGGACGTCGAAGCCGCGGCGCGCGGCGCCGCCATCGATACCTTCATCGCGGCGCTTCCCGACGGCTACGAATCAATGGTCGGCGAGCGCGGGCTCAAGCTCTCGGGCGGCGAAAAGCAGCGCGTCGCGATCGCCCGGACCCTGGTCAAGAACCCGCCGTTGCTGGTGCTCGACGAAGCCACGTCGGCGCTCGACAGCCGGACCGAGCAGGCAATCCAGGAAACCCTCGACCGGGTCGCCCAAAGCCGAACCACGATCATGATCGCGCATCGCCTGTCGACGATCGTCAACGCCGACCAGATCGTCGTGCTCGACGGCGGCCTGGTCGCCGAGCGCGGGACACACGAAGAGTTGCTCGACAAGGCCGGGCTCTATGCCGACCTCTGGTACCGTCAGGCGGCTGAGCAGGTGCTTGAGGAAACCGCCGAAGCGGCGGAGTAGCTTCCCCTCCCGCCGCGCCCGGTCTAGGCGTGAACGCCCTTTGCGGCGCGCTCGGTCCGCATTCGTTTGAAGAGTCCATGACCGACCCGCACAATATTCTCAAACAGACGTTCGGGTTCGACCATTTCCGTGGCGTCCAGGAGCAGGTGATCGACCGCGTGCTCGGCGGGCAGCACACGCTTGCGGTGATGCCGACCGGCGCCGGGAAATCGCTCTGCTACCAGCTCCCGGCGCTGATCCGCGACGGCACCGCGCTCGTCATCTCGCCGCTGATCGCGCTGATGCACGACCAGATCCGCAGCGCCGAAGCGTTCGGCATTCGCGCGGCCTCGCTGACCTCCGCTGACGGCGACCAGCGACGGACCATCGAGCGCTTCAATGCCGGCGATCTCGACCTGCTTTACGTCGCTCCCGAACGGGCAACGCTCGACAGTTTTCGGCAGTTCGTGGACCACGCGAAACTCGCGCTGATCGCCATCGACGAAGCCCATTGCGTGAGCGAATGGGGCCACGATTTCCGCCCCGATTATCGCAAGCTCAGGGGCCTGCTCAACGACCATCCCGAAGTGCCGCGCCTCGGCCTCACCGCAACCGCCGACCGGCGGACCCGCGACGATGTCCTGGGACAGCTCGGCATTCCGCACGACGGCCTGATCGTTGCCGGGTTCGACCGGCCCAATATCCGCTACCACATCCGCCCGCGCGAGCAGACCGGCAAGCAATTGCGCGAGTTGCTGGCGGTGCAGCCGGGGCCGGCGATCGTCTATGCGCCAAGCCGTGACAAGGCGGAGAAGATCGCCGAGCAAGTGACAGCGAGCGGGCGGCCCGCCGCGCCCTATCACGCCGGGCTCGAGCCGCAGATCCGCAAGCGCAACCAGGCGGCCTTCGTCAATTCCGAAGAGATGGTGATCGCCGCCACGGTCGCCTTCGGCATGGGCATCGACAAGCCCGATGTGCGGGTCGTCGCCCACGCCGCCATCCCCAAAAGCATCGAGGCTTATTACCAGGAGACCGGCCGCGCCGGGCGCGACGGCGAGCCGGCCGAAGCCTGGTTGTTCTGGGCGGCGCAGGATTTCGCCCGCGCGCGCCAGCGGATCGAGCAGGAAGTCGAACCCGAGCGCCGCCCGGCCGAGCGCGAGCGGCTGAACGCGCTGGCCGCGCTGGTCGAAACGCCCGGCTGCCGCCGCGCCATCCTGCTCCGCTACTTCGGTGACGACCCGCCCGAGCATTGCGGCAATTGCGACAATTGCCTGACCCCGCCGGCGACCATCGATGCGACCGAAATCGCGCGCAAATTGCTGTCGGCGGCGTTTCGCACCGAAATGCGCTTCGGCGTCGGCCACCTCGCCGACGTCCTCGCCGGGAACGACAGCGATAAGGTGCGCAGTTTCGGCCATGACCGATTGTCGGTGTTCGGGATCGCGACAGCCGAGGAAATCGCGCTGGTCCGACCGGCGTCGCGCGCGCTGATCGCCCGCGATGCCTTGCGCGCCGACGCCTATGGCGGCCTGTCGTTCGGGCCCGGGGCGAAACCGATCCTCAAGGGCGAGGAGCAAGTGGTGATCGCGGTCCCGCCGCCGCGTTCGCGCAAATCGCGTGCGCCGCGCGACGGTGGCCCGGCCGACCCGTTGTTCGAGGCGTTGCGCGAGGCAAGACGGGCGCTCGCGGCCAGCGCCGGGGTGCCGCCCTACGTGGTGTTCCACGATTCTACGCTGCGCGGGATTGCCGCGGCGCGCCCGCGTTCGCTGGGCGAGCTGTCGGCGATCGAAGGCATCGGCGCGGCCAAGCTGGAGCGTTATGGCGAAGCGATGCTGAACGCCGTCCGATCTTACGAAGCTCTGCCCTCGGCATAACCGCCGTTTGCAGAATTCAGGCTTGCGTCAGGCGCGACTCGGCTAAAGAGCGCCCGGACCGAATTCGAACCCCCTTTTTGAGGACAAGCATGATCCGCAACATTCTTCTTGCGACCGCAGCAATTGCGATTGCCGCCGGCCCCGTCGCCGCAGCGCCCGCCGCCAGGCACGCAACCTCGGCAACGCTCGCCGCCAGCAACCCGTTTGCGCAGCCCAGTCCCCTGGCGCTCCAGGCGCCCGACTTTTCGAAGATCAAGGACAGCGACTATTTGCCCGCAATCCTCGCCGGAATGGCCGAGCAGAAGCGCGAGATGATGGCGATCGCGAACAACCCCGCGCCGGCGACCTTCAACAACACGCTGGTCGCGATGGAACGGTCGGGCGCATTGCTCGAGCGCGCCGGCCTCGCTTTCTCGGCGGTCAACGGCGCCAACACCAATGACACCCTGCAGGCGACCGATACCAAGACGTCGCCGCTTTATGCTGCGCACAACGACTTCATTTACTTGAACGCGAAACTGTTCGCTCGCGTGAAGTCGCTGCATGATCGCCAGGCGAGCCTCAACCTCAATCCCGAGCAAGCCAAGCTGCTCAAGGTCTATTACGATGGCTTCGTCCACGCCGGCGCGCAGCTCGATCCCGCGAAGCAGACCGAACTCAAGCGGCTCAACCAGCGCCTGAGCACAATCCAGACCGATTTCACCCAGAAGCTGCTCGCCGCCGCCAAGGCCGGCGCGCTGCAGGTCACCGACAAGGCCGCGCTGGCCGGCCTGTCCGATGAGCAGATCAGTTCCGCCGCGGAAGCCGCCAAGGATCGCAAGGTCGCGGGCTACGTGGTGCCGCTGCAGAACACGACGCAGCAACCATCGCTCGAATCCCTGACCAATCGCGACACGCGTCAGAAATTGTTCAATGCCGGCTGGACCCGGGCCGAACGCGGCGATGCCAACGACACACGCAACCTGATCCGCGAAATCGCCAGCCTGCGCGCGAAAAAGGCGGCGCTGTTCGGTTACTCGAACTGGGCCGACTATACGCTCTATGACCAGATGGCGAAGAACCGCACGACCGCGATCGGTTTCCTCGACCGGCTCGCGCCGGCAGTGTCGGCCAAGCAGCACGAGGAGGCCGCGGACATCCAAAAGCTGGTCGACGCCCAGGGCGGCGGCTTCAAGGCCGGGCCGGCCGACTGGAACTTCTATTCCGAGCAAATCCGCAAGCAGCGCTTCGCCATCGATAGCGACGAGCTCAAGCAATATTTCGCGTTCAACAAGGTGCTCGAGGACGGCGTGTTTTACGCCGCCAACCAGCTTTACGGCCTGACCTTCAAGGAGCGGAAGGACATCCCGACGTGGAGCCCGGACATGCGGGTGTTCGACGTCAGCGACTTCGACGGCAAGCCGCTGGCGATGTTCATGATCGACCCGTGGAAGCGCGACAACAAGTCGGGCGGGGCGTGGATGTCGAACCTGGTCAACCAGTCCGCGCTGCGCGGCACCAAGCCTGTGGTGTACAATGTCGAGAACTTCACCAAGCCGGCGCCGGGCCAACCCGCGCTGATCAGCTTCGACGACGTGACGACAATGTTCCACGAATTCGGCCACGCGCTGCACGGCATGTTTGCATCGCAGACCTACCCGACGATTTCGGGGACCAGCGTGGCTCGCGATTTCGTCGAGTTCCCGTCGCAGTTCAACGAGAATTGGGCGCTCGATCCCAAGGTGCTCCCGCATTATGCGGTCAGCTACAAGACGGGCCAGACGATCCCGCCCGAGCTAATCAAGAAAGTGCTCGCCGCGCGGACCTTCAACCAGGGCTATGGCGTCGGCGAAGTGCTCGAAGCGGCGCACCTCGATCTCGACTGGCATTCGCTCGGTGCCGACGCGCCGCTGCAGGACGTCGACCGGTTCGAGGCCGATGCCTTGGCCAAGAGCGGTTACGACACCGCCGACGTCCCGCCGCGCTACCGCTCCAGCTATTTCCTCCACATCTGGAGCAACGGCTATTCGGCCGGTTATTATGCTTACCCGTGGACGCGGATGCTCGGGCAGGATGCGTTCGCCTGGTTCCAGGCCAATGGCGGCCTGACCCGCGCCAACGGCCAGCGCTTCCGCGACATGGTTTTGTCGCGCGGCAACACGCTCGATTATGCCGAAATGTACCGCGGGTTCGCCGGGCACGATGCCGACATCCAGCCGTACCTCGATTATTACGGCCTGTCGGGCGGAACCGCGCCGGCTGCTGCGCCGCCCCCGCCGCCGGCCGCGACACCGTCGCCGACCGAGCGCGGGAACTAGCGCCGTGATCCGCCAGCTCGACGATCGCGTTCTCGTCAGCGGTCAAATCCGCCCCGAGGAGATCGCCGGGCTGGCGGCGCACCATGGGGTGACCATGGTCATCAACAACCGTCCCGACGGCGAGGAACCGGACCAGCCCCCCGCATCGGCGATCGAGGCGGCGGCGGAAGCCGCGGGCCTATCCTATCGCCACGTCCCGATCCTTCGCGGGATCGGCCCGGCGGACGTCGAAGCGATGCAGGAAGCCCTGGCCGACGCCGGCGACGGCCAGGTGCTCGCCTTCTGCCGCTCGGGTAGCCGCTCGGCGCTAACCTGGGCGCTGGCGGCGCGCGGCGAAGGCCGGTCGCGCGACGAGATTGAACGGAAGGTCGAGGCGGCGGGCTTCAACGCCGCCCCGATCGCGCACCTGCTCTAGGCTTTGTAGTCGGCGAGAGCCTTCAAAGCGTCGTCGGAATCTTCGTCGAGGACCATGACGCGAACCGGCAGGGCCAAGGCGTAAAACCAGCCGAAAACGTTGTTGATATCGGTATCAAAAAGGACGGCGCCGATCCCTTCGCCTTCCAGGTAAAGCCGCGCGAGATCCGCCTCGACGCGGTTGGGATAGCGGGCGATTTCGACCAGCCCGCTCACCAGGGAAACACGTCGCCGGCGGCGATCTCGTCGGGCCGCGGCGCGCGGCCAAGCAATGCATTACGGTGCGGGAAACGGCCGAAGCGCGCGACCACGTCGCGGTGCTTCTGGGCATAGATCACCTGCTCGTCATCGCCCAATTGGGTGAACAACAGCACGGCGCGGTTCTGGTCGTCGAGGTTCTCGCTGTGCTCGAACGGCATGTAGAGGAATTTGCGCTCGTCATGCGCGAGTTCGGCGTCCATCCCGGCGTCGACCGCCGCGGTGGCAATCGCCAGCGCGAGATGATCGGTCGAGAATTGTTCGGCATGACCGCGGAATATGTTGCGCGGGAATTGATCGAACAGGATCACCGCTGCGATCGCGGTCAGCGGGTCGGTGAGAAAGCTGTCGGCCGGCAATTGCCGCTTCGCCGTCCACAGCTGGAGGAAGCGCCCCTTGATCCGGTGATCGAGCTCGGGCTCGCCGCCCCACCAATCGTCGTAGCTCAGGCCAAACCAGAATTTGAGAACGTCGGCGCGCCAGTCTTCGCTCAAGCGGCTGTGCCTCCGACGGTCAGGCCGTCGATCAACAATGTCGGCTGACCAACCCCCGCGGGGACGCTCTGCCCGCCCTTGCCGCAGACGCCAATGCCTTCGTCGAGCGCGAAATCGTTGCCGATCCCGCTGACCTTGGTCAGCACCGTCGGCCCGTCGCCAATCAGCGTCGCGCCCTTGACCGGTTCGGCGATCTTGCCGCCGCGAATCCGGTAAGCCTCAGTCAGCGAGAAGACGAACTTGCCGCTGGTGATATCGACTTGCCCGCCGCCGAAGCTCTTGGCGTAGATTCCATCCTTGACGCGGCCGATCAGCTCCCCCGGTTCGTCGTTGCCGGCGAGCATGAAGGTATTGGTCATGCGCGGCATCGGCGCATGGGCGAAGCTTTCGCGGCGGCCGCTGCCGGTCGGTTCCATGCCCATCAGCCGAGCATTGAGCCGGTCCTGCAGATAGCCTTTGAGAATGCCGTCCTCGATCAGCACATTGCGCCGGGTCGGGGTGCCTTCGTCGTCGATCGTCAGCGAACCGCGGCGCCCGGCGATCGCGCCATCGTCGATCACCGTGACGCCGGGCGCGGCGACACGCTCGCCGAGGCGTCCGGAGAAAGCCGACGTGCCCTTGCGGTTGAAATCACCCTCAAGCCCGTGACCGACCGCTTCGTGGAGCAGCACGCCAGCCCAGCCCGAACCCATGATCACCGGCATCTCGCCGGCCGGAGCGGCGACCGATTCCAAATTCACCAGGGCCTGGGCGAGCGCGATGTCGATCGCGCGGTTCCACGTCACTTCCTCGAACAGATCGTCGTAAAGATAACGCCCGCCGAGGCCGTGATAACCGGTCTCACGGCGGCCATTGTGCTCGGCGACGATTTGCACGCCAAGCCGGACCAACGGGCGAACGTCGGAGGCGACGAAGCCGTCGGCGCGGACGATGTCGATCACGCTCCAGCTGGCCGCGAGCGAGACGCTGACCTGGGCAACGCGCGGGTCGCGGGCACGCGCCGCGGCATCGATCCGCTCGCACAGCGCGACCTTGTCGGCGAACGGGATCAGGCTCAGCGGATCATCACCACCGTACATCGCCTGGTTGGTGCGCGGCGGGGACGCGGCCGCGGCGCCCTTGGCCGGATCGAGCAGCGTCAGCGTCGCGGCAGCGCGCTCGATCGCGGCTTCACTGATCTCGTTGGCGTGGGCGAAGGCGGTGGTCTCGCCGGTGACGCCGCGCAAACCGAAGCCCGAGGTCGTATGATAATCGGCGGTCTTCAGCCGGCCGTCGTCGAACCCGAACGCTTCGCTCGCGGCATATTGGAGGTAAAGCTCGCCATCGTCGCAGCGGGTCAGATGTTGCGCGGCAAGCCGGCGGGCCGCGTCGGGATCGAAGTCGCGGTAGAGAAACCGCCGGGGATCGAGCGCGGTCATGCGTCCCCGTGGTCCGCGGGTCCCCCTTCGAGCACATAGCGGCGGTCGCAATAGCCGCATTCGACATAGCCCAGCTCGGCATCCATCCTGAGGTAGATGCGCGGGTGGCCAAGGTCGGGAGAAATCTCACCCGATCCGTCGCAGGCGAGGGACAGGGTGGAGACTCGGAAAGTTTCGGGCGGCGGGATTGAGGACATCCCCAAGAAGTAGCAACCGGCCCGCGCCGGTTCAATGCGTGGCTATTGGCAATTGGGCTATTGGTAGTTGGCGGTCACGGTGAAGGTCGCGGTATAAACGCCCTCGGGTTGATTGGCCGCGATCAGCAGGATTCCCCCGACGCCGAACGCGAGCGTGCGGGTGGTCGGGTCGATGGTCTTGAACGGGGACCCTTCGAGGGTCAGCGCCAGCACCTGGATATTGTCGGCGGCGACGCTGGTCAGCTGGGTCGGCGGGTTGATCACCACAACCACCTGCTGGTTGGGGGTGCCGGCGCCGGCAAAGCGGGCGCGATGGCCAAGATCGCTCGGGACACCGGTGACCCCACCCGCGACCGTGCGGTTACCGCTGGCCGCGTCGATCGCGACGATCCCCGAAATCGCGGAGGGCACCAGCGCGCCAAAGTCGAGATCGTCGACCTTGGTCAGGGTCAGCGGCACCAGGATCAGCGCTTTGCCGTTGGCGTCCTGGTTCGGCGAGACCGGAGCCGCAGCGGCCGGGACCGCCGTAGCCACGCTTGCCGCTGCAGCGATGAGCCTGGTGATGTTCACTCGGTGGTCTCCGGGGCGCACGATACGCCGATTGTCGCGACAAGATGCCCGAACCGGTCTCACCATCCGTTCAAGATGTAAGGTTAGGGCGAAATTCACCTTGTTTTTCAAGGATCGGACGCGTTGGGCAGCGGACCTCCAAAGATCGCAAACCGGTAACCTCAAACGGTGATTCACCCTCTTTGCTTGTCGCCGCCGGATCGCGCTTCTATGCGCCCGATCCATATGGATGAGCCTGCGATCCGCATCGAATCGCTGTCGAAGACCTATGCCGGGGGCAAGCGCGCACTCGACAATGTGAGCTTCGACGTCCCCCGCGGGCAGATTTTCGGGCTGCTTGGCCCCAATGGCGCGGGCAAATCGACGCTGATCAACATCCTCGCCGGGCTGGTCGTGAAGACCGGCGGCAAGGTGACGATCTGGGGCTTCGACATCGACCAGCATCCCCGCAATGCAAAGCGGTCGATCGGCGTGGTCCCGCAGGAGATCATTTTCGATCCCTTTTTCACCCCGCGCGAGACGCTCGAGATCCAGGCCGGGCTCTATGGCATCGCGCCCGCCGATCGCCGCAGCGACGAACTGCTCGCCGCGATGCATCTGACCGACAAGGCCCACGCTTATGCCCGGACTCTGTCGGGGGGCATGAAGCGGCGGCTGCTGGTGGCCAAGGCGATGACCCATTCGCCGCCGATTCTGGTGCTCGACGAACCCACCGCCGGGGTCGACGTCGAGCTGCGCCGCCAGCTGTGGGATTATGTCCGCAAGCTCAACGCCCAGGGCGTGACGATCGTGCTCACCACCCATTATCTCGAGGAAGCCGAGCAATTGTGCGACCGGATCGCGATCATCCATCACGGACGGGTGATCGCCAATGAGCCGACCCGCGAGTTGGTCTCCAAGGCGCAGGAAAAGGCCGTCGTCGTCACTTTCGACCAGGACATCGCCGAAGTGCCGGTCAATCCGTGCTTCGAGAATATCGCGCTGATCGACGAGCGCACGCTCGAAATCACCTTCCGCAAGGACAAGGTCAACGCCGGCCAGGTGTTGGCCTCGCTGACTGCGGCCGGGCTGGGGATTGTCGACGTCTCGACCCGCGATCCAGATCTCGAAGACGTGTTTCTGAGCCTCGTCGCGGCCGACGAAGCGGCATGAGCATCGATACCGACGTCTTGATCGTCGGCTCGGGGGCCGCGGGACTGACCGCCGCGCTCAATCTCGCCGGGACGCGCAAGGTCGCGGTGATCGCCAAGGGCGCGCTCGGCGACACCGCCTCGGCCCGTGCCCAGGGCGGGATCGCCGCGGTGCTCGAGGAAGGCGACAGCTTCGAAGCGCACGTCAATGACACGATGATAGCCGGGGCGGGCCTCAATGATTTGAAGGTGGTCGAGCATGTCGTCGAGGAAGCGCCGCGGGCGATCCAGCATCTGATCGACCTTGGCGTACCGTTCGCGAGCGAGAATGGTGCGCTGCATTTGACCCGCGAGGGCGGCCACAGCCACCGCCGCATCGTCCATGTTGCCGACGCCACCGGCTGGGCGATCAGCCAGGCGCTGGAGGCCGCGGCGGCCAAGCATCCCAACATCACGCTCGTCCCCGACATGGTCGCGATCGACCTCGTCACCGGGCGCCATGCGACGCATTTCTCGACCAGCGGCGCGGTCCACGGGCTGTATGCCTGGAACCGCAAGACCAAGCGGGTCGAAGTGGTGACCGGTCGCGCAACCATTCTCGCCAGCGGCGGCGCCGGGCGCGCCTATCTCTATTCGACCGCGCCGCGCGGGGCGACCGGCGACGGCATTGCGATGGCGTGGCGGGCGGGCTGCCGCATCTCCAACATGGAGTTCATGCAGTTCCACCCGACCTGCCTGTACAATCTCGAGGTCAAGAACTTCCTGATCACCGAGGCGGTGCGCGGCGAAGGGGGGCAGCTCAAGCTTCCGCCCGGGGTCAAAGGCGCGGGCAAGCGCTTCATGCCCCAGTTCGACGAGCGCGCGGAGCTCGCCCCGCGCGACATCGTCGCCCGCGCCATCGATCATGAGATCAAACGGCTCGGGCTCGATTACGTCCACCTCGACATTTCGCACCGCGAGCCCGAATTCGTCCGCGAGCATTTCCCCAACATCTACGAGAAATTGCTCGGGCTCGGCATCGACATCACCACGGAGCCGATCCCGGTGGTCCCGGCGCAGCATTACACCTGCGGCGGGGTGGTCGTGGACCTCGATGGCCGCACCGACGCGCCGGGGCTCTATGCGGCGGGCGAAGTCACGCAGTCGGGGCTGCACGGCGCCAACCGCCTGGCCTCCAACAGCCTGCTCGAATGCCTGGTGTTCGGCGAGGCCGCGGCCAAGCATATCGCGGCCAATTGGGCCGACCTCCCCGAAGTACCCGAAATCCGCGGCTGGGACGAAAGCCGGGTGACCGACAGCGACGAGGAAGTGGTGATTGCCCAGACCTGGGGCGAGATCCGCCGCTTTATGTGGAATTATGTCGGCATCGTCCGCACCACCAAGCGGCTCGAGCGCGCCAAGCACCGGATCGACATGCTGCGCCAGGAAGTGCGCGATTACTACCGCCACTTCCGCGTCACGCCCGACCTCATCGAGCTGCGCAACCTGGTCGAGGTCGCCGACCTCATCATTCGTTCGGCGCTCAGCCGGCACGAAAGCCGTGGACTGCACTATACGCTCGATTATCCGAACATGTTGAAGGACGCGAAGGACACGGTGCTGGTGCCGTGATCCCGGTCGAACAAGGGGGACGACAATGCCGGTAGAACTGACCATCCTGGCGCTCGGAGCGCTGCTGCTGTTCGTCTACATTTTCACCGCGACGCGGTTCAAGACCGCGCAATGGGGCCGCAACTGGAACGTCGGCGCACGCGACGAAAGCTTGCCCGAGGCCAATCCGATAACCGGACGGACCATGCGCGCGCAGGCCAATTTCCTCGAGACCTTCCCGATCGCGATCGTCGCCTTGGTCGGCGTGGTCATCGCCAGCCGGACCAGCCAATGGACCGCGCTCGGCGGCTGGATCTGGCTCGGCGCGCGGGTCGTTTATCTGCCGCTCTACGCCTCGGGCGTCCGCGGCTACCGGACCATCGTGTGGACGATCAGCATGGTCGGGCTCGGCATGGTGATCTGGCCGCTGCTGTTCGGGTGAGACGCTAAAGGTCACGAAATTGATCGAGCAGTGAGCCAACCCCGGGGGTCTTCCACTTCCTCCACTTCGTGACTTTCGGCGGATTTGCGCGGGAAATCGACGCGGCGGATTTTTTGGTGACGGCGAAGACGTGACCTTTCGACAGCGCATCCCAGGCGGCGGCAAACAAAGCGCCCTCGCGGCGGCCGCGGAGGCGATAGGCGCTCTCACGGCTCATGCCGACGGCGCGCGCGGCCAGAGTGACGCTGCGGGTGCGAGTCAAAGCGCCGAGGAAGGCGAGCTGGCGCTCGGGTGTCCAGCCGTCGCGACGGGTTTTGCAGGATGCGGATCGAGATTCGGGCCGGCCCATCGACCAGCTTGGATCACAAATGGGGTGCAATAGGACAGAGAAAAATTCGTCATTCCCGCGAAAGCGGGAACCCAGCGCAACGAAGTCAACTGAGCGGAGCGAAGCCGAAATCCTCTGCCAAGTCCCGCCAGTCGCGATTGGCGGCCTCGATGAGTTCCAACTTCCACGCGCGGTTCCATTTCTTGATCCGCTTCTCTCGGGTGATGGCGGACTCCATCGTCGCGTGCTGTTCAAACCATACGAGCAGCTTGATCCCGTACTTCTGATTAAAGCCGTGTTGAGCGAGGCGGCCGAGCAGATCCGAAGCCAGTGTAGAGGGTGCCGTCGCCCCTGGACGCCAGAAGATAGACGCAGGGTTGGAAGTCTCGATGCATTTTGTTTGTTTAGCTGGGTTCCCGCTTTCGCGGGAATGACGAAGTCTGAGTTGGCTTCCTTCCCGCCGCCACCCTGCTAAACCCGCGCCTTCATGTCCGAGACCGAAACCACCGACGCGCCCGTCGCCGAAACCGCGGCGCCTGCCGCCCAACCCCACCTCTACCTCGTCGACGGGTCGAGCTACATCTTTCGCGCCTATCACCGGCTGCCGCCGCTGACCAACCGTCACGGCCAGCCGGCCGGCGCGGTTTATGGCTATGCGGCGATGCTGTGGAAGCTCGCCGACGGGCTCAACAAGGCCGATGGGCCGACCCACATGGCGGTGATCCTCGATGCGTCGGAACAGACCTTCCGCAACGAGATGTACGACCAGTACAAAGCGCACCGCCCGCCGCCGCCCGAGGATCTGGTCCCGCAATTCCCGCTGATCCGGACGGCGACGCGGGCATTCTCGATCCCGTGCATCGAGACCGCGGGGCTCGAGGCCGACGACATCATCGCCTGCTACGTCACCGCGGCCAAGGAGGCCGGGTGGCGGGTGACGATCGTCAGTTCCGACAAGGATCTGATGCAGCTGATCGACGAGGACGCCGGGGTCGACATGCTCGACACGATGAACGACCGGCGGATCGGGCGCGACCAGGTGATGGAGAAGTTCGGGGTCGGGCCGGAAAAAGTCGGCGATGTGCTCGCTTTGATGGGCGACAGCGTCGACAATGTGCCGGGCGTGCCCGGCGTCGGGCCCAAGACCGCGTCGCAGCTGATCCAGGCGTTCGGCGATCTCGACACGGTGCTGGCGTCAACCGACCAGATCACCAAGCCGAAATTGAAGCAGTCGCTGATCGATCATGCCGACAATGCGCGGCTGAGCCGCGAGCTGGTCAGGCTGGTGTGCGATTCGCCGCTGCCCGAGCCGCTCGACGCGCTGATCCTGACCGGCATTCCGCCTGAGCCACTGAGGGAATTCCTTGAGGACCAGGGGTTCAAGACGCTGCTCAACCGGATGGTCGGCGGAGGCGCACAGCAGACCGGCGCGACCGTCCGTAATGACGTCATGGCGGCAATGGAGACGAAGACGCCGGTCGCCGCCGAGCCCGAGAAGATCGAGCTCGATCGGTCGAAATATGAGACGGTGACCGACGCCGCGGCGCTCGACCGCTGGATCGCCGAAGCGGTGGCCGAGGGCCATGTCGCGATCGATACCGAGACCGACCATATCGACAGCATCGTCGCGCGGCTGGTTGGGGTCAGCCTGGCGACCGCGCCCAATCGCGCCTGCTACATCCCGGTCGCGCACGTGGGTGGCGATCTCTATTCGCCCACTCCGGAGCAGCTGACGCCGGAGCTGGTGCTGGCGAAGCTGAAGCCGCTGTTCGAGGATCCGGCGGTGCTCAAGATCGGGCACAACCTCAAATACGACTGGGTCTTGCTCCACCGGCTGGGGATCGACGTCGCGCCGCTCGACGACACCATGGTAATGAGCTTCGACCTCGACGCCGGGCGCAGCTTCGGCCACGGGCTCGAGGAATTGTCCAAGCTCCATTTCGAGCACGAGCCGATCACCTTCAAGCAATTGTGCGGGACCGGTCAGAAGCAGATCACCTTCGACAAGGTGCCGCTCGATGCCGCGACCGAATATACTGCCGAGGACGCCGATCTCGCGCTGCGGCTGTGGCAAAGGCTCAAGCCGCGGCTGGCGCAGGAGAATGTGACGCGGGTCTATGAGCGAGTCGACCAGCCGCTGGTCGGGGTGATCGGGCGGATGGAGCGGCGCGGCATCCGCGTCGACCGCGACTACCTCGCGCGGCTGTCGAGTGAATTCGCGCACGACATCCAGGGTCTCGAAACCAAAATCTACGAAGCGGCATGCGGACCGTTCACCATCGGCAGCCCGCAGCAGTTGGGCGAGGTGCTCTACGGGCGGCTCGGGCTGCAGGGCGGGCGCAAGGGCAAGAGCGGGCAATATTCGACCGACGTCACCGAACTCGAGCGGCTCGCGGCCGAGGGCGTCGAATGCGCGAGCCTGGTGCTCGAATGGCGGCAATTGAGCAAACTCAAGTCGACCTACACCGACGCGCTGCAGGCGCAGATCAACCCCGAAACCGGTCGGGTCCACACCAGTTTCTCGCTGACCGGGGCGCAGACCGGGCGGTTGAGCTCGAACGATCCCAATCTCCAGAACATCCCGATCCGGACCGAGATCGGCCGCAAGATCCGTGACGCCTTCGTTGCCGACCCGGGCCACAAGCTGTTGAGTGCCGATTACAGCCAGATCGAGCTTCGGCTGGCGGCGCACATGGCCGACGTGCCGCAACTCAAGGAAGCGTTCGGCGCCGGGGTCGATATCCACAGTCTGACCGCCGAGGAATTGTTCGGCCGGGTCGATCGCGACACGCGCAGCCAGGCCAAGACCATCAACTTCGCCATCCTCTACGGCAGCTCGGCCTGGGGCATCGCGGGGCGGCTGGGATTGCCGCGGGATGAAGGCAAAGCGATCATCGACCGCTATTTCGAGCGCTTCCCCGGCATTCGCGCGTTCATTCACACCACGCTGGCCTTTGCCCGCGAGCATGGCTTCACCCAGACCCTGTTCGGGCGGAAGACGCACTTTGAGCCCAATATCCGCTCGCCGAACCCATCGATCCGCGCCGGCGCCGAGCGCGCGGCGATCAACGCCCCGCTCCAGGGCACCAGCGCCGATTTGATCAAGCGGGCGATGGCGCGGATGGACGCGGCGCTCGCCGACGCCGGCCTCAGCGATGTCCGTATGCTGCTGCAGGTTCATGACGAACTGGTGTTCGAAGTGCCCGACGGGCGCGAGGAAGCGGCGGCGGCGGTGATCAAGCAAGTGATGACGACCGCCGCCGAGCCGTCGCTGAAGCTCGACGTACCGCTCGATGTTGAAGTCGGCTGGGGCGCGCATTGGGGCGAGGCGCATTGACCGGCACCAAGGGGATTCCTGCCGAGGCTGTCGATACTGGTGTGCCGGACGCCGACATGGCGACCCTGGCGCGCGGTGGCCGGATCAACATCCTCGGGTTCGTGATTCGGCTCGCGGGGATGGTGCCGTTCCTGTTCATCGCCGGGCGGATCTATGGCCCGGCCTCGCTCGGCCGCTTCGCCTACGCCGTGCTGACGGTCGAGTTCGCCGCGCAGATTGCCGCACTCGGGCTGCGGCGGGGGCTGGCGCAGCTGCTCGCCAATGCGAAAAAGCCGCAGTCCTGCGTCGTCGCCGATGCCCTGCTCGTGGCCGCGATCGGCGCGGCCATCGGCATGGCCATCCTCATCGTCTTTCCCAAGGCAATGTACCCGACCACCCCCGTCGGCGGGCTCGATCGGCTGCTCGCGATTACCGTGCTGGCGATTGCCTGGACCGACATCGCGCTTGCCGGGCTGGCCTATCACCACGACGTCGGCTCGACCGTCCGCGCGCGGTCGATCGTCCAGCCGTGGGTTATCAGCATCGCCGCCTTCGCTTTGTCCTACGTGCCGATCATGGTCACGCGCGGCGACGGCCTGATCATCGCCTACGTCCTGTCGATGGTCGCGGCGCTGATCGCCGCCTTGATCCCGCTGCTGCGCTGTTACGGCCTGCCGCACGGCTGGAAGCCCGATCTTGGAACAGCGTGGCGCACCGCGGTCCGCAACGCGCCTTTGGCTACCGCCGATACCGTCGAATGGGCGTCGCGCCGGATCGACCTCGCCGTCCTCGGCGCCTTCATCCCGGCAAGCTTCGTCGGTATTTACTATGCCGCGCAACAGGTCGCGACCCTGCCGGCCAAGCTGAAAACCAGCTTCGAGCCGGTGCTCGGTCCCGCGATCGTCCGGCGGCTGGCGGTCGACGACCGCGCCGGGATTGCGAAGCAGGTCCGTCAAGTCACCTATTGGATCATCGCCGCGCAACTCGGAATCGCGCTGGCGCTGGCCATCCCGGGTCGGGCGGTGATGGGCCTGGTCGGCGCCGAATTCACCGGCGGTACGGCGATGGTCAGCTTCTTGCTCGCAGCCGAAGTGATCGCGGCCGCCGCGGTCGTCAGCGAAGCGGCGCTGATCTACGTCGCGCGCAAACGCAACATGGGGATCAGCATCGTGATGCTGGCGCTCGAAGCCGGGCTTGCCGCCGCCTTGATCCTGATCATGCGCCGGGAAGGCTTTCCGGTGGCATGGCAGGCGACCGGGCCGGCGATCGCTTTGTGCATCGCGCTCGCCTTCGCTTCGATTACCAAGTCGTGGCTGCTCAAGCGGCAATTGAAAGAGTCGGTCAGCGGCTGGCGCTGGGACCTGGCCTGGGCGACCGCCGCCGGCGTCGCCGTCGGCGCCGGCGTCCGATATCTGCTGCCCGAGAGCCTTCAGCTGGCGCTCGGCGTGCCTGCAATCCTGATCGCTTTTTTCGCTGTCCTGTGGACCAAGGGCTTCGGCCCCGAGGACCGCGAGCTGTTCCGCCTCAACAAGGCGGAAGTGAAGGAGTTGCGCGAGGCCGAAGCCCGCGACCAGACTGCCGACGACGTCGTCTGATCAGTGGCGGAAGTGGCGCATGCCGGTGAACAGCATGGCCAGGCCGGCGTCATCAGCGGCGGCGATGACTTCGTCGTCGCGGATCGAGCCGCCGGGCTGGATCACCGCCGTCGCCCCCGCCTCGACCGCCGCCAGCAAACCGTCGGCGAACGGGAAGAAGGCGTCGGATGCGACCGCTGAACCGATCGTGCGTGGCTCCCCCCAGCCGTTGATTTCGGCGGCTTCGAGCGCCTTGGCGCCGGCGATCCGCGCACTGTCGCGGCGGTTCATCTGGCCCGCGCCAATGCCGGCGGTGGCCCCGTCTTTGGCATAGACGATGGCGTTGGATTTGACGTGCTTGGCGACAGTCCAGGCGAACAGGCAGTCGGCGATCTCCTGCTCGGTCGGCTGGCGTTTGGTCACGACCTTGAGCTGGTCGCGGGTCACGTGACCGTTGTCGCCGTCCTGGACGAGCAAGCCGCCGGTAATCACACTCATCCGCTGGCTGCCGCGGGTGGGATCGGGCAGTTCGCCGGTCAGCAGCAGCCGTAGGTTCTTCTTCCTGGCGAAGATTGCGCGAGCGGCTACGTCGGCGTCGGGCGCGACCACCACTTCGGTGAAAATCGCGGCGATCGCCTCAGCGGTCGCGGCGTCGAGCGGACGGTTAGCGGCGACGATCCCGCCGAACGCCGAGATGCTGTCGCAGGCGAGCGCCTCGGTCCACGCCTCGACCAGCGTACCGCGCGTCGCCACGCCGCACGGGTTGGCGTGCTTGACGATGACGATGGTCGGGGCGGCATCGCGGAACTCGGCGACCAGTTCGAGCGCGGCATTGGCGTCGTTAAGGTTGTTGTAGCTAAGCTCCTTGCCCTGAACCTGCTCGGCCTGGGCGATGCCGCGCGCGGCCGGGCCGACCGGCAAGTAGAGCGCCGCCTGCTGGTGCGGGTTTTCGCCGTAGCGGAGCGGCATCTTGAGCTCCGACGAGAAGGTCCAGCTCTCCGGCCAGCGCTGCTGCTGATCGCCGAACGCAAACCATTGCGAGACGATCGCATCATATTCGGCGGTCAGCGCGAACGCCTTCGACGCGAGCGACTTGCGCAGACCGAGGCTTGTCGCGCCGCCGTTGGCATCGAGCTCGGCGAGCAAAGCGGCATAGTCGGCGGGCGCGGTGACGATCGCCACATGCGCGTGATTCTTCGCCGCCGAGCGCACCATCGACGGGCCGCCAATGTCGATATTCTCGATGATCGTGTCGCGGTCGGCGCCGCTGATCAGCGTCTGCAGGAACGGGTAGAGGTTGACGATCACGAGATCGATCGGCGCGATGCCATGTTGTTCCATCGCCGCGGCATGTTCGGGATTGTCGCGCACCCCGAGCAGCCCGCCGTGAACCTTGGGGTGGAGCGTCTTGACCCGGCCATCCATCATTTCGGGAAAGCCGGTGAGGTCGGAAATGTCACGGACGTCGGCGCCAAGCTCGCGCAGCTTGGCCGCGGTGCCGCCGGTCGAAACGATCTCGACCTTGTGCCGCGCGAGGCCGGTGGCGAGGTCTTCGAGCCCGCTTTTGTCGGACAGGGAAATCAGGGCCCGGCGTACGGGAACGAGGTCGGTCATGGTTTTCCTTATTAACTGGTCCGGCGGAACTGCCAGCCGATTTCCCCACCGAGCGCGGAAACTTCGCCGACGATTACCAATTGGCTGGTGCGCTGGGCGCGGCCGCGGCCGTCAATCCACAGGCTGTCCTCGATCGTCAGATTGCCCCCGCGGCAACGGAAATTCCATGGCGGCACCCCGCGCGAGTGGAGAATCGCGCCCATGCCGTCGGCGGTCGGCGTGACTTCGATCGCCGGAGCGAGGTGAAAGCGCACGGCGTACGGCGCGGATTCGCGGATTTTCTTGCGGCCTTTGGCGATCAGCTGATCGGCGCCGCGCAATTCCTTGCCGTCGTTGCCGAGCATCAGGCTGCGCTTGTGGACCAGGCCGAAGCCGCGGACATAGCCATCGTGGCTCACCTCTAGCCGGCTCGCGTCATTGTCCTCGCTGCGCTCGATCGTCACGTCCTCGACGCCCTTGCCGAGCGCGCCGTCGGGCTGGACGCTGGTCGAATTGGTGTCGGCGAGTGTCAGGGTGCTGTGGGCGGCGGTGGTCGAGAGGCCCTGGACCAGTTCGTCGGGCAGGCCGGTCGGCAGCGGGCCGGGACCGCCGCAGTTGACCACCAGCCGCTGCGGACCATCGGACAATTCGAACGCGAGGGTCGAAGCAGCGCCGTGCGCGGCCATCTTCGCCGAGGGCGGCGGCGCACCGTCGACGACCAGGATCGTACCCAGCGCCGACATCCGCTGATAACCCCAGCCGCGCGCCTGGCGCAGCGGGCGGGCGCGGATGCCGCAGCCTTCAATCAACGCGACGAGACGCGCCGATTCGCCCGGCCCGCAACCTTGCCAGCTCGACAGCGCGCCATCGCCAAGCGTGATGCCGTGGAGCGCGGCGAGCGCGGCCGCCGACGCGGTCTCGATGCCGTCGGGAATGGTCTGCTTGGCCGCCGAATAGCAGGAGCGCAGCAGGCCGAGCCGGTCGACCAGCAGGACCTGTTCGTAGGGCGAGCGGCTGATCAGGCCGCCGTCGTCGAACTGAGCGCTGGCCAACGCGCGGGCCAGTCCCGCCTCGCCCCGGGCGACACGCGACACGCCGCCCTGGACGAGCAGCCCGGCCGCGACCACGCCGCACCAGGCCGTGATGCGCTTGATCCCCGCCGGGGCGCGGTCGGCGGTGGCGTCGAGATGGCGAGCACCGCGCGCGAGCGTATTGAGCAAAGCCGAGCGATAGCCCGCGTCGGAACTCGACAGAATGTACGGGGCGTAGGCGGTCCAGAACAGGATGCGCTCGCCCCATAAATGCGGCGCCCACGCCGGATCGACCTTTGTGCCATGGGCGAGCAGCCAGCGGCCGACCACCGCCTCGGCCAGCCGCGCGCCTTTTTCGCGCGACGCGGCGGCGCCGAGATCGCGCAGCCACGAGAAGCCCTGCAACTGATCGGCCAGGGGATCACCGGCGCCGACACTGGTGAAGTCGAGGTCGGCGAGCGGCAGGGTCACGCCGCCGACCGTAAGCCGGCCGGCGAGCAGCGCGTCGCCGCGCGGACGATCGCCCTGGACGTGATCGCGCGGGACCGCGGCCAGCTTTAGTGGCTGGCGCGAATGTTTGAGCCGGGACAGAAACGAGCCGCGGGCGAGCCGGCGGACGACGTCGCGCTCGGCCGCGGAACCTTCGGAGGTCATCCCGCGCCCCGCAGCGCGCGGATGTTCGCGGCATATTGATCCGGCCCGCCACGGAACACCGCGGTGCCGGCGACCAGCGCATTGGCCCCGGCGCCCACCGCCTTGCGCGCGGTTTCGGGATCGATCCCGCCGTCGACCTCGATCAGCACATCGAGATCTTCCTTGGCGATGCGGTTGGCGATCGCCTCGATCTTGCGGAGCTGGCTGGTGATGAACTTCTGCCCGCCGAACCCCGGGTTGACGCTCATGACCAGGACCAGGTCGATATCGCCGAGAACATAGTCCAACGCCTTGGCCGGGGTGGCCGGATTGAGCGACACACCGGCTTTCTTGCCCAGTGCCTTGATCCGTTGAATGGTCCGGTGGAGGTGCGGCCCGGCCTCGGGGTGAACGGTGATCCGGTCGGCGCCGGCTTCGGCGAAATCGTCGAGGAACAGATCGATCGGCGAAATCATCAGATGGACGTCGAACGGTTTCGACGTGTGCGGGCGGAGCGCTTTGACGACCGCCGGTCCGATGGTCAGGTTGGGCACGAAATGCCCGTCCATCACGTCGATGTGGATCCAGTCGGCGCCGGCCGCGTCGACCGCGCGGACTTCCTCGCCAAGCTTAGCGAAATCGGCGGAGAGGATCGACGGAGCAATGAGCGGGGCGGCCATGCGACCGATTAGACGGGATTAGCCACCCCGGACAAGGCGCACCATGAAGAAGCCATCGAGCCCGCCCTGTTCTTCGAGCAGGCCGGGGAGGATGCGGACGTAGCCTTCGAGCGATGACGTCACGAAGTCAGGCAATTCGCCGGGTGTGGGCAGCGAGATGGCGAAGCCGCTGGTTGCGTTGAGGAAGGCATGGACGATGTCCTCCCCTTCCTCGGGCTCGAGCGAGCAGACCGAATAGACCAAAGCGCCGCCGGGCTTGAGCCAGGCGGACGCGCGCTGAAGCAGTTTTGCCTGGAGCTCGGCGTTCTCGGCGACGATCGGCGGGCGGGCGCGGTAGAGCACTTCCGGATGGCGGCGGAAGGTGCCGGTGGCCGAGCATGGTGCGTCGAGCAAGATCGCGTCGAAGGTGCCGCGGGATTTCCATTCGAGCGCGTCGGCGCGGACGAGGTCGGCGGAGAGATGGGTGCGTGCCAAATTCTCGCGCAGTCGTTCGAGACGACTTTTCGAGGCGTCAAGCGACGTCACTTTGCGACCGGCCGCGGCGAGCTGCATGGTCTTGCCGCCCGGCGCGGCGCAGAGGTCGAGCACCTCTTTCGCATCCGCCGGAATCAGGCGCGCGGGGAGCGAGGCGGCGAGGTCCTGGACCCACCAGCGGCCACCGCCAAAGCCTTCAAGCTCGGTCACCGACGAGCTTTCGACTCGCACGTGGCGTGGCGCGAGCGAGATGCCGGTATGGGCCATGGCATAGGCTTGCGCTTCGGCTTCGTCGGCGAAGGTGAGATCGAGCGGGGGGCGCTTGGCGATCTGGCGGCGCGCGGCGTTTACCACCTCCTCACCCCAGGCGGCGCCCCAGCGTTGCTCGACCGCTCCTGGAAGCGCCGGCGCATCGATCGCCGGCAGACCGCGGCGGAGCAACGTGCCGAGCACGCCGTGGACCAGCCGGCGCGGGCCGCCGTCGACCAGCGGCAGCGCGGTGGCGACGAGCGCATGGTCGGGCGTGCCGAGGCCGATCTTCTGCGCCAGCGCGAGGCGGAGCACCGTCCGCGCCTTCGAATCGTCGGGCAGGCGCTGGCGGGTGGCGCTGTCGATCAGCGCGTCGAGATCGGGCAGGCGGCGCAGCGTTTCGCCGGCAATCGCCACCGCCAGCGCGCGATCGACCGGTGGCAAGGCGCGCACAGCGGACGCGGCGGATTCGAGCGTTTGTCCCCGCCGCAGTACGGCATCGAGCATCTGCAGCGCCGCGCGGCGCGCGGGCACGCCTTCAATGTTGGGGTTGGTCGGGTCCTGGGCGATGGCTAGACCGCTTCGCTGCGGGGCGGGCGGGCGAGCAGGTCGCTCAACACTTCACCGACGCTCGACTGGCCCGCGATCAAGGCGGCGACCGCCGCGACGATCGGCATGTCGACGCCCTTGTCGCGCGCCAGACGGGCGAGGACGGGCGCGGTGAACGCGCCTTCGGCCACGGTGCGCCGGTCGGCCATGAGCTCGGCCGCCGAGCGCCCTTCACCCAGCCCTTTGCCGAGCGAATAATTGCGCGAACTGGTCGAAGTGCAGGTCAACACCAGATCGCCGAGGCCGGACAGGCCGGCCAGCGTCTCGCGTTTTGCCCCGCAGGCGAGACCGAAGCGGGTCATTTCGGCGAATCCGCGGCCGATCAGCGCGGCGCGGGCGTTCTGGCCGAGGCCTTTGCCCTCGACCACGCCACAGGCGATCGCCAGCACGTTCTTGACCGCCCCGCCAATCTCGGCGCCGGCAACGTCGTCGCTGACGTAAATGCGGAAGGCGGGCTGGGCGAGGCGTTCGCGCAAGCGTTCGGCCAGCGCGGCGTCTTCGGCGGCGAGGGTGACGGCGGTCGGCAGGCCCTGCGCCACTTCATGGGCGAAGGTCGGGCCCGAGAGGACCGCGACCGGAGCGTCGGGACAGACTTCGTGAGCGACTTGATGGAGCAGCAATCCGCTCGCTTCCTCGATCCCCTTGGAGCAGAGCACGAGCGGCTTGTCAGCGAACGGAAGCTGCGCGAGCACGGCCCGCGTGTGCTGTGCCGGAGTAACGGCCAGCAGGGCATCGCAGCCGGCGAGGTCGGTCAGATTGGAGGTGGCGCGGACGCCCTCAGCCAAGGTCAGGCCGGGAAGGTAGACGCTGTTCTCGTGGTGCGCGTTGATCGCGTCGACGACGTCACTCTCCAGCGCCCAGACCAGGCTCTCACGCCCGCCTGCGGCGGCGACCTGCGCCAGCGCCGTGCCCCAGGCGCCGCCGCCGATGACTCCGATCCTCACGCCTTGACCCCCGCACCGCGGACCTTTTCGGCGCTGTCGTCGAGCGGCCAGCGGGCCCGCGCCGGGGCGTCGAGGCCGTCGATCAACCCGGCCGCCAGGCGCTCGGCCCCGGCCCAGGCGATCATCGCGGCATTGTCGGTGCACAGCCAGCCGGGCGGAACGCTGAAGCCGCGGCCGTTACGCGCCGCGAGGTCGGCGAGCGCCGAACGGATCGCGCGATTGGCCGCGACGCCGCCGGCGACGACCAGCGTCGGCGCATCGCTCGATGCCAGTGCCAGCGCGGTGCGGTCGACCAGGCAATCGACCACCGCTTGCTGGAAGCTCGCGGCGATGTCCGCGGGGCGGTGGGTGCCCGACGCGACCGCGCGCTGAACCGCGCTCTTGAGTCCGGCGAAGGAGAAATGCGGTTCGGGCGAGCCCAGCAACGGGCGCGGCAGCGGGACGGCTTTGGCATCGCCGGCGGTGGCCAATTCCTCGATCGCCGGGCCGCCGGGATAGGCCAGTCCGAGCAGCTTCGCCGCCTTGTCGAACGCTTCGCCGGCGGCATCGTCGATGGTCGTCGCGAGGCGGCGGTAAGCGCCGACCCCGCGCACTTCGAGCAATTGGCAATGCCCGCCCGAAACCAGCAGCAGCAAATACGGAAAATTGAGGTCTGGATCGGCCAGCCGTGGTGACAGCGCGTGGCCTTCGAGATGATTGACCGCAACCAGCGGCTTGCCCGCGGCCAGCGCAATCCCCTTGCCGGCGAGCAAGGCGACCATCACCCCGCCGATCAGCCCCGGCCCGGCCGTCGCCGCCACCGCGTCGATGTCGTGGACCGACAGCTTGGCGTCATCGAGCACGCGGCGGATCAGGCCGGGCAGGATTTCGACATGGGCGCGCGCCGCGATCTCCGGCACCACCCCGCCATAGGGTTGATGCGCGGCAGTCTGGCCGACGACCGTCTGGGAGAGGATCTGGCGATCGCCGGTCACCAACGCTGCCGCGCTGTCGTCGCACGAGGATTCAAGGCCAAGGATGGTGGTCATTTCGCAACCGGCCCTTTGCCTGATCCCCGAGAGATGCACTAGGGGTGCGCACATGCAAGGGCTTCGCCTCGGGACTCGCGGATCGCCGCTGGCGCTGGCCCAGGCGCGCAAGGTCGCGTCGGCGATCGAAGCAGCGCAGCGCTGGCCCGACGGCTTTGTGGAACTGATCACGGTCACCACCACCGGCGACAAGGTTCAGGACCGGCCGCTGGCCGAAATCGGCGGCAAGGCGCTGTGGACCAAGGAACTCGACAAGGCGCTGCTCGCCGGCGAACTCAATTTTTGCGTCCATTCGATGAAGGACGTCGAAAGCGTCCGGCCGAAGGACATTCACATCGCGGCGGTGCGCCCGCGCGGCGATGCCCGCGACCGGTTGATCGGCGCCGAGTCGATCGACGCTTTGAAGCAAGGCGCGGTGGTCGGGACCTCGTCCCCGCGCCGCGCCGCCCAGCTGTTGCGGCTGCGGCCCGACCTCAAGATCGTGCCCTTGCGCGGCAATGTCGAAACCCGGCTGAAGAAGGTCGAAGCGGGTGAAGTCGACGCGACCTTGCTCGCCTCGGCCGGGTTGAAGCGGCTCGGACTCTCCGTCGGCGTGTCGATTCCGGTCGAAATCATCCTGCCGGCGCCGGCCCAGGCGGTGATCGGCATGGAGTGCCGGACCAACGACACCGAGACCCAGAGCGTGCTGTCGACGGTCAATAATTCGATTACTTACGCCTGCGTGATGGCCGAGCGGGCGTTTACCCGCGCGCTCGGCGGCAGCTGCTCGTCGCCGGTCGCGGCGTTCGCGGTGCTCGAGGACGGCGATCTTCGGATGCGCGCGCAATTGTTCAGCGAAGACGGCCGCGAGATGATCGAGGATCGCGCAATATTCGAGTGCGGCGACCATAAGACGCCGGAGAAACTGGCGCACGCCATGCTGGCCAAAGCGCCGCCGTCGATCCGGAAGCTTTTCACCACCGCATGACGAGGGTGATCGTTCTGCGTCCCGAGCCGGGCGCAAGCGCGACCGTAGCCCGAGCCCGCGCGCTTGGACTGGATGCAATCTCGCTGCCGCTGTTTGAAGTTCGGCCGGTCGCTTGGCCCGCGCCCGACCCTGCTGGCCTCGATGCTCTGCTCCTGACCAGTGCCAATGCGGTCCGGCACGGTGGGGTCGGACTCGACGCTCTTCGCGCGCTGCCGGTCCACGCGGTGGGAGAAGCGACGGCGGAGGCGGCCCGCGCCGCCGGTTTCACGATTGCAGGCAGCGGAACGGGCGGCGTCGATACGCTGCTCGAAAGCCTCAGTCCCCAACTCCGGTTGCTACATCTGTGCGGCGAAGATCGCAGAATTCCAAGCGGCTCGCCTCAGAAGATCGTGACGATCCCGGTGTACCGTTCGCGCGCGATCGATCCGGCGCCGGACCTGGAACGGGCAAGCGGAGCGGTCGTGCTGATCCATTCGCCCCGTGCCGCCCAACGATTCGCCGACCTGATCGAGGATCGCGGCACAATCCGAATTGCCGCGATCAGCGATGCGACGGCCGAAGCCGCAGGCGCCGGCTGGCGCGAGATCCATGTCGCGCCGGAACCGGGCGATGACGCACTGCTGGCCCTCGCCGCCCGGCTGTGCAACACATCGCCCCCGCAATGAACAAGCAAGTGAGCTGGAGCGCGCGCCTCCTCATCGGGCTGGTGCTGATTATCGTCGGCGCCGCGGCGGCGACCTGGGGCCTGGCGCATTATCGACCCGCCGCGAAGTTCCTGGGCGTAGTTCCGGCCGCCCAGCCGGTGGCGCCGGTGACGCCCAAACCGGTCGTCATCAGCCCTGAAGCGGCGCCGAGCGCAGCATCACCTTCAGCTGACAATGCGCGCATTGCGAGCCTTGAGGCCCGACTGGGACAAGTCGAAAGCGCCACCGAGCGCGCCGAAGGCTTCGCCGGGCGGGCCGACGCGCTGGTCGTGGCGTTTGCGGCGCGGCGGGCGATCGATCGCGGCGTGGCCCTCGGCTACCTCGAGCAATTGCTGGTCGACCGCTTCGGGGCGCAGCATCAGTCAGCGGTAGCGACGATCGTCACCGCATCGCATCAGCCGGTCCGGCTCAACGATCTGATCAGCGAATATGAGGCGCTTGGCCCCGACCTCCGCCGCGGCGGCCCGCAGGAGAGCTGGTGGACCGGAATCCGGCGCGAGTTCGGGTCGTTGGTCGAAGTCCATCGCGCCGATCGCCCGTCGACCAATCCCGATGTCCGTTACAATCGGGCGCTACAGCGGTTGTCCACCGGCGACGTCGACCAGGCCCTGGCCGAAACCATGCGCCTGCCCGGCGCCGCCAAAGCCAATGACTGGGTCGGCAAAGCCCGCCGCTACGTTGCCGCCCACCGCGCCCTCGATGAAATCGAATCGGCGGCATTGCTCGGCGGCCCCAACCCCGCCGGCTGACCGCCGACAAAACCCCCTTGGCAAGGCGACTCGGGAATGCGAATCTCGCCCCTCGCCGCACAGCCCGGGTTAAGCTGCGACAGGCCAAATAGCTGGAATCAGACGAGAGTTTTGGGGGCTTTGGAGTCATGACGTCAGTGACGAAGGGATTGGGACTGGGGTTGATAGCGGCCGCGCTGACGCAAGTCGGTGCCTCGGCCGCAGTCCAGACCGGCGCATCCGTGCCGCGTCCAAGTCCGACGCCGCGGCGCGACGTCGTGCCCGCTCCGCAGGACCTGCGCGACCAGATCATGGCACTTGGCCGGGCCTTCGACGGCAAGGCCGGAATCGCGGTCATCTCGTTGCGCGATCGCTGGGAGATCGCGTGGAACGCCAATTCGCTGTTCCCGCAACAGAGTTGCTCAAAGTTGTGGGTAGCGATCACCGCCCTCGATGCAGTCGATCACGGCAAGCTCAATCTGAACGATAAGGTTACCCTCGGCCGCAGCGACCTCACTTTGTTTCACCAGCCGCTGCGGGACAAAATCCTCGGCGGCGGCGTGACCACGACGCTTGGCTCACTGATGTTCGACGCCATCACCGAAAGCGACAATACCGCCAACGACAGGCTGATGCGGGCGGTTGGCGGGCCACAGTCAGTGCGCGACATGATCGCGCGCAAGGGGCTGGGCTCGATCCGTTTCTACAATGGCGAGCGCGCCCTCCAGTCGAGAGTAGCGGGCCTGATCTGGAGCCAGAGCTACTCGATCGGCAATGCCTTTTACGCAGCCCGCAACGCTTTGCCGATGGCGGTGCGCAAGGCGGCCTTCGAGCGCTATATTTCCGACCCTTATGACGGGGCATCGCCGCACGCGATCGCGAGCGCCCTGGCGGCGTTGAAGCGCGGCGAGTTGCTCGGCCCCGCCTCGACCGCGCGGTTGCTCTCGACCATGGGCCAGACCCGCACCGGCAAGCTCCGCGTCCGCGCCGCGCTGTCGCCTGGCTGGGACTGGAACCACAAGACCGGAACCGGCCAGGAGCTCAACGGCCGGATTGGCGGGATCAACGACATCGGCCTGCTCACCGCACCCGATGGGTCGGTCTATGCGATCGCGATCATGACCATCCCGAGCAACAATTCGGACGGAGCCGCGCAGGAATTGATGCGCAACCTCGCCAAGGCGGTGATCGCAGCGCACGCCGGACGTGCCCGCACCAATTGAGCCGACCGCGGCGCGGCTCGCCGCGATGCCCGGCGTCCAGCGCGTCCCGACGCGCGATCTCGAACTGTTCATCGTCCGCCGGTTTCTTGATGCCGAAACCTGCGCGGCGCTGATGGTGCGGATCGACCAGCGCCGCCGGCCGTCCGAAATCGCCGACGACCTCGGCATCGCGAATTTCCGGACGAGCGAAACTTGCGATCTCGACTGGCGCGATCCGCTCGTCGGTAACGCCGACCGCAAGATCTCCGACCTGCTCGGGCTGACGCTGGATTTGAGCGAGCCGCTACAGGGACAGCGCTATGCGGCCGGCCAGGAATTCAAGCCGCACACCGACACGTTCGAACCCGGCGGATATGATTTTTTCGTCCACACCGCGGATCGCGGCCAGCGCACCTGGACAGCAATGATTTATCTCAACCAACCCGACGAAGGCGGCGCGACGCGGTTCAAGACAATCGGCAAGACCGTCCAGCCGGAGCCGGGCAAGCTGTTGGCGTGGAACAATCTGCTGCCCGACGGCCGGCCCAATCCGGCGACCCTGCACCAAGGGATGAAGGTGCGGCGCGGGACCAAATACGTCCTTACCAAATGGTTTCGGGAACGCTGAGCGGGGCAAGCAAAGGGGGCATGGCGTGAAGGGGAAATTGCTCCACGGCTATCCATGCCCCCTCGTCTCCGTCTCTCGAGCTCAGGGCCGGCCAGGGGCCTATGCCAAGGCGACCGGCTGATCTGTGCTCGGGGTCAGGGCGGCCACATCTCACCTGCGGTTCGATGGTTGCGTTGCCCGCCTGACAGGAGATCCGTTCGCGCCTCCCGTTAGAAGTCGACCGTGACGCCGGCGAACAGGAAGCGGCCCATCGCGTCATAGACCTGCGGGAAGGTGTTGCCGTTGCCGAACGGCGGTCCGACGACGTCACCGGCCGCGACCGGCGGGCTTTTGTCGAACAGGTTGTTGGCGCCGATGCGGAAGTTATATTTGTCCCCGACCCGAGCCGTCAGCGCCAGATCGAAGTAGCTCTGCGCCGACAGCTTGGCATCGCCCGGCGTGGAATGCGGGCCTTGAGCGAAATTCAGGTCGGGGTCGTCGCTCAACGAGTCATTCTTGACCGACGAGAAGTAGCGCCATTGGCCGGAGATCCCCATGCCGTTGGGAAGGGTGAAGCCGGCGCGGAATTTGTGCCGCCATTTCATATTCGGCGAGGTGAACGGGGCGCCGCTGGTGCAGGTCGCGCCGAAGAAGCCAACGCAATCGTAGACACCGTCGAGGCCGAGGACGCCCGGGCTGATCCCGGTGTCGAATTCGAGCTTCTTCAACCAGGTGCCGACAAAGCTGAGGTTGAGGGTGCCCGCGCCCCCGATCCGGCGGCTGTAGGAGCCATTGAGGTCGATGCCGGTGGTCTTGAGACCGCCAACGTTTTGCGTTTGCAGGGCGATGAAGCCGGTCGGCAGGTTGGTCAGCGAGCCGGTGATGTCGCGCTGGATCAGGCTACAGAACGCCGGGTCGCCGGAGAGCGCGCAACTGGCGAGCACGCCGTTGAAGGGCAGGCCGCTGATCAGGTTCTTCACCTTGATGTTGAAGTAATCGACCGTGATGGCGAGACCCGGCACCCACCGCGGCTGCAGCACGAGACCGACGGTGTAGGTATCGGCCTTCTCCGGCAGCAGGTTCACGTTGCCGGAGAAGCGTGCGTTATACTGGTTGGCGGGATTGTTATCGACGAGGCCGTACTGAGCCGCGCTAACACCGGTGAGGGCGCATTGCGCCGCGGTGAAAATCGGGGTTGCGCCGGCGCAGAAGTCGGTGCCGCCGGCCAAGCCAAGGCTCGCCGGTCCAAACAATTCGACCACGTTTGGCGCCCGCACCGCTCGGTTGTAGCTGGCCCGGGCGCGTAGGTCGTGAACGGGCGCCAGTTCGATCGACAGCTTGTACGTGTCGGTGCTGAAATGGTGGTCGTTGACCTTGTAGTCGGAGTAACGATAGCCGGCGCCGACGGTCAGTTCCTCGATGAATGAATGGCTGACGATGGGCAGCTGCAGCTCGGCAAAGGCTTCGCGCACGTCGAAGCCGCCGCTCACCGGCAAAGTCGGCCCGCCCTGACCGGCGAGATCGCCGCTGCTGAATTCCTGGTCGACCTGGAAGTCGAGCGCCTCCTTGCGGTACTCGCCGCCGACGTTGAGCCCGATGCCGCGGTCCGACCACGGGGTCTGGACGCCATATTCACCGCCATCGACCGTGAAGTTGACGTTACCGATTGTCTCGTTGGTATGGCCCCGCTGGAAACCGGGCGTCTGCAGGTAATTCAGCGCGGCCGGGTCGATGCTATTCGATTGGAAGACGTTGTACGGGACGCACAGTGGATCTTGTCCCGTGAGTACCGATCGGCAAACCGGATTGACGCCGGGACCGGGATCTCCGTCGACCACGTCGATCGCACGTTGCAGGCGGGTGACCGAAAAGTCGTTGAGGAAAGTCTGGGCAAAGCGGGTCGTGCCGAACTGGTAATAGGCATCGTACGACAGGCCCTTGAGCAAATCGCCGCGGACGCCGGCGACGATCCGCCAGGCTGTATGCTCGAGGTCGGCATCGCGGCCGCCGCCTTCGACGTTGCGGCGATTGACCAGCACCGACGCGAGGTCGGATGGCAGTCCCGTGGCCGGATTGACCAGCGCCGGGTTGGTGAAGGTGTGGCCGGGCTGGCAGATCAATGACAATTCCTGCGCCGACAGCAGCGGATTGTCGCAATTGACGTAGGTCGTGTTGCCGAAGTCGCCCGACGGCGCGATCACCGCGTCCGAGCGGTCGTTCATGAACATCGCTTCGAGATAGGGCTTCGCCCCCGGGCCGATTTCATAGTTGGCGAACGCGCCCATGGTGTAGCGTTCGTCCGGGCGCTGGTAGAAATTGTACGGGGCGAAGTTGAACAAAGGCACGCCCGGAACCAGCTGATTGCCCTGGATATGTCCATCGACGAGCTTCGCGCCTGTAACGGGATCGAACACGCGGATGCGCCCTTCGGCCGAGGTACCCGATCCGCCGCAGTAGAACGGACCGGTGTCCGGAATGGGTTCGGCGTAAGCGCCCAGAGCACAGAAGGAATAGTCGCGCGTCGCTTGCAGGATCGGATCCTGCTTGCGGTAGGTCGCGTAGGCCATGATGCTGCCGCGGTTGTCGTCGAACCCGGCGCCGAACGCCGCGGCGATGTCTTGGGCCCCGCCGTTGATGCTGGTGCCGTGCGGCGGCCGGTAGCCCAGCGCCTCGTTCGGGGCGATGATTTCGGAACCGGCGCGGTTGTTATGCATGAACGTCGACGCTTCGGCGTCGAGGCGCAGGCCGCGGAAGCTGGTGTCCATGATGAAGTTGACGACGCCGGCGACGGCGTCGGCACCGTACACCGATGAGGCGCCGCCGGTCAGCACGTCGACCCGCTTGATCAGCGCCGCCGGGATAAAGTTGATGTCGGCGACCGGGAACGCCGGATCGCCAGGCATCAGCCGCCGGCCGTTGACCAGCACCATGGTGCGCGTCGGCCCGAGCCCGCGCAGGTTAACGGTCGCGGTGCCGGTCGAGCCGTTCGACAGGCTCGATCCCTGCGACGCGAACGACTGCGGCAGCGAGTTGATCAAGTCTTCGGTGCGGGTCGTACCAGACAACTTGATGTCCTGGCTCGACAACACGGTTACCGGGCTGGCCGAGGTCAAATTGGGCTGCGGAATGCGCGAACCGGTGATGACGATGTCGCCGCCACCGGTCGTCGGAGCGGCCGGCGCCGCGGTCGGCGCCGTGGCAGGCGCGCTTGTCTCGGGCTGCACGGCGTCCGTCGGGGCGGCGGGCTGGCCTGCCATATCCTGGGCAAGCGCAGGGGAGGAAAGCAGACCGGCCCCGACGAGCAGAGTGCTGGCGAGCAGGCGCGAACGGACATGCAGCATGGGATTCAACCTTTCACAAAACCGAGCCGTGCGGCGCTCCCGCGACGGCCCGCACGGCAAGCGCCGTCTCCAGACCTTCGTCGCGCGCGTTGAACTGCATTCCGGAGCCCCTTCACTGCCGCTGACTTTCAAGCCCGCGCGCGCCGCAGAAGAAGGCGGTTGCCGCCGAGCCTGCGCTTGATGTGGGCGAAGCGCGGTTGTTGCGGGCGAACGTCGCCGGGCTGCGGCCCAACGGCGGTCGACAACCACCGCGACCGGCGGCATTTGTGTCGCCATGGCCACACTTCCGCTCGATCCGCCGCACGTCGAGGCGTTCGAACCGAGCCCGGACCTCGCCGAACTGCGCCATCAACGGGTCCGCGCCGTGGTCTGGGTCACCCTGATTTTCTGGGTCTCAAATTATTTGCTGTTGACGCTGGCAACAGCGCTCGCGGGCAATGTCCACCTCGGGCAGCTGGTGCTCGTCCGCCTCGGCGAGATCCTCCTCGGCGTATGTGTCTCGTTCCTGTTCCATTTGATGCTGCGCAGTCCAAAGCTGGCGACCACGCGTCAGCGGCTGATCGCGCTGGCGATCGTGACCCCGTTCGCCGCCGAGACCTTTGCCTGGGCGGTGTTCTTCATCGAAGCCGCGGTCGACCCGACCCTCAACCTCAGCAATTTCACCTGGGCCGGAGCGGTCCGGACGATCGCCTTCTGGACCTGGTACTTCCTCGCCTGGGCCGGGATGTATCTCGCGGTTTCATACAGTTTCGACGTGCGCGAGGAGCAGCAGCGCGCCGCCGAGATCCGCGAACGCGAGCACGTCGCCCAGCTCCGCGCGCTGCACAGCCAGATCAACCCACACTTCCTGTTCAACAGCCTCAATTCAGTCTCGGCGCTAATGCTCGAGGGCAGCGTGGCGAGCGCCGATCAGATGGTGACCAAGCTCGCCCGGTTCCTCCGCCTTGGCCTCGCCGCCGACCCGACCGACAAGATCGAGCTCGCCGCCGAGGTCGAACTGCAGCGCATCTATCTCGAGATCGAGCAGCTGCGGTATCAGGACCTGGTCGTCTCGGTGGCCATGCCTGAGGAGCTGGAAGCGGCCCTAGTGCCGGCGCTGATCCTTCAGCCGATCATCGAAAATGCCGTCAAATATGGCGTGGCCGGCGCGCCGCCGCCGGCCAGTATTGAGCTCAGGGCTTCGACCACCGACACTGCCCGGCTCGTGCTCGAGGTGATCGACAGCGGCAAGGGCCAGGGGCTCAAATCGTCGGGCGGCGGGATCGGCCTCGCCAATGTTACCCAGCGCCTCGGCCTGATCTATGATGCCGGAACCACCGCTTTGTCCGCGAACCGGCTGCCCGATGGCCGTTTCCATGTGCGGATCGAATTTCCGCTGGAGTTTGCATGAGCGTGCTGAAGGTTCTGACCGTCGACGACGAGTTGCTCGCTTTGAAGCGGCTCAAGTTGCTGCTCCAGGCGATTCCCTATGTCGAGCATGTGGGCGAGGCCAGTTCCTGCGCCGAGGCCCTGGCGGAAATCGCCGCGCTGTCGCCCGACGTCATCCTGCTCGACATCAAGATGCGCGACGGCGACGGGTTCGACGTCGTCGAAGCGCTGGCCGAGCGGCCCAACCCGCCGCTGATCATCTTCATCACCGCGTTCGATCACTATGCGGTGCGCGCATTCGAAAGCGCGGTGGTCGATTATCTGTTGAAGCCGGTCGAGCGCGAACGCCTCGCCAAGGCGCTGCGCAAGGCGCGCAATGAAGTCCGCGCGCTCAACGCCGAGCAGCGGCTGAGCGAAATGCAGGAGGTCGTGCGCAATCTGCGCGCGATCGCCGGGGGCAAGCGCAACAAGCCGTTCGAGACCGAGTTCTGGCTCCGCGGCTCGTCCGGACTTGTCCGGGTGCTGCTTGATTCGATCGACTGCGTCAGCAGCGAGGACGATTATGTCGCGATCCACACCCATGGTGGCTCGCATCTGATGCGCGGCTCGATCCGCCAGTTCGAACATCGCGTCGAGCCCGGCTATTTCGTCCGCGTCCACCGCCGCTGGCTGGTGCGCAAGAACGCCATCACCGAGCTGCGCACGCCGCGCTTCGGCGGTTCCGAGGTCCTGCTGCGCACCGGCAAGCGCCTGCCGGTCGGGCGGGTCTATCTAAAGCAGTTGAAAGCGACCATCCGCTCAAGCTCGACGGTGCAATAGGCGGATTTGCGCAAAAAGCGCTGGAGCGGGCGAAGGGATTCGAACCCTCGACCCCAACCTTGGCAAGGTTGTGCTCTACCCCTGAGCTACGCCCGCTCGGCGCTGACGCCGGGACGGGCCCGGCGGAGGTGAGGCGCGCGCCTAGCATGGCAAAAGGGCGCACCGCAAGGCTTGGCCAAGCCCGCTTGTGGCCGCCGCGCGTCCCGCCCATATGAGCCGCGTTCGAGGCAATGAAGAGGTATGACGCGGCCGTGGCGACTGTGGGGTTGAGCGAAGCCGAACGCGAGGCGATCCAGCGCTTCGAGCAAGACGTCATCCACCCGTCGATGACGGCCCTCGTCGTGCTCGACTTCTGGGCCGACTGGTGCGAGCCGTGCAAGCAGTTCGCGCCGGTGATCGAGAAGGTCGTCGCGGATTACGCCGACAAAGGCGTCAAGCTGGCCAAGATCGACGTCGACCACGACAAGCTGATCGCCGCCCAGTTCCGCATCCAGTCGATACCCACGGTCTATGCGATCCATCGTGGCCAGCCGGTCGCCGATCTGACCAACTACCGGACGGAGACGCAGCTCAAAAAGGCGCTCGACCAGATTCTCGCGCAATTGAAGATCGAGGATCCCGGGGCAGCGGCCGCCCAGGCGGAGATCGAGCCGCTGCTGGCGATGGGCGAGCAAATCCTCGCCGATGGCGATGCGCCGCGTGCGGTGTCGATCTTTCGCCAGATTCGCGACATGAGCCCCGACCATCCCGAAGCGATCGGCGGCCTGGTCCGCGCGCTGGTCGCGGCGGGTGAGATCGACGAAGCGCGCACAATCCTTGACGCGCTCACGCCCGACATCGCCAAAAAGGCCGAGGTCGCCCGCGCGGCAGCGGCGCTCGAGCTCGCCTCGGCAGCGCCCGCCGCGGATACGGCGGAACTCGACGCGCGGCTGGCCAAGAACGCCGACGACCATGAGGCGCGGTTCGACCTCGCCGGGGCGAAGATGGCGGCGGGCGACCGCGACGGCGCGGCTGACGCGTTGCTCGAGATCATCGGCCGCGACAAGGAATGGAACGAAGGCGCCGCGCGCAAGCGGTTCCTCCAATTGCTCGAAGCGCAGGGCCTCGAAGACCCGTGGTCGGGCGCGCAGCGGCGGCGGCTGTCGGCCGTACTGTTCACGTGAGCCGGATCGTCACGCTGCCAATCTTTCCGCTCGCCGGAGCGATCCTGTTCCCGCGCACGCAATTACCGCTTCACATCTTCGAGCCGCGCTATCGCGACATGGTCCGCGACGCGATCGATGGAGCGGCGCGGATCGGAATGATCCAGCCGTCCCGCCTCGACGACGACGATGACCGGCCGCCGCTGCACAAGGTCGGCTGCGTCGGCGACATCGTCGGGGTCGAGGAACTGGAGGACGGGCGGTTCAACATCGTGCTTCACGGGTCGAGCCGGTTCCGGCTGATCGACGAGGTTCCGTTCGACGCCGGATACCGCTGCGCCAGCGTCGACATCGAGGCGTTCGACGACCGCGAACCGCCGCCCCTGTCATTGGTCGAGCGGGCCGAGGTCGAGCGCGAAGCCCGACGCCTGGGCGACGCGATGGGGCTGGCGATCGACTGGGAAGCGGTTGGCCGGCTCGATGACGAGATGCTGGTCAATGCCATTGCTCAGGTCGCGCCGTTCGATATCGGCGCCAAGCAGGCGCTGCTCGAGCAGGTGACGCTGACCGGGCGGGCGGACTTGCTGGTCCAGTTGATGCAATTCCATCGCGCCGCGGTGACCGGCGGGATCGAGTTCGAACCGACGATTCAGTAATCAGATCGGCAACCCGCGCAGCAGCAACGGCAGGTCGCCGCTGGTCCCGCGGGCTTCACTCATCAGCGCGTCGCGGATCGGCGAGACGCGGTTGATCAGCCCCATGCCAAAACGGCGGACCGCCGAAGCGGTCTTGCCCGGAATGCCGTAAATCCGCGTCAGCGTGTCAGTGGCGAAGGCGACCGATAGCGAATCGAGTGAGCGCCAGCGCTGATAGCGGTCGAGCAATTGCCGGTCGCCGAGATCGAGCCCGAGCCGCGCGCCCTGGACCAGCACTTCGGCCAGCGCGGCGGCGTCACGGAAGCCAAGATTGAGCCCCTGGCCGGCAATCGGGTGGATGGCGTGCGCGGCGTCGCCGACCAGCGCCAGGCGCTTGGCCGTAATCTGCGCCGCGTGATGGAAGCCGAGCGGATAGGACGAGCGCGGCGCGAGCAATTCGACCTTACCGAGGAAACCGCCCATCGCCGCCTGCGCCTCGGCCGCGAAATCCGCATCGCTGAGCGTCAGCCACCCGGGGGCGTCGTCATTGGTGACCGACCACACGATCGCCGAACGGTGGCCACCGGCGTCGTCGGTCATCGGCAGCAACGCGAACGGACCGGTCGGATAGAAGATCTCGTAGGCGACATGATCGTGCGGCGCTTGGTGGCGCAACACCGAGACGATTGCCTGGTGATCGTATTTCCACCGCGCGACGCGGATCCCGGCATCCTCCCGGGTGCGCGAATTGCGCCCGTCGCCGGCAATCAGCAGCGGCGCGAGGAGTTTGCGCCCGTCTTCGAGCGCCACGACTACGCCATGGTCGCCGCGCTCGACCTCGGTCACCCGCGATTTCCACAACAGCCAGCTGTTGGCGCCAGCCTCGGCCCGCGCCCGCAGCGCCGCGCGCAGGTGGCGGTTCTCGTGCATCCAGCCGAGCGCTTCGTCGTCGCCCGGCTCGAAATCGAGGCCGCCCGGCCTGAGCCCGTCGGCGACGGCGATCTTGCGGATCGGGCAACCGGGCGTGGCCAAGTGATTGGTGACGCCGATTGTCTCCAGCATCCGCATCGAACTCGACGACACGGCGCTGGTGCGGCCGTCGAACGCGGCGTCGGTGCGCAAATCGGGGTCGGCCGGGTCGACGACGATTACCGACAGCCCGCTCGAATCGAGTGCGGAGGCGAGCGCCAGCCCGACCAATCCACCGCCGAAAATGATCGCGTCCGCCCGGTCCATCCGCGCGCCCTACCGCCCCGGCGCAATGACGCCAAGAAGTTCGCTTGACCCGCGAGTCCGCGTGAGGGATTCTAGCGTCACATTTTCCGGGGGAGGACATGGCTAGCGTTGCCGCGCGGGGACCGAAGCGCGAACTGGCGCCCGACTGGCGGGATGCGCTGAGCGCGTCGCTGCGCCGGTTTGCCGTGCGCAGCTGGGGCGCGGTGCTGCTCGGCCTGAGCCTGGCCGCAGCTGTCGCCCTGGCGACCCATAGCGCAAACGACCCCTCGCTGAGCACCGCCGCCGGCGGCCCGCCGAGCAATTGGCTGGGCAGCCCGGGCGCTTATGCGAGTGATGCCCTCCTGCTGCTCTTCGGGCTCGGCTGTGTGCTGTTCGTGCCGGTGATTGCCCTGGCCGGGCTGCGGATGCTGCGGCTCCAGCCGGCCGGGCGGGTGGCGCGCGGATTGCTGCTCGCCGCGATCGGCGCGGTGTTGATCGGGATCGCGCTCGGCCTCACCAGCGGGTCGGCGGTGTCGGGTCTGCCCGCGGGCTGGGGCGGCGCGATCGGCCTCGGCGCGGCTTATGCCGTAGATTCGGGCATCGATCTCATTCGCAATCCGTCGGTCGCGGGGCCGGTGCGGCTGGCGGCGCTGCTCGTATTTGCCCTGTCGGGACTGGTTTTCGGCTATTTCGCGCTCGGGCTGGGGGCGGACGAAAAGGGCTGGTTCGCCGGCCTGTTCCGGCGCGAGCCGCGCGAGCGCAAGGCCGCGCCGCGCTCGACCCAGATCAATGACGACCGCCCAGTCCCCGCCGTGCCGCCGCGTTCGCGACCGGCCGTAGCGGTCGCCGAACCACCGCGCGCGGTCGTGCCGGCGGCGCGCGGTCAGGCGCGCAAATCCTCTGCCCAGCCGAGCCTGGCGCTGGGCGACAATTACCAGCTGCCGACGCTCGACCTGCTCGCGCGGGCGCCGGACCGGGGCAAGCAACAGATCGACCGCGCCGGGCTCGAGCGCAATGCGCGGCTGCTCGAATCGGTGCTCGAGGATTTCCACGTTCGCGGCGACATCGTCGAAGTCCGTCCAGGGCCGGTGGTGACGATGTACGAGCTGGAACCCGCGAGCGGGATCAAGGCCAGTCGGGTGATTCAGCTGGCCGACGATATCGCGCGCAACATGTCGGCGCTGTCGGCGCGGGTCGCGACGATTCCGGGTCGGAGCGTGATCGGGATCGAACTGCCCAACCCCAAGCGCGAAGCAGTTGCGCTCTCCGAATTGATTGGCAGCCAGGCCTACGAAGACCAAAACATGGCGCTGCCGCTGATCCTCGGCAAAAATATCGCTGGCGACCCGGTCATCGCCGACCTCGCGCCGATGCCGCATTTGCTGGTCGCGGGGACGACCGGATCGGGCAAATCGGTCGGCCTCAACTGCATGATCCTGTCGCTGCTGTATCGGTATGGGCCCGACCAGTGCAAACTCATCCTGATCGACCCGAAGATGCTCGAATTGTCGGTGTATGACGACATTCCGCATCTGCTGGCGCCGGTGGTGACCGAACCGGGCAAGGCAATCCGCGCGCTCAAGTGGACCGTCGAGCAGATGGAAGAGCGCTACCGGATGATGGCCAACCTCGGCGTCCGCGCGCTGCCGAGCTTCAACGCCAAGGTCCGCGAGGCCAAGGCCAAGGGCGCGAAGCTCGGGCGCCGGGTCCAGACCGGTTACGACGCCGACAGCGGCCAGCCGCTCTACGAGACCGAAGAGCTGGAATATGAGGTATTGTCGCAGATCGTCGTGATCATCGACGAGCTCGCCGATCTGATGATGACTGCGGGCAAGGAGGTCGAGTTCCTCGTCCAGCGCCTCGCCCAGAAAGCGCGCGCCGCCGGCATCCATTTGATCATGGCGACGCAGCGGCCGTCGGTCGACGTCATCACCGGCGTCATCAAGGCGAACTTGCCGACGCGGATCAGTTTCCAAGTGACGAGCAAGATCGACAGCCGGACGATCCTCGGCGAGCAGGGCGCCGAGCAGCTGCTGGGCAAGGGCGACATGCTCTATATGCCCGGCGGCAAGCAGATCATCCGCGTCCATGGCCCGTTCGTCGCCGACGAAGAGGTCCGCGCGGTTGCCGAACATTGGCGGCGGCAGGGCGCTCCCGATTATATCCAGGCGGTGACCGAAGAGCCCGAGGACGGCGGCTATCTGTTCGACGGCCAGCCGACCGGTGAGGACGATGCCGAGACCCAGCTCTATCGCAAGGCGATCCAGATCGTCGCCGAAAGCCAGAAGGCGTCGACCTCCTATCTGCAGCGCCAACTCCGGGTCGGCTACAACAGCGCGGCGCGGCTGATCGAGCGGATGGAAAAGGACGGGCTGGTGGGCCAGCCCGACCACGTCGGCCGGCGCGAGGTGCTGATCGACCCCGACGGCCACCCGATCTGAGTCCGGCGGACCCTGAACCTGCGGGAACCGCGGAGTTCAGTTGGCATTCAAGCCCCGGGCCGCAGCACCCGCGCCAAATCCAGGAGTTTTCGACCATGAGCTTTTCCACCCAATTCGCGCGCGCGCTGGCGCCGGTGGCGATGATCGCCGCGGCCGCCCCGGCGGTCGCCGCCGCCGAAAGCCCGGACCTCGCCAAGGTCCGCGCCCACATCACCTCGGTCGACACGATGACCGCAAGCTTCGTCCAGACCGACGCCAAGGGCCGTTCGGCGGCCGGCACGCTCCAGCTCAAGCGGCCGGGACGGATCCGTTTCCAATACGGCAGCGGCGACCTGTTGCTGGTCGGCGCCGGGGGCAAGCTGACCTTTCTCGACTACCAGGTCGGGCAAAAGAACAGCTGGGACCTCAACAAGACGCCGCTCGGCATCCTGCTGTCGGCCGATCCGGACGTTAAGCGGATCGCCAAGATCGTCGCCAATCCCGATGCGCGCATCCTCGTCGTCCGCGCCAAGGACCCCAATCACGCCGAGTTTGGGACGCTGATCCTCGCCTTCCTGCGCTCGTCGGCCGCGCCGGGCGGCCTCCAGCTCTACGGCTGGACGGCGATCGACGCCCAGAACAAGCGGACCACGGTCAAGCTGTCGGATGTCCGCTACAATGTCGCCGTTTCGGACAGCGCGTTTACCTACGCCGACCCGAAGAGGCGCCCGCGCTAGATTAAAAAAGTTTCATATTGCGACCCGTTCATCAGGCGGTCAGCCGCTCGATTTTATAGCGAAATTCGATTCTGCTTATGCCCGGGGTTTCCCCCTGTTACCCGGGGTCCAACAGAATCCCTTGCGTGACTTACGCTTGGTCGGCCCTCGCTCCACGCCCCCGGAGCGGGGGCCTTTTCTTTGCGGGCGCGGGATGACGAGGCTAAGCGGCATTTGTGACGAACCGGCTGAAGATCGCATCGTGGAACATCAATTCGGTGCGGGCGCGGCCCGCGCTGGTCGAACGGCTGATCGCCGAACAGCAACCCGACATCCTGTGCCTGCAGGAAACCAAGGCCAATAACGACGTCTTCCCCGCCGCGCTGTTCGACCAGTTCGGTTACCGCCACCAGCAGCTCAACGGCCAGCGGATGCACCACGGCGTCGCGATCCTCAGCCGGGTACCGCTCAAGGATCCGGGCAGCCACGACTGGCAGGACAATGGCGAAGCCCGCCACGTCGGGGCGCGGCTGGACTGCGGAATCCGGATTGAGAATGTCTACGTGCCGGCGGGCGGTGACATTCCCGACCGCATGATCAACCCCAAGTTCGGGCAAAAGCTCGATTTCATCGAGCGCATGACGCGCTGGTCGGAGACGCTGACCGAACCGACGATCATCGTCGGCGACTTCAACGTCGCCCCGCTGGAATGCGACGTGTGGAGCCACAAGGCGCTGATCAACGTGGTCAGCCACACCCCGGTCGAAGTCGCCGCGCTGGAGCGATTGCGGCAGGCGCACGAGTGGATCGACATCGGCCGCCACTTCGTCCCCGCGCCCGAGCGCTGCTTCACCTGGTGGAGCTACCGCTCGCCCGACTGGACCCGGAACGATCGCGGGCGCAGGCTCGACCATATGTGGGCCTCACCCGAACTCGCCGGCCATCTCGCCGCGCACCAGGTACTCGAGCCGTGCCGCGCTTGGGAGCGGCCGTCGGACCACGTGCCGCTGATCTGCGAGATCGCGGTGTGAGCACCGGCCAGCCGATCCGGCGAGCGATCGCCGCTCTACGTGCTGGACGCCCGGTGCGGATCGGTAGCGAGCGGCCGATCGACATATTGGCGGTCGAGACGGCGACGCCCGAGCTGCTCGAGTTGCTCGACCCCGAGAACAAAGCCCGGCTCCTGCTCAGTGGTCAGCGCGCCGCGGCACTGGCGCTCGCCAACCTGCGCGATGCTGCGGACCCTGCCCAACCGGTGTTGATCGAACGCTGCGCCTGGCTCGATCACGATACGGCGCTGGCACTCGCCGATCCCGGCCGCGACCTCGACCGCGCGCCGATCGGCCCGCTCCAGCCGATTTCCACCGACTGCGCAGCGACCGCGGAGGCGGGCCTGTGGCTGGCGCGCCTTGCCGGGCTGCTGCCGGCACTGTGGCTGATCGAACCGGCGGCGGGGGCGGTCGCGGTTTCCGCGGCCGACATTACCAACGAGCGGCAGGTGCCGCACGTCGAGATCGTCTCGCGCGCGCGGCTTCCGCTCGACGACCTGCCCGACACCCAGATCGTCGCGTTCCGCGCGTCAGATGACGGTCAGGAGCATGTCGCGCTGGTGATCGGCGCGTTTGGCGGTGAACCGCCCCTGGTCCGGCTGCACAGCGAATGCCTGACCGGCGACGTGTTCGGATCGCTCAAGTGCGACTGCGGCCCGCAGCTCAAGGAAGCGCTGCGGATCATCGGCGCGGCCGGCGGCGGGGTGCTGCTCTACCTGCGCCAGGAGGGCCGCGGCATTGGCCTTGCCAACAAGCTCCGCGCTTATGCCTTGCAAGATCGCGGGCTGGACACGGTCGAAGCCAACCAAAGGCTCGGTTTCGGCGATGACGAGCGCGATTATGGGCACGCCGCGGCAATGTTACGGGCGCTGGGGATCGACCGGGTGCGGCTGCTGACCAACAATCCGGCCAAAATGTCAGGCCTGGAAGCGGCCGGGATCGAAGTGGTCGAGCGGGTCGCGCACCACATGGCAACCAACCCGCACAATGCCGACTATCTCGCGACCAAGCGCAAGAAGAGCGGTCACTTAGTCTAGCTGGAGCAGCCGGCGGACCTCGCCGAAACTGTCGGCGATGTGTTCAACCCCGAGCGCGCGCAACCGGTCGGCATGACCGTCGAGAATATGTTTTCCGGCGGCGAGACCTATGACCCGCGCCCCCGACGCCAGCGCGCCGATCGCCCCGACCTCGGAATCTTCGATGATCGCGCTGCGGGCGATATCCACGCCGAGCCGGTCGGCCGCGTAGAGATAGAGATCGGGCGCGGGCTTGCCGCGCTCGACATGCTCACGGCCGCTGTAGAGATGATCGCCGAACGCGCCGGTCAGGCCGAGGTGATCGAGATGGGGGCGGATCCAGCGCAGCGTGCTCGACGAGGCGATGGCTTTGGGCAGTTCGGGCGGGAGCGAGCGGACGAATTCGACCGCGCCGATCACCTCGCGCAGCCCCTCGCGCAGCACGCGTTCAGTCTGCGCCTTGCGCCGTTCCTGAAACTCGGCCGGAATTGGTCCGCCGATCCGCCGCTCGACCGCGGCGAGGAATTGCGGACCGCTAAACCCAACAAACGCGCCGATTGCTTCCTCGGTGCTGGTTGGATGACCGAGCTCGGTCAGCAATTCGGCGAGCAATTGGTTGCCATAATATTCGCTTTCGACGAGCACGCCGTCAAAATCGAAAATGATCGCGTCGACGCTGCTCATACGTCCTCGAACAGCGCCGTGCCGACCCGCACCGCGGTCGCGCCGAGCATCACCGCGGCCCTGAAATCTCCAGACATTCCAATGCTCAAGCCCGTGACGTCATGGCGTCGCGCAAGCTCGGCAAGCAACGCGAAATAAGGCGCGGGCTCGAGTCCGGCTGGCGGGATCGCCATCAGTCCGACCAGCGGCAAGGGCGACGCGCGGACCGCTTCGATCAAACCGCCGACGTCGCCGATCGCGCAGCCGCCCTTCTGTTCCTCTTCGCCGATGTTCACCTGAACGTAGACTTCGGGCGACCGTCCGGCCTTGCCGGCCTCCCTGACTAGCGCATCGAGCAGCGACGTCCGGTCGAGCGAATGGACCGTGCCGAACAGCCCGATCGCCTCCGCCGCCTTGTTCGACTGAAGCCGGCCGATCGCGTGGAGCCGGATATCGGGATGGCGCGCGAGCAGATCGGGCCATTTGGCCAACGCTTCCTGGACGCGGCTCTCACCGAAGTCGCGTTGGCCACAGGCGATAAGTTTCGCGATCGCGTCGGCGGAACGGCCCTTGCTGACGGCGATCAGTTGGACGTCCGCCGGATCGCGGCCAGCGACCTTGGCCGCCGCCGCAATAGCGTCGAGAACCTGCTGGCGGCGATCGGCGGCACCGGACATGGCGCGGCTATGGAAGGAAGTGACGACGCTGAAAAGCGCTGGTCAGAACTTGAAGGCGGTGCCGATGTAGACCGCCTGGCTGTCGCGGCGGTCGTCCTTCAGCGCGGTCAGGCGATCGCGGTCGAGCATCTCATAGCGGACGCCGCCGGTAAGCGCGACGCGACGCGACAGCGAGAAGGACCCGCCAACATCGACGGAATAATTGTCGCCCTTACGCAGGGCGGCGAGCGGACGGCCCTCGACGCGGTCGGCCCCGACGGCGACGCGACCGGTAAAGCGGTTGAGCGAGTAGCTGACGCCGACCACTGCGGTCTCGCGCCCGCCGAGAGCGGCATCGGGACCTTTGACCTTCACCAGGTCGCCTGAAACGGCGAAACGGCGCCAGCCGACGGCCAGACCGAGGTTGTAGCTTGCGGGCGTCAGCGCGGTCAGCGCCGTCGCCGCGGAGATCGCGCTCGCATCGCCCGGACGCGGCGGAGTTCCGACCCGAGCGCGAATCGCGACTCGAAGTTGGGCCGGCCGGCCCTTGGCGGCGGCGGGTGTGAATTTGAAATCGGTCAACGCCAGCGGCTTGTTGGCAAACGCCGCGGCGAGGCGTGGATCGCCATTCGCCGGCGTGAACGAGGAGATCGGATCGAAGCTGAGCGCGACTGCCGGGGCGCGCTTCTTGGCTTGGGTCGTGCTATTGGCGGCGAACGCCGGGGACAGCAGAAGGCCGGCCGCGGCGGCTGCCGCAACCAGTTTTGCTCCTGTCGATCCGCACACCTTGAGCAAACTACGACTCCCTGTTGCAGAGTTGATATAGCCACTCCAACCTGAAGGTTCCATGAGCGGAATCGATTCAACTGACAGCTGTTGCTGACTCAACACAATCTCGTTCACGGTGCGGACATGCTTGCGGGAGCCCCTTGAGCATCTATAACGCGCCGAAACCGTCGATTTCCCCTTGGTCAAGGAATGCCAATGTCCCGCCTGCACACCGCCGCCGCGCTGATCGCCGTCACCCTCGCGGCCTCTGGCTGCGCGCGCAATCGCAACCTGCCGACGCAAATGGCACCGTCGAAAATCTCGACCATCGGCGTCAACAGCTATTTGTGGCGCGCCGCGGTCGACACGGTTTCCTTCGCCCCGCTGCTCCAGGCCGATGCCAGTGGCGGCGTGATCATCACCGACTGGTATTCCAACCCCAAGCTGCCGGGCGAGCGGGTCAAGCTGACGGTGTCGATTCTCGACCAGGATCTGCGCGCCGACGCGCTCCGCGTCGCGGCTTCGCGCCAGGTCAACCAGGGCGGCGCCTGGGTCGATGCACCGGTGGCCGCGGCGACCGTCCAGAAGCTCGAGGACATCATCCTGACGCGGGCTCGCGACCTGCGCCGCTCCTCCGTCCGAGGATAGTTTGCGACGATCATGACCGGGCGATTTGACCCGAGCGAGGCCGATCGCCGCTGGCAGGCGCGCTGGGACGAAGCGCGGACCTTCGAGGCCGACAGCGCATCGGCCAAGCCCAAAACCTACGTGCTCGAGATGTTCCCCTATCCGTCGGGGCGCATCCACATGGGCCACGTTCGCAACTACACGATGGGCGACGTCATCGCCCGCTACCGCCGCATGCAGGGGCACGAAGTGCTCCACCCGATGGGCTGGGATGCGTTCGGGATGCCAGCCGAGAATGCGGCGATGGAGCGCAAGGTTCATCCCGGGACATGGACCCGGGCGAACATCGCGACCATGCGCGACCAGCTGAAGCGGATCGGCTTCGCGCTCGACTGGAGCCGCGAGCTTGCGACCTGCGACCCCGATTATTACGGCCACGAGCAGGCCCTGTTCCTCGACCTGTTCGCGGCGGGCCTGGTCTATCGCAAGGAGAGCGAGGTCAACTGGGACCCGGTCGACATGACCGTGCTCGCCAACGAGCAAGTGATTGACGGCAAGGGCTGGCGTTCCGGCGCGCCAGTCGAACGGCGCAAGCTCGCGCAATGGTTCCTGAAGATCACCGACTTCGCCGAGGAATTGCTCGAGGGCCTCGATGGGCTCGACCAATGGCCCGACAAGGTCCGGCTGATGCAAGAGAATTGGATCGGCAAGAGCCGCGGACTGCAGTTCCGCTTCGATCCGCTCACGCCACTCACTGAGGCAATTGAAGTTTTCACGACCCGTCCCGACACGATCTTTGGGGCGAGCTTCGTAGCGATTTCCCCCGATCATCCCGTCGCATTGGAGGCTGCTTCCTGGCAGCCGGCCGTCGCCGAATTCATCGAGCGCTGCAAACAAGGCGGGACGACAGCGGCCGAACTCGAGACGCAGGAGAAGCTCGGTCTCGATACGGGCTATGAAGTGCTGCATCCGTTCGAAGATGGTTGGACTCTGCCGGTCTACATCGCGAATTTCGTGCTGATGGACTACGGCACCGGTGCGATTTTCGGGTCGCCTGGCCACGATCAGCGCGACTTCGAATTCGCCACCAAATACGGCCTGCCGATCAAGCGCGTCGTCGCGGCGTCGATCAACGAAGCGGCGCAACCGGTTATCGGCGAAGCCGACGTCATCACCGGGATCACGGTCAATTCCGAATTCCTCGATGGACTCACTACCGAACAGGCGATTGCCGACGTCATCCGCCGCGCCGAGATCGCCGGCTGGGGCAAGGGCGTGGTTCAGTACCGGCTGCGCGACTGGGGCGTGTCGCGCCAGCGCTATTGGGGGACGCCGATCCCGATCATCCACTGCCCGTCGTGCGGGCCGGTCGCCGTGCCCAAGGATCAGCTGCCGGTAATCCTCCCGGAAGATATCGATTTCGAGACGTTCGGCAATCCGCTCGATCGCCATCCGACGTGGAAGCATGTCGCCTGCCCAAGCTGCAACGAGCCCGCTGTGCGCGAGACCGACACGCTCGACACATTCGTCGATTCATCGTGGTATTTCATCCGCTTCGCCAGCCAGCCCAAGGACAAGCCGTTCGACCGCGCCGAAGCCGAGGCGTGGCTACCGGTTGGCCAGTATATCGGCGGGGTCGAGCATGCGATCCTGCACCTGCTTTATGCGCGCTTCTGGACCCGGGCGCTTCAGCATCTCGGCGAGCTCAGCATGGCCGAGCCGTTCAAGGGGCTGTTCACGCAGGGGATGGTGACCCACGAGACCTACCGCGCCGGCGACGGCAGCTGGCTCAGCCCCGACGAGGTCAAGCGCGACGGCGACGATTGGGTCCACATCGAAAGCGGTCACGCGGTGACCCCCGGGCGCATCGAGAAAATGTCCAAGTCGAAGCGCAACACGGTCGACCCCGAACCGATCGTCGCCAAATATGGCGCGGACGCGGTGCGCTGGTTCATGCTGTCGGACAGCCCGCCCGAACGCGACCTCGAATGGTCCGAAGCCGGGATCGAAGGAGCGTCGCGCTTCACCCAGCGGATCTGGCGGTTGGCGACCACCACGGCAGGCGGATCCGGCGACGATGAGGCGCTGCGGCGCAAGCTCCACCGGACCATCGCCGCGGTCGGCGCGGCGATCGACGGGCTGCAGTTCAACAAGGCTGTAGCGCAGCTCTACGAGCTGGTCAGCGCGATCGAGAAAGCGAAACCATCCGCGGACCGTGACGCCGCCGTCCATGCTTTGGTGAAGCTGGTCTCGCCGATGGCCCCGCACCTCGCCGAGGAAGCCTGGGCGGCGATGGGCGGCACTGGGATGGTCGCTGACGCAATTTGGCCGGAATATGATCCGGCGCTGCTGATCGACGACCAGGTGACGCTCGCGGTCCAGATCAACGGCAAGCTGCGCGACACGCTGACCGCGCCGCGCGGGCTGCCCAATGACGAAGCCGAAGCGCTCGCGCTGGCGTCCGACAAGGTTCAGCGGCAACTCGCCGGGGCCGCCCCACGCAAGGTGATTGTGGTTCCCGACCGGCTGGTGAATATCGTCGCATGATGCGCCGCTTGCTCCCCTTGTTCGCGCTCGCGCTCACGTCGTGCGCGTTGCACCCACTCTACGGTGGTGGCGCATCGGGCGACGTCGGCACGATGCTGCGCCTGGTGAAGGTGGCGCCGATCGACGGCCAGACCGGCTGGCTGGTCCGCAACAAGCTGGTGGATCGCCTCAGGGAGAGCGGCAGCGCGGCGCCGCAATACCGGCTCGACGTGACGCTCGACGACAATATCACCGGCTTCGGCATTCGCGGCGACCGGGCCGTGACCCGCGAGCGGCGGACGCTGCGCGCGCGCTACCAGCTGGTGAACCTGGCGACCGGCGGCGTGGTGCTCGATGCGACCGCCGGGTCCGACGCCGGGATCGACGTGGTCAGCTCCGAATATGCGACGGTCGCGGCCGAACAGTCGGCGGTCGAGCGGCTTGCCGAGGTCGTGGCCGACCAGATCGTTGCCCGGCTCGGCGTCTATGCGGCACGGACCGCCAGCGCGCGGTGAAGGCGACCAAGGGCAGCATCGGGCGCACGCTCGACCAGCCCGACGGCAAAATCCGCTTCTATCTGTTTTACGGCCCCGACGACGCGCAATCCCGAGCTCTCGGCCAACGATTGACTGAGGCGCTGGCCGCGAGCCGCTTCGTGATTTCGGGCGCGGCGGTGAAATCCGACCCCGCGTTGCTGGCCGACGAGGCTGGGGCGATGAATCTGTTCGGCGGCACCCGGGTAGTGTGGGTTGAGCCGGCTGGGGATGAAATTGCTCCGGGCGTCGAGGCATTGCTCGAGGCCAATGCGGCGGAAAGCCCGGTGGTGGCCATCGCTGGTCAGTTGCGCAAGACGTCGGCGCTGCTGAAGCTCGCCGAATCCTCACCCGATGCCATGGCGTTCGCGGCCTATCCGCCCGAAGGCGCCGAGGCGGAGCGGATGGTGGCAGAGGTCGGGCGGCGGTTCGGGCTCAAGATCAGCCCTCCGGTCGCGGCGCGACTAGCCGATTCGTGCGGCAACGATCAGGCGATCGTCGGCCAGGAGCTGCAAAAGCTCGCGCTGTACACCGACGCGTCGCCGCAAGCCCCGAAGGAGCTCGATCATGACGCGATCGATGCGATTGGCGCCGATCTGCCCGAAGGCGAGGTGCTGCATCTCGCCGATCTCGCGCTCGCCGGACGGCTGAAGGATTTGGCCGCCGAGCTCGGCCAGCTGCCGCGCGGCGCGGAAGCCATTCCGGTGGTTAGGGCGCTCCAGCGGCGGCTGCTCCAGCTGGCGCCGGCGCGGGCCCGGATCGAGCGCGGCGAATCGCCCGACGCCGTCATGACGTCATTGGGCAGGGCTTTGTTCTGGAAGGATAAACCGCTGGTGGCGCGGCTGTTGTCGTTGTGGGACTCGCGGCGGCTGGCGACCGTCGCCGAGCGCGCCGGGAAGCTCGAGCATGACCTGATTTTCAGCGACGTGCCCAACCAAGAAGCGCTTGGCGAGGAACTGATCGCAATCGCCCGCGCCGCCGGCCGACGCTAGATCGGTTCGCCTGAGAGGCGCTGGCAAATCATGTCGAGCTGTTCGAGGCTCGAATAAGCAAGCGACACCGTGCCGCCCTGCCCCTTGTGCATGACCTGGACCTTGACCCCGAGCATGTCGCCGAGCTGGCGCTCGAGCGCCGCGAGGTCGGCGTCGACCTTGCGCTCAGAAGTCAGGACCAATTCCTTCGGCCCTTGCTTGGCGCGCTTGGCCCGCTCCTCCGCCTGGCGCACCGACAGGCCCTTGGCGATGATTTCTTTGGTCAGGGCTTCGGGGTCCGGTGACGCCGCAACGGCCCGCGCGTGCCCCATGCTGATATCGCCTTGCAATAGCGATTGACGCACTGATTGCGGAAGATCGAGCAATCTCAGCAGGTTGGCGATGTGGCTGCGCGACTTGTGAACCAGTTTACCGACGTCGTCTTGGTTGTGACCATGGCGCTGAATCAGCTGACGATAGCCTTCCGCTTCCTCGATCGCGTTGAGATCCTCGCGCTGGATATTCTCGATCAAGGCGAGCTCGGCCGCCGCCCCTTCATCCGTCCGGTCGCGAACGATGGCCGGCATCGCGTGCAGCTGCGCCCGTTGCGCCGCGCGCCAGCGTCGCTCGCCGGCGATGATCTCGAAATCCTCGCCTTCAGGGCGCAGCAGGATCGGCTGGAGTACGCCATGCTCGGCGATCGAATCAGCCAATTCCTTGAGCGCCTCCTCATCGAAATGCTGCCGCGGCTGGTTGGGGTTGGGCCGGATGCGCGCAATCTCGATCTCGCGCACGCCGCCGGCCGGCGGCACGTCATTGCCGCTAGCGGGCCGGGCCTCGCCGAGCAGCGCCGACAGGCCCATGCCGAGCCCTTTGCCAGGCCGCTCGCTCACGCCGCCTCCGCCAGTTGGGGCAACCGCGCGATCAGCTCGCGGGCGAGGCGGATATAGGCCTCGGAACCAGGACATTTGAGGTCGTAGATCAGGGCCGGGAGCCCGTGGCTCGGCGCTTCCGACAGGCGCACGTTGCGCGGAACTACGGTATCGAACACCGCTGCGCCGAGGCACGCGCGGACATCATCGGCGACCGCCGCAGACAGATTGTTGCGGCGGTCGAACATGGTCAGCGCGACGCCAAGGACCGACAAATCGGGGTTGAACGCGTTGCGAATCCGCTCGACCGTCTGAAGCAGCTGGCTCAGACCCTCGAGCGCAAAAAACTCGCACTGCAGCGGGATCAGAAGGTGGCGCGCGGCAACCAAAGCGTTGACCGTCAGCAGGCCAAGCGACGGCGGACAGTCTATGAGGCAAATGTCCCAGCGACCGTGGGGGATCGCCGACAGCGCCATGCCCAGCCGGTGCGCGCGATCTTCAAGACCGACCATCTCGATCTCGGCACCCGACAGGTCCACGGTCGCCGGCAACAGGTCGAGCCGCGGCACCCGCGTCGGAATCGCGCTCTCGACCACACTTTCCGTGCCGATCAGTACGTCGTAGCTGGACTTCTCTCGCTTCGAGGCCGCGACCCCGAGCCCGGTCGAGGCATTGCCCTGGGGGTCGAGGTCGATCAGCAGCACGCGCGAGCCAATCGCCGCCAGCGCGGTGGCGAGGTTGATCGCCGTGGTGGTCTTGCCGACCCCGCCCTTTTGATTCGCAATCGCGATGCGGATCATCGTGCTCTCGCCCTCACCCCGGTCCCGACCACGATATAGGATTCCGCGTCGGTAACGCTCTGTTCCACGTGAAACACACCTTGCCATGCGCGCTGCGCTTCGACCAGTTCCGAATGGGCCCTCCGCCCCTTGGGAAGCGCCCAAACGGTATTTCTTGTGGACAGATGCAGGGATATTTCGAGGAAATGCGCGAGCGAGGCCACGGCGCGGGCGGTGATCACGCCGTATTGGCCGTGGACACGCTCGACTTTCGTGGTGGCGACCGTGGCATTTAAGCCCAGTCGTTCAACCGCCATCTGAAGGAAATCAGCGCGCAGCCGGCGTGGTTCGATCAATGTAACCGGGCCTTCAACCAGGCAAGCGATGACGATGCCCGGCAATCCCGCGCCCGAACCGACGTCGGCCCAGGATGCGCCAGCGTGCGGTTCGAACCGAGCGAGCTGCACCGAATCCAGGATGTGGCGGCTCCACACGTCCACTAGTGTCGAGGCCGAAACAAGATTCTGTTGTTCATTCGCGATCTTGAGCAGTGCAACAAAGGCTTCGAGCCGTTCGAATGTTTCACGTGAAACAGGCCGGCGCGCGGCCTGCTCAAGCTGCTCGATCACGCGGCTGACCGGCGTGCGGCGGCCACGTAAAGCGCGGACAGCGCCGCGGGCGTGACGCCAGCGACGCGCGACGCCTGGTCGAGTGTCTCGGGGCGAGTCGCGCCCAGCCGCTCCACCATTTCGTTCGACAGACCAGGCACCGCGCCAAAATCGAAACCCGCCGGGAGCCAGACGTGCGAGTCGCGCCGCACGGCTTCCCACTCACGCCGCTGTCGCTCGATATAGGGCGCATAAAGCCGGTCCGCGCTGCCCTCTTCGGTCATCGGCCATTCCGCGCTGGTCCGAAGGGCGAAGTGGTCTTCGATCTGGGCTCGCTGTCGCGATGATACGCAGTTCGC
>Ga0207641_10000206_pt1 | contig 77612 bp, 128 predicted proteins | sample KBSSwiS62_FD_184306 | JGI IMG/M metagenome (GOLD analysis project Ga0207641, IMG submission 184306) | Switchgrass rhizosphere microbial communities from Kellogg Biological Station, Michigan, USA - KBS Switchgrass S6-2 (SPAdes) (version 2) | ecosystem: Host-associated > Plants > Roots >...
TCATACACGCAGGCACCCAAGCAATGCAAGTTAACAATAAAGTCCTTCCTAAACAACTTTTGGTCTGTCTTGATCCCGGCAGCGAAATGACCGGCTTGGTGATATTGCGAAATGGAGTAATCGAGTTGGCAGAAAACACCCCTAACTGGTGTCTACTTAACATAATATTTGACGCTAATATAGGCGAAAATCAACAAATGACTGTTCTGGTAGAGGATATAAGGGCATACAGGGGCCAAATTACGACACAACTAATCGATACGTGCAGGTGGTTAGGAGAATTGAGATGTAGGCTGGATGAGGCTGCATTTAACTCACAGTGGATTCCACGAAATAAGGTGAAGAAGTGGGTTTTTGACGCCTTCCCGGAGGTGGTTTTACCTAGAATCCAGAAGAAAATAGCAAAAAGTGGAAAAAAACGGGCTGACGGCAGCGATCTTCAGCCTTCTTTTGTGTATGTAGATGATAGAATGGTGCTGGAAGCAATGAAAAAAATGTGGAGTATAGCAACGCCTAAACCGGGGAGGACAAATCAGTATGGGATACGCTCTCATTCGTGGCAAGCATTGGCCTTGGGAAGTTATTTTATGCAGAAAGCGCCAACCACTCAAGGCTGACGCCATTCCGAACCGTTTACAGCTTAGTAAATCAGTCTCATATTGATTCGCAATTACCCTTTAAAGCCTTTACTAAATGGCAAACTATTGCAGGGGCATAGCCTACATAATTATCGTTCATATCAAACCCGAATTCTGCTTCTTCAGGTAAGTCATCATACTTAAACTTGCCCCTGTACAAATCGCATTGGCCATTGTCATGGTAGGCTATAGTAAAGTTGCCGGATGATAACAGTTTTATTATTTCGCTTTCTTCACTCATATTATTCTGCGTGTTAATTGTTGTGTTCTCGTGCGATACGATAGGCCCAAGTCTTGCCAGTTGCGCGGGATTGAACAATAAGGATTTGCTGTTTATTCTGGTCGGCATGCTGAATAGCCTTAGCCATTTTAATAACTTTCTGCGGAATTATCGTTTGTCTTACTGTCATATCCTTTTATTTAGTTGTTACTATAGGTGGCTGTTGGGGTAGTGGTTCGTCGAAATACCCTTCTTTCTTTAAAGCCTCCTGCATCTGTAAGCGCCGTATTACATTTTCGTATGGGACTGCATAGGAAGTTGCTTTTAATCCTTTGCCAGAAGTGGGACGCGCCTTTAGAAATGCGTCGTTTGCTAAGACCCCATTAGCGTTATAATCATTAATCATCTGTTGGCCTGTTCCGGAACCTGCATTGTAATTGATTAAGGCAAAAAAATCTCTGGCTTTGGGTGAAAGAGTAAGCCCTTTCTTTTTTATATAATCATCTACCTCATCATAATTGGATTTCATGAAAGCAGCTTTTGCCAAAAGAGCGTCATCGGGAGTACGGTAATTGGCACTATCATTGGTTTCATTTGTGCCCGGTTTTGCAGGATTGATTTTAAATCTTTCCTTAAAGTTGGCGGGTAAATATCCCTTTTTAACAAATGTCGGAAACCTGCTAACAAAATTATCCAACCCAAAACTAGCCGATCCTTGTGTGGGAAAATTTTCATCCCCGCTATAATCATATTCTCCTTTTGCGTCAGGAAAAATACCACTCATTCCTTCTTCCATTGAAGAAGCATAAAGAAGCGCAGGATCTAATCCAACCCCCTTTGCTGCACGAATTGATAACTCTTTTGCTGAAGCAGTTCCGCCAAACGGTGTTTCATTTATCCGCAAAGGCGTATCTCCACGACCCTGCATTAAAGTCCCATACTTTTCCCGGAACTTCTTTGCGTATTCTAGACGGGAAGCCGGGTTGTTGTAGTCAGGTAGTGGTATCCTTTCCGGTGCCTTAGAAGATGGTTTTACGTTCTTATCCTTATCTCCTCCTGTTGGTGGGTTGCCTCCGGTCTTATCGGCTATGTATTGGGCTAGTTTGGCTTTTATTTCTGGATTGGCTGCCATTATACATTTGCTTCAGGAAGTTTTTTAAATTGGCTATCCGTTAACCATATAGGCGTAATTGTATATTGCCGTTCCTCGGTTTCTTCTTCGGATGTTTTTGGTTCTTCACCAGCAATCCACGCCATACATCCGGAAAGTTCCATAACAACGTTGCTCACATCAGCACCATCGCTTAATTGGTAATAAAGTTTCTTTCCCATATTATAAATTTACAATTTTATTTGTTCTTCCCACCTTCTTTGTGCAGTACTATCTCTGCCGTGGTCGGTTTGTTTATCATACTGCATTTCTTTATCTCCCCACTCATCGAGGGTTTTTGATATGTATTCAAATCCCCACCCATATTTTAGTTGATTGGAAATCAATATTGCATACTCTCGTGTGATAGCAAAATGAACTTGCTCGTGGCGCAGTGTTGCCGGGTTCGCCGTCCTTGTCCAACTCTTTTCTGGCTCAAAGATGGCATAGGCAGTATCCTTCTCTATTACTATTCCAGTGCAAGTACTTGCTGCATGGTCGTTCGTTGGCTTCCCTTTAAAGTCACTCCATTTTAGTTCACGGTAACCTATAGGAGTAGAAGTAAATGGAAGTAAGAATATAATAAGGAGTAGTTTCATTCAGCAGCAGGTGTTGGTGTTGAAACCAATGCGTCCTTCAATGGCTTTACATCACAAGAATCTATCTCCCGATGGATATTTGCTGCATGGTCATCAATGATATCGTATAGAACTTTTGCTTTTGTGAATTTAACAGCCACCACTTCCCCCCAATACAATGGCGCATCTCCACTAACGTTGGGTATCGGGTAAAATTCTACCTCATCCCCTATTTGCATTTTACTTGGTAACTGCATTTTCTAATTTATTTAGAGCAGCAAATTACAACGCTTATCCAATTCAAAAAAGAGGGAAAGTACTCGATTTTTAACCATTACGGTTTCCCGTACTATAAAATGCCGACAACTTCTTATCTTAGTCGGGCCGTGACGAAACGCCGGGAACATTCATTCAAACATTTTAAAATTAAACATTTATGGATTCAAGAATTTCAATCAAGGGGGATTTCGTATCGAATACTCCCTTCATAGACGTAGTTTACAACCCTTCCGATGATGCCCGCGATGAAATGGTAAGGGCTTTTGCCAGCAAACTTGACTATACTTCCTGTTGGGCTTATTTAGACTGGCAACCACAAAATAGCGACAATGGCCGGTTTAACTTTCGCATATACCCCCTCACACCAGACCAATTACAATCCCATATCGAACGAATGCAAGAGGCCTTACGGGTTTACTCCGAACACCAGATAAGCAAGACAGCGCCCAAACAATAACCGCCGTTTCGGCACGGCTTTTTTCTCCCACAAATTCCCACCCCATCTTTCTGCACCCCCCTAACTAATTGAACCCCACCCCCGTCACCGAAAAATAAAAGACCCCTACTTCTACTCTCCGAAACCACCCCCGCCCGAAACGAAGGCCGCCGCCCGTTGGGGATCGAGATTCTAGCGACTGGGTGGCTATCTTTTTGGTTTTCAGATTGCCTGTAGGAATTTATTTGCGCTGGCCGCGGGCTATTGGGATTTGGGGTTAGGCTAACTGTTTGAGAGGCAATGATATGCTGTTGTGTTGGGGGCTACGGTGGAGGCTGTGTTGTGTTGTGTGAGAGAGGGATGGGGGTGGGGTAATAAGTGGGGGATAGGTGTAAGAGGAGAGGAGGGGTAAATTAGATTTGGATAGGGGGTTAGATGTTAGGGAAAAATTAGGGTTTGATATTCTTAGATATTAGATATATTTGCAGCAGATGAAGACAAGCAAGACATACAGGGCACAAGGGAATAACTATAGAGTGGTAGACCAATTGCCGCCGGATGCAATGACCATTAGTGAATACTGCGTGCAGCGTGGTTGCACTAATCCTTATATCTATCAATTAGCTAAATCAGGGAAAGCCAACTTTGAGATAGTGATATTCAAGGGGATAAACTTTGTTATTAACGTTAACAAATCATTAACATAAATAACTGCTGCAACTTAGATATATCTCATATCTTTGATTTCTAAACCATCCATTATGCTAACATTAGGATTCACTACACAGTATTATACGCTTTGGGAAGTGGGCGAGCCATATAAGAAATATGGCGCGGGCATTGTATTGAATGGTGCATTTACTGGCAGCTATGAGATGGTGCAGGATTGTACCTATCGGCAAAACCTATCAAAGGACTACGATGCCGCTATTACCAAGATTAGTGCAATGGGGGAATACGTTGTAGATCTTGATTTACGCGGCCATTATTCATTTGTTCGCTCTATCGGTCAAAGCGGTAATGATCTACCTGAATACGCTTTCACTTTTGGGCAGTTAATTGGGCAAGATATTCGCATCGCTACTGACATATGGCAGCTTAAAAGGGCTATGACACAGGAATTAGGGGCCAAGAGGCGCGTTTATGCACGCAGGCGATTAATTGAATTGGGCGAGTTAGTGCGTAATACAATAGGCTTACAAGCTGGTACAGAGGCGTGGATTAATCCTTCACATTTCAGAGCCGTTAAGGAGCGCCTTGATGAGCAGGCATTGGGCGGCCACTTTTATGATGATGGCAAACGTATCAGCCTTATTATCAAACGCATAGGCGGTTATGGTTGGGATTCTCAATATGGTTTCGTATACGTTGAAAAGTATTTAACCAATGATGGTAAGATTGTTAAGTACAAAGGCACTTCCCCGCTCAATATTACGGAAGAGTTTACAGAAGTCATGGCAACCGTTGAACATGGCGACTATAAGGGCGTTCCCGAAACCCGTTTAAAAAGGATGAAAGTAATTGCCTCTAAACCCTTACAAACCGCTTAAATATGAAGAAAAAGCTATTAGTCGTAGCCCACTCTTTTACCTTTAATAACGGCGTATGTGTTACGTGGAAGCCCCTTAAAGAAGATGGGAAAGGACATGACTTGTTTAACGTAACTATTGAGTTTTCGCCTACCGATATCGTACACAGCCAACACCACGGGCCAGCATCCGCCCACAGTTCGCAGCATCTCCTTAAATGGGAGATAAGAGATAGAAAGAAGAAAGGAGATATATAATTTGATTCGTTAACTTAACTAAATACAAATGTTATGAATATTATATCAACATTGGCAACCCCTGAAGTAATGACAGGCCAATTACCAGTATTATTTTATGAAAACCTCTGGCTTTCTGCCTTCCCCAAAGGTGAAACGCCTACAAAGAGGTATTATAAACAACGTCTTAAAGAGTTGGAAACATGGGATACCAGCAACAATAAGCCCAACGAACGACAGGGAAAGATTAACGCCTTAAAACAGCTTATAAATGGATAAGGCAACTAATATAACGTTATGAAAACATACGTCGATAATGGCTACAAGTACTGGTATGATATCTCATTAAGATTTTGGGTAATCTATTCAGTGGACGGTGAAATGAATCAAACCGACAATGCAGATTATTACCCTAATAAACAACGTATGTTAATGGTATATCCATTCTTAAAATTTACTACTATTACTGAATAAAATGTTATAGTTATGTCTAAAAGCATGTGGATAGATGCGGTTTTAATAAAACCAGTTCAGGAAGATGCTAAAACAAGCATTAATGTCCTCTTTTGGCAAGAAGGGAATATGTGCCCTTGTTGGGGATATTATAATTATGATAGCCATGTGTGGTTCTCCATAAGCAATAATTCCATTGCTCGCACTCCCGTTAAATACTTCGCCTACATCTCTAATCCTTATAAATAATTTGTTTAATTAATAAATGTTTAGTTACTTTACGATATGGAAGGAATGAGATTTATTTACTCTCTATCGGATAAGGGCCGCGTATTTTATGTAGGAATGACTAAAGATCTTCATAAACGGTACACATGGCACTGTAACGCATCTTCGTGCTCTTTTAATACGTATAAATACATCCATGTAATGCTAAAAAAGGGACGCCTGCCCACTATTCATATAATCGATTATCTCCCTTATGAATTGGCCGGAAGAAGAGAGGCTGAAATTATTCAACTTTTTGCCACCGCAGGACATTCTTTAACTAATGATACATTCAATTACAACAAACTCGTAACCTCTATTCCTTTGCCCGTTACCCAACGTAAAACCCCATTTAAAAGAGGCCAACTAGATTACATAAAAGAAATGCAGGAACAATATATTGAACATTATAACTATACTACAAGATTAAAGAATGGCTAAGCAAACCAACCCAACTACTATAGATACAGAAATATGGCTTACTCAAAAAGCTTTGGCCGACCAATTAGGCATCCCGGTACAGAACGTCCATAATTGGATAAGAAGGGGGAAAATAGAAAGCAAAAAGATAGGCCCTAGAATTACTTTGGTTAATAAAAACACCATAACTATCAATAAATCAAATAGTTAATTATTATTAACTACCCTTTAAGAAATCATTAACAATATTTATTTGTTTAGTAAGTAAACTAGTTGTACATTTGTTATGTCATCGGTTATTAATCACTCAAAACACTTTCAGAATATGACTACTCAAACTGCCACTAAAAAACTAACCCTTGCAAGTGTAAAATCATTTATCAAGGTTAATCGTAAGGACTTGCTTATCAATGTTAAGTCTAGTTTTGACGGTATGACTGATTGTGTGGAGCGTGTAGCGGGCGGCTTCGTCCCGGCTAAAGACGACAATGAAATGCCTTATGAAAATTGCTTGGGTATCAAAGGCGCTTGGTTTGTGGGGCACAGCCGGGATTACTTCTCCATCTACGTTGAGGGAACCTATGCGGGCATAGAAGTATCTAACTCTTGCGGCTCGTTTATTTTGGCTATAAATAGGGCATTATAACCTTTAATCACTAATATATAAATACCTGTTTAATTTTAAATCAATCCTTTACTATGGCACGTCTTACGCTCAAACAAGTTAATAAGCACATACAAACTAAATACCCTGATATATTCGTTCAAAGAATAGACGGTTATTTTTCTGTGTGGAGCGATGATGACGCTACGCAGTTAAAGATATCCAGCCTATTCTCTAGCGGCATATACTTCACACCAACTGTCAATAGTTTATCGCTGGAAAAGTGGATGGAATCGGTCGAATACGTCATAGAAGACACACAACGCAGCCCATCAGAACGTGAACCATTATATCCTGCAAAATTATAAATCATGGCAAAAGCAAAACTATCAAAGCTGGAAATCAGCATCCTTTCTGAACTGCATTACCGCGGTAGTTTGGATATTATTAAAAATGGCACTACTATTATCTGTGTAAAGGGGGATAAATACCACAGTACGCCCATGATGGATCACGCTATTCATCAGGGCTGGGCTAAAGTAAAAAACGGATATCTCTGGGGCACACAAAAGGCTAGTGAGGTTTATCAGAAATCTATTTCCGACAAATGAACGTACTCTCTCTTTTCGACGGCATCAGCTGCGGTCAAGTCGCGTGTGAACGTGCTGGGTTGATTATCGATAAATACGTCGCCTCTGAAATCGATAAGCATGCCATCGCAGTAACTCAATATCACTATCCGCATACAATTCAAGTTGGGGATATAAGAAGCGTAAAAGTCACACAATGGTTTGACTTATGTTTTTCTGGATCGCCTTGTCAGGGGTTTAGTTTCGCCGGTAAGCAGTTGAATTTTGATGACCCACGAAGCGCATTGTTCTTTGAATATGTAAGGGTGTTAAAAGAAGCACAAGCCATAAATCCAAATATCAAATTCGTCTTTGAAAATGTTAAAATGTCCGCTAAATGCGAAGATATAATAACCAGAATATTTGGGATGCGACCTATCAGGCTTAATTCAGCCAGAATAACCGCACAATCCAGGCAAAGATTATATTGGACCAATATACTTGTAACATCTATACCTGAAAGAAAGTTAATAAGCCTTCAAGATATCTTAGAAGACGATTATGTAGCAGATAGGCAGAAAAGCTATTGTATAGATGCTAATTATGGTAAAGGAAGCAATCCACGTAGTTATGCAATGGGCAGGAGGCAAATAGTATTCAAAACACAAAAGGATATGATATTCTTTCTTAATCATGGGAAAAATACAAAAACTAAAGATGTGGATTTCCGTATATTAACACCTATGGAATGCGAAACACTACAAACATTACCTAAAAACTATACTTCCATTCTTCCGAAGGTTCGCCGCTATCATGCAATAGGTAATGGGTGGACGGTAGATGTGGTAGCTCATATTTTAAAACATATAAAATGAAACTAATATTAGGAATGCGGGTTGCATATAAATCGCCGGATGACGGAAGTCCGCAGCAAGGTGTTATTGACCATATAACCAATACGAAGGTTTTTGTCTTTAACGATGACGATGATATTGACGATTTCCCGCTCCCGCAGGCAAATCTGGACCTTGAGATTTTGCATCAGGAACACAATAATCCGGAAACTTATTTCGACAAAAACAAAAACGGTGGTCTATACAAAATAGGCACGTTAAAGTTCCCTCGTACCGTTCTGAAAGATGGCTGTAAGTTCATCTTTCTTCGCATAGCCACAAGGGCAATAGATGGAGAAAATGGATTTTTATATCGGCAATATTCGCCCACCAAATATCAAGATGTTATAACTGATTCACCGTTAACTTAAAACTCTAAATTATGAAACACTTACTTATCGTTTGCCTCGTTGGTTTGATTTCTTTTTCTACTCTCGCTGGTGGCCCCTGTAAAGCCACTACAACTAAAGGCCAGCCATGCCACGGCGTTGCAGATTCAACCGGATATTGCATGGTTCATGCTGTTAATGTCCTCCGTTGCGGAGCAATGACAGTTAAAAAACTACCCTGCAAAAACCGCGTAAATAAAGCAGGGGATAAATGCAGGTATCATAATCATTAATCAATACTTATTAATACCTATAAATCATGAAACTTCACCACTTAATTATCTTAGCCCTTTGCGGATTAACATGGACAGCTTTTTACTTTAGCGGGCGTCCAGATAGCAACGCAGTCCCCTTTGAAGGACAAGACCCAACCCACGTTATAGTAGACGGGGACGAAATGCCCGGCATTGGAGCGGATAAAACTAACCCGGATACCGCATTGGTTTACTTTAACGAAACAGATAGGAAAATACATATAAAGTATTTAGCACCTTCAAAGCCCCAGTAACATGTCGCATTTTGAACAATATTTAAACTAACCAGTACATTACTTAAATACCTATTTGTTATGACACAACGTGCATTAATTGGAACAGCGTTTGAATACGCAACTATTAGCAATCTTAGTGCGCGTATTCGTAATGACATACAAGAATTACTTTCGTTTTCAGACCCTTCCTATATTCCATTAGACGATCTTAAACGGTTGGCAGAGGTTAGGGATTTATTAACTAATTATCACTTCAAATTCAGTGCTACTAACTTAGATAAAATTATATCAGACAGCACTTTTTAAATCATAAATGATGAACACCTTACACCAAAACGTATTAGAGGCTATTACCGGCCTTGAAAAAGTGGGCGATGAATTATCCCCGGCCAATGGTAAAAGCCTCCTAGTAACCGCCAAATACACCTGTGACGACATTGTAGCAGGTAATACCTATGAGGTTATAAACCATTCAGGTCATTACTACTGGCTCGTATGTGGGGGAAGGTGGACTGACAAGGATTTATTTAAAAAGTAAACACTGTAAAAGTATGTGCAATTATAACTTGGCATGGGTAGGAAATTGTGACAAACCTGCAACCAAAAATGGTATGTGCGAGGAACATTCAAAGGTAAAATGTAGTGTTTGCGGTAATGCAGCCACTCATCAATGTGCTGAAACTAATGGCCTAGTTTGTGGCGCTCCCCTCTGTAATGACTGCGAACACTTGTTAACAAAAGAAGGGGTTAACGATGGTTTTAACCACTGTAGAAAATCCGAACAGATTTACAAACCGTGGTATATTCAGGATATGGAAGCAAATAAGTAATAATAGTAAAATTATAAAATCCCCCTCACAGTATGACAAAGAAACAAATACTTACAGGCTGTATACTTGGCTTCCTTATAATGGCTTTATGTATGTATATACCTGACTTGATATTTAAAGCACTACATGAACGCCCTGCAAGAGTAGATAATTACGGCTTAGGAATTGTAGGGGAGACGGCGGTAGGGAGTTCCTTATCTTATACTTTGGATTCGTTAAAATCAATCAAATAGTATATGTTATACATTTTCATAAATGATGACGGTTATCTTAAAGTAAGTAAGAATATTACAACAGAAGACATAGAATTATGCCATATTGACCGGCTTCGTATTATCAATCCAACCGAATTGACAGTATATGAAAATGGTAAATGGTACCCTATTGAAACAAAAGACAACGATTAATACTTTTAACTAAAAACTTTAAATACAATGGCAGCAGTTATTATTTACGTTTTCTTTTGCGCCTTTGGCACTGTTGGTATGTTTTCCAAAGACGATCCTTTATTGGCAAAGATAGTCTTCTTTATTTTTTCGACTATCCATTTTCCAATGGCTATTGGTGCTGCAATAAGAGACATTTATAAAAATACTTTAAAATAAAAACAACGAATCAAATGGACAATAAGAACTTACCAGCTTACCCAAACACAGGTAGCAAAGATATTACTGTAGGGGATTTAGGGTTGTCTAAACGCGAAATGATTGCCGCTATGTGCCTGCAAGGAATGCTCACTAATCCACATATTGTTGATGTGCTAACTAAAGATAGTGAAACATGGGTTATTGAAAAATCAACAGAACTAGCCGATGGTCTATTAACCCACCTTGAAAAAACGAACAAATGAAATCACAAAAACCTGTTCTTATTGCCCTCATAGTGTTCTGCGTATTTACAGCAGTAATGGGTATTGTTCATGTCATTAAACTTTTAAGTAATGGATAAGCACGAAGATATCATAGCGAAAGCATTACGACATGCTCTTTCCGTGTGTGATAACTGCGCCCCAAAACCGGAGGGTGTTATGGAGTATATACGACAAGCAATTAAAAAGTATAATGGGCTTCCGCAAGCAGCAGGCCCGGTATGGGTGAAGGCAACCCGCAGGCGGCCCAAAAAATGCGTAAGAGTTATTGTAAGACGCATAGACGATCATGACATATTCACAAGAACTGAAAAAGGAAATGAGTCCGGGCAATGGAAAACAGAGGGATGGTTTTATGATGATACTGAATGGCTAGACGAATCCGGACAGCAGGTATTCACCCGGGAGCAATTACGCGATGCTATTGAAAACGCTATCCGAAACGATGTTTATTACAAGGCTATTAACGAATACATGAACACCAATTACCCAATAAAATGAAGATAACAGCTGCACAAAAACGGGAGTTATTAATTCTAAAAGAGTGGGGTAACGTTACAACAAATGGTTATTCTTTACGACACTTAGTTTATATGAGATTAAAAGAAAAAGGTCTCGTTAAAAACGGTAGATGGTATCCGAATGTTTTTACCCTTACTAATATTGGAGAAGAGTATGTTAAACAATTACTCAATAAAATGAGCCTTCAAGACAATATTATTAAATTCCTGCAATCTCACTGGAGTGGCGGGACTGTTACCGAAGAAATAGCTGCTGAATTCAATTTATCAAATAGACAGGTAGGCGCTATTATGGGGAAACTAAACCGGTCAGGTCGCGTAAGAACTTATACCAAAGGCACACTATGGATACAACATGGCCTATCAGCTAATTGTGCTCCAACGGGTCTTTCAAACAGTTATTATGAAGCAATTTAATCTCTAAATAAAAAAAAATATGCGGCTAAGCAAACACGAATTCTTCAGTCAGGGTGTAGAAAATCAAAAGCACCCTGATATTGTATTCACATTTCGTAGAAAAGCGAAATACAAGGCGGATAAAAGAAACTTAAAGAAATGGCTTGCTCACGTAGAAAGGAGTTTTATCCGTTTTAAAGAAGAACTTTTAACCTCTAAATAAAAATCAAAATGACAAATTCACAGTACACCCAAACCCGGAACAGCATCACCCTTATTTTATTCGCAACCGTAGCCCTTATATTGGCGATGGCTTTGAACAGCTGCGCTTCTACACGTTACGGCTGTCCCGGTGTAGCTGGTAAGATGGCAGGCTACCATCCGTAATACATTACCTTTATTTAAATATTTCGCCTATCGAGTAAAACTCTACATACATGGAGCAGTCCACAACCATATATACGAAGCTCTTTAAAATGCATTGGCGAGCCATCTACGGCTTTGTTAACAAGCGCTTAAAAGATGAAGACGGTGCTAAAGACATCGCCGAAGATTGCTTTATAAAGTTGTGGGCCAACATGGAGAAGATGGAAAACGAAAACCACGCTAAGAAATTCTTATACGTATGCGCCAAAAACGGCTGTTTCAATCTAGAGGCAGCGATGAAACGGCACAGAAATGAACCTATTACCGCCGTGCATGAGTTATTGCCGGAGCCGGACTATGAAATAATCGAAGCGGAGGTATTAGCTTTCATCGCGGAACAAATAGAATTACTGCCCCCACAATGCAAGATAACCGTTAAGCTGTTCATAGCTGGTGTAAAGAGCGATGAAATTGGGAAGCAAATGGGGCTGACCAGAAAGACAGCCTTGAATCAGAAATTAAAGGCCATTGGCATTATAAGAGAAAAATTAAAACTTAAATTCGGTATATGAGCTACAAATATCCAGATGTTGTAAATCAAATGCGTGTCTATTGGTTAGAGGGCCAATGCGGTGGCCAGCTCTTAAATGGCCATTACGGTTACCGAGAAATTGCACCCGAATCAACTGGGCTATTATTGCTGCTTGAATTTGAAGAATACCTACCATTTCTAATAGCTTGCGACTTTTACATTACACGTCCTGAAATGCTGAATTAGTCCCGAAAAACCTGCTTACCTCATTACCCCTGTGCTAACAAAAAGTGAAGCCGCTCTGTGAAAACAGGCGGCTTTCTTTAATGTTACAGTTTAAAAATACAATCTTCAATGAGATTGATCGCGTCTTTTAATTCATTGATCCGTCTATCGGTAATTTTCTGTAGTTCTTCTATGGCTTGGGTAGTGGGGTTTTCAAAGGATTTGCGGAGGTCGAGCTGGTAATGTAGCTCTTCTTTGAGTTTTAATACTGCGTACATCATGATTATTATTAAGGTTTATTTGATGCTTTGCAGTGAGCGGGTATAGAAAGGAGCCAGCATAAAAATGCAGCTCCGTTGTACTTGTACCTTATTAGCAAAGAGTTTAAAAGAAAGCGGCTTTTTACACCGCTTTCGCTAATCAAAGCCTTAACCGTTTTTAACCTTACCTTATTATGAAAAAAGAAATCAAATAAGTCCTTTTAAAAGCGCGGCCGCACCGATTTGGATGCTTATGGCTTTCGGATCGAAATGCCCATCCGCTACATACTTACCAATATTAGGCGCGTCTCCGTAATGATTTGTTGCAGCCCAAAGATAAGGCGTATTAATGCCCCTTTTAGCATATCCACCTCCATTGTATTTTTCCAGCGTTAAAAGAATATTGGGCACGCTCCAATCGGTTATTTTGGTCATACCCTGCATTGTAAGGGCGTCTACGGCGCTTTCTTCCCATGTGAAGGGTGGATTACCAGCAAGCGGCCGACCGGCAGGAACATGGGTTGTACGGGCTGTGAGCTTATCTCCGTTATGCAGATGCCGGGTGAAGTTAAGGGAGGCCTCCATATTATGGATTACGGCTATTACATACCACGGAACATGGGTTGCATTTGATACCGAAAGATAGCGTGTGCCGTTCTTTTTGATCTTAAAAAGGAGGGAGTTTATTTCGTCTTTGTTTTTCTCCCGGATGACGGCCGTATCCCAAAGCTGCTGATATTGTGCTGGTGTATTCACGGCTTCTTTGTTTTAGCCCGCGCAACACTGTCTTCCTGCTGGTAGCGGCGGTATTGTGCGTAAATTTGAGGCTGAATTGTTTCAGACAGTTCCTTGTAATCCTTCGCTGTCACCTGATCCAGCTGGCCGTTAATGACCATCAAGTACTGGTTTACCAGCCGCGCTGGTATTGTTGTAGTGTACTGCCGCTCCTGTTGTTGAGGCGACAAGACCACGCAGGTGAATAGAACTAACGCGCATAGGGTTTGCTTTATGGCCATACTTTTATTTTGATGGGTTTTTTATTACCGTCTAACCATTGGAAGTGAACCGGCTCCCCGCCAATAGCGGTAAATTTATCTTTTATAATTTGCATATACCGGTTTTTATAAATTCTTACTTCGTGTAGATACATAGCGGATACAGGATTCCAACGGCCTTTAGCGGTATCGCTGACTAAATGCCACCCTCCTATCGTGTCATATTTTTCAGGTGGTTCTTTATACACCTTTACTTTGGCGGTGTCATCGCTAGTAAGCCAGATACTATCTCCCGGCTCTTTGGTGGATTGCTGCCCCTTTACAGAGTAACCAATTACTAGCAGTATAAAAAGTAAGCATTTCATTTGTTTTACCATTTTGCTGGTTTATGTGAGTCAATATCTATGTGGGATAACCCTATTAACAAACCCAAAACACCAACCGAAGCCCACGAGAAACAACAAATTCCTAATCCAAACGCCCTATCCCGTTCAGTATAAGTACCACTGTTAGATTTTACATAATTCTTCCACAGCGGGTATGCTACAACATAGCCGCTTGCCCAAATAAGGAATATAATAAGGTTGGTTTTCATTTCGTTACTTTATGTATAGCAATAATATCGTATGACTTACCATTTACTATAAGCGTTTGTATGTGAGTATGCGTATCTGTCGTGATAGATGCTTTAGCGCCCATTGCAGGAAACGCTACATTAGATCGCGCAGTGAATTGCACTAGCCACTTAGTTCCCTTAGCACTTAAAACAACAACTGAATTGTTATTCGGAACTATGTTTTCTTGTCGAGCAATTATAGTCCAAGAACTATCTTTTGCTTGCGCATTTGAAATAACAGTTGCAAATACGAATAGAATAGAAAGGAATATGCGTTTCATGATTTTGTAAATTCAATTATTTTAATTAAAGTAGTAGAACCATCGGAATTTTCAGCCCAATTCTCAATCGGGTAAGTGTTATGCTCAACTTCTGGATCGAAATCATCGGGAACGAGAATAACTAATTTCCCTCCTTCCTTAACTGCTTCTTTCATCCTATCTACATGCGCTTTTAAATCAATGCCATTCCCAAATGGAGGGTTAGCTATACACCCGGAATGTTTTGGTGTAATGGGATATTCTAAGAAATCTTTTATTACTACCACATCTGCGCATTTCTTTAACTCATGCTCCCATTGTGGATCAAATTCACATGCAAAAACGAAGGCTTTGTGACATTTTTCCATTACTGCGCGAACTAACGCCCCGTCTCCCGCAGAAGGCTCTAAGATAACTTGTCCGGGTTGAGGATCTAAAAGTTCAGCCATGACCTCCGCTACATCTGGATGGGTAAAAAACTTTCTATAGTCCCTTTTAGCTCCTGTCATATCTTATAAAATAAAAAGGTTATTACTGCCCACAGGAATACGGCTACTGCGCGTTGCTGCCAGAAAGATAGCTTTCGCCAAACGGGAAAATTATCAACTGTGTCATCCGTCTTTTCGGAAACATAGTCTAGCCGCACTGTGGGATTTGTCTTTGTCAAGATGCGAAACAAATTAAGCGCAACCGGATATACGGCCAGTCTTACCAATGCGCACAACGGCCAGCCGAAAGTGTTTAACAAAAGCGCAAATTTAAGCCAACCCCAATGCTTTGGGTTGCCGTATACGTGGTGATAGATGGTAATGCTAAACAACACGGCGATAAGGGCTAAGTAATAGCTCACCTTGTGATCGATGTTTTCTTTTTTGCCGTATACAATCTTTATTCGTATGGCATCTACGATAGCCAATAGAATAGTAAACAGCAGATAAATGGCTGATAGTTGTATCATTTTTGACCCCTCCCCCATCCGGCAGCAAGTAAGGCAAGACTAGTGACGGCCAATACTGCGCCTATAACCGCTACAACAATCCAATGGTTAGCAGCGGCAACAGTAGTTACGGCGGCTGATTCAGAGGTTATCCAGCCTCCAAATCCAAGTATTACGCCTGCAATCAGCATTATGATAATAATTTTCCCTTTGCTCATTTTATTTTTGGTTTTAGTGTTTACCAGTTGTTGTAAAATCTTAATTTAGTGACACCTTCAGGCAGTTTAGTTAAGTCCACTTCGTACCCCTCAGAATCTTCCGAAGTATAATCGATAAAGTGCGTACCCTTTGATAAGGCGATTTCCAGTTTATCTTCTAATAATGATTCATGTGGTATATCGCCACCCCCGAAATATTCTGATGTTTCTTTTGGCAATGAAACATCGGCCTCAATACATATTAACAAAACCTTCTTATGCTTTTGAAACTCCGGATCTGTCTCAGGAATAAAAGCGCGTATATGTGTTGACATGCCCATTATTTATACTTTTTCTGTTTTATAGTTCCGCTCCATTTCTGTTTCGTCTATCTCTGATAAGGGTATGAAAGAAGTAGCTTCAAACCCCTCGTCGTTAGCATCCGGCCATTCCACTAATATGTAATACAAAATTCCCTCTTCATAAACGTCCTTTATTTTTGTCACGATATCTCCGTACTTAGGCCCTTTACAGTTTCTTTTATATGTAATAAGCCCAAATAATGCTTTTTTATCTTGATACCAACCGGTAGTGTTAATACACACCAATCGCATATAATTGCTATTTAAATATTGATCTAATTACTGCACCGGTCACAGCGCCTATCCCGGCCCACAAACCTTTTCCTCTCTTAGCTTTTTTTAACGCCGCATGATCCGCTTGCCGTTGGGCTTCATAATTTCCAACCAGCTCTGATGCGGCGCTACGGGTGTTTTTTAAATCATCCCGACAATGGGCCAGTGCCGTACTATCTGCTATTCGTAATTGTTCGTTTAAAATGAGTTGCCGGTCAAGCTCTCTGTCTACGTTCCACTTTACTTGCGCTATGCTATCTATTTGGAAAGACAAGTATTCGCAATTTGTATATACTCGTGGGGTATCGTGCGCTATGAGGGCGCTGTGAAGCTCCTTATTAGTCGCCAGTATCACCTTACCACGGGCATCGAATTTTTGCCTGACTTCTGCCAAGGCTTTTGATGTGGTGTCTAAGGCAACAGTAAGGTTTTGTATTAAACCGCTGTCTTGTTTATATCGTGCTTCCCCCTCTATGCTGTCCGATTTCATTTTTTCAAGGAGGCTGTCAATAGCCTTGTCTTTAGAAGTCGGTGCGGGTACGTTGCACTCTTTGTACAGCATAATAAGTATAATGCCTACACCGATTATGGTTACTAAAACAGCGGCTAGTTTGGATATTTTCATTTGTATGCTTCTTTACCTTCCATTTCTAAATATGCCTGTGATTTACCTGAATAAAAATACACGCTATCCCTATTCCCTTTACTCATGCAGTCAATAGCTTTCGATATATTTAAGTTCATGCTATCAGACAAAGAATCAAAATAGCTTTTTTCGGGTTTATTCTTTTGCAAAACTAAAGGCTTGTAAGACTGTTTGCAGCCAATGCAGAAAAGAACAATGGTTATGTATTGGATTATATTTTTCATTGTTTTACATAATTAGTTAATATGGCAGAGGCAACATATCCCAACGTCCGAACGCGCCTTTTAGCAATTGCCTCCAACTTTTTTTTAACCGTAGGAGTAACCCGCACAGGTACAATTTCTGATTTAGTCTCTTTTTTCTCCTTTTCTTTCATATTGTATGCAAAGTATACATTTATTTTGGACTATCAAAAATATTTTTTACCTTTGTTTTCTCTACTAATCAGCCCCGAAGGGGTGATAAAGAGGGATTACCAGCCCGGACGCGTGATAACGTTCGGGCATTTTTTAAACATTTATAATGGATAATTGCATAGAATATAAGTGTAAATGCACCCGTGCGTGTGACTTATTAAATAGATGTGTATTTACTCACCCTTTAATAGAAGGTGATTACTTTCAAGTATTGGAGTTGTTAAATCGGATTCATGGCGAAAAAGATAAACTTCGGGCAATATTGAACTTTTTTCATAAAAAACAGCCCCCAAAATATCCAACCAAACCTTTAATGCTTAAAGGACGGCGCGGAATGGCTAAGAGATTTCAAAAGGAATTAGGGAGACGAGCAATGACACAACTCAACGCAGGCATGGAAAGGGGGCGCACAATGAAAGAGTTAAATGAAATAAAAGAAGCGTTTCATAAAATTATTCAGCAAACTGGTAATAAGTTATAATAAAAAACCGGGCTAAGTACCCGGCTTCTTATTTTTTCTCAAGTGCCTTTCGCGCCACCTTATATCTTGCCAACTTTTAATGCAATAAACTACAAATCGGGCACCCATATATAAGGCACCCAAACCAAAAAGAATAGCCGCTTTCCAGTCCCCAAGGTTAAGGAGTATGCCCCATACAAAAGACAGGATGCCCAATCCGTTTATCATCCCTATGATTAATTTTGTTTCCACAGACGGCGTAGGTCTTTTATAGATAGGAAAAGAATGATACCTACGACTATCTCCCACAGCATAGTGATAGCTGGTTGCACGTTGATGTCCATCCCTAGAGAATAGGCTATTATGTCCCATATAAAACGAATTGTAGCCAACCCAAGAATCAGGCTGATATATAACCGGAATTTCTTTTTTAACAAGAGCAACAGAAAAAGTGCTAAAATATCCTTTCCCTTGTCCCACAAGAAATATGCTTCCGTCCAGCCTTCTTTAGAGAAATCGGCCTTAGTTAAGAAAATCAATATTCCGACTATAAACAATGCAATAAATATGCCTGTTAAAGCGTCACTAAGGCGTTTTTGGCCCGGTTGGAGGTCTGTCCCCTCCATTGTCATCCAATTCCTCATCTTCAAGCGTAGATGCCTGATTTTCTTCTTTATCGGGTTCAATAATCGAAAAGGAGCCATCTTCGTAAACGGTTAGGATGAGTTTTATCTTTTTCTTTGCCATTGTAAAAATAATTGATAGTTATGAGATTATATACCGTGAAATATCGGGATTTTCAGAGTTTCGGATCTTTGGGCTTAGCGGCGGGCGTGGGGGTGTCTAGGGTTCCATCTACCTTATCGCTGTTGGTTGTTTTATAATCAATGGCAGCGTCAAACCGTTTGTTTACGGAGCTGAACAATTTTGACAGCATAAGATTGCCCCCCAATCCCAATAACAAAAAGAACCCTATGACGAATAAATCTGCGTAATTGGCCGCTTTAGTGCCCACTCTATAAGGAAGAGCTATCCACGCCGCCAGAATGAGGAGGAGATTACTTGCAGGTACGTACCAATCTTCCAAAAAAGCGGCCTTGTTACTGAATTCAAGATTTGCTAGTCTGGCTTTCTCCTTTAACCTTTTGAGCGTCCAAAATACGCCGATAACTAATCCGATAAGGCCCACGAACAAACACGCTGTTGATAACGGTAATTTCATATATTTTGGGTTTTAGTTTGCTAACTGAATGGCGCTGAATGGCGTTACCCACAGCAACGCGCCGGACTTGCCAAAGAAAAATGTCGGCTGCTCATCCTGCGTGGTCAAAAATAAGCTATTTAGTAATACAGGAGCCGTGATACTCGTCCCATACAAAGCCGTGAATGACGGTACATACTTCTCCACCAAACTGTTCTTGCGATAGCCGATGCGTATCGTCTGGTTGCTTGCACTTGCTGCCTGCTGGCTGTTCTTCCACACAATGTCACAAATGCTGTCGGTGAGCCGTCCTGTGGCGCTATCTACCTTCTGCCAGTACTGGTGATGCAAGCCGGTCGTATCGGCTGTGCCGGTAGCGCTTACCAGCCTGTACCACTTTAACCGGTTATAAATACTGGCCCGGTAGTACCACCACGGCGTAGGGGCGTGTAAGGCGAAGGGGGGCCCATTGTCGCGGTCATTTATGCGGCCGTAGCTCCTGAACAAGTTGGGGTAATTCGTCGTACCGGCGAACTCATTCATCATGTTAAACTCGTTATAGCCGATCACCGGGGTTTCGTTCATTATAAGCTCACAACGGGCCATCATAATGGCTTTGTAGTGCAGTGAATCAAAACTACCGTGCCCCGGACTGCATCCCAAATCCCACGGATAGGATGCCTGTGTGGCGTCGATGGAGGGTGTCCCCCAATTGCCGTACCCCTGCTCTGTACAGTAAATAGCGAAGGACGTATCCCCATCGGTATAGTTGTACACGGCCCTGCTGTACGCTATATAGGTGGCGGCAAGCCCTATGAGATTATCGCCTTCGGGAGAGCGCCCATAACCGCCTACCTGCTGCGCGGTTGATGGGCCATATCCCAAGTAATTAACACTACGCGGGTAGTGGTGGAAGTTAAAGGCGCTCACCGGGATGACGTGATCAGCTCTTAAAATACGACTGAACCATACGAAGTTGTCCACCCATAGGCTGTCATATTCTGTGGTGCCGGACATTACCAGTTTCATCGTTGAACTGTAAGCGCGTAAACTATCCCAATTCATTGAGGTGCGTAGCCAATAGCACAGACCGGACACGGTATAGTTATCCTCGTTACCGTTCTCTACATAGCTGATAATACTTTGCCATTGATTTGCATACCATCCGAAAAATTTTGAATCACGGGTATAATTATAACTTTCGGTTTCGCCGTTCCAGTTGTCTGTATTGGCGTAGGAGCCCGGATGTGTTTGATTCAGATAATTAGAGTTTCCCCGAATACTCCACCAAAATTTCTTACCGGTTCTTTTATAAAATGGATATTGTGTTGGCCCGATATCCGAAAAGTAGTCGAGCGTAAAGGTGGCCGATGCAGTCGTAGTTTGAGCGCGGGTTGTGTCCCAATATCCGTGATCACCATACACCCGCACCATGCCGTCATAGGCAGAGTTTAGCGTATCAATGCCGTTGCCTAGATTTGTACCTGTGAACTCCCCATAGGTATTAGCTCGTGGCGTAGCGCCGGTATACGTATCCGGTCGTTTGTCCAATGCTGTTGTATCGTAATTATATGTGCCGTAGATAGACAATTCCGCAAAATCAGGAATGGTGAAATAACTTGTCCTATTTTTTTTGACCGCCCGGATCATCAGGTAACGGCAATTAACGTTACAAGTAGTGCTTACCCACGCACCGGGAGCCGAAGGGTTGACGGTAGTGACTATTTTAGCAAAAGCCGTCAACATAGAATCCGGCCGCGCTAAATACCATGATCGGTCACTGTATGCCGCCCGGAACATCACATCAAGATTATAAAAATAAAGCGTGTCCCCTGCATCAAAAGTGGCATTCCAGCCCCACAAGTCAGTAATGTTTACAGTGTTTGTCGTATCCTCCATGTTTCGTGCGCCAGTCATGTCAAAAATTATATTCAGCCCTCTATTTCCCGGATAGTTATTACCGTTAACTACGCCTTGTTTATAATAACTATCATACATGTGGCGAGGAAGCCCGAAGATGGTATCGAGGCCAATGCCGTTGGGTATTGCAGTGACGCCGTTGAGCGGATCAACTTGCCCAAAGAAGTTGAAAAACCCTTGCATTTTTGACTGATCTCCGCTCGGGACTGAAAATCCTACCCATTCCCGGAATATTTTGGGTTTGATAGGTGCCTTGGTAAACATCTTGCGCGCCGGAACAGCGCTAAAGTTGATTACCGTCAAGACAAAAAGTATTCCCAGTATTACATATAGATTTTTCATATATTTATACTGGTTTAATATGCAATGGTTCTTTTCTTGACAGGGGTAATGGGAACTACCCCTGTTTTTTTATGGTGCTACATAAGTGTATGAAAAACTAAATCCAATTGAAAAAGTGGCTGTGCCGGGCGCGTAATACGAAACACTTGCATTCCCGCTTCCTGTATCAGCAGAAATTCCACCGGAAGTTCCCGTAGAAGCAGTTACGCCCATATGCCCTGATAAATCATACACTGAACCAAAAGTGGATATTCCGGTTGGCAAACTTATATTGAATGCCGTAATAGTTGCTCCGGCTGTAGCCGTAACATCTACCGTTCCCTCTACGAATACCTCATCTCCGATTCTATGCCAGTGTGTCTTTCTGCCAGTACTACTTGCTACGTTGGTTCCATTAGTTATAGTCGGCGTGTACGTTCCCGATGTAACATTCGCATCTGTAAATAGTGTTGATAGTGGAATTTGCGCTACTGAGCTATCAGTATTATGCACCAATAATGTATATCCTGATATGGCCGGCTTTGTTCCATTTAGTTTAAATAACCCTGTGGATGTGCCGGTAAAAATAAGATTATTTGAGCCTAACGTAAGCGTAGTATTTCCCGTTAATGCACCGCCTAAAACAATATGATTTGTACTATCTGCATCAGTTGTTGCTGTTAAACCATTATCGGCTTTAAGTGTCTTTGAGGCCAATGTGTCAGTAGGCAGTACGTATACCGTGTTTAAACCGCTACCGGCGTTTATAACGTTTAATGTCCCTCCGCCGGAAATGGAGCTTTGCGCTACTTTCCTCACTATACTATCAGCACCAATGACTAATATCGAATCTGTGCCAACGCCCACTCCGGTGAAACCCATTTTTAATTTTCCGAACAAGTTTAATGCAACCGAATCAACAACATTTTTTACGATAAGCTGCCCCGGTGCCAGTTGAGTGTTAGAAGATACTACGACAGGTGAGCCTATCTGCCATTTACCATTTGTGTATCCGATTGCCGACATAGCATTACCTGCAATTAAATGCAGTTGTCCATATTGGTCTGCGGTTTGCGTTGAAGCCAATGTTGTATTACCCGTACCGGGATTGTATAATTCCACGTAGCCATTCGGGCCGCTCATCCGATTATTCGTAGTTCCATCAATAGACAGCCCGCTTCCTACTTGTAAATCAGAAGTAACCTTTGCATTTCCTATAACAAGAAAGTTAAAAGTAGTCGGCACGGTGCAATTGACGCATACGTTCTGCCCCAGCTTCGCATATTGACCATCGTTTTTAAATGCCCATTCTTCTAAACCGGTATGACCGCCATCGTTGAAGGTTGCGTTAATCCATAGCGCAGCATGTTTTTGATTGTCCGCGCTGTAGTTTATTATAGGGTTTATAATAGTTGAACCGGTCAATGTTGCTGCGGCTGTAAAAGAACCGCTAAACGCGTTCGTATTTGTATAAGTGTTGTTTCCGTATAGAAAAGATATGTCACGCACACTTGATTTAGTTACCTTATTATCAACGCCTATTCTTAGAAATTCGTCATTGGGCCCTGATGCTATAGCGGTGTTTATGTACGTAGAATACGTTGCCGTTGGCAGTATTTCCGGGGCATCGGCCATTATCTTTGAGGCAATGGCGTAATGCCCTGCGTCATTGGGGTGAATCCCGTCGCTTTGGTATTGAGATTTCCAACCCGTTCCACTCCTAAGAATGTCAAACGTATTTATATATTTCAACGACCTACGGGTAGCGATAGCCAGTAGTGTATCATTGTAGGGCGTTAGATCTACGTTATTATTTGGGCATGCCGATACTATAATGGCGGTTATTGAGTGCAATGCGAGACTGTCTAATATACGATTTATATTAACGCTAAAAGTCGGCGTTGTAACAAGCGCTTGCGCGTCATTCACCCCTATATTCAGTAATGCATACTGCGCTCCAAGGGTGCCTATTTCTGCCAAATTAGAAACGACATCGGCACTTTTATCTCCGGGGCCGCCGCTTATGTTATAAAAGCTCCTGTCTGGAAACATTGTTCCCACGTAGGACGTAGAGATAGAAGCGGCATTAAATCCAGCTGTGATAGAGTTTCCTATCACCACAGTGCCGCCCATGCGTTCGTTACTCTCTATTTTATCCAGTGTATAATGTTGGTGGCCTCCGACAAACCAGAGCATAAATTGCCCTGAATTGCTTTCGTAGCTCATGCCCAAGGGCGGCCCGTAAAAAGCCTGTGTCTTAGCCCCACTCGTCAGGTTTGTCAGCGTAGCTACGTATACGTTGTCCAGTCGTTCGATGGTTCCTAACAGACTATCGTTGTTGTTTATTTTTATTGACGGAGAGGTGGATAATATTGTACCAGCAATATTTTGTCCCTCCAACAAAGTTATCGTACCTCTTGTAGCGGCCCTTAAATCAAAGTACGCAAATATAGAAGCCGCGAAAAAGGTAGAGGTGCTATTGGTGCCAATGGCTACGCCGTAACTGCTGCTGGTTGAATCAATCGCCGTGAATCGTATTGACTTCTTCCATTGGGTGCGGCCAGTATGCTGGTTTAAAACAATGTAATCGTTTGTGTTATTTGTTCCCCCCGTTACGTCCATATATGTACCCGGAAAAGTTATTGTCACAGTAGCCGTTGCAGCTGTGTATGTCGCTGGCAAAGATCCAACTGCAAAACTTTGATTCACCAATGTACCGGCTATAGTCGGGGGAGTCCCCATAATAACGTCCTGATTAAACCGTTTTGAGCTGTTGATGGTGTCCTTATCGCGTACATCGGTTCCTATTACCTGCAAGTTATTGCTGGCCGTTGTGATACCTCCGCCGCCTCCACTGCCATTCGCCGCTGCTGTAATCCGCCCCTTGCTATCCACGGTAATGTTTGCACTCGTATAACTGCCGGGTGTTACGGCGGTATTGGCTAAAGTTGCTGCCGCACTTCCGGGCCCTGTTGCCGTAACATCTCCTGTGAGTGCGGTAATATAGTTACCTGCTGGTTGTTTGTTATTAAAGGTAGTCCAATCTGTGTTGGATAGTTTACCTGTATTTGTGCCGGATGCTACAGGTAAGTTAAAGGTATGAGTAGCCGTGGCTGACGATATATTAAAATCAGTTCCGCTTGTTCCTGTTGCGAATACTTGGGTTGCAGCAGTCAATGTATTAAGATTAGTTATCCCCCCTCCTCCACCCCCACCAGATCCATACCCTTGTTGTTTTACCCATTCAGTTGTTGCTACTCTATTTGAACTATCTAACAGCCCCATTGTAGTTGCAGTAAGTGTATCAAGTATAGTTACCGGATGATAGAACTTAGAGGCCAATGCCTTTACTGAAAATAGGGCTGTTGGGCTTTCTATCCCTACCGAATCACCTCCCGTAATATTCACATAACTAGGAGCAAATAGAACCGTAGCTTGCCCTGCATCGGAAAATATTTTAGTCCTTATTAAGTATCTTACATCGAAGTTGTGGATATTGGTGAATAGCAAGTTTTCTGATCCTACACTACCCGTCAAGGTCGTATTAGCGTCTATTAATGTACCCCCCAATTTTGCATTACTACCCGTAGCGGTCAACCCATTAGAGACTGTTTTTAACTGATTAATGACTGAAAAAGATCCCCCGGAGGTCATGGTGACATCTCCTCCCGGCGTAACTTGCGCCGCATTTCCAGACAAGTCCCCGGCCCATATTTTACCCGTAGCAAGTGTATTTTGGAGTTTCCCAGCTATTGATGCGCGAAGATTTAACTTGGCAGTATCTACCCTATAATTGGTTGCAAATACTGTACTATCCGTAGACCCTCCTACGGTTTGTATGAATTTTAAACAGCTATCCAATGTGCAATCTTGAAACCAAAAAATACCGGTATGCCCTGCTGTGTCTACATAGATAGGGAATCTACCACTACGATATTTTGCCAAATTAAGATAGGACAAAACCTCTGCCCTATTAGCATAATTTCTATAAACAAACGTCGATGAATTAAAATATTGTGACCGGCTATCAGTAGGAACAGCTTGAGCTACTCCCAAAGCATCATTGACGGTGACATGAATAGCTGGATTATATTGCGCTTTAGAAAAAAAGCCAATTAAAAGCAATAGTGCTGTTATTATTCTTTTCATTATTCTGAATATATTACTGAATATGGTGATTGAACAGAATCCCCTTTTGATACTACGTATTTTTTAGTGGCAATAGTAGCAATAGGATTATACGCCGTCCCCGGAATGGGCCCATAATTGAATCCAACTATATTTACCCATGATACCATATCGGCTTCTGCTACAGGGTATCTTACCACTCTATATTTATTGTTGGCTGATAATGCAGGCCACGGAATAACAATTGGCCCTCCCGGATTAAAATTAACTGAACCTAAATATGTTAAATTATCAGTTCCGGTAGATATGTCAGGCCACGGGTCTGTATCTCCCCACCACCAATTCGCAACAAGTTGTGCAATATTTACTGTCAAAGTTGCGTTCACACTTGTTAATACTTGTCCATTAGCATCGGTAATTACGCAAGAGTATGCCCCCGCATCCCCTGAATCCACGTTTGTTAAGTTAAGGGTTGGGTTTGTTTCTCCACCAATAGGCGTTCCATTAAATCGCCATTGATAAGAGTACGGTTGTGTTCCACCGGCTACTGCCACTAAGAAACTGGCATTATCTCCACTATCTACTGTCAAATTGGTTGGTTGAATAATGATTATAAATGTCGTTATCGGTGGGACTGGTGTAACATTTCGCCCTCTAGATAATGCGTACATATAATTAGCCGTAGATTCCAAACTAGCATCATTCGGGCTTTGATCATACTTCCATTGAACAGATCGACGAACAAGATATAATAACCGTACATATCTATTGACGGAAGTTCCCCCGTTAAATATTTGCCTATTTGCATTAACATAGGCATCTACCTCTTGAGCGACTTCGGCATATTGAAGGTATAAAGGGACGTCAACCATTTAAAAGAATTTATTTTGGTTAACTATATAGTTCCTTGCACGATCAATAGCAGCCTGCGCATTTACAATACTTCCATAAGTAACAGATAATTCTACATTTGACACTTCCGTATACATATTGCTTAAACTGCTATAATATTGTTCATCATTTATTATTGCGGCATTGGCAGAAATATCTTGTACTCTTTCGTAAATAAATTGTTGGGTATAGCCTGTAAATCCGTATAAAGTTGTTTCTGTATAAGTGCTAGGTGCAGCCAACGGGCTACTAGATACCCATACCACCGTTATATTAAGGGCATAATCTTTTGGCAGTAAGTCAACAGTAATAGTAGCATCTGCAATGGGCCATACTATATAAGACGAAGTTAATAGGGAGCCATTTGCTTTATATGGATAAATACGGCGTTCAGTCAAATTCCCATCCGAACCCGTACTTGTATCGGTGAATAGCACATCGCTATTATTAGGGTTTTGTACTGCTGTGAAGGCTCCATTAAATGACATTGTAATTCGGTTTGTTAAAATTACTAAAATTAAATTATAATCTTACTTCTTATGTGGCCTTTTCCTACTTACTTTTTTGTGTTTTTCCTTTGTACTTTTAGTGCTTTTAGGCTCGCCTCCATATGTAGATACTCCCACCCCCAAAGACGAAGGCAATCCTACTGTAAATAAAGACTTAAATCCTTCATCTTTCCATGCCTCTTTTACGTCATTTACAATCATAGGCGTGAAAAGATCCAATGCTTTTTTAGAGGCATCAAACTTTTCTCCCGTGGCTGTTTTTTGCGCCATATAATCCCATACAGTTGCGGGAACAGGGGCCAATTTCCCACGTAAAAACGTTATTGCCACATCTGCTCTTGTTTTTCTTACCTTGTCTCTTGTTAATTCATTTATTTTACCGGTTGTAGAAGATTTGGTTTGACCGGCAATTAATTGAGAGGCCAAACGTATATATTGCTGAAAGCCTCCCCAAATATCCCATCTTGTATTACCTACGTGGATTTTCCCGAAATCCGGACTTCTTGGATCAAGTTCCACATTCGCACCAGCCAATCCGGCAATAGCTAAAACCGAACTCCCAAATGCTATAAATTTACCCATTTCCTTTAAAGCCATTATTCTAACTGGCTTCGGCAATTTTGTATAATATACTGGATTTAATAGCTGCAATCTAGACGCAATTAAACGCGGAGAGAAAAATAAAGAATTCATTAAAGGTGCAGCATCTTTCATTGCTCCGGCTAACTCACCGCGACCAGTTGAGGCATTAATGAATTTTGCGAATGCCTTGTATAATTCAGGGCTATTCTCAAAAGTTTTTCCTTCTTCTTGAAATGCTTTAACTCCGTTATTAAATAAATCCACGCGCATCTTGTTAAGATATGCAACATAAGCGCGTTCACTTCCCTTAACCACACGGCCTATCAATGGTATTTTTTCGGCCATATTACTCATAAATGCTTCTTCTTTAGCAGCCAGATTAAGATTTGACGGGTCAGCCACATATAATCCTGATTTTTCTATAATAGGATAATCTGAACTTTCTCTTAAATCATATAGCCAACGATCAAAATTCTTTTGAGATACCGCCGATTTAAGCATTTCTATGGCTGCCTTTGAAGCAACTATCGGATGTCCTATGGTGGCTACTGCGCCTTGACGTAAAGGAGCCGACAAATCGGCAGATGCCATAATCGTTCTTGGCACATTAACCGTCTCCATAAGTGCATCCTTAATTTTCCCCCCCGTAGTTTTAAGGGCGTACTTATCCTTCATTAAGGTCGTTTCAATCTCTGTTTTGATTTTAATTAATCGATCTTTTGCATCCAACTCCTCTTTACTTAAAGGGCGCGGTGTCGGTTTTGATTTGTACTTACCCGCCATTATATCAAATACATCCTTTTCGGTAGCTTCTGGTATTACATCTTTAACTAAAGGATGAATGTTTTTAATCAATTCGGCAACATTATCAACGCCTTCACTGACTAAACTTTTAACCAATTTGGCTACATGCGGAGCAATTGCTATTAATTGAGCAGCATAGGGGACATTTGCCATAGCTCCTTGTGAGCCTTTGGCAACCTTTAAATTAGCCGCCCTCATTTCAGATAAAATATCTTTTCTTTCCTTTACATATTCCTCATGTGATTTTTTTATTGATTTAATAGTGGGAGATTTCATTTTATTAATCTCTTGCTCCACTTGGGCCTGTTCTTTCTTTTCAACTATATTTTGATACTCTTTTTTGGCCGCTTCCAATTCAGCGTGTTGTTCTACTACTTCCGACTTTTGTTCCGGCGTTAATGTTTCCACCTGATTTGCTTCCATTTTACGAATCAACAAATCAGGCAATGTTTCTTCTACCGGAACTTCCCCCTGTCTAGCTCTCAAACTTTTTGCAACTTCCCGGCCGCCTACTATATTGCTTAAATCTTTGGCTCGTTTTAATTGGGTCAATAATTCATCAGATGGGTTAACCCGAATCTTTGCCTTCAAATCTGAAATGTACTTAATCATCATGCGTTGTTCTACAGCATCCGGTTGCTCACCATTACGCATTCGGTTAAGTAATTTATTCATTGCTTGAGGATCTTTTGCGAACCGTTCATCGGCTTGCTTATCCCATGTAACAACTTTTTCGGGAGATTCCTGATAAGTAGTCAATCCAAATTCTCTTGCTGTATCATCCATTTGGGCATGCGTGATTCCCGTCATATCAGCCGTTCCCGCCACAGGATTAGTTATTTCTTCTTGACCTTGATTTTGACCTTTGGTTTGCTCCCCTTGTGGGCTGGTAGTTTCTTCTGTTCCGGATACTCCTTCGTCCAACGCTCCGCTATTTCCGGATGTTTCGCCAAAAGGAATCTCCTCTGTGCTTCCGACTGGAATGGCATTGTCTTTAAGTTTTACGTTTTTAACAATTGGATAATGTGCTTCTTGTTGTGATAATTCAACAATATCTTTCCCAAACTCACTTTCCATTTCAGCCCGCTTTCCTGCGTTCACTTCTTCTCTTATATGAGATAGAAAATGATCTGCATGTTCCACAAAGGGGGCATATTCTTGATCGATTGTCCCGTTCTCAATCCCTTGTTGTAAAAACCCTTTAGCCGCTTCTACTTGTGCATTAGAAAAGGGAGCAGGCTCATTACTTCCTGCCCCTTCGGTTTTTACTTCATCGGCTTGGTTGGCTTGGGTTTCGGTTTCATCTTGAGGTGTGTTGTTCTTCTCATGTTGTTTGCCATAATTATCGTAATAATCATTGATTATTTTCTTTTGATCTTCAAGGGCTTTTTTCTTTGTCCCGTAATCGGCAGATTCGCTGTTTAACTTCTTTATTTCATCATCTACTTCTTTTAAATCAAACTTACGATTGGATTCAATGAGTGATGGTATATCTTCATGGGGGTATAACTGTTTAGCAACGCTTACAAGGTCGTCCCCAAATACTTCGGCAGTATGTTCGGCTGTTTTGGGATCATAGGCCCGATCTGCTATATCCTTTAAATGGTTGGCAAATTGTTCCGGATTATTCAAGGCTGCGTCTTGCAATGGTACCCCTGATATTCCTCCGACCTTTCCCTTGGCTACAATTTCTTTAGCATTGTTTATTAGTTCTTCATTGTGCTGTCTCTTTTCATTGATAATATTATAGATCTCATTGGCTTTTTCCACGCTTAATTCCCCACTCTCTACTTGTTCACCGATGGCTTTATTTACATCATCTTCTGGCAGTTTTGCCATATTATCTACCGATGATTTGAATAACGATCCTCCGACTATTTTCGCCCCCGCTCCAATGGTTTTTATACCAAAATGAAAAGCAACCGGGATTAGGGCCGCTTCCACCACGCCTTCACCAGCTTTTTTATCGGAATGTATGTTTTTGGCCGCCTGCGTAATTCCCCCCAAAACACCCACCCCGGCAGCTTCCGGCGAAGACGCCGCCATTTCTTTTACAGCCCCCTTTACCGCTCCTAAAAATCCGGGGGTCATTCTGCCCGTTGCGCCCGCCGGAAGGCCCATTTTAGCTCCGGTAGCTGTCATAAGGGCCCCCATAGTCACATCTGCCTTAGCATCAAAGGCGGCCCTATTCTTCGCCATTGCAAGTGCATCTTCCGGGCTATGTCCTTGATCTCTTAATTCTTTATAGAAATGATTAAAGGAATTAGCGTATCCTCTTTCATAGAAGTCGGGAGAGGTTAGCAATGCAGATAACCACGGTACAGCAGGAGTTGCACCGCCACCGGTAGCCACGTCTAAAATGGCGGGCAAAGCGCCCTTGCCTAACGTGGCTCCTTCCGAACCGGCCATATGTCCGAACCCACCTCCAAATCCTTCTGCCACGGGTTCCGGTTCATCTTCATTATGTGGTGTATTTTGGCGCTTTTCGTATTCCGCGATTATATCTTCATCTTTTGCATTATGCAGGAAATCATAATCATTAAACTGTTGTTTTCTTTGGGAAAGTCCCCGTTTAAATGATTCGATTAATCCTTCTGGTTTTTTAACTCCACCACCACTTAATATATTGTATTCATTTTCTCCCTTTTCTATCCCCTCTTTATTCTTTAATATTTGACCTGTATTCGTTCCTTTGGCGCGCCCTTCGGAATCTATTAAATAGGTATCCGCTGCTATTTTTTTATGCTCCGATGGATTGAGGCTAGCGTGTTCATACAACGTCTCGCGGGCAAGATTGGGATCTTGTTCCATTTTAGCCCGGAAGTCTTGTATCTCCTTAGCGCCTACTTGAATACTGGCTTTTGGTATCAGGCTCTCTATTCTCGATAAATCTATTTTATTAGCAGTTGCATCTATTCCTTTTTGCTGCAATTCATTTTGAATATTTGCCATTTGTTCCTGCTTCTTATGTTTCGTTATCAAACTTTTGATAGCAGGGTCGGCATTTTTCAATATATCATTTATTCTAACTTTTGCAGCAGCGGCCTCATATTGGTGTTTTGTTTCCAGTTCTTTAGGATAGTCCGGGGCTATATAACTAATGGGATTAGAGAAGTCTACCGTCCCTTTTATCGGTGGTTCAAAAGCGGGCGCAGCTGTTTGGTTTGTTCTGGATACAACGCCAAAATCAACCCGTTCTTTATATTCGGGATGTTTGGCGATGATCCGATTTACTAAATCAGTATCTGGAATATCCTTATAATCAGGATATTTGGCTTTTATCCTTGCGGCAAATTGTTCTATCGTTTCTTTATCTCCGGGCATTAGAATATCCCTAACGGGTCATTTTTAGGTTTAGTTGTCGTTGGCTTACTTCCCGACAAAGCGGCTTTAATCTCTTTTGCCCTAGCTTTACCGGTGGCATTTTTTGCACCCAAATTAACGGCGAACTGAACATCGCTTATAGGCCTACTTAAATCTTCATCTGCGACATAGCCACCTTTACTATATTGCAGCGGTTTTCCCTTGTCATCATATTGATAATATATGGGCAACAATTTATCATCATCTGTAATGTACACCCTGTCAGGCACGTTTTTACCGACAGTTAAAGCATCTACTATGACTTTATTCAACGGCACTCTATGACCATAAACCTTAGCACCACTTTGGGCTTTTTCTGTAATCTTCACCAATGGCGTGGCCTTGGCCTCCTCAAATACCTTATCGCGGAAAGTATTTGCCCACGTATCGTTTAATTGAGTGTCATTGGGATCGATTTTCTTTCTATAGTCAATAAGTTCCTTTGCATTTGCTTGTCGAATAGCTTCTGTTTGCCTCATCCGATTAGTTTCCATTGCGAATTTCTTGGCCTCATTCGTTTTATATTGGGGAATACCCTCTTTGGGTTCATTCGCTAAGAAATATTTTTTGGCCTGAAAATTGGCAAAATCCACGGCATCATTCCCTGTGTTGGTTGGCAAGTCTTGCGCATCCGGGATACCAGCTTTTTGCCATTTTTCTTTTGGAATGGCAGCGAAATCCTGATTTATCTTATCTCTTTCTTGTTGTGTTACATGGTTCCATAGATAACTAGCTGCTTTAGATGCCTTATGGGTTCCCAATCCAGCCAAAACCGTTTCCGCATATTGCTTTGGTGAATTACCAAATAAATACGGCGTAATTTTAGTTTGCAATCCCATTTGGTCTATAGGTGCTTCGGCTGAATAAACCTGCTTGGGTTGTCCGGCGGCGGCGGTAAATATTTTAGAAAAGTCTTGATCGGGCCCTTTATACATATAAGTATCCATATTGGATAAGTCACCTAGTTTATGCGACTTTAATTGTTTTAAAGGCGTATCTTGCGCGGCGCTAATAAGCTCCCCATAATTATCCGTAAAGTTATCCGGATGTGTGCTATGTGCTTGGTTAAGTCCTTTAAGAATATCTTTATACTCTTTGCTTCCATTAATAGTACTATGTGTATCTGCTAACGCTTCATTAGCCTGCTGTTGGATTTGGGCGTATTTTTTGGGGTCTTGCTGTAACGTCTTATCAAACAGAAGTTGCTTTTTAAGCCCTTTATATTTATTCCATGAATCCACAACGTCTGGAACATCTTTAGCTCTTACATTAGCAAATTCTTTTTGCATTTGAGCATCGGCTACAGCATTTTCTTGTTGCGCTTTTGCTTGCCGTTGACGCTGTTCTTGATACAACAACGCGGCCGTCCTGTCTAACGAGGGCGTCCCCACTAAAAAAATATCACCGAATGCAGCCTGTTGGGCCATTTTTTTCTTTTTATTTCTTTTTTAATATCCTGTCCATCCGCTTCTTGTAGTACCTCCACGTCCCCCCCCTATCCCCATTAATGCACCTGATGCCAATTTGTCAATACCTCCGGTTAAGTTCTGATTGCCTGCGCCCAATAAACCAAGTGCATACGACCTGTCTTGTTCGTATGGTTGCATCTGATTTATCTGGAAAGCCTTATCCTTATACCCTGCCACTTGGTTGTTTATTCCATACAAGGTGTTTTGATTTTTAAGCCTTGCATTGGCATTTGCTACATCCAAATTCAGCGATGCATCATTCCCCATTTGCTGTGTCCCGGCGACTGCCAGCAATCCTCCTCGTCTATCGGAAGCCCTTTGTAATGCAGTATTTTGTTGACGCGCAATATTCTGCATGCCCTGTTGATATTGTTCTGATGGCAATCCTTGCCGGGCATTCAATTCTGCCTGTTTCTGATTCTGCATCACTTCATTTGGTATCGTATATTGTGGCCTGTTCAAACGAGATAATAATTTATTGGCCTTGTGCTTTTGGAAAAGTCCGGTAATACCGGAAATTAATCCACTAGCCGCACTGGCTATTCCTGATGTCATTAAGCCGCCCGCTGGCATATATGTAAATTTTAATTATGTTGTAATATTGTTACATTATCAAATACGATATCCATCCCGCATTTTTTCAGGAAGTTTATCGCTCGATCATTATAGGAATACAAGATGCTTTGAAACCCACTACCTAACGTAGCCTTTATAATATTCCAAAATTCAATTAAATTGTCCTTTGTTCTTTCATTCACATCTAAACCAAAACTAACTAATAAGGTATTACAATAAGCAAAATATCCCACCGGGCGATCCCCTATTTGAAGTCCATATAAAATAGCTTCCGGATAATTATTTTTTATTTTTTGAAACACGTTTTCACAAGCTTCTTCTAGTGTACTTATATTTTCACCTTTGTCATAATACGCCAACAGGTCAATATCTTCTATAAAGGCTGCATAAATATATTCCTTTAGCCGATCAATATGTATTTTAATTCTTTCCATTTTAAAAGTTTCTAGGGTTTGGTTGCCACGTAACATATGGAGCAAAGAACCATGCAAAATTTGAAATTCCATACCTGAATTTTACCCTAATCCAATTTCCAGTTAAAAAATCACCTTCCACAAGGGCTAGTTGTGTATTTTGCATACTAGCCTTATCCCGTAAAAATGACGCATACCTGACATTATCCATTATTTCATAATCCGATGCCAATAATGTACTGTATTGCTGGATACCGGTTTGCGGATTAATCATTGATGTTACGATATCAAAGTTTGTATTATTATCCCAAACCCGATTGCTTTGGTATGCTACATTATTATACGTTTTCTTGATAGCCTCTTTGTCATTGAATACCAGATCTATCATTGAATAATAAGTCGTCCCGTAAAAGGTGTTTCTGTTTATTTCATCGTTATGAATATATAATTGACCATTTAACCATGAAAAAACGGTGTCTTCTGCGGATGCCATCCAATCAGGTGTGAAATCATAAAAGCAGGAATACGCATTTCTTTTTTCATTAAACCCAAATACATTCGCTTGCGTCTCTGTAGAGTTTTGCAAATAACAAACATATTCTTCTTCAAAATAATCATAATATCCTAATACATTTGAGCGACTACCGTTTGCTCTTAATAGGTCTTTGCTATAAGGAGTTAGTAGGTTTTTAATGGTATATTGGCCCTTATACAATTCCGATATAGGTATAATTCCATCATTACTCAACCTTAACTGATATCCTCGTATGGGATCGACGAAGTAATCCTGAATTTTCCCGTGGACAATGCTTTCGGGCCGGTTATACACTCCGTATTCACCGGAATAATATTGAACATTATTGGACGTGATTATACTATCCGTTGTGGTAAGGGTATTTTGCCCGCTACTATCCTGTATGAACTTCGCATAAATACCCATTTGAAAACAATATCTTTCCTGCCACCCTCTTAAAATTCTATCTCTCACCTTCAGCTTTTTAATTGCTCCTTTGCCACGGTCAAGGGTATCAAAATCAGTAGAATAAAACCGATTGCTTTGATTTATATTGGTGTCCACCAAATAAGACTGCCCCCACCTTAATAGTGTCGGGAAGGTTACAGTAGCGGCATTCGGATCATGGATTAATTGTCTCCCGTTTGAATTTACGGCGCTAGGATAAAAATCAGAAAAATTAGGGTCTATCATTCCTTGGGAAAAGAATTGCTGGCTTGTAATTGTCAAATTAGTTGTCGCCATACTCCTCGTGTGGTCAAAATCCGGATACGAAAACCCTAAAGGGGTTACAAATTGGCCGGTTGTTAATGTAAAGGTAGTATCAACCAAAAATGTATATGTATTTGCTTTTGAATTATCAAATACGGGGCTTAATGCAATGACCGCTCCATCACTTCTCTGTAATAAAAATTGATACAAATCATCCGATCTATCATCTGGAAATGTTATTTGCAAAGTGCCTTGTATTCTAAAGGTATAATTTCCAGAAACTACCTTTAAAACCAATCGGGATGAATTAGAAAAAGACCAGCCTATAAGATTGTTATAGGGTGACGTTCCGGTTTGTATATTCGGATCGTTATACGATATACTTGTGGGGGTCATGCCTAGTGTAACTCGTCCTGCATTACCATCGGCTCCACCCCCCGGAGAAATCGCATATATAATCTCCACGCCGGTATTAACCTTCCGCTCTCTAAAATAGTAATCCCCTTTAGTTAAAATGAAGGTTGCTGGTGTTACTAAGTTAGAAGTTTGGTTCTGTGTTTGGCCCTGATGATACTGATTCCCCGTTCCCGGAGATATAATATCATAACGTTCGCTAAATTCAAAATACGCATCCAATCCATTGGCTACCGGTTGTGCCGGGCTATACAATTCAATGAAATAATTATTAAACCCTGTACCGAAATCGAACGTACCGCTTGTAGCTGGTAGTATTATTTTAATGAATTGTCCGGTTTGTTGAACGCCATTTATTATTGGATTTAAAAGCTGTCCTTGAATCTCAAAATCCTTGTCTGTATAAACCGGATTTACTAATGACAAGTTAAATAGTTTAATAAACCTAATCCTGTCATTGGCCGAAAACTGATAAGTTAAAGGGGAATTGGGATTGTTTTTTACAAAGGTATTAAGATTTTCAATAGATATGTACGCGTATTGAACCCCCGAAGATGAAACACTGGCATCCTTAATAGTCCTATCGCTTATCCATTGTGTTATTTTTGATTTGGATAGGTTTTTAGTTCTTACTATCCGAAATGATCTGGCCCAAAGAGGGGGCCTATGGTAAATATTTAATGTAAACTTGGGCAACTGTAATACAAAACTAACTTCCTCGTATTTGTTAGATTGTACGGCCATCTGCACATTTGTGTCTATGCCATTTGTGCGCATCTTTTCATCTGCGTACTCTATCCCAAAATCATAATTACTCCACCAATCATAAACGGCATAAGAGCTTTTATCCGTAATAAGGGTAGAAGACTGAATTGAATTATACCTGTCTAATACGGTGGCAGCTTTGATTATAAATAAGTTATTATTGTCAGAGCTTATTACAGTAAATCCATTACTTACCGCGCTTGCCGCTAATCCACTAATCACATTAGCGGATGATTCGCCAACGCCAGCCGAATAAGATACCGTTGTCGCTCCAAAATAAGCGGCAAAGAAATCTGCCTGTGATATTTTACCGGCAACCACCATATGAACAACTCCACTCCCATTAGCTGTATCGCCTCCTTGTGTTGCGATGAACAAAAAGAATTTATTTGTTCTATTAACCTCTATTTTATCAGAGGCAACGTTGGTTGTATTAGTGCCATTGGTTAATTGGGTTAAGTTTGGATAGCCTTCTGTAATATTGGCGTAGATAAGGGTATTCCCATTTAATATTTCTTGTGCTTGAGCTGCTTGTGGCACTAAGTCAAATAGTAAAATACTTTCATTAATAAGTGGATTGGTGTTTGTTTCTACATAATTGTATTGTTTGTCATTATAGAACCGGAACAAATAAATATCATTGCTAGGTATATTTAATTCAGCTTTGTTAAGAACGGCAATCGTAAAGAAATCACTAAACCCATTCCCCACACTAACGGCTGCCGCAATTTCTATTTTTTTTACATTAGGTTTACCCGTTTGTACGACTACGGCTATATCTGCGTTTTTTGTCGGGTCTGCATCATTGGTATTATCAAATGGATTTAATGGTAATGGCAATTCACTGTGTTCCCCCCAAGTACTTTTATCATTATCATCAAACCATTCCCTTGCCTTGAATACAAACAGCTTTTTCCGCATGTTGTTGACGGTAACAGTAGGGTCGTCTTCATAGGATACTATCGGCGGGATGCTTGGGGGTTCTTTTGCCACATCTAAATAAGACCTTTCAATAGTTCCATACCCACCGGACAATGCCCGGTCAATATTTATTTTACAGGGTTGGCCTTGACAATTAAGGAAGTAATAAATATCCCCTTGTGTATTGTCGCCATATATTATCCCAACATGAATTATTGGGTGCAGCAAATCAAAATTCAAGATATCCCCGCTAGTTCCGGAGTTACTTTTAACTATTCTTTGAATGGTTCCCGTAGAGAGTTGATAAAAATATATTCCATGATTTCCGTTGGAATTATAATTGTGATAAATAAGTCGGCCTTTAACTTGATCGTAGTAGTGCCCTATACAAACGTTGGTTCCGTCTGGTAAATCAGTATTCGGTATAAGAGTAGTGCCGGGGAGGTTTTCTATCCTCATGTGCGGCGGCGTCCCTCTAAATCTTATGTTCCTAGCATTAGCATGATGAACCGAAGGAATTATTTCTTCCGGGTCGTCCAAATTCATTATGCCTGCTATTTGTTTTGCTTCTATCATTATAAATATTCCACTAGATATCCCTTAATAGATTTCCTAGTTCCATTTAAAACATTACCGATAGCACCACTACTTGTGTTAAAGTATTTTGCTGCTGATAATCCCGAATTAAAAGAAATCGTACTATGGTCTTTGATTAACACTACAGGTTTCCTAGATTTATGTATTCTTTCTTTGAATAGCCCATTATTAATGGCATGTTCCATATTGTATGAATTATCACACCATTCCAAGTTTTCAACTCTATTATCGGTTTTAATACCATTGATATGGTTGACTTGGGGATTATTTTGTGTATTTTTAACCCACCCATTAGCTACAATCCTATGAACAACCAAAGTACGATCTACTCCATTTTTACACAACATAACTGTTAAATAACCCTTTCCGTTGGGAGCACTTTTAAGAATACGGCCTTTTCTCTTTATAGCGCCCTTCGTAGGATGATTTATTACCCTATCAATACTTCTAATATTACCCATATTAGAAACTTCATAATAGCCTTCGTAATCTTTTATTGTTTTCCATAATTCAATCATAACCATATAATTATTACTATGAAAGTAGTTTAAACCCGTTTGATTCTCTAATTATTTGATTGAATGTTTGTAATGTGAATTTCTTCCCCGGCAATGTCCTGCGGGCTTCGACTGCTTCTGCATAAAATTCTTCTCTTGTCCCTAATTTCATCTTCCACTTTATGAAGGCAATCACGGCTTCTTTTAGGCTATCCCTTATTTGATAATCTCCATCCATTTGGGGTGAGCTAATATATTCCAATATGATACTATCGTACCTGAAATCAGGTGATAATATAATGACATTATTGACATCATCTACCCGGCATTCTCCGTATTGTATTAAGCCTCCACCCACGCCAAACAGCGGCATATACATTCCGTTGTAATAATAATTAAGGAAATAACTTGTATTTGCCAATAGCGGTAACCCATCACCAACATCCCCGTTTATTTGAGATAATCTATTAGGGTTTGTATCCTTGAAAGTAGTTAAGGCGTTATTAATTTTAAGTGTGCTTACTTCGCCATTATCATTCAATACACCAATTTTAGACCACGACCTACAATCACTTGGGAATGCGACGGTTTTGTTCCCGCTTACTGGCAAACGAACTGTCTTTGGTTCAAATGCCATAGCGTACCCTAGTTTATCCATAGCACGGAAAGCTAAAATCCAACATTTATCAAAGTCCCCCATGCTCTTATCATTTTCGTCTAAGAACATAGAAACAATTGATTTTAAATATATATATTTAGCTGCCATATTTAACTTGTTTTATTCCCGGCTGGAAGATCGTCTTTTATAATGTCCTTTGGCAATTGATACCGTTGTGATAACTCCTTTATAACAGTGTCGAAAATAGACATAATAATATCATCCGGCATATTCATTGGGTCTGTTAAATTTGCACTCCTATTAACTGGCATTTGCACATAACAGGTAGCGCCAGAAAGCGACTGACCATTATTAGCTGATACCCATAAAATGCTATTCTCCACCCTATAACTAATTCCGGCAGGCTTTGGCATATAGTTCCTATATGGTACTCGTTTATTCCTAATAGGGAAAGCGGATTCACTTCTACCCATTGTAGCGGATGCAAAATAAACATCTGCTATACTATATCCTAATGGCAATGACAATGGCGGTTGGGGCAAAGTGGCATACCATTCGTTTGTTATATCGTTTTGGGACAGAATGCCTAAATTATAAGTCACTTCGAATGCTTCAGGAACGGCTAAAACACCTTCAATTTTAGCATTTTCATACGCTTTGCCCACTATTGCAAAGGCTATGGCTTGATCGATATAAAGATTTATTTCATTAGAGGTGGGGGCAAAAGAATCATTAGGAAACCCATCTGACATGTGTTTCGCTATTCTTTCTATTAACTGCTTTCTATTATATGGTACTGCCATAATTAATCTCCGGTTACAATATTACTTTGTCCAAATTGATCGAAATCTTGATCTTTATATGAGACACCTAATGATTTAAGTGTTCTCTTTGTTATTTCTATTATAGTGTTTTGATTCCACTTTGGCTGTATACTATTAGCAGGGTCATACACTTGCCTACCATTTCCATCGAATGTATAAGCCCAAACAACATCGGTACAAGAAGCTACGTAATCCAAATTTGCAGTTGTTGCCGTATTAGGAAGAAATTCATATTGCCCACAAATCCCATCCGTGGCGCTCATATATTCAGTATAGTAATAACAATTATCAGAAATGCTAGGTGGATCTATTACGGAATCCTCTATCGCCCAACGTTCGTCTTTATTGAAATAAGTAACCTTTGCCCCATTTATGCGTAAAGCCACTTGATAGATGAAATCCGACGGCCAATCTGAAAATCCAGATGTGATTGTTAAGGTTATAGGAATAGTAAAAGGGGCCAACTTTGTCAAAACCGTTTGATCTTGAATTAGGCCGATATTGGCTCCGGTTTTACCATTTGAACGTAGCTGCCATTTACCCAATAGATCCTCATGCATAGAGTACTGTTCGGCATTCCATGAATAAAAAAAGTCAGTAGAAGAAATTAACCCTGTTTGGTTCTTTCTCACCAACCATCTTTGAAACCTATAAATTTGGTCAACGTTCCAACCCATTTTATTTATTGAAAAAAGTCCCCACACTGAAGCAGGGACTTTAGTTTTTAAAAGTTGTTTGAAAGAACTTTAATCAAACAATGCCGTCAATTGTAGTTTAAATTCTTCACCTTCCGCTGTTTGGCTGAATTCAAATACTTTTTCGGCAATTGCCTCATTTGATTTTAACCCGGAAATATCACAAATAACACTATTACTATCTTTCCAAGTAGCCTTATTGGGATTGAATTTATTAGAAATCAACCCTTTTCCAACCGCCTTATCGATGTAATACTTTATTTCGATATTCTTGTTGCCATATGATTTTATAAATTCTTCCGAATTTTTTATGGCCCATTGTCGATACGCTGTCCTTATTTCCTTATCAGTTAAGTCATTCCCGGATTCGTAATCTGTTGTTGGGATACCCAAATAATGGGAATGGATACGCATCTTAGTATCGCTAGCTTCTTTGGCATATTGTAATGCTTCTTCGATTTGATCCAATTTGCTGGATTCCGCAAGCGCTTGTTTGCTTTTATCCAGTGGTTTAAATATACTGTTGGCCGTACGCGTTCTAAACTCCGATTCGCCATTCCAACTACATATAATCAAATAACGCAATAACTGTTTTTCATCTCCATTCACTCCGAATCTACCTTCCAGAAAAGCACGAACACGTGTTTGCTTTATAAACTGATCGATAACATCTTTTTCTTTGGGCTGCTGTGATACGAAAATAGAATCACAGCCATCATAATACCGGATATTCACCCGGCTTCCGTTCCATACGATTTGGGAAGTAAGAACTATGTTTTGATAGGGCTTAAATTTTTGATGCGGGACAGGGCGCTTTTCCCTAACATCAATAATGGGTAATTCCCGTTCCAGATTTGGTTCGGCCAACTCAAACATATACTTTTTGTCGGCATCGAATTCTGTGGTAAGGAAAATGTGTTCTTTTGACCCCTTTTCAACTTCGTGCCCCTCGATCTTTACGATCTCTTTTTTTCTTGGGGCTACTACTGTAGCGTCTGCCATTTTTTGTTTATTTTAAAATTAGGAGGCACCAATATTGATGCCCCCTTTTATCTTACTACCCTATCAAAACTTAGCTCACAAGCCCCCTTAAAAGGGCGAATTGTTCTGCTGCTATTGTACGAGATCCGGGATAACAAATCTGTTCGTATTTGTTAGATGCCTCCGTAGTCTTTGTAGGCTGCGTATAACCCAAAGACCAGCTATAGATGCGTTGGCCCGCTGTTATATCCGGGTTCTGCTGATATACCCATTGCATGTAGGGGCGTGTGGCATCGCCGTCTTTGGCATCTACTACAGTACCTTGAGGCACACCTACGCCAAAGTTTGCGCGGTAATCGCCCACAGTAGGCACATAACCAAATACGGCTTGGGCGGTGAATCCCTTGTAACGATGAAAGTGGAAATCAAAAGTATCAGTAGAGAAACTTTTGAAGCCATATGATACGGAGGCTTCTGCACTCATACCCACACTGCCATAGCTGATAGCGCCATTACGGTAGATACCAAACAACAGGTTATTAATATCCTGACGCTGTTTTAAGTCCTGAATGAAATGATATTCACGAGGGCCGCCGTTGGCATCCAATACATTGGTGAAATTCTGGAAATCACCTATAGCGAACATGGTTGATACATAATCCACCTCCGAACCACGAGCGCCTATATCTGTAAGAATACCAACTGTACCGGTAGTTCCAGAAATGTTGGCGTAAGGTACGCCTTCAAATACCGCATCTTCCACGTTCATCATCATGTTGATGTTCATGGTTTGAACGGCCAAGGCCGGTTCGTAGAATTTGCCGCCGCCGAAATCAATCTGCGTTTTATTCATGGCAGCCAGATCCGAAGATTTGGTGGATGCCCGCAGGACAGTACAAGTATTGTCGTAGCGGAACATTTTTTGCTGCATTGTGCCTTGCGAATCAGAGCTTTCTCCGGCCAATTGGTTACCAAAGGTTTCCAATCCTTCACCGGCCAGAATGGACGTTCCTGTTCCAGAACGAACCGTGTAGGCTCCTAAAGGAGTGAGTTCTATTACAAAAGCGCCGGTTGTTCGAGTAATATTTGTAACCTTGTATTTTAAGCCGTTAGAACGTACTTTGACGGTTTGATTCAGCAGGAATGGCGATTGTGTGCCCGCTGCGCCATCATTATACGATTGTGGGCTTTTAAGTGTTACGCTTATGGCTGCGCCAGAAGCGCCGCTGGCTACAGTATTCAAAACAATACCAGAACCGAACGGACGACCTTTTTCAAAGTGAGAAAAGGTATTGGTGGTTGTGTTGGTTTCTTCTACTGTAGAGCGGCCTAAAATGTCACTCACTAACATATACGAGCTATTGCCGTATTTGGCGATAATGCCGGGGATATAATCGGGAATGACGAAGTTGAGTTCATTAAAAATGCCGGTCGTTATCCCTGAAGGATACGCGGCGGGGCCCGGTTGTCCGGTTGCACCCCTAACTATTGCTGATGGCATGAGTGTTTGAGTTTAAAATTGAAGAACATTATGGGTTTCTTCGTATTCCAGCCGCTGCCATTGCCTTATCCAATTCGGTAGGCTCACCAGATTGAACATTCATTTGTCGAACCACGCCACCGGAGTTATCCGGTAACATAGCTTTAATGGTGGCATTTTTACCTTGCTTTATGGCCTCAAGAAGCATTTTATCCTTGTTTTTGGCAAAATAAATTGCCTCTAAAAAGCCTTTATGATCCGGGGTTCCATCCGGATTTTTGAAGCTGTTAAAAAAGGATTGCTCATCGGTTACCATTGCTTGCGCCTTCCCAAAACTTTCTGCATCTGGCTCATACTGAAACTCGAAGTTGATTTTATTGGGTTCATCAATAAAAGGGAGTTTAGTTTCCAGTGTTTTAGGTGTGAAGGACTTGTATATTGCGGCTATTTCGGCATCCCGTTTTGCTTGCTCTGCTTGGAATTGGGTTTGTTGCTCCAACGATTTCTTGTATTGGACATACCCTTCATCTTCAGAAGCTATTTCGGGGAATACGAGTTTACTTTTTGCTGCGGAGAGTTCCGGTTTTGCCAACTTGGCCTCAATTAAGAGTTCCATTTTTTTATCGTTGGCTAATTCCTCCCATGCAGAAAGGCGCTGGTTGTAATCAGTTTCATCTTCTTCGGCGCTTTGTATGGGCTTGGGAGGAACGGAAAAGGTCTTTTTAAATTTATAGTCAATTTCTGCCGGGCTAAGGTCTTTATACTTTAGCTGCATCCCTAATTTCACGATATCGGCGGCAGATTCGGGAGTTACATCGGCATTGAGGTATTGATCAATTTGATGTTCCCTTTGAAGATATTCCCGAACCTCATTAGTTTTACCTTTCTGCCATGCTTCAAACAGCTTCTTACTTTGCTCATTCTCAAATTCGTATTCGATGACGGGAGGGGCGGCTTTTAAAGCCCGTAGTTCCTCTATTTCTTTTATGGCATCTTCGTGGCTTTGGTAGCCGAACTTCTCCTTAATGGGGGTAAAATAGTCTATGGCCTGCGCTTGCTGTGCGGCAGCGGCGGCCGTTTCTTCGGCGGTAGGGGCGGCTGCTTGTTGAGTTTCTGGCATTTTGCCACCAAGGGCTATTGCCATCTGTTGCGCGAGTTCGGCAGCCGCATCGGGTTGCTGAACTTCTTGGGTTTCTACGACATTGTCGGCCATGTTATTGGGAATGTTTTTTAATTATACTCCCAAATTTATAAATTATATGTGGGGGATTTTGGAGATGTGACCCGGTCGTACTACTTTTAAGGCATGAAAAAACCCAAAATAGTCAAATTCAGCATTTCTATGAGGCAAGAAACCCAACAGTTGCTTGACCAAATGGCCTTCCAAGAAGGACGCACCAGAAGTAACATAATTGAATATTTGTGTAAAAAGGCCATAAAAACAGCGCCTAAGCCATCATCTTAATCTTGTATTGTGGAAGTACTTTAGGTTTGATTTCTTGCGATTGGGGTACTTGTGTTTCACCAAATACCGCCACTAAAGCCATCTGCAATGCCACCCATAAGTCACTTTTGGTACGATCTAAGTGATCATATTCTAACCCCTGCTGCAACAATCCGATATGTTTAATCCTATGAACATGCCCATTATAAACTTCGTCGCTATCCCCGTCAATATATAATTTACTTATCTGAAGCATTTGACCTAATTGGAAAGGATCGCCGCTTCGGCTCCCATATTCCAGTTTAAAGTTTTTCTTTTTAAGTGGGTTGATTAGACCTATGGGTGTCCATGTAAGAAAGGCCTGACATTTTTGATTGCAAAAAAACCTATAAAAATCAGTACGCCTATCCACTTCATAGTTCGCTTTGCAGCCATACCAAAGACAGGCTTTCATTACCTCTTCATCGAAATGAATATCTAATCGGGTAGGTGAAATCCATAAGGCAACCGGGTAATTTCCGGTTTCAATTCCATCAACTATTAACGATTTTTTAAAAACTACTATAGCAGGGTTAGAGCCATTAACCGCTATTCGATCTTGAGTTGTATCCACTCCTATCTGATACAACATTGTATTTTTGGGCTCTAAATAACCTCCTCGATCTTCAAATTTATTTGGATTAATCGGAGTTTCTAATATAAACCAACCACCCTTTTCGTCATCCATCATCCTCGCTTCTTTTATCTCTTTTGCCTTTTTCCCGATTACTACCGATGGAATAGTTTTCTTTTTAAGATTAAGGCGGCATTGTCTCCAAAATGGTGGATCGTCTTCTAAATCTTGAATCTGATTCGTAATATTTTGCGCATTGTATTCACATCTATCATTACCAGCATAAAAAGCCTCTTTAATTGTTCTGGCTTCTTTACGAATACGAGCGGCTAAGGAACGCTGATTATGCTTTACAGTTTCCCTGTCGGCTAAAATTTCTTTTATTGTTTTTTCAACATTTGGATCTCCATATTTATCGAAATTTTTAGCTCTGTCTGCGGTCATAAAAAACCTGTATAAACCACTGGCCGTTCTTCCATTCTCCCCTTTATTTAACTGATCGCTATCATTCCAAAGTCTAATCGCCGCCTCTTGAACGCCCTCTTTTTCAGTATCCAACACTTCTACAGTAGATGTGTATAATACTTTACCGATTATTCGACCCTCATCATCCATTAAACAATAACGGGTAACTTCATGCCGATCATATATATTACACTCTACAGTTTTAGCCCACTCATCGTCGAGTTTTCTATGTATTTTTTGACCGTCAGTAGCAAGGGCTTCCGCACTATAAAAATCTATCAAGGAACCAAGTTCCTCCTTTTCTAAATTTTCTTCCGCTTTCTTGCCTCTTATATTTGTATTTTGGAACCGTAATTCAGACTTAGGTGTTACGCCTCCCGATAAATCATATTCAGGCTTAAAAAATCTCGGCCATTTTTTAAACGGGTCTACTACTGCTTTGGCAAAAACCTTTTTGGCATCCGCTCCTGTTTTAGATTGAATTGTGCCATTTGTCATTTTTGTCCTTGTAGGATAGTCTAAGACAAAAACTCCCCCTCTGAATGTTTTACCAAAACGACGTTTGGTTATTTCCAACATTCCAAGACATTCGGGATCTTCTATGACATATTGCAGAAAATAAAAATATTCCAAATCGGGTTCTCTATAATTCGGATACCCTATATCTATTTGCGTATGTTGCATGAATAGATAATGGGGGCCAACCAAATAAACAGGCTTGCCCTTTTTCATGTACCAAAATCCATGTAATCGTCTATCCCATTCTTGTTGCTTATATTCTTCGTATTTCTTATTGAAGAAGGGTTCGGAATCGTCCTTTTTTCTTTTATTATAAATATCTTCTTCTTTGAGAACATCAAAATACCAAGCGGGAGGCTTGATTCGTTCCCAATATTGTTCCAATGGATTATCAGATCTGGAATACACTCCCACCTCTCGTAGCTCTTTTGTTACAACATCCACGACAAAACCAACAGGTGGGATGTGGCAATCTAACCCCTGAATATTAACTGTAGAACCTCCTTTTATTGGTAGAAACATATTTAGGACATATTTTTCCCCGCTGTATTACCTATGTTTTCGGCTATGCTCTCTGGTGTGGTAATTCTGCGATTTATTTTAACATCCTTTTCTTCATCCCCCGAAATTCCAATTGAATCTCCTAACGCCTTCACCGCTGCTGATATACTGGAACTGTCATTCCAGATTACCTTAAGACGTTCAAAGGTCTTATCTTTGGGGTCTTCAAGATTCAGGTTTTTTAGATTGGTAGCATTTAAGATATCGGCCATTTCCCATGACTTTCTATTAAGAGCATAGTAAAGTTTCGCAGGCCCATTTTCTTCGTACCGCTTTATAATATCTTCACATTCTTCAATCGTTCTTGCCATGTTTTATTGCATTTGTGGTTGTTCGGCTTGTTGCTCTTGAGGGTTTTCCATTCCTTGTTCTTGCTGCTGTTCTGCCATTTGTTGTTGCTGGGCTTCCATCATTTCCTGCTGCTGATTCATGGCTATATTCTTTTGCATTTCCTGATTCTCTACCGTTAGAGGAATGGTAATATTAGGTATTAGCTGTTGTATAACAGGCAGCGCAATATCAGGTGATATAACACCTTTTCCTATGGCTTGCCACAGGCCATTAACCGTTGCCAATTCTTTATCTTTTGTCGCCTTAAAATCAAGCATTTCTTTTTCGGCGGCTAGTTTTTCTTTCTGCAATTCAGCTTCTTGTTGTTGGGCCTGCATGGCTGATTGCTGTTGTAATTCGGCATTTTGCTGTTGGAGACGTTGACTTTCCTCTATTGCGCGCTGCCGGTTCTTTTTGAAGGTAGAATCAAGATATAAGCAGGCTAGTTTATAGTTGTCGATATTTCGGAGCATGATAGCATCCTTAATGGTAAGGGAGGGATTGCCTTGTGCATCCGGCATTTGGCTATAACGTTGTATATCCTGTTCTAATAGTTCCTTTTCATATTCGGTGGATTTGGTTTTGATAGCTACCTTAAACCGGGTATTAAGCATGTCTTCTTGGGATTCCGGTTCTTTTTTTACTACATCATTCCAGTGCAGGAGACATATTTTATAGAAGGTATCTTCCCATCCTTTGTTGTTTCCTACAACTATGAAGTCAGTTACATTATAGGAACTTTCGTTTTGGCCCTCTGCCAGTTTGCCGGAAGTACGATCACCCACATCGCTACCATCCCGGTACATTGGAACGCCAACCAATTGACGTATCTCATTTACGATTTGTAGCATCACGTTGGTACAGCCTACAATCTTTTCTATGGATTCATCCCGGACGGTATTGCTTAATGGCGGCGCTTCTCGTTGAAGTGGATCAAGACCCTTGCTACTCCATATTTCATTACCTGTTTGGTTGTAGATCCTTACCACTTCTTCCCATGCTACGGTATCTCCAGTACCTAAATCAATATTGCGGGCTGATTCCACATCAATACGGATGCCACTTGGTTTTAATAAAGCGATCAATTGCTTACGTTTCATCTTTACCAACTGGTATTCCCGTAAACACTCCATCATGCGTTCTCCCAATGATGGCATATATTCTCCGTCATTTCCGGGGATTACTACTGTATAAGAAGACAGGGGCCTTGAAACATTGGTATATGGCGTAATAATCAAATCTGGTGGCCCCCAATAAAGCAGCGTATCACCATAAGGAGCATATACCCCACGCATCCATGTATTTTTCTTACGCTTTATTATTTCTGTGTCATCAGGTTTGGGTTGCTCTATAACTGTTCCGTCCTTTTTGGTTTGTTGATACGGGATGTTCTTTTTTTGTTCGTAGTTTTTCTTCCCAAAGGCATCCGTTTTTTCAACGTAATACATATCCTCCCCGCAATCTATTTCAGCATCGAGTAATAGGATGCAACAATCATCATAGGGTCGATTGTAATTATATGGCATTAGCGACCAATTCTCATTCCACATATAATTAAATGTGCCAATGTTTTTATTGGTGGACATTTTAGCCAGTTCAAAGATTTGCTTTTCCGTGAGGCCATCGGGTTTATATTCACTCTTGCCATATTTCGCCCGAAAGTCCCGCACCTTTACGCTGATAAACTCCCCGATTTGGTCTATCTCTGCTTCTCCGGTATCATTCATGAAGAAGTTATAAACCATATTTGTAGGGATACATTTTCTTACTGAATATTCACCGGGGGCAAGACATTCTATTTTAGTGCAGAAAAAGTTGAGCGCAGCCAAATCGAAGATGGTTTTCCGGTTCATGACGGATTCGAAGCTGATATCATCCTTTAACTTTTCGATTATTTTTTCAAACCGTATTTCTTTGGGTAGGCGGTCTTCTAATTCAAAATAAACCTGCGCAGACAATTCATCATCGGGGACATAGGCGTTAGGGGGTTCTAATTGTATTCCTGCTGCCTGTTGGGTTTGGTTAATCGTTTCTACATCGTGCATCCTGAAAAGCGCATCGTGCAATCTTTCTCGTTTTTCATTTATCGAATCTGCGTCAATGGCATTTACACAAGCGTAGGTTTTACTTTTTGACATTGATTCCACTAATGTACCCATGAATTGAGCCGCAATACGGGAAGGGGTGGTATCTATATTTACCCATGCTTTATTGGCATCTGAAACCGATAAGTAGTCTAAGAATTCGTTCATCTTCTGACTACCCTTCATCCATAGCAAAATTTCAATCCATCGTTGGGAGCGCAGCCGGAAGAAATTAAGGCTCGTATCGTTTGAGTACTGTGTACGATAAAATTGCTGCATTATTAGCTTCCCTTTTTCTTTGGAAGCCTTTTCTTCGGGCGACATAAAAAACCTTGCTAATAAAGGATCTGATGGCAGAGATGCCGGGCTATAAGAAGGGATGTTATCGGCCATTAATAGGAATTTAACCTAAAAATAGCATTTTTTACTTTACAAAGCCTACAATGAAGTCAGAATGCACTTTTGTAACTCTGGTTTCCACGCCGTTATAATTATATACTATATCGTACCCGGCGTTGGGCTTATGGAATATTAATTGCCCCGGTTGATACGGCTGTGTGCCTGCGTCTATGACTTTTGCCCGATCAATATACGTTTTACGATATTCTATCGGTACAGGTAATGGGGTAGGAATTTCTACCCGTTCGCAAATGATATTCCCGCACATGGGTTTTATTTTGCCCCCTTCAGTTAAAACCCCAAATACTGTTTGGTTAAAAGGAACGCTAAAAAGATCGTCTTGAAGGAAATATGGTGAGGGGGCGTAAAAATGATTATGGTGGAAAATAGCTATCTGGCCCGGCTTAATGACACGATTCCCTTCCACTATCAAGGCAACGACCGGTGATCGCTCCCTATAGTTCGTTTCAAACTTCAGGGCAGTTGAAACGGTAATACCCCCGATTGAGAATGTGTCCTTTTGACGCATATCAACCCTAACCAAGATTCGTTCATTAACTGGAATCATACAATACCAATTATGTGCCCCGCATCCAAAACAAGATAGGTTTGCCCTTCATATTCTATTTCCTGTCCTGTTCCTTTATGAAACAGGGCTTTCTTCCCCTTGCTGCGCTTGATTTCCGGATCTTTAACCAAACCACCCACGCCATAAACAACGCCTGTATGGGGCTTTTCCCGCCCGCTGCCGGGGATGAACAACTTACTAGCTGTTTCGGTTTCGGTTTTATCCCGGATTACAAAGACTGAATTGTTAACTACTTTTATGGGCATATCGTATTGATTATTAGGCCACTGCCTCTATTAAGCATTCGGAAATTATCAGCATACCCGCAATGGAAGCCGCATTTATCAAAGCGCAGCGGAGAGCTTTGGTGGAATCAATAATGCCGGATTCTACTAGGTCTTCTATTTTAGCAGTTTTGGTATTGTAACCGTAATTGCCTTCTACTTTCAAAACCTGTTGCTGGATTAAGTCCGGTTCTACGCCACTATTTTGAGCCATTTGCCGTAAAGGAGCAAGCAGTATTGTGTGGATTAATCGTTGCCCCTTATCAAAATCATTAGCAACCATTTCTGCCCAAAGTTTCTGACCTATACGGGTGAAAGCCGTGCCGCCGCCTGCCACAAAACCTTCGGCGATAGCCGCCTTTGTTGAACGTACAGCATCATCAAATCGATCAAGTTTTTCCTTCATTTCCGTCTCCGTGGCAGCCCCTACCTGAATAACTGCCACGCCGCCTGTCAATTTGGCAATACGCTTTTCAATGGGGAAACGCTCTTCTTCATTTTTGGCCTGCGCTAAATTCATCCTAAGCTCATTCAGGAGGTTTTCCAGCCCTTCGCCGTCATGGATACCTCCAATAATGATCGTTTCCTCTTTGCTTACTATACACTTTCTGGCCTGCCCTAAATTCTCCAATTCAATTTCCTTGATATCAACCCCTCTTATATCGCTTACATAAGTACCCCCCGTTAAAAGGGCTAAATCTTCCATTTCTATACGGCGTTCTTCACGGAAGGCGGGGGCCTTCGTCACACATACCCGGATAGCCTTATTGTGGTTATTTATTGCCAAAAATGCTAGTCCTTCTCCTTCAGCATCTTCACAGACAATAAGGAGGGGGCGACCATTGGCGTTTGCCAGTTCTACGGCCCGTTTCACTTGGGTATGATGGGTTATCCGGCTTTGGTACAGCAGGATAAGGGGGTCTTCAAATTCGCATACTTGCTTATCGGGTTTATTGACGAAAAATGGACTTATCCAATTATCATAAGTCCATTTATAGCCGTCGGCTATCTTGATCTCTGTTTTGACACTTTTACCGGCCTCAATGTCTATAATTCCTTCAGGGCCAATCTTTTTGAAAGCGTCTGCGATAAGACGGCCTATAGCGGGATCATTGTTGGCGCTCACACTGGCTACTTGGAATATCTTATCGTTATCGTCCCCAATGATAATAGACATTTCTTTTAATTCAGCCACAGCTTTTTCTACGGCGCTATCGATCCCCTTTTTTACCTCTTGGGAGTTAGCGCCCTCATTGACGAGTTGCATCCCCCCGGAAACAATAGCTTCGGCCAATACACAGGTGCAGGTGGTAGCATCCCCCGCTGCTTCTACGGTACGAAAGGCTGCTTCCTTTATCAATAAGGCTCCCCGATTCTCAATGGGATCAGTCAGCGAAAAATGCTTGGTTACCGTGAAACCATCTTTTGTAATGATTGTTGGAAGTTGCCGGATAAATCCATCCTGATAGATTGCCTCGCCGATTAAAACGCATTTTCCTGACCCACCCATAGTAACACGAACCGCGTCAGTTATTTTTTTAACCCCTACTAGTATCCTTTGCCTTGCTTCATTTGAAAATAAAACGGTCTTATCCATAATTATATATATTTAAACGAGTACCCTCCTGTATGATTTCTGCTCCCTAAGCAAACTTTGTTGATTGACCTCCTAGATAATTTCATTTTTTGGGCCGCCTCTGCTATTGATTTATAATTTACGCCCGTTTCCAAACATATTATCTTTTTAGAAGTCTGCCCAATGAAATTCTTTTTCCAATTATCGGATGGGGTTTTTCCTAAAACCCGATATGAATGTAATTCATCCTCAGATCTTGTAGCCCACTCAAGCATAAAATACCGATTATCAGATCTATCTCCTAATAAATGGTTAACATGGGGCTTTAATTCAATATTGGGAATAAAGGCAGCCGCCACTAATCGATGAGCCTGAAAGGATTTCATCTTAGAATTTTTGCTTAAAGTAAGACGTATATATCTGTGAGATATTCGCCCTTTTTTTATCTGTAATTTACGTTTAACTATAAGGCCCTTCTTTGATTCCCAAGTTTTGGGCATACTTCTACAACGACCAAAACTGCTAATCTCATACAGGCCTTCATATCCTTTAATCAGCCGCCACTCTTCCGTATGAACCACCCCGTCAATTTCCTCAATAATGTTTTCCAGTGATAGGTTTTTATAATGTTCGGCCATGAACTATTTTTTATTCTTCTTTGCTTGTTTTAACCGTTTCATACCGTGAATAGCGGCATTATAAACCATCGAAAGGAAATACATTCGTAAATAGTTCTTTTCTTCTTCGGTTCCTTTATCTGGAACAGAGCATTCTATGTAGGCCTCCCGGTCAAGTGGGGATGTAAGTTTTATTTCAAACTTTCCATCTACCGAAAGTTCAGTATAGGATAATCCTGTTTTATTAAGCGCAGATAAATCCTTTTGCGCAGCCTGTTTTAAAATGTCTCCAAGCGTCATGGTGTGCTTTTAAAAAATTGATTGATTATCATTCTTATAGCGCCAACAACTGTCAGCCCGTTTTCATCGGCATACAGCTTCAATTTCTCATAGATCCAGAAATTCAAGCTGATTAATATTGGCTTCATGGATGATTTCATATATTCAGGATATATTGGTGCAATATACGGAAAATATCAAATACCCAAATCAGTATAAAAAGAAAGATAATTTTAAGCTCTAAAACTTATAATTATGGCAAGCAATGTAACCGCGGGGATCAATGTATATCAAATAAACCAGACCGTATTAGATCGTGATTCCCCCAAAAAATTATCCTTCCCGACTACTGGATGTATTTTACAGGACGTTTCGGCCTCTCCGACTCGCAGCCTTAGTTCCGGCTACAATGTCTACAGTTTGATTATCGTGCCTTCTAGCGCCGCCGCAAACTCACAGGGAACACTTTACTATTGCGCTGAAACTATCGCGCAATTGACGACTATCTTTAATGCCTAAGAAAGGCCAATCATTTATAAAGGCTGCTCCTTGTGGGCGGCTTTTATTTTGCCTATATATTCGTCTAGATCTCCATACAACTTATGGAAATAGTACTCTAATCCGGCCTGCGCTAAAAAATCATACCGATCTTCTCCAATAGGAATACAGTTGGGGGCATAGGTGCAAACCTCCAATATTGAAGGATGCATTAACCCGGTAGAAATTTGATTCGCCATCGTTTGATTGGTGATATGAAACCGGCTCTGCTTTATGGCTTGCGCAAGGGTGAGAAAGTTATCTACGGTTAACTTTTTGATGTTTAAATCAAACTGCATGCAGAAATTGTTGTATTCCCGCATGGTTCCGGAAAATATAAGATTGTCTTCATAGGGTTTTAGAAATGAATAGTCTATGCTTTCGTTTCTATAACGTTCTGTGCGAGTAATAATTACTTTCCCTTTTGCTAAGTCTTTGTCGCTGTCCGGAACAGTCAACCACGGCTTAGACAGATCACAAGCCAAATCAGGAAATACATAAAAATACCAACGATTAATCGACAGTCCGGGCATCCCTACATTTGTTTCCCTTATTGAATCCAAATCACAACCTATTTCTTCATCTACCCATGTTTTCACATCTTCCAAAAATGGCTGCGATTTTAACAGAGGGGTCAGCATATCAACCATTTGCTGATTAAGCATCACATTTTTACCTTCAGTTTTGACTGGATGTACGGCCCCTTCATAATAAAACGCTTCTACATCTTTTCGCAAAAATAGGGTAGGCTTAATCCCTGTTTTTCTGTAAAATTCTTTCATGGAAGGCAATGCGGCCAATGTGTCGCCACTATTTCCACTTGAAAGAAATGAACTATTAATTGTCATCTTTTATTTTTTGATGTTCTGGTAATGAGTTATACAGTTGTTCGATTTGGTTCTTTTTAAATTCATACACATCATTCATTTCCGTTCCTTTCATGTCTAAATAAGAGGAACCCGCCCATATATGTTTAAACCCATTTTCCATTAGGGTGTACTCTTGCTGTTGGTCTTCTCTATTGTGTAACCACTTTATTTCTGTAGGAATTTCAAATATCTTATAGCCCATTGCTTTCTGCCACCATGCCAGCCATTGCCCCGGCTCTGCGCCAATCCTTTTAATGATTTTCCATTTATTATCTAATAGGACATTACCGACTTCGCTTTCCATTGTGCGCTGTCCGTAGGTGTGGATTGATTCATTATTCTTTCCCATTCCATTATGAAATGGGCCCACAACAGGAGAATAATGCGCAGCTTTTTTTTCTGCTAATTGAGGATAATAAGGCTTATATCCATCAGCCAATTCAATGAAATCTTCCGGTTCGGCCAATACTTCGTTGATAATTGACTTATGAACCATAGTGTGACAGGCGAACCCTTCCGACATAGCCATATTAGGGAAATAGAAATACTCCAAACTCCGGCAATACTTCCATGCTTCCATCCATATACTACGTTTGTATAAAGCTCCGGCAGGATGAATATATGTGCCTCCCGAAAGTTTAAGAAGAGAGCCGGCACAATCATACCCTTCATTAATCAATCGCACATAATAGTCTAGCCAATTAACGTCTGTAGGAAACGAATCTGATTCTGCCGTTATTACCCATTCTGTCTCTGCAACTTCCATTCCCATATCAAGGGCTATACCGTGAGAAGATATTTTATCAGAAAAATTTGGTAAAACTTGCTTTAATTGATCCCGATAAGGCAATAGCTCATTTATACTTGAATCAGGAAATGAATTGTCAATTATGACAATATCAACAAAATGTTTCCTTTTGCATTTAAGAAATTGGGATACGGCATACGCTGTTGCTTTACCGTTTTTATAGTGAGGTATAAGTATAGTTATGCGCATGATTTATTTTTTTCCTAAAAACATAGGTGATGCTTGGTACTCAATCAATAAAGAGCTTTCAAGGCGTTCCTTTTCAAATTCCGGATTTTCAAAAACGTATTTCATCAATAAATTTAAATCTCCTTCAAGAAATGCCCTGTAAAAATCTCCCTTCTTTTCTAATCTCTCTGTAAACGAATCGTAATTATCACGAGCGAACGCCAGCCACCCACTATCAGTAAATCCCTGTTGTTCCGGGAAGTCGATTAATTTTTTGTAGTTGTGAAAGTAGCAACATTCTTTTGCAAAGTCGTAACATCGAGCTTTTAGTAAATCGTTGTTATCCTTCGGAAGATCGGCCATAGTGAAAAGGGGACGATGAAAAGGACGGAACAGATCTTCGGGCCCACACTGTTCATGTATATTACCAGCCCAATGTAATTCTGATTTTCGGTTGAGGCGATACCAATGATGTCGATCCTCCAAATGATCAAAGTAAAAAGTATTGCATTCGCTATTAGCTTGTACTATTTCGACTACCTTTTCTTTACCCTTAGAAATTATCTCACTGCAATTCATGTATATATTCCAATCATTGCTAGAGTGGCTTATCATATCATTAAGAATAGCAGAAAACCCGTTTTTGAAAATATAGTTAAAAGGGTACTGTACTATTTTTAAATTAAAGTCATTTTGGTAGGAATAAATAAGCCTTCGATCTTCCTCAAATAGACAAAGATCTCCAAAAATAATTTCATCTGCAACGCCTTCAAATGATTTGAAAGTCTCTTTCAAGGCAAGCGGATTCCCTTGTGCCATCGTAACCAAACTTATTCCCGTCTTCATCTAGTCAGTTTTTGATAGTGGCTTACATAATTTGAAAATCTTTGTCGGGGAAAAAACCCATGTGTGCAAAGTAAAACGTCAAGGCCATGCAAACTAAATATGGTACTGTGTCCGGCGTCGGGATTCACATAAAACCAATCATCAATAGTGTGCCCGTCTTCAATAGCTGCGTCGATTATGCCTGTTTCAATCATTAACCGGCCCCCATTGACCAGTGATTTCCATATAACATCCAGTTCGATATAGTTTGCTGATAAGTGTTCTATCGTTTCTACCATTGTAACGATATGATACATCTCCTTAGCGGGAAGTTGACAATATTTTTCATTGTAGGCGTCAAATCCATCAACATGGACATAGCCAGCTTCTTTGAGGTCGTTTATTAACAGTCCATTGCCACAGCCAAAATCTAAAATCCTTACTTCTTGCTTCGGGATTCCAAAAGTCATTTTATTGATCCGATCTATACGGAGATAGTTTTGTCTTTCATTTCTTTCCACTTCGTGTTCGCCGCCTACAAGGCCATCTTGATCCAACACCCCCGCATAAAGAGAATGACAGTTGCTACATTCATAGTATTCTGTTATTCCTTTTGTAAGGCGAAGGGACGACCCATTGAAGCATATCGGGCAATAGTGATCGCTCATTTTATGGTTACTTTAAAGTATGCCCAATTGCTTTTTCTGTCACGATCTAAAACTTCCATACTGAAGTTATAGTCTCCGGGTTTATCTACGGTGGCAGTTATGGGAATGAATTTAAGGGTGCCGGGAACATATTTGTCGTCTTTTTTATCTCCCCATACGGAGCTATTTGGGGAGAAGGTTATATGGGCTCCGTCGGGACTACCGGCAGCCATATCGAAACCATAAGAGCAAACATCGCCTTCGCTTTTATCGGCGGTTAGGGTTATGTTGCGCCCATTAACGACAAATTCAGGAACAGCCTTTAATGGCTTTATTGCTTCACTCATGGCGTTGTTTGTTTTATTGCAGGATATAAGTGCAAAGGTAGAGAGAATTAAGAATAGTGTTTTCATATTAACGGTGATTTTTGTTCGTCATTTATCCAATCCAAAAGTTTATTGGCATCGGAAATGAGTTGATATACGGAAGAAGGCTTTTGATTTGTATTGGCAACCATTTTTAAAAGTTCATATCTAGTTCTAGATCCGTCTGTCCTAAATTTCAATGGCTGACTTCCAAATTCATCAATGATCGATTTTAACTTTTCTGCTTCCATTATTCTTTAGGTTTAGTGGGTATTGTCCAATGGGTTACAACGCCTTCAATTACGTTCCCTTCGCTATCGTGAAATATAAATTCCTTTCCCGATGCGTTATGCTTTATTTCAGCGAGTATGCCTTCTGCCCACGAAGGTATTTCAAACCACAGAACCAATGCTTGCTGAAAAGGGGGTTCTTTACCGGGTAGTTTATTCCATTTCATAATTTAACAAGTGTTTTATCTTCAATGGCTTTACGTATCCATCGCATGAAAGTAATTGCCTTGTCTTGGCTTTTTAAAGTGGCTGTCCCTATGTCATCTAAAGGTACTGGAAATTGATAATGACAATTATACCTTGAACTTAATACGTTGTAGTAAAAGTATTGTTGCCTATAGAAAGCAAAGTGTACTGTATTGCCATTATATATTAAGTCTTTAATATCCATTTGATTGAACTACTCCAGAATTGTGATTAATCAGTTTTTTATAACAGGTAAAAATAACTTCTGCATCCCAAAGAGCATTGTGCTTTTTATCCAGCATTTCAGTATAAACCTCGCCAAAGGCATATTTCTCCCGTGAAATGTCCGGGTCTATTCCATTTGCTTTAAATAGTGTGCAAATGTCAAATGGAATATAGTAAACGTTTGAGGGGACTTTAAACGCATGGCCGAAAATATTGCAGAATAAAACCCAATCATAAGAAAGGCAATCCGACCACATCTCTACTTTATCAAACTGATGAAGCCAAACTTCTAAATATTCGGCTATTTCATCTTTTGTGCCTATAACGGTATCTGTTTTTCCGATACCAAACAGTTTGACAAGTTTCCTCTGCTCATGTTGAAGGGTGAGTTTTTCTATGACATTTTTTTGTATCCATTCGTCTACCTGCGATTTATCGTAATCGGTAAATTCTGCATAAAACTTCTCTCCGGTTTCGGCTATTAACCCAATACTGACAAGAGTGGTATTTTGGTGTAAGCCTGTAAATTCCGTATCAAAGAATACTTTAGTCACTTATTGGGTTTTATTGTTTGGGGTTATGAAATTGTCCACGACTTTTTTTCAGCAACGTTTCCGGGGGATTGAGCGCCGCCATACCAATTATCCCTAAGTCTTGTTGCAGTAGTGAATGCGGTCAGGGAATCTTGGATATATTTGCAAAGAATAAAGTCGGGAGTATTGCTATCGTTTTCTTTGTTGTGTTTGTTGATTAAATTTTCCAACTCACGCTCAAAACTTAATTCTGGCATATTAGGAGTTTTGTTCTTGCAGCGGCCCCGTTGTAGTAGTCCAGACACCATGAAGGAGAGAGGGCATCGGCACCGCTGCAAGAAAATATATAATTTATGTTTTGTTTTTATTTTTCATGGTTCATATTCGACTACTACAAGGCTAAGATAAGCACTATTCCGGATTAACCAAATTTATTTTTACGAATATTCGATGTTTTCGCCCCAACAAAGAATCTGGCCACGAAATTCTTTGGGTTTATCAAAGTTAGGCATAAGCCAATACATCATATCCTCCACCGAAAGTCCGTCGTTTCTGGCAAGCTCTTCCACTTCGTGATCTTCCATCCAATATTTTCCGTTGATTGAGTATACCCCGTTTAAATCCATTTCAAAATTCCAAATCTTTTTAATCTGAATAGGTGGTGCAAACTGTATTTGTTTACTTGTATATGGTTTTCCAGACCACACACGCGGACTAAACCAATCGCCAACTTTCCATCGGTTTCCTCTACGAATGGTATGATATTTAGGCCATATGGTATCTGTTTTTAATTGGCTAACAGCTAGATCACATTCAGGAAGTTTTCTATAATATTCATCTTCCATCTCAATTCCTTCTACGGCAATATATTCCCATATCTTTTCAACGAAATAAGTTGGCTGTCCCTTGCGTGGATGTTTTGCAGGAAAATTTCTACTAAAAGTTATCACCTTCATAACTTAGGAGATTTAATAGTTATATAAAAGAATAAAAGGTAAATATGAAAGAAGCCTTTACCCAAATGGAATCCCAATAGAGCCCCTTCATATCCTTCTATTTCTATCCCTAGTATCTCAAAAGTAAAATGGTTCCATTGATTCCATTCTAACTGTATGGGGGTTATTCTTTTCATTAAAGTTTAATTGGGTTAAAAATTACCAGCATAGAAGGGAATGGAGCCGGATTCTTTTTACCTATTTTACCGTATAGTGTATTTAGTTTGCCGTTTATAATTTCCTGTTCCCAAACCCATTGCCAATAAGCATCGGAACCGAAGATAAGACGCCCCTTTAAAAATTCAACCTCAACATTCTTTTTACGATAAATGTAGTTGTGAAAAAACAATGTATCTGTACGTGCGGGCATTAAGCCAACTATCATAGCATTCCCATCTGCGGCTTCTGACCATGCTTTTTTAACCCACGTTCCAAGAGGTCTTCCATAGGGGCTGTTCATCCAGCATCTTCCCGACCACTTTTGTTCCAACCCGTTATCTGATTCAGTAAAATACTTTTCGCACTTAGCACTTTCTATGGAAGCAGCTACATCTAAAGTAAATCCGAATCTTGCATTTTGCTTATCAAAGAATTCTTGCGGAGTATCCCATGCCTGATTTTTCGATGAAAACATTAGTTGGTTGTTCATTCTTTATGTTTAATGGGTGGATCTTCTTAATACTCTACTAATTGTGTTTTCACTTACGCCGTACTTTTTTCCTAGTGTTGCCATAGCATACCCTCTATCATATTGTTCTTTTATTCTTTGAATTTGTTTATCACTTAAATTAGAAGGCATAAAACCCGGAGTGTTCATTAACGACTGCCTTACATCAAATATTTCATACGGGGTAGTAAGATTGTATTGGACTATTTTTGTTAATTCTAATAGTTCCTCATTCTTAATTACAAAGCCGTCTAGATGGAGTTCGTACATAAATAAATAACATTATTCCGGCCTAAATTTAGACCTGATATTATTTAAAAATTCATCCGCTTCATTTCTTGTTTCAAATAAGCCAATAGGAATATAATCAGTTTCAATGCCTAATAATCCATTTTCGGTATTTGCTTCTAACATAGACTTTACAGTGTGAGAGTGAAATGCCTTTTGTTTTACAGAATATTCTACTACTATTAGTTTTGTAATATCCATGTTTAATCATTTATTGGTTTCCAATTTTGTTGCGAATGTTGAGGAGTATAAACCTCCACATAATTATCACTAAAAAACATAGTTGGGCCTGTAAACCTCATTGCAACGTGCTTAGTAGAACCGTGTCTATTTTTTGCAATATTCCCTATGCATAGTCCTAAAGGGTGATATTCTGTTTCTCCGATTTGCACAGGTTCGGTCATATGATAATATTCCGGACGCATTAAAAAAACAACCTCATCAGCGTCTTGTTCTATACCGCCTGATTCTCTTAAATCGCTTAATTGGGGCATTTTGTCAGGACGTGATTCTACGGCTCGACTTAATTGACTTAGGGCTATAACTGGAATTTCCAATTCCTTTGCGATACATTTTAATGCGCGACTTATATCAGATACGATTTGTTCTCGATTTTTTCCTTTAGTGTCTGTACCATTCATTAGTTGAATGTAATCAACTACAAGATATTTAATCCCATGTTTTTTTTTAAGTAGGGCACACCGGGTTCGAATATCTCTTACATTAATGCTCGTTTTATCCTCTATAAAAATAGGGCAAGCAGAAATTTTATCCACGCTTGCACCTAAAATTAAATCTTGCTCTTTTGATGTTGTTCCATTTCTGATTTGTTCGTGAGGTATCCCGCTGTCAATAGATGCTAATCTCCTCATAAGTTGCACACCATCCATTTCTAAAGAAAACCATGCACAAGGAATATTGTTTTTTACTGATGTATTGTAAGTTATGGATAATGCGCAAGCCGTTTTACCTTGTCCCGGCCTTGCGGCAAGTATAATTAAATCCGGCGCAACCAATCCACAGATAGTTTTATCTAATGCCGTGAGGCCAGTTTTAATGCCCAATACACCGGTTTCTTTTACGGATGCATGTTGTTCCAATACTTTCATGCCATAATAGGCCATATCCCTAGTAGTGCCTCCCAATACCCGTTCCTGAATGTTCTGTAATGCGGTATCGGTATCTCTGATTATATCAAATGCATCCGTTGAATCTTCGTAGGCTTCGGCCAAAGCAGTTTGGCAAGTTTGGATTGTTTCCCGCTTCAAATACATTTCAGAAATGATAAGTATATGGGATTCGATATTAGCACCGCTTACTACTGAATTAGTTATTCTTACTACGGCATAAGGGCCACCTACTATTTCAAGATTACTATCTTTTTTTAGTTGCTCTATTACGACGCCTATATCAATGGGATGATTCCTATCATATATTTTTTGAATAGCAGAAAATATTCTTTGATGAGAATCCAAATAAAACATTTCTGGAAAGACACGGGACATACAGGTGGTTACACAGTTAGCATCTAACATAAGAGCCCCTAAAATAACTTCTTCAATATCTTTTGCTTGTGGAGGAATTTTCCCGTAAATCAATGTTGAAAGATCAATCCCATTTCGGCGCTTATTTCGGTCTTTATTCAAATTAGTTAAGTCCATTAGCCGTTAAGTTTGAGTTTAATTTTTGTTGGATCTTTTTCTTTTTGAGCTGTAGACATTTTTTGAACAAGCCGTTGCCACTCCTTAACGGTACTCAAGTCTGTTAAAGAACGAGTAATTAACCAGTCGTCTTTTTTAATAAACTCTATTATTTTATCCCAACTTGCCAGCACATCAGGCATTTTACCATTTAGAATTTCTGATTTTTTAAATTTTTTCATACCTCCAATATGATAAGCTATTTGCAAGGCGGCTGAATAATCGGTCTCTTTGTCGAAGAAATACCCCGGATTTTTATCGGTAAATCTTCTTACCATTTCGACTACTAAATACATAAAAACGTTTTTTTCATTTTCGGCAATCTTTATACTATTCTTACTCTCTAATTGATCTATAATCCTTAATAGATCTTCATTTTCAACTTCAGGGTTTGCTGCTGGTTTTGCTAGGGCAAATTTTACTAATTTTTCTTTCGTTATGGCCCCCCCCTTACTACCTGACTTAGAACGAGTTAAACTAATTTCACCATCCCTTACCATACGTTTTTGAACTAAATAATCCCCCTCAATAAATAGGCATTTTTCGGCTAAAAGTTCCCCAAGTGCAAGCAAAATAGTATCAAGCGGGTAAGGAAAGTGCCTAGCAAGTTTAGCAGCAAAATCCTGAATTTGCTGCCCGGTTTGCTTATCTTTTTGCCTAAGCAAAATAGTCCCATATGGGTCTGACTTGTGCATAACGCACATAATTCTTATATATACTCCCGTTGCTGCCGCCGAACATTCCATTAGTTTTTCATCTGTTAGAAAATCCTGAATATACAAAGGCAGATATGGTTGATCCCTTAAAGCCATTGAGTATTATATTTAGGTTGTATGGACTTGATTAATTCCTTCTCAATAGCCTTAAAATTCTCTTTTTCTAAAAAAAAGAATTGGATGTAGTTGTATGTTTTTTTTAATGCTCTAAGAACTTCATGTTTTCCATATCTTATCTGTAAATTATTTGAACTTCCCACATATAAAATGTTATGTATTACACTCTTGTCAAAAAGGGTTATATCCGTATGAACTAAAAGATAAACGCCTGAAGCGGCCGGAGGAAGTTTAAAATTTCTATCATACGTATTTAGAGTAAACCATTCTTCTGGATTAAATTCAAATTTGGCCATTCTAATTGGTTATTGGGCAAAAAAACGCCCCTGAAAAGGGCTGTGTCGGCAGCGCACTTTAAAGAGGCGAGAAGGTTTTTACTTTCTTCTAAAAGGAAACCTCATATCAGATCGTCCGACAACGAAAGTGTTATGAGGTTGTAGTAAATCATATACACTAAACTATGAATGATCCTTATCATGGCAAAATCTATTTTAAATACTTGCCTGTAATCAAGAATTAAAGGATATCCTGCCACTCCATAAGTTCTCCTCCTATATAATCGGAATCTGTCTTTGATTCATACTTATCACATTCTAAAGGCATACGTATGGTATCGGGTTCAGTTACAACAGGATGACGCTTTCTTTCTGCTATATAAGAGTACATTTTTTGCCCGGTTAGCTGGCAGGTAAAAGTGGTGCGGGTTCCGGTGAACTTTATTTCATCCTTGCATCCTTCATATTCCTCCTTCCCTTGGACTAAATTTTTACACATTTGGAAACATAGGTGATTATTCGCCGGGTTCTGGCTGCAATACTTTTCGTGTCGGGTAGCATCTCCTTTTCGGAAATGTTTCTTTCCACAATAGTCGCATTTATGTACTGTATAATTTGGTAGAGGGGTAGGCATAAGTATTTATTTTATATGGTTAAATATTTAGCCATTCCGGACGGGATAAGGTTTGTCTTTTTTCTCTTAGTTTTTTGTATTCACTTTCTTTTAATAAGCAACTTCCTGCATCGTCCCAAATGCGTTGTTTTGTAAAGTCATCTTCCGGGAGCTTAATTCCGTACTCCGATAGCCATTCTGGTATAAGGTCGTAACTCCACCATGTCGCTCCATTAAGGTATTCATTAATTAGTTTCCTGTTAGTGGCATCAGAAGTTTTAACCCCATCATACAAGGTAAAATTCGCAGCAACATTTCCATAATCAATGTCATATCCTTTGTATTTTACAAGGAGCCAATTACCGGAGGGGCTATCGGGGGCCATATTTACAAACATAGTATGGCCGTCTTCTGTTCTTAGTGACTCCCATTTTGCCGTATGCTTTCGTGTGCAAACTATAATTGGATGATAGGGCGCATTGTGGTGTTTGGATTTGGGGCCACGAACTATTAAGTATAGGCTTCTGGCAGTTATTAATTTAGTCATATGTTATTTTATAGGGTTAAGTAATTCAGGATTGTCGTGGATATTTCCAATTACGACCCATTGATCTTTATCTATTATAATATCGTTATTAAACCAGTACGTTTTTATAATATCCATACTGGTATTTAAACAAGCACCAAATGATGCCGATTCTGTATTAAATCCAACCAAAAGATTACTTGCGAAAGCACCCATAATAATATCCCCACTATATATTTTTAAACCATTTTTGTCACTTAACCCTATGTATTGCCCTACTGATCCTTGTATTACTTCATAATATTCATTTTTGGGCTCCCAAAGATTTACTGAAGCGTCAGTACACTCCAGCACCCAAAAGCTAATGAAAGTACTTTTATCATATTCTATACTAAGACTTCCGTAAATCCATTCTCCATTGTCTTTTCTTTTACCACGGAATAAAATTTCACGCATATAATTTTTTATTTAATAGGGGTTAATAGAGTTAAATCAATGGGGCTACCACGTTAAAAGTTACGCAATAACCAAGATTACCATCTGCTGCCTTTTTAATTGGATAAAGCTCGTCCATAAGAATATAGTAAACGATTTTGGGTAATCCTTTCCACTTAGTTTTATCTACGAACTCTTTAAATAAAACATGTTTTGGCGTGGCATCATTGGCTGGTGTGTAATATTGCTCTATAGCTACGTCCCTTTTAGCCATTTCTATAACATCTGGACTTAAATTTAATGCTTGCATATTAAAATAGTTGAGTTTGTTTGATGATTTGTTTTGAATAATCACTAACTGATTTTCCCGGTAAAGCCTTTTCCACTACTGTTTCACTAGACTGTCCGGGTTGGGTGAGTTTCCATGTATAGCCCATAGATCCAGAAGACATTAAACGCTTAGTTCCGGGACGGTAGATTAATTCCATGCGGGCCATTTCTGAAACTCTTTTCCAAATTTTAGCATGGGGCACCCGGAGGGCGTCTGCGATCTGCTCTGTAGTACCTTCATCTATTTGAGATAAGGCAAATAGTATATCCTTGTAGGTTTGACGAAGTTGTTCGGGTTGGAGAGCTTTGTAAGCCTCCTGCGATGTTTCAATTAGTGGTCTTTTAGCCATGTGTTTAAAGTATAAGAAGTTTCTGAAGGCTGATTTTCGTTCGTCCACCTAACTAAAAACCCTGTTAAGGACTTCCATCCCATTTCTTCCTTTGCCTTAAATAAGGCCCGCTCAAGTCGCATATATTCAGGCTCACTACTTATTAGAACGTTTTTTTGTTTGGGTTTTATTTTTGCCATTTGGTTTCTTTTTTAACTCAATTAATCCTTGTTTGTAGATATCTTTGGCAGAATCGGAAACATATTCAGGGGCGCAAATAGCGAAGCAAACGGATGGTGTTTCCCTAAAGGCCAAATCCCTAACGTCTCCTTTTCTAACCCACGCATCAGCGGCGAATCCGAAGCTAACCGACTTTTGATTTTTCTTTTCGTTGGCTGTTACGGAACCTACCATATCCATTGTCATAAACACATAATCAGTTGGCTTTATATTGTTTTGTACCCATTTAAGGAATTCCTTTTTCTTGTAGATAATTGTTGACATATCAATTACATTTACAGATTGCAAAACATATTATTACCATGAGAAATATTAAAAAGAAGTTCTCATCAAGGAATTGAAAAAAAGTCATTTTATCTTTTGCCATTAGGAGTAGTATTATTTATGGTTCATTTAATTTGGCTGCTTCCATAGCGCGAAACAATGTGGCAACAGCAACCTTTACAGCTGTTGGGGCATTCCCTCCGGAAGTAGATACACGAAAGTTTAATCTCACATTAGATGATTTATCAATAAGATTAAAATAATAGTCCCCATTACCACCCACTTCCATCCACATTCTTATATCGCGTATATCTTCGTCGTCTGTTTTTAGTGCCATTAAGAGTTGTATTATTAATCAGTGAGTGAATCTAATTCAAAGTTTTCCAATTCTTTCCAGCCATCTTCGCCTTCCTGATAACTACAAGCCAGAGTTACCAATACATTTCGTAAATCGTCTAAACACTCTTCAATATCATCTTTATAAACAATATAATTTCTGTCCTCATTCAACCCGGATTTTAATTGATAAATTAATTCATTGTAGGATTTAATAGCTATTTTACGTAAGCCATCCATTGATACTGTCATATCTTTATTTATTGAGGTGGAAGTTAATCGTATGTCATTGTTGATGCCTTTTTAGCATATGTCTTTTGCCAACATTCATCACAGTAAACACCAGCAAATATTGACTGTCTTTTTATATGCTGGTAATGTTGCTTGCTCTTGCAAGAAGAGCATTCTACTTTACCTTCATGCCAATTAATAGATATTTCCTCTAATCTATTATAGTTTTGTGGCGTGAGTACATCCTTTTCTTTTTCAAGACAAGGTTGTATAATGGTTCCCAACGCTATGTGGCCTCCTACATCCCACACACTTATCACAAACGACTTACCCGAATAATGGATAGAAAAGGCTACCCATTGCCCATAGATATTTGACCAAACTTTAGAATCACTATCATAAATATATCCTGTGGCATTCTTTAAATATTGCCATATCCTTTTCAATTCTCCCTCCCTATTATTTGAATCAAAATACCAAAGAGGTTTAGCAGTTATCTGTGTTTGTTGAAACTCAAGTATAGGAACCATATATAGTATTTAAACCTTTGTTTTAAAAGTTAACCTCCCTGAACTGCCATTTAAAAAATAAGTATCCTCAATTACAATACATTTTTTAATTCTTATTCAAGGAGGGGTGCTACCTCATATTATACCGCTCGGTTGCCACGCGGTGTTTGCTGCAACAAAGAACTTTATATTTTCGAGATTTCTTCTTTAACAGATTCCCAATATTTAGTTTCAGTTATTATGTATATGGGATAAATGCCCATACTTAATTCAAGTGTTGCCAATATTTCTTGTACACAAATAAGGGCGCATTGTTTAGCATCTTCTATTACATGGCTTTCGTCTCTTGCTGTATCATTATAACAATCCCAAGTAGTAACGTATGTTTTGAACTTATCTATAAGTGACTGTGCTTTTGTCTTGGCGTCCATTAGTAGTTGTTTATTAAATTTTATCCAATCCCATTAACCGCATCATTGTTTCTTTGATAACGGATTTTACTTTATGAAAGTCGTGGTCTTCAGCATTTTTTAATGTAATATATTCAGGTGTCCAAAACCCCTCATGATTATCTTTATATACACTGATCATACTGTCACAATAGGCTATTTCAAACCCATACCCATAATGGCGATTGTAATTCCTATCTTTGTAAACCTTAATTTGTTTGCCAAAGTAAGAGCCGTCTCCTTCAAAGTCTATATCTCCACTATCATCTAAGGATTGCATAAACTCAATAAACAGTTCGACGAACGTTGGTTCGTTCTTAGGCTTAATACCTTCAATTTTATTCCAATGCTGTATATATTCTATAAGTTCCGGGTTCATTAGTAGTTAGTATTAAGTATTTTATTAATAGTGGCTTTCTTTTCGTCAGAAAGGGTACGTTCCTTTCTTTTAAGTATGAAATAAAGTGTTGAGTAAGGGATTTTTGTTTTAGTTGAAAGCCATTTAATATTCCGGTCGTCTTTCAATAGATGCGCCACTATCAAATCCCTGCTATCTTTTATTAGTGTTTTTGTTGCCATTGTTCATGCAAGGTATAAATTATTTTGATATTTGCAAATATTTATTTTGCAATACCGAATTTTCTATTTTATCTTTACCATCTCAAACGAATAAAATGAGCCTTTTAGTTAAGTTATACGATTTTGTTCTTTCAATGCGCCGTAGTGGTACTTCTTCCTTTATCAAAAAAATAGCCTCCGAAAATGATGTTTATATATTAGTAGCCACTATCGAAGAAAAGAAAGAGTTTGGCAAAAACGCAATAAGTTTTGGCGAATTGGACAAGATGAAAGGCAAGCCACCTAAACCCATATTAATAGATAACCATGCTATGTTGGTAGGTTGTAATGACCTTTTTACTGAAAGACAGAAACTAAGGGAACAGATAAAAGATAGAAACGAACTTATTGAAGGAATCAAAAATAGCATCGACATCTTTGAGAGAAAACACGGTAAATTTAATTTAAATGGATAGGGAAGAAAGCATACGCCGTTTAGTGGAGGCTAGAAAGCCAAAGGAAAAGAAGGCCCGTAAGCCCATAGCTAAAAAATCTGCTAAGACACTTAAAAGAGAGGCAGAAGAAAAAAAGGCCGCTAGTGCAGAAGGCCGCGAAGAAAGCCTTAACGAGTGGTTCCAAAGAATAGAAGACAAGCATTGGGGGAAACAGGATTTAGATATAGATGGGTTTGACCATGAAGAAAGTGAATTTGAACTTCCTCGATGTATGGAGTGTAATGCTAAAATACCACGAATATTTGCCCGGCATGCGACTGCCCATTTGCTACCTAAAAAAATATTCAAGTCCATAGCAACAAACGATTTGAACTATTTACTTCTTGGAAGCACCTGCGGTTGTCATAACAAAACGCATACACTATCAACCTTCGTCAGGATGAAAGTGTGGCCGATTGCAGCAAAACAGATTAACCAGCTTTTGCCATTATTGCCTTACGACGAATTAAAGTTTGTTTCCGTTCAATTGTATGAAGCACTTGAAAACTATTAGATATGGGATATACAGTAGAAGGCAAGAATACGATTATCTGGACGCAAAAAGTATTTGAAGCTGATAAGTGGCCCTTTAATCATGAAGGAGAAAATTACACCTATTTCTTTAAAAACTTACGGGATAAAAATCACTTTATGAAATGTTTGGCGAGACTATCGGAAGATGAAAAGAAAAAACTTATTTCAGAAGCATTGGGGATTAAAAACATTATTCTACGGTCAAAGGCTTCCCATTATAAATTAAAGCGTAAAAATAAAACAACCTAAATAATGAAGCAGTATTTCGGTGAAGAAGTAGTTTATGTCCCTGACTTCAAAGGTGAACTAGAAGCATGTCATATCAAAACCGGCGCTCCCAAAAGAGGTAGATTGTCCCCGGCAAAAGAAGGCATAATTGTTATTAGCGCAGAAGAACTAATCGACTTAATGCAGGAGGCTATTGAGCATTCACATCCGACCTTACTACGAGAAAAGGCATTTGAATTATTAAAATCAAAACTCAACAATGGCTAAATACCAAATAGAGTATAACCACGGCGAAGGCAGGAAAAGCTATTCTTATTTCACTGCCGAAGATGCGGATTGTGTAAAAGACTTGGCGTGTATGCATGCCAACGAAAGATTAAAAAGAGACAAAGAAAATGCTTCATTTCGTTCCTTTGGTTATTTCAAGCCCATCAAAACATTAATGGTTCGTGAAATGGACATGGAAAAGAAAGAACCCAAACGCGGGGGCCGTAAGTTTAAATTGCGCCTCACCTTCCTACAATTCACAACTGATTCAGGGAGAAAAGAAAGACAGGAATGGTATGAATACACTGACTAAAAATTAAAATAATGAACGCACAAGAAGCAAGACAGATATCCTCGGCCGTATTAACGGGTGAAACTGGATCACAATTGTCAGACATACTTGGCAATATTAAACGTGCGGCCGCTAAGGGTGAGTTTAAATGCTGGTATTACGAAAACATTCACCAAGTTGTAAGAGAGAGGCTAACCGAAATGGGTTATATAGTGGGTACAACTCAATTTGACCGCAATGAAACGTTGACGCAAATAGAATGGTAATGAAACCTCAATACATCAACAGAACCCTACAACCTCCCGACAAACCAATGAAGGATACAGAAGAACAAATACAAGACCTTTTAGACTATGTTAAAAAGAACTACAAGCCGACTGATTTGTTTGATTTATACGAGCATGATAAACAGTTAATCTCTAAAGTTTTTAAATGGTTACGTGAAATCGAAGATATTTCTTTTATACATAGGACAGATGAATTAATGGCCGAAAGAGTTTTAGAATCTATTTAACAGTAAAGACTATTAAATAAAAAAATGCCCCCAAAGAAATATAGATTAGAAGATGACCTTTTAAAAAAGACGCGCCCAAAATTTAACTCTAAAAGATATTGGAGATTAAGAAGGGCACTTTGGGCGTCTGGTATATCAGAAATAGCAACGTGTGAAATATGTGGCACATCACTTTTAAACCCACAGTCTATACTTATTCACCAAGGAGGCCACTGTCAAAAACAAATAAAAAATAATCAATCATGAAATTTATTATCTCCAATGACCGCCGCCCAACAGCCGATGGATTCTATTTTACCGAAGATTCCGAAGGAATTAGGAGCACAACACACTTTTATAAAGGCATCTGGCAACCCGATACCGGCCATCCTGTTGTAAAATGGATTGATGAAACTCATTCGGAGGTAATAGACTTCCTAAAATGGTTTACCGCCTCCGAATGGACATATTACAATGGCAATATGTATATAAATATGGAGACTAACCAAACGGCCAATAATGAAGAATTGTATAAAGAATTTTTAAAAGCCAACCAATGAATACACAAACCACCTCAATAGATAACCCGTGGATTGACGCAAAAGAAAGACCACTCGTTACAAAAGACCAAAATGGCAACTGGGAATGTACTGATGATGGATCGAAAGAGTTTATCGCTGCCGTCCCTTATATAAAAATATGCCCTTTGGAAGAAGTATTGTGGTGGATACGCCATTGTGTAATTGAAGATACCGTAGGTCTTTGTGTCGTAGGAGATGATGATAATGAGCCAGCTGGTTGGAAAATTGAAGATATAACCCACTACTTTCATTTACCTGAAAACCCACAAATATGATCAAAAATTCCTCAATAGATAAAGGAATCCTAAAGATGAGAGCTGTAGCGGAGGATATAATTAGATTTAATCCTAAAAGTAAAGAAATGAATATTTCGCAGGTTATGGCGATATTTTATAAGATAATGGCTAAACACAATATTTGTCAAGGAGAATATACCGAAACCGGAAGGGCATGTAATAATCCGGAGTGGGTAATGTGTGAAGCCCTTATGATGGAAATATATCATGGACATGAATCATTACAAAGGTGCTTTAAAACACCTCCCAATAATCTATTGGCTTACGGAAAAAAACCTTTAAAAAAGAAATAATCATGACCGAAAATACCACAATAGATAAACACGCTGAAGACATTTTTTGTGTAGGAGATAGAGTTTCTAGGAAGCCTATAAACAACTTTAAGAGCCAATCGGACGAAGTAGGAACTATTGTAAATATTTTCACCTTAGCCAGTAGAGCCAAAATAAAGTGGGATAAAAAATCAAATAATGGTCAGCAACATTCCACCATTCAGTTAAAATTTTTAGATAAAAAATAAAAACAATGACCGAAAACACATTCCCCGATACTATACCTGCTGTTAACCTTACTCCAATAGTTGTAAAAACTAAATTGGAAGCAGCCCTTATAAAAGTAGAAGCAGGAATACAAACCCTTCACGATAAAGAAGCAGAGTTAATATATAATTCAGACCATCTTCAAGATGTGGCTGATTTTGTAACGAAAGTAAAAAAGGCACTTGCGCAAGTGGAAAAAGAGCGGGTTGAAATTAAAAAACCGCATAAAATAAATGGCGATGCTGTGGATGATGGTGCAAATCTGGTGAAAAAAGACCTTAATGCATTGCTAAAAAAGGCTTCTGACAAATACACCGAAATGGTGAAAGAACAGAACCGCCTTAAAAAGATCCAAGATGACGAAGACAAACGTATAAAAGAGATAAAGGACGGCATGGATAACAATATAATGTCCTTTTCCACCAAGATAGCCGAAGCAAAGGATCTACCCGCCCTTTTAGACCTTGAAAGGCGGCTCAATTTGGAGACGGCGAACCTAAAAAAGTATCAGGAATTTCTACCAGACTTCAAAACGCGCTGCGAAGCCATACGAAGCCTTTTGAGCCTGCAAAAACAAAATGTCAAGGCTTTGGGTGGTTTGGAAAACGAGGCCACCAATGCGCTGGAAACGGGCCAAGACGACAAGCTAGAAGAAATAGAGGGCAAGAAGGAAGAAATAACCGCCAAGGTGGAAGAAACCCGTACACGGATACAGGAAACCGCCATCAATCAATCAACGGCTACCGCTCCGGGCCGCGCTATACAAGTATTCAATACCGTAAAGGCGAAAAGAACTACTGTAGACTGGGTTATAGTGGATATTGAATTGCTTTTCAAAAAACATCCTGAATTGGTACAATTAATGGCAAATAAAGAGGCTATAGACGAGTATGTAAAAACCAGAAAGGCTGAAATCACTGATGATAACCCAGAAATTAAATATGACGGCTTAAAAATCTTTTTGAAAAAAACCTTCATATAACATATTAACTATTTAAACAAAGAACAAGATGAAAAAATTAATAGAGATTCTTAAAAAAGCAAAAACGCAATACGGCTTTGACAAGTCTAAAATACTTTTGGCTATAGGAGAAATGGATGAAAGTAAATTGGAAGACATATGCCATGAAATATGGAATTTACAATACCCTGATAACGGAGATCCCGAATCCTTTAATTTGGTTAAAACACAGGACATTCAGGAAATGTTAAATGAGTTTTGGCAAAGGTCTTCCGATGCATGCCCTCTTGAAGCCAGCGAAGCTGAAAATCAGGTTAGTGAATGGGAGCAATGGGTGCCCGAAAGATTAAATAAATTAAACAATATATGATCCTAGACGATCTTCTGAAAATAGACTTCACAGGTAAGGACGTATTGATATTAGGTAAGCCGGGGGCCGGTAAGACATGGGTTAGCAATATTTTGGCACAAAAAAATCCTTTAGTCCCCAACCACTTAATAATAAGTACGGATGATTATTTAAAATGCCATCCGGAAGAAGAAGGTAGAATAGACGCTATTGTTGAAGATGCTTCATTTAATATAAACACAATCATTGAAGGGTGCTTAGGTTATTTATTACTGCTTGAAGGTGCTAAAAGAAAATGTTATAAGCCCGACTACGTTATTGAAGTAGAAATTAGCGCAGGTAAACAAAGGGAAATATACTTAAAAGAACGGGATACCAGTAAGATACAGTACTTAAAAAGATTTCAATTAAAGTGCATAGCAATCTTGGATGAATATTACAAATTAGTTCCAGAATCAGAAATGCCCATTTGGCTAACATTAAAAAATGAATGGTAGTGACTACAGTATTAGGAATATTATTAGGAATTTGTTTGGCCTATATTGTATTCTGGATTATAAAGGCTGCATTCTATTTATTGAGGGGATTGGTTTTATTGATAATCATTTGCTATGCCGAATACGATATGTTTATGAAGTTGAGAAGGCGAAATAAGTATAGAGCCTCAATTGGATTACCCAAAATAAAATAATCCATGCTACTAAAGGAAAGAATAAGTAATATAGGAATGTTGGAAGGGGCGAATGCTAACGAGCATTGGCGACAGTTAAGACTATCGTGCTTTACTTCATCTCAAATACATTATCTATGTGCCCCTAAAGGGTTTGGAAAGGAGGGGAAAAGCTATATTCGTTCCCGTGTATTTGAAGCTATCGCAAGGATACCGGCCGATCCGGAAGTAAATACCATGTCAACTATATCGGGATTAGTGGAGGAGGGATGGGCTATTAAAGCCTACATAAGGCAGAGAGAAATAGATCCCCGACAAGTGGTAGTACAGAAATTAATCTACGGCGAAAACCCGAAATTTGCATGTACCCCCGATGGTATCTATTGCATGAATGAAAGTACAGACGGCCTTTCTTGGAATGTAGAGGTATGGGAAGCAAAATGTTATCAGGCTAAACGGCACATGGAAATGCTCGAAGCCTCTACGGCCTCTGAATTAAAAGCGGTAAATGATGAGTGTTTTTACCAAGTTTTAGATCAAATGCTAAACGTGGATTGTCTTGACGGGAAAGCCATTTTCTTCCATCCGGCAATGCCCTTAGAGCAAGGTGGCTTACATGTCATTAACTTTCGTAAAAGAGACTTAATAACAGAACTAAAATTCCTAAGAGAACGAAAAAAAGAAGCGTTGGAAGAATTCAATCGTTTATTTGAAAAGCATACAAAAAACCATGAAGCAAAAATATTGGGTAGCCAGTAAATGGGTATCAGGGTTTCGTTATTACCTTGGAATAAATAAAAGTCCTTTTAATTCAAAAGGCCGCCCTGTATGGTATGGAACGGTAGATAATGCTGAACTTTGCAAGACAGAAACAGAAGCTAAAGCCCTGATTGCACAATACAACCTTAGCAAAGAGGCGCAGGCTGAATTATTATGAGCCTATTGAAATGGAATTAAAAAACTCCCGACTAAGATAGTGGGAGTTTACTTTTTTTAAGGGAATGCCTATTTAAGGAGTTGGAGGCTCCGGATTAATATCTGCTACTGCCTTTAATTTAGCTGCGGCTGTCTGTAGGTCAGCTATAACGCCATCTGCTTCTTCTGCGGTAAGGCCACCGGCGATATTGGTAGCAATTCTTTCGAGGTCAGCTGCGATGTTATTTGTGCTTTCATTGATGCCTCCTATGAGGGCTTTAATGTCATCTGCTTTTGCCATGAGTTGATTTAATTTATGAATTATTGAATCGAGTTTTGGATCTCCGTGTATATGAATGTGAACATGTATTCCCATGAGATAAATTTAAGTCAAATTTAACTAAGAATAGCATTAAAATATTGTTACCTCCATAATCGTGCCACGACAGTCTATAAGCCTTTAAGCCATTCGTCAACCTCACTTTTCGTATCAAAGTACCTTAATGGGAACCCCTCTGCATTGTACTCACATTCTGTATCGTAGCAGTATTCCGCTTGAAATTCATCGCATATAAAAATACCATTCTCTAAAATATTGGTGCATATGTCGCAGTGACATCCGTTGCAGTTGCGGTATATAATTTTTCCGATCCGGTTTTTAAACCATAGTTGTCTTTCTGTTAATTCACGGCTCATTTTACTTTCTGTTTAGTATTATTTGTTCAGCCTCTTTATACATTCTATTCCACCCTTTGTCATACCAAAAATCACGAGTACTTATATATAGCTCCATTAAAGAAGCGTAAAACGTTTGTGGTGAAATATTTTCAGCAGTACACCTATAAAGGTCTAAGAATTGTTTTTCACTCATTTTCTATTTGTTTATTGATGGTTGGTCGCGGGCCATTTCTTCAAGATACTTCTTGTAGTCTTCTTCGTCCTTTTTTTCTTTTTCTGCAAGTCGTTCTTTTTCTTCCGGAGATAAGGCATTAAATTCTCTTATCGCATCATTCCAACACTCTATTGCTGCGTAACAATTATCATCGTTACAACCGCCCCATACATCTTCAAATCTTGCGTCTTTAGGTTCATACCCACATTTACACTCTGCCCATACATCACAACAGTCTTCGGCACAATAATCACTTTTAATAGTAAATTCTAAATTATTACCGCACTTAGGACACGGTTCTATATTAGAGGTTGGTTTGAATTTTACTTTTCGTGTGGTCATTTTTTAGTTGTTTGTATAGATTTGGAACTGAATTTATTTAGACTGTCCAAATAATCGGAGACAACGGCAATCTTTTCTTTTCGCCCCCACGCTTCTATTTTATTCTTAATACTTTCGTTCTCCTTATCAGATAAGAATCCCCGGCATCTAAGCCTTACCCGATATTCATGGAGTTTTTTGTATTCCTTTTCTGCTTGTTTCATTTTATACCATTTTTAATATTCTGACGTGATTTAAGGAAGTTGGATAGCTCTTTGGGCTTATTCATCTGTTTCGTAAATAGTTGGGTCTAAATCATCATAAAGCTCATATCGGCATTCAGGATCAATTTCTTGCTTCCATTTTTCAGACCATTGTAAGTCGGGCAAAGGAGAATTATTAAGGTTAATTGATGAAAAAGAAGTTCCCGGTGCAGGCAGTAGTTTAATTTCTTTAATCCATGATCGTCTTTCTTGCTCCATTTTAGTATCAAATTCCGGCTCTGTTTTAAGGTACTCCAAATATTCTTTTATTAGTTGGATTGAACGAGGGATGCCATTGGGATAAGTAAGCCAAACCGACCATGCATAAATAGCGTTAGCAAATAAATTATTGGGGGCGATTTCTTTTATAAGAGTGTCTTGTTTATAAAATTGTAGCCCATTAAGCCTATAGTCGTATGTGTATACTTCAATATCAGCTTGCAAACCATCCAGTATTGAAATAGGATCGTATTTTTTACCTACCATAACTATCTTCACATGACACTCATTGTATAAACCTTTTAATAACCCTTTGAATTCGTGCATATAATTATAGGCTTGACATATTGAAGATGTATCTATGCACTCTTTTTTTAATTCATACAGATTAACAAATAAAGTTCCGGAAATAAATTCGAAGGAAATTATGTCTATTTTTCTTCCAGAAGGTAAATAAAATTGCCTATAAGACCTATGTTTGAATTTGGGTAATCCATTTTCGTGAATTTTTGCCCTGTTTTCGAAAATTAGGTCTTCAAGAGTTTTTTCTAAGAAATCATTTGGCATAACCGTAGTCTTTTAGGAAGTTTTCAATTTTGGCCACTTGGTCGGCTTTCAAGACAGGATTTTCGGCATCCAAGACACGTTTAAAGTTGCTTTTATCCAGACCGATTTTAAGGCACATTGCCGACCACTTGAATTCCGGATGGTTATTTATCCATGAAATAGGTTTCAAGGCCGAATTTGGGCCGGAATCTGGCTGGAATTTGATTTCCGGTTGTTTGGGAGGTTGCGGATTCACCCTCCCACCCTTTTTTTCTTGTTTAGGCGGCTTTTCCGTCGCAGATGGGGCAGCTTTCTTGTCAAAAAGTATTTTCCGGTTTAAATTTTTATCCATGAACCGAAATTACAACAAAAGTTGTAACAAAACAACAAAAGTTGTCTGCCCCCTAACATCTAACCCCCTATCCAAATCTAATTTACCCCTCCTCTCCTCTTACACCTATCCCCCACTTATTACC
>Ga0207641_10000207_pt1 | contig 77525 bp, 73 predicted proteins | sample KBSSwiS62_FD_184306 | JGI IMG/M metagenome (GOLD analysis project Ga0207641, IMG submission 184306) | Switchgrass rhizosphere microbial communities from Kellogg Biological Station, Michigan, USA - KBS Switchgrass S6-2 (SPAdes) (version 2) | ecosystem: Host-associated > Plants > Roots >...
CCCAGCCCAGCGCGCCGAGCGCGGCCGAAATTGAAGAAAGGCCGGGCGTGTTGTCGGTACGCCATGCCTTGAACGTGGAAATTAGCACAGAAGACCTGTGCTCCAATTCGGAATAGCTGACCCGCTGTCTCTTCATCTCCGCGAAAACCAGCTTCGCTAACGGATGAGCGTGCTCCGGGATGGTGATCATCGATGGCCGCGCTGAAACGGCCCAGCTCAGGCGGTGGGGATTGTTAGGGTCGGGGATGCGTCGGGGCGCTCTGTCAGGCAGTAATTTCATGCCAACAGGATGCCGGACGTGGCTACCAGACTGAGGTCCGGTTCAACGGCGTGCTGGATTTCGGCCGCCTTTCATTCAAACCGGTTTCCTCGTACAGTAGCAGCGCTGACGTCGCGTTCGACGGATATCGGGCCGCGCGGCTTTCCTTGTCCCCTTGCACCTTCATGAAGCCGGCGCGCCGCGGTGGCGCGCCTGAACTGCAGGACGAGGAATCCCGATGGCCAGCTTCAAGAGCCCCGATTTTTCCGAACGGGCGGCGATGGCCAAAACGGCCAAGCAATCTGCGCTCGATAAATTGCGCTCGAAACCGGCTCCCGATGCCGCGACGGTAGAGAAGCAACGCGCGATAGCTGCTGCACGAGAGGCCGCCGCTGCCGAACGCCGAAATGTCCGCGCGGACGCGATAAAGCAAGCGAAGGCCGATAAGGCCACTGCCGATGTCGCAGTCAGGCCGAGCGAGGCTGAATTGAGGACCGCACGCGATGCACGCTATGCCGCGCGGAAGGCGCGCGCCCGATGAAACCACGCGAGTTGATCGACACTGCGGAAGTCCCGAACGCGCCCCCGCTCCGCCTCGTGCGTCACGACCGCGATTTTATCATCATGCTCGATCGCAACGAGTTGATGAGCACGCGCATGAACGGCTCGGAAATCGCCCTCGGCGCCATGACCTGCGAGCGCCTGCGAACCCCATCGACCTCCAAAATCTTAGTTGGCGGGTATGGTCTGGGGTATACTTTGCGCGCCGTCCTGGCCGCGGTCGGCCGTGAGGCGAAGGTCACGGTGGCTGAACTCGTGCCTGGCATTATCGCATGGGCCCGGGGTCCAATGGCCTCCTTGGCCGACGGGTGCCTGGACGACCCCCGCGTCGCGGTGGTGATCAGCGACGTCGTGGATGTATTGGCGACCGGCGCGCAGAGCTATGACGCGATCCTGCTGGACGTCGACAATGGCCCCGAGGGCGTGACGCGAAAGCAGAACAATGGCCTCTACGGCAAAGCAGGCCTGACCCTCGCACGGCGGGCGCTTCAGCCAGGGGGCATTTTGGCAGTGTGGTCCGCCGGGCCAGACGCGGCTTTTGCCCATCGACTGGAGCGGGCGGGATTTGACGTGGAGGAGGTACGCGTGGCCGCGCGTTCGAACGGCAAGGGTCCGCGGCACACGATCTGGTTTGCGACCGCTACCTGACTAGACAGTGGCGCCTGAGGAGCGCGACTTGCTATGGTATATATTAGCAGAGGCGCATGATCGAAACATGCAGCGAATTGAAAAATTTATATAAATTTTTTCAGGGCGCTGATTTTAGGGGCATGCCGCCCCCTTCGGTGAAAAGAAGGTTTTGAAAATTTTATGGTATCTGGATACCCGACGCCATTCGCGCGAACCCGAAGGCGCCGGCCGTCTGAAAGAACCTACCCTTTTCGAATGTTGCCTGTTCTCGTAATAATGTTACACGGCACCTCGACTCCGTCGCGGGGTCGTGCTCTCTGGTCCGTCGAACGACGGCGGGGGCTGGGATCGCACCGGCCGGCATCGTCATGGTCGACCAGTTACCGTATGAGCTAAGTGATGAGTGGGAAGAGTTTCTGTGACGAAGATTCCTTATCTCGACGGTTGGCGCGGCTGTGCGATCCTAGCGGTCCTGTTCGGGCATTTCGTCGCCGCCGCGCCGCTCAATGCAGGCCGATTCGGTGTCGAGCTGTTCTTCGTGCTGTCCGGTCGCCTCATGGCCGAAATTCTCTTCGTGCAAGAGAAGCCTCTATCACAATTCTATCCGCGCCGCCTGTCCCGCATCTACCCCGCACTGATCATCTTTGTTGGTGCAATGTTCGCAGCCGGGGTCGCGCTCGACCGGGAGCCGACCGCCGCGCAGACGCTTGCCGCGCTTACCTTCACGCTTAATTACCTCAACCCCGTCGTCGGCAATGCCGGGGCACTCGACCATATCTGGTCGCTCTGCATCGAGGAGCAAATGTATGTTCTGCTAGGCATCGTCGCCCTGATCCACCGCAAGCGCCGCCTGCCCGTTGTCCCGATATTCGCCGCGCTGGCGCTCTTTGGTAACGTCAACGGAGCACTGCAAACGGCAGCGGGTGGAAACTACCACGAGGTCTATTGGCGCACCGACGTAAGGGGGGCCTCGCTCCTATTAGGCGTCGTCGCCTTTCTCGCGATCCGTGAGGGCGCAGCGGAACGGATGCCATGGCTTGGTCCGGTGCTATTCGCCATCGGGGCGGCGCTCAATCTAAACGCAGTGGCTGACCCGGTGAAATACTCGCTCGGCACGGCGGCTCTAGCGGTGTCGCTAGTCGTCATGGCGCAGGCGCCAGCGACGGTTCTAGCGTTCCTGGCCAAACCAGCGCTCACACACATTGGGGTATGGTCCTACTCGCTCTACCTCTGGCAACAGCCGTTTTACAAACTGCCAATCTCCCCAGCCTTGAAGCTGGCGATGGTGCCGGTTATCTTTGCCGTCGCGCTTGCCAGTTATTATCTCGTTGAGCGGCCCGCGCGAGACAAGCTTAATGCCATATTCGGTGGCGGCCGAGCGGGACCAATCGAGAGGCAAGCCACACTTGCGCCCTAGTTGATCAAAGCCCTTGAAGACTTTGCGCTCCCTTCTTTAAGCTTGGCGGTAAAAATATGATCAAGCTCTGCCTCCTGGCGTCTTCGACATTGTAGCTTTGCGATATTTTAGCAACGCCTCCAGGGTCAAAACTATGCCGCGATCGGCTTGAATTGAGTCGAAGGGAAGGCGAGATTAATCGGTCTTCACACCACGTCCGCTTTCCACCAATCTCGGTCTTTCCGATAGCGGTCGTTTAAGAGTTCACGACCTAGTGCAGTATGTGTCATCCGTTGTTACTGTCGACCCGGCCGGCTTGTTACCGCCTGTTCCCTCGCGCGCGCCTGAGACTGGGAAATTCCCCTGATGTAAGAGGGAGGGGCTGGGAAGAGTGTTTCTGTCTCACGCGCGCGAGGTGACAGGCGGTAACAACCTACCGACCGAAAACCTCCATAACCTTTGCCTTGGCTGCCGCGCGGCGTTCCGCTTCGATCCTGCCGCGCTCCGCAAACACCTCATGCACCCGCGGCGACACACGCCACTTGGGCGCTCTGCCGCGCGGCTGGTCGATGGGATCAAGCCAGCCGAAAGCCTCCAACCGCTCAAGGAGTCTGCGCAAATCCTCGGCGGGCACGTCGCGCATGGCCTTTAGGCCGTGGCACAGCCCGCGGGCAGATACCTCGACGAGCCTTTCGGAAACGATCAGGCTGGCCACCGCCATCAAATGTTCATGTCCGGCGGCAATGCCGAGTATGCCGGAGTAAAATGCGATGGCGCTCGGCCGAAGAAACTCCCGCATGAACCGCGCGACGCGCTCCGCGGTCTCGCCGGATATTTCTGGCTCGGCGGAGCCCCTGATGCACTCCGCGCAATGGAACAGAAGGCAGAGGCGCGCGAACACGCCGTCGTGCTTGCCGAAATGGGCCGCGAGCTTGGGCGACACCGTTACCAACGCAACGACGAGCTCAAGATGCTCGCGCTCAAGTCTCTCGCGTATCACCCGAGCGTCGGTGCTCAACATCACCGGCCGGCTGGATGCCAGGTCGCCTGGCCCTCTGGATGGCGAAAGCTTTGCCAAGCGTCGGACGAGACTGCGGTACGCATCGACCTCGTCGCCTGCGGGACGGTCTTGTCCCACAGAAACTGTTCGCAACATCACCGGGATGAACCTCTGGATCAGGCCATCGTCGACCGAGTCGGCCGCAATTTTGCGGAGCGGGTCGGGCTGGATGCCGCCAAGAATGCCGACCGAAAGGTTCGGAATGAAGGTTGCCCCTCGACCGACACGATTTACCGTGTACGGCCCTCCGCCATGGGCCTGAAGCCAGAAGGCGCGATCCGCTGACGACCCCTTGCCTGAATTGTATTTTTCCATCGCGCCGAACCATCCAGAGAGCTCGTCTTGGAAGCAGAGAATTCCCGCGGCAGAATCCTTGAGGACGGTTTGAACGGCCTCCGGCGTGGTGTCCTGAACGATCAACTGCGGCTGGGGCGGCGGCGGCTTCGCTTCGCGATCCTTCTTCGGAATCGCCATATACTCGCCCATAGCCATTCCGTTCCGCACCATCAATTCGCGGTCGAGTTCGCGCAGGGGTGCGAGTGCGGCCGCGACCGTGGGCGATTTTTTCATGCTCGGGTCGCCCACTAGGCCGACCCACAAACGGCAGCTCTCGCGCCATGTGGGATCATGCAATTTGACCTGTAGCGTAATGTCGTCGGTTATCGCCATGGCGCAGACGGCCAGCGCCGCCATCGCCAGGCCAGCTGGATCGGCGCCCATAATCTCGGCGTGGCCGAACGCGAAGCGCTCAATGACGGGCGGAAGAAGGCCCTTGGGAAGGTCGGGCGCCTCATGGCGCTGCCATAGGTCGACGGGTACCGCCCCGCCTGATGCGGAGCGCCGCGCACCAGAAATCACGTCCGATAGCGCGTGCTCGGCCGCCAAGCTCGCTTGCGTCAGGGGCCGCAGTGTTCGAAGTGCCTCTATGGCCTGGTAGAACAGTGGGTTGTTCGGTGAACCAGGGAGCGGCGAAGCGGCCCCGTCGCTCGTCGAACCCCGCTCACCCCGCACCGGCTCCTCATCCTCTCCATATTCGCGCGGGACGTCACACGGCTGCACAATCCTTCCATCCGATGCCGCCAGACGGAGGTGGGACAGGTTGCCGCGAGGCTCTCCCCCCGGCTCCGGATCATCGACCACAATCTTGCTGGTGAGATTGATTAGGGGCGCTGGCGCCACATGCTCTTGAAGCCAGCGAAATGCGGTATCTAGGTCGGCGTCACACGCGGCCATGACGAGGTTGAGCGGCGTATAGCCCTTGCCCTCGCCGCAATCCTTGATGCCCGTGCGGTCGATCGCGAGATTGGTAGCTCGGGCGGACAGCGGCCGGCCCGACGATGAGGGCCGCCACGCGGGCACCGCCTTATATTTGTCGCCCATCCGCCGGCACTTGTAGAGCCCGAGGGCCGGCACCCACGCCGACAAGTTTGCCAGGGCCGCATCGTTCAACTGGCGGTGCGTCGACGCTTCCGCGTCGGGATCGCGCTCACCCAGCACGGGCGGGTCGACATGCCCAAACGGCGCGAGCGCCTCACTCAATCGGTCGGCGATGTCGGCGGGGAGCACGGGAAGGTCGGCGACGTCGAAATTTTCGAGCGTGTCCAGCGTGGTCCAGCGGTAAGGCGAGCCGGTGCCAGGGTGGATCGTCGGGGGCAGAACCGTTTGCCGGCCATGGCAAAGCAGGTCGAGCATGCGGCGCTTAACACCGGGCTCGAGCGTGTTGTTATACGGCCGGTTCGGCACGTCGATCGGGGCCAGGTAGAAGTGCGTCTCCCCCTTGGCGCCGCGCTTGCGCACCGGCGAGCCGGGGAGTGCCGAAAGGATCGCCGAAACCTCGTCGGGTTCTTCCGTGTCGATGTCGATGGCGACTAGTTGCAGGCCATTGGGTGCGCTTGATCGTCCGAGCGCCAGGCAGATGCCAGCATCTGGCCAGCGCTCCCAAATGTCGGTTTCCCAATGCGTCGGCCGTTTGTCGCAGTATTTCTGCCAATCATAGGCGGCTGACCAGCCGGCCGCGTCGCTGTAGCGGCCCGGAAACTTTGTGCCTGGCCCGCACGGCATGACAGATATGCCGCGTTCTGCGAGCCTCCGCGCGGTGTCGTGAAAGGGCGAAATCATAGGTCGGGGGGCGGCGCTCATTTCGGCGAACCTTGAGGGCCAGCTAGCGCGGGGGCTCGGGATCGGGGTGCGGACGGTTGCCGAACATCGCGGATTGCTGCCCGCACAGCGGCGATAAGCAGCCAGTTCGATCCGTTCGGGCCGCGGACGCCTGCTATTTCGAGCATTGGCAGGAGGGCAGCCTGGATGGCATCGCCCGCTGCATGCGCACACCGGAGTGCGACGTCATGCGCGATGCTGTATGCGACCAAACGTACATCGCAACGATGTGCGTCGGGGTTCCTCGCGAGAGCGAGTTGGGCCTCGAGCCGCAGCCTTGCCTCCACGCCATGCCGCCAAGCGGCGAACAGAGCGCTGGCGAGGCCTCTCCGCAAGGTCGACGGCGGATTGACCGTCGACAAAGCAGACTCCCATCCTTCACCCGACCGACCAGCGAAGCGGAGCGCCTCTGCGATAAGTCCCGGGCGCGACGGTTGATGGAAGCCGCGACCCGCGAATTTTGGAAACCGATGGCGATTCGAAGTGGCTTCGGCACCGGGGCCGAATTCGCTAATGTTCATATGTCAGTCCTACTGACCGGCTGGTAGGCCGGTGTTTTCAAAGATCGGAAATCAGGCGGCGGACGGTGGCGCGTCGGCCGCCTTTTCTCTCGTCGTTACGGTGAGAAACGCCTTGAAAAGGACCTCGAGCAGGTCCGGCGCGTCGTTGATGTCGAATGCCGCTGGACCGGACACGGGCCACGAAAACTGTCGCCCATCACGGCGTACAAGGAAGCCCCAGCCGTCCGGCTCGCCCGGCAAGGCTGGGCGGAACCGGATGTCGCGGCGGCCGTGGTCGGCGAACCATTCGCGATCGGAAGGGATAGCTCGGGGCGGCGCCAGGAGGGCGAGCGCGCTCATTTCGTCCACGCACGAGAGCCGTCCCACGCGAAGAGTTCCACACGCGTGAGCGAGTCGAACGTGTTGGAGAAAGCATACGGCTCGGCCTTGCGGAGCCGTACCTCAGCGCTCTCCAGGCCCGTCATGCCCGCTTCTGACGCCTCGCGACCAATAGCGTCGCATGCACGGCGATCGGCGTCGATGTCGTTGAGAACCGACACAAGGGCGTCCAGCGCAGCGACATATCGCGGCTTGAGGTTGCGGCACAGTTTCGCGGTTGCGCGATCCTGCGCGTCTCGTCGGGCCTCGATATCGGCCAGAGCCTCGCCCTTCTCTGCTTCGGCGATGGCGTCATCAATCAGCGCGAGTGCCTTCTCGAGGGCGCCGAGCTCGCTCTCGATCTGTCCCAAGCGGATTGTGCTTTGGGCGGCCGCGACAGGATCATCAACGAGGATTTGGGGCAGCCCAGCTTCAATTTCCGCTTTCTCGCGGCCAAGCATGTCCTGGCGGGTCGCGACATCTTGACGGCTGCGGATTAAATCAGCGGCGGTCGCCGCCTTTCCGTTTTTACGCAGGCCCAACATCAGCGGACCCCTCGTGCGAACGCTTCGACCGCTGCGCGATCATAGAGCACAACCGATCCGACCCGCGTCGCTGGGGGGCCGAAATTTGCGCGGTGCCAGCGCCGCAGCGTGCGAGTGGAAACGCCGAGCTTACCCGCCGCCTCCTGCTGAAGAAGCGGTTGCCCTACTTCGACTCGACAATGGTCCAACATCATCCAATTCTCCGACTAAATCTGAAACTTCGGGGATATTGACCGATCACCGGACAATCGGCGGGGACGTTTCGGTGGCCCTCAGGCCTCGGACGTGCTCGCACGGCGCTTGGTCGCGAGCCAGGCGTCAAGGTCAGCGGGAGCGTAGCGCACAGCTCGTCCGATTTTCAGAAAGGTTGGACCGCCACCCGAACAACGAAGTTTCGCGAGCGTGATGGGGGCGCAGCCGACATGTTGCGCCGCTTCGTTGGTGTTGAGCATATTCCCTCCGGGTTGCTGATATCCGGAGTTTGCTGGACGAGCCCCAACATGTCAGCGCCCAAGAAATGACAGGCCGAGGCCTATTTCTTGGGGGTCCGAAGTAGGCTTACGGATAGCCTGCCCGGTGCGCCAAAGATGTCAGCGGAGATTGCGCGCAACAGGACGGCGAGTTCGTGTTGGGGGGCCACCTTGCCGGATCGAGGAATGCGACGGGCCCGTGCCCGCGCCCACACCTGGGCAACGGCCTCGGCTGCGGCGCTATGAACGACTCGGCCGGGCGACCCTCGTCGGGACGGAATACTCTCGGGAAGAGATTCCAGAAGGCGGTTTACAAGCTCCAGCCAATCACCCGAAGCCCGCGCAATTGGCGAGATATTGACCTCCGCAGTGATCCGACGGCTCGCGTCAATTGCATCTTGCAAGGCACTTCTGAGCCGGTCCAAACGATCTTTCTCGTCGAGAGCTAACGTGTGGAAATGCTCCGCGCGATGGGCCGCGATGAGCGCCTTTGAGATGGCTTCCCGGCCGAACGAAAGATGTAAATCGTCCACTGCCCATGGTATCTCGGGGTGGAGATCAAGCGTTTCTTGCATTGCGGAGAAGTGGTTTTTCAATCCCGCCTCCTCTCGACGATTCTAGCAACGTGATCGGCCCACGCGTTCAATGCGGCGCGCTTTTCTTCCTTCCAATCATGTCGTTGATAAACGCCTACGATACCGGCACGGGAGCCGCTGACGTGATTGAGCACTGCCTCCGTAACTTCAAGCCGCACCCCCAGCCGTTGTAGCCCGGTAGCGACGGTGCGCCGGATATCGTGGACGCGCCACGGCTCAACTTCGCGAGGTTCGTCCCCAGCGGCTTCAGCGCGTTTCGCTTCCGCTGCCGCGATGGCTTTATCGAGCCGAACTTTGGCACGTGAAAAACCAGATATGGGTGTTTCGCCCGTGGTGGTGAATACGAGCCCCCTGGCTGGCCATTTTGTCTCTCCTGCGACATTGTCGAGCAGCTTTATGGCCTGCGGAGAGAGCGGCACGATATGGGCGACGCCGTTCTTCGCTCGTGATGCCGGCAGTTGCCATTCGCCCGACACGCGCTTGAGCTCACTCCATTTCATCCCGGCGACCTCTTCGCGCCGCTGTCCTGTAAGGACCAGCAAGCGATAGAACTGATCAAACGGCGGACCGATGCCATCGCTAGCGCGCCACACGGTTGCCAATTCCCGATCCTCGAGCACACGGTCACGCGCTTTAACTGCCGATGGCCCCCTCATCCCCGTCATAGGGGAGCGCTCGATATCACCACGCTCTACTGCAAAGCAGAAGAGTTTCCGCAGCGCTGCAAAACAATAGCGCGCCACCGCAGGGCGATTTTTCAGCCGGTCGAAAACGGCCGACACGTCCGACCTTCGAATTGATGGGAGCGGCTTCGAGCCCAAAATATCGACGGGCTCACGCTGGAGCATGCGATGCACCTCCGGTCCGCGTGAGCCCCATTTCAATGCCAGGTGGTTCTCAGCGAAATGATCGACATACGCATCGAACGCCAAATCGACCGCTTGCCGGCGTCGCTCGCGGTCTGCATCTATCGGGTCGATCCCATCGTGAACCAGCCGGGCTAGCCGCCGCGCCTCTGTGCGTGCGCTATCGGGCGTCCACGGAGAACCGTGGCGACCGATGGTCCACCGTCGTTTCCGCGCTTCCCGACCCCCGAGCCGATATTGATAAACGTATGATCGGGCACCCGTCTCCGTGACCCGCAGACCAAAACCCTTGACCTCCGTATCCCAAAGGAACCCCGTCACCGCGTGCGCAACCGTTGTCTTAGTGATCTTAACCGTTGTCATGCACCCACGATGTACCCACGATATTTTGCAAAGCCAAGATATGTTGGGACAATAACAGATAAGAAGTTTCATATTTTCTGGGGCCTAACCTTATGCCCTCACATCACCCGACATCAATAGACATCACTTTCTCCTGATTTGTAATCAGGGGGTCGCGGGTTCGATCCCTGCAGCCGGCACCATTTTCGTATTTTTATCAATGCGTTAGTGCAGCAGTCCGCAGCATCGCTTGTGACCTGCGGATCGTGTCTAACTTTTTGTTTAACTATGAAAATGCGCGGGCGGGGCGCGGCGAATGAGACTGTGGAGGCCGGCAGACAAACAGGTTGAGATTATGCTCGCGGCTGCTGCTGCAGGAGGCACGGTTGGCGCAGCCGTGATTTTCGTTCTGCTTGGTGCTGAAACCGGCGATGCGCTCGGCTTTCTAGGTGCGATGGTGGGCGCAGCTGCGGCTGTCTGGGGCGCTATTTTTGCGGAGCGATACCGCGCGAACAGCGGCCGCCAAACTGAACTTCAGCATGTTGCAAACCACTTGCTTTACCTGCTTGGCGAGATGCCACCTGACATTGACGCGCTCAGAATGTCCGGTCGAGGAGACGAACTAGCAGAGCTATTGTACGGCGCTTCTCGCGCCACCGAACTTTTCATGGAGGAGGTTCTAAAAGCCTCTAACCACCTCCATTTTAGCGAACGGCTTGCGATGCGCGCTGTCATTGAGAACGCTCAGAATCTCAACCGCAAAGCTTCGTCAATCATCGACGGCCATCGGACTGACGTGAAGCTATACGGCTCGGCACGGGAAGCCGCCGGCATATTCCGAACGTCGATCGCAAATGCCTTTCAGATGATCAGCTCTGCTAAATAAGGCCTTCAAATCCCGCCCAGCCACACCCGGAAGGCGCGATCGTCACGGCGCAGGCGTCCATAGCGAACCGCGTCGGCGGCATGGTCTGGGCCGCTCGAATCCACGTCCTCGACCCGCTTCTGATCGCTAGCGAGATAGGGCACGGTTGACCAGAAATATTCGCAGGCGCGCGAGATATAGAGGACAGGAACGTCGGGCTTGCCAGCGTCCTCCGATAGCCGCCGCATGATGTTCCAGCCGCTCAACCGATCGGCTTCGCCGGCGAGAAATAGACGCCGTAGCGCATGAATTCAGCCGCGATGCTGCCGCTGCCGTGGCCGGTATTGGCGAAGCAGGCGTCGTCGGCGACGCGCGCGCACCTTCCACCGCTTGCACATCGCTACGATTTCGCGTGGTCCGGTAGCCGTCGCGCCTGAGCTCATCGAGCAATGCTCGGCCGCTGCAAGCGCGGCGTTCTCCACGGCTACGAATTCCTAGTGAGAAAGTTATTTGCCATAGGAGAAAAATTTGGTTAACCCTTGTGCACCGCAGCACGTCATGGCGGCAACCGAAGATCAAGCATCAGCTGGTTCCCAGGCGAACGAGCGCCGTCGTTGTTTGCACCGCAACGAACGCTCGTCCCCGGCTGCCCTCCGATGCTCGCTCAAGGCGGTTCAGCAAGGGAGGCAGAATGAAACTCGTCATTGCCATCATCAAGCCGTTCAAGCTGGACGAGGTGCGCGAAGCACTGTCCGGACTGGGCGTGCAAGGCATGACCGTTACCGAGGTCAAGGGCTTCGGGCGGCAGAAGGGCCAGACGGAGATCTACCGTGGGGCCGAATACAGCACCAACATGGTCCCGAAGATCAAGGTCGAGGTGGCCACCACCGATGACCTCGCCGGCCGGGTCGTCGAGGTGATCCAGCAATCGGCGAACACCGGCGCGATCGGCGACGGCAAGATCTTCGTTATCGACGTCGCTCACGCCGTGCGTATCCGCACCGGTGAGACCGACGACGTCGCGCTCTGAGAAAAGGGGGAAACATGAAGCTTTTCAGCAAGCTCTCGGCGGGTCTCGGCGTTGCTGCCGCCACCGCGCTGACCGCGATGCCCGCCTGGGCCGCGGATTTGGTAAAGGCGCCCGACGTGGCGGCGCAGGCCGGCATGGTCAACAAAGGCGACACGACCTGGATGCTCGTTTCGACCGCGCTGGTGCTGATGATGGCGGTCCCGGCGCTCGGCCTGTTCTATGGCGGCCTCGTCCGGACCAAGAACATGCTGTCGGTGCTGATGCAAACCCTCATGACCTTCTGCATCTGCTCGCTGGTCTGGGCTTGCTGGGGCTACTCGATCGCCTTCACCTCGGGCGGCGAAAACCACTTCTTCGGCGGCCTTTCGAAGATGTTCCTGGCTGGGGTCACGCCGGCCACCTATGCCGTGACCTTTTCCAACAACGTATATTTCCCGGAACTGGTCTATTTCTGCTTTCAGATGACCTTCGCGTCGATCACGCCGGCGCTGATCGTCGGCGCTTTCGCGGAACGCATCAAGTTCGTCCCGTTGATGATCTTCATGGTGCTTTGGCTGACGCTGGTCTACTGCCCGATCGCCCATATGGTCTGGTACTGGGCAGGTCCGGATTTCCTGCCGGATACCCCCAATGATTATGGCTATCTCTGGGGTCTCGGCGCACTCGATTTCGCCGGGGGCACCGTCGTCCACATCAACGCCGGCATTGCCGGATTGATGGGTTGCCTGATCGTCGGAAAGCGCATTGGCTACAAGACCGAGCCGATGCCGCCGCACTCGCTGACCATGACGATGACCGGCGCCTCGCTGCTGTGGGTAGGCTGGTTCGGCTTCAACGTCGGCTCCAACCTCGAGGCAAACGGACTGGCGGGACTCGTTTTCGCCAACACTTTCCTAGCGACCTCCGCGGCAGCCTTCGCCTGGGCCGTGATCGAGCTCATCGTCCATGGCAAGCCGTCGCTGCTCGGTGGGGTGACCGGAGCGATCGCAGGACTCGTCGCCATCACGCCGGCGTGCGGCTTCGCGTCGCCGATGACGTCGATCCTGCTCGGCTTCGTCGTCTCGATCGTCTGCTTCCTCATGGTCACGACCGTGAAGAACAAGCTCGGCTATGACGACACGCTCGACGTGTTCGGCGTCCACTGCATCGGCGGCATCGTCGGCGCGATCGGCACAGCCATCGTCGCCGATCCCGCCCTTGGGGGCCAAGGCTTCGTCGATTACACCGTCTTCCCGGCGGTGGCGGGCAAATATGACATGGCCGCGCAGATCATCACCCAGATCAAGGCCGTGCTGCTGACGCTGGTCTGGTCGGGCGGCATCTCGGCGGTGCTGTTCTTCATCCTCAAGCTGACCATGGGCCTGCGCCCCTCGGCCGAGGTCGAGCAGGACGGGCTCGATATCAGCGAGCACGGTGAACGCGCTTACAACTACTGACCTACGGGAAGGGGGGCCCGATGGTCATCGGACCCCCCTCCCCTTTTTTCCCGGGCGACACGGCCGATACAAACATGCCGGAGAGGATAGTGACCTGGAGCGAGCTACGGCTTCCCGACGGCATCAGCGTTGCCAGGGAGCCAGCGATCGATGCGGACGAATTCCGCGCAATCATCGTGCGATCAGGGCTTCGACGACCTACCGACGACGTCGATCGCCTCACGCGCATGATTGCAGGGGCGGACCTGCTCGTGACCGCAAGGGGCCCGTCCGGACAGCTCGTTGGCGTTGCCCGGAGCCTGACCGACTTCGCCTATTGCTGCTATCTGTCCGACCTATGCGTCGATCCGACATGGCAGCAGCGGGGTATAGGACGCGCGCTGCTGGCGGAGACCCGGCGGATCATCGGCCAGGAGAGCATGTTGCTGCTGATTTCGGCACCCGATGCGGTCGGCTATTATGAGCGCCTCGGCATGCAAGCAGCCGCCAGATGCTTCATCATCCCACGCGCTTGCTAGGGCATCGTGCGATTAATCCGCAACAGACCCCAAGAGCGTCGATAGTGCGCGCTTCCCCCTTCGAAGATGGGCCGTGAATTTAGCGAAGACCATGACCTAGCCCGGCTCGTTGCTGTAAGCGACGCACCCACCGAAATTCGGGGTTGAATGACAGGCAAGGCCGGTGGTCACGTTGGCGCGCTGCCGGTCCCCCGCGCGGCCGGAGAGCTGGAGGTAGCATTCCAGCATCTGCGGGATGCCGTGCATGCGCCCGTTGCCAATTGCGCCGCCACCCGAGATCACCGGGATGGCGCCGGGTCTGTCGCTGTCGATCCCGCCCGCGAGGGCCAGCTGATGCGCCTCGCCGGGGCCGCACAGCCCCAGCACTTCCATCCAGATGTAAACAAAAGGCGAGAATCCGTCATAGAGCTGCGGCAGGTCGATGTCCTGGCCGCGCAGGCCGGTGACGTTCCACAGTCGCTGGTGCAGCCGTGCGCCTGCCTCCGTCATCTCGTCGAGGGTCCAGTGCATCTTGGCTCGATGCTCGGTGGGATAACCCTGGGCATAGCCGGCGATATAGACCGGCTTGTTCGGCAGATCCCTGGCCCGCTCCGCACTGGTCAGGACGAAGCAGGCGACGCCCTCCACCGGCATGTCGGCATCATAGCGGCACATCGGATCGGCGAGGGTCGGTTCGTCCAGATATTCCTTTACTGTCAGGGGTTTTCCGTACCAGGCCGACCACGGAATGCGCGCACCATTCTTGCGTGCCTCGACCACCAGGCTGGCCATCGCCTCGCGGGTCGCGCCGTAGCGCTGGCAATATTCGTTGTAGGTCAGGGCGGCCGAGGCGAGAGCGCCATAGAATCCCATGGGGGCGATCCACTGGTCCGTGCCGCTCGCCACGCTCATTGCGTTGTCGTTATACTTGCCCGGCGGATTGTGCAGCGCCCGGTGGAACAGGATATAGTCTGCCGCGCCGCTGGCGATGGCGTTGATGGCGATCGACATCGACCCGGCGATCTGCCCGATTCCGGCAAAGCCCACGGCATAGGACGCGTCCACCCCGAGGTGCTGCGCCAGCCAAGCCGAGCTCACGGTGGACAGGCCGTCGACGGCGCTCTGGCCGCCCATGGCCGGCATCAGGGGTGAGGAGACGAAGCCGTCGATCTGGCCGACGGTGAGCCCCGCATCTGCGATTGCCTGAAGTGCCGTCTCCACGGCCGTGGCGCCCAGCGGCCGGGTCGCGCGCCGCACAATCGGGCTTTGCGCGAAGCCGGCCACGGCAACCTGGTTGCGGGCCTTGAACGCCCCGCTCACGCTGCACTCTCCAGGCGAAAGGCAGGCACCGAACAGTCGGCGGTGAGATCCTCGAATGCGGCGGTCACGGCCAGGCCAAGGCTAAGCTTCGCCGCCGGTCCGTCGAGCAGGCGCGCGATCATGCGGAGTCCCGGCACATCGGCAAGCTCGACGTCGACCAGCACGAAGGGCAGGTCGAAGCCCTGGAGGAAGGACCGCCGGATGATCGTCCAGCTGCGGATATGCCCCCGTCCGCTGACGGGCTCGAAGGTGAACTCCGGTTCGGTGGTCAGGCAATGCGGGCAGGTCACGTCGGGCGGCAGGGTGGCTTGCCCGCACTTCGTGCATTTTGCCACGGCAAGCACGTGTCGGGCCGCGGCGTCCCAGAAGGCCGACGATTGCTCGTCACGCATCGGAACCGGTCTCCCACCAGGCGTGCCCGGCAGGGCGCGATGCTGAACGGCTTCTCCCATCGTCGTCCTTCGTGTTTTTCGAACGAAAGACGCACGTTATCAGGATCATTTCACTAGCCGCAAGACGCCGCCCGCAACATCGAATATCTACCTTGCCGAAGATATGGGCCGACCGCTGTTCGGCGCTGGTAAGTCGCCTGCCACGGCGTTTCGTCATCATCCCGATTGTGGCGCGGAGCCGGTGGGGATAGATATATTCGAGACTTCTGAGAGAGGATCCCATGAGCCTATACGAAAGGGAGCTCGAGTCCGCGCATGAGAGGCTTGCCCTAGCGGGACGAGACAGCGCGAAGTTTGACTTCCAGATGGAATTCCTGGCGCCAGACGAGGACATGGGCGGCGGCATGTGGACGCAGGAATATGAAGTGGTCGTCACCAGTTCGGCGGGGAAATCCCGCAGCTATATAGGCGGTATCGGGAAAAACTGGGTTGATCGCTTCGGCACGGATCTCGCGGCAGGCGCTTTCGACTGAAATCAACAAAGCAGACGGGATCTCACCGTCTTGGTTGATGTCAGCTAAAGCGTCGTGCGATTGATCTGCAAGATACCGTGCTTCTTTTCACTCCAGAGAGCGTCGATAGTGCTCGCTTCGGCCTTTCGAAGATGGGCCGTGAGCTTAGCGAAGGCCATCTCGATCAAATTGATATCAGGGCCGCTCCAGCTTCCAGGCGTCGGCTGGTGGGACGTTCCTCAGTCCCTGAAGACCACTGTCTTCTGGCCGTTGAGCAGGGATCGCCCCTCGAGATGATACCGTACCGCGGTAGCCAGCACCCGACGCTCGATGTCCCGCCCCTTCCTGACGAGCACCTCCGGGCTGTCCGCATGCGATATCGCCTCGACGTCCTGATGGATGATCGGACCTTCATCGAGGTCGGCGGTCACATAATGCGCCGTCGCGCCAATCATCTTCACGCCTCGGGCGTGCGCCTGGTGATAGGGTCTGGCGCCCTTGAAGCCAGGCAGGAAACTGTGGTGGATGTTGATGCAGCGGCCGGACAGAAAGCATGCCAGCTCGTCGGATAAAATCTGCATATAACGGGCGAGGACGACGAGTTCGGCGCCGGTCCGCTCGACCAGCGCCTTGATCAGGGCTTCCTGCGCTGGCCTGGTCTGACTGGTCACCGGCAGGTGATGGAACGGGATATCGCCGAAATCGGCATGATCGTACGTCTGCCGCGGATGGTTCGAAACAATGCCGACGATATCCATGGCGATCTCCCCGATCCGCCAGCGATACAGCAGGTCGACGAGGCAATGGTCGAACTTGGAAACGAGGATCAGCACCTTGCGCGGTTCGCCCTCGGGCCGGATGTCCCAGTCCATCGAGTAGGCGGCAGCAACTTTCGCAAAGGAAGCTCGCATGGTCGCAAGATCCGCGTCGGGCACGCCGAACAGGATGCGCGTGAAGAACTGGCCGGTATCGCGATCGTCGAACTGATGCGCCTCAACGATGTTGCCATGATGATCGAAGATATCCTTCGAGACCGCGGCAACGATACCCGGCCGGTTGGTGCACGACAGCGTGAGCAGATAATTCCGGATTTTCATCGATCGATCGTCCAAAAGATCAGAGCGCCGCGACCGCCGCCCTCAGCCAGTCGCCGAAGCTGGCCGACAGGCTGCGGAATATCGCGACGTTGTAAGTCGGCAGCTGGTCCTCCTGCCAGATCACCACGCCAATATGGGCGATGAGCGTGACGGCGGCCGAGCCCGGAGAAAAGGCCGACGGATGCAGGTCTATCGGCGCGCCGCGCTGGAGCAGAGTCCGGGCGCCGCTGCCCGAAAGTCGGAAGATCGCATAGCCGCTCGACTGGTCGACTACGGACGCGAGACCGGCGAGGCGCAGTGAAAGCGCCGCCGCAGTGGTCCCGTCGCTGCCGTCGCCCACCGCCAGCCAAGTGCCCGGACCGGTGGCGATCAGCGTCATCTGCTTCACGGATTTCGCCGCAGGAACCGTCGGGGGGGCGAATCCGATCGCCGCTTCCAGTCGATCGATGGTGGTCGCCTTGCGCGCCATGATCGTGGCCAGCGTGAATCCGCCGCGCTGCTCGATGATCAGGGACTCAGCCACGGACCCGACTTCCCTCGGGATCGACGAACACGGGATGGCAGACGATGGCTTCGACGTCCGCGCCACGCAGCGGATCATAGACGATGACGGTTTCACCGTGTCGATCCGGACCGTGGCGCAACAGGCCCAGCGCAATCGCGTGGCCGAGCGTCGGCGACCAGGCGGCCGAGGTCACATAACCCTGGTCGTTGGCGGCCACGGGCGCCGCGCCTTTCGCAACGAGATGTGCCCCCGCGCGCAGCCGGACGGCGGGGTCGACCGGCGCCAGCCCGATCAGTGCGGGCCGAGCGGGATCGGTGAGGCCGGGGCGCATCGACATGGCTCGACCAATGAAGTCCTTCTTCCTGGACATCAGCCGCGCCATGCCCAGGTCGGCAGCCGTTGTCTGACCATTGAGTTCGTTACCCGCGGGATGCCCCTTCTCGATGCGCATCACGCCCAGCGCCTCGGTTCCATAGGGAACGGCGCCGAACTCCTTACCGACCTCGAACAAGGCGCGCAGGAGGGCATCGCCCAGAAGCGCGGGAACGCTCACCTCGTACGCCAGTTCGCCCGAGAAGGAGACGCGGAAAATTCGCACCACCTCGCCCTGCCATCCGAGCGTCGCCACCCCCATGAACGGCAGCGCTTCGTTCGACAGATCACAAGCCGGAAAGAGCGCCTGCAGCAGGGCCCGCGACCGCGGCCCCGCCACCGCGCAGGTCGACCATTGTTCGGTCACCGACACCGCCTGGACGTCCAATTCGGGCCACAGGACCTGCCGCGCAAAATCGATATGCTGCATCACGCCGGCGGCATTGGCCGTCGTTGTGGTGACGTAGAAATGCTCGTCGGCCAGCCGGCTCGCGGTACCGTCGTCGAAGACGAGTCCATCTTCGCGCAGCATCACACCGTAGCGGGCCTTGCCGACGGCCAGGTTCGAAAAGCCGTTGATATAGAGCCGATCGAGCAACGCTCCCGCGTCGGGTCCATGGACATCGATCTTGCCCAGTGTCGAGACATCGCAGATGCCCACGCCATTCCGGGTTGCGGCGACCTCGCGGTTCACCGTTTCTCGCCAGTCTCGCTCCCCGGGCAAGGCGAACCATTGCGCTCGTTTCCACTGGCCGGCGTCGACGAAGCTCGCTCCCCGCTCGACGGCCCAGTCGTGACCGGCGGTCCGCCGTTCGGGGCGGAAATGCTCGTCGCGATGATGGCCCGCGAAAGCGGCGATCGCGACGGGAAGATAGGGTGGTCGCGACAGGATCGTCCCGACTTCCGCGATCGTACGGCCGGTCGCGGCGGCCATCAGCGCATGGCCGTTGAGCTGGCCAAGCTTACCCTGATCGGTGGCCATCCCCAGCGTAGTGTAGCGCTTGAGATGTTCGATCGAGCGATAGCCCTCGCGGGCGGCCAGGGTAACGTCGGCATCGGTCACGTCGTGCTGGAAGTCGACGAAAGCTTTTCCGCGGTGCGCGGGGACATGCCAGAACGATCCGATCATGGAAGGGTCGTCATCGGTTACCGAGACCGGCTGGGCTGTCGCCCGCCCGCCCAGCGCCTCGATCGCCTCGCCCGCACCTCTCGCCCCATCGGCCAGCGCCGCGCGGAGGCCGTAGCGGCCCGCTGCCGCGCCTATGGGGGTAAAGCGAGGCGGCCCCTCCGCCATTACGAAACTCCGGATCGCTTCGGACCATGTCGGCCTCGCGCCGAGGTTGCTGCCAAGACCGATCGCCGGATTCCAACCGCCGCCCATCGCCAGAAGGTCGACGGCGATCCGCAGCCGGTCTCCCTCACTGCTCACCACGTCTATCGCCCGGAGCGGGGCGCCCTTCGCGTCAACCACGCTGCCCCTGATGAGCCTGACGCCGGCGCCGGCGAGCGCGACGCCTTCCGGCGGAACATGGTCGCGCGGATCGATCACCGCCACCAGTTCGATCCCGGCGGCGATCATGTCTTTCGCGGTGACCCAGCCGCTATCCGCGCAGGTGAAGATCGCGGCGCGCTTCCCCGGCGCCACCCCGAAGCGATTGATAAAGGCGGACACCGCCGAAGCCATCATGATACCAGGGCGGTCATTGCCACCGAACAGGAGGGGCCGTTCGATGGCCCCGCTGGCAAGCAGCGCATGTTTCGCGACAATCTTCCAGTAGCGCTGTCGCGGCTGGCCCGCATCGGGGGCGGCCCGGTGATCCGATATCCGCTCTATCGCCCCATATTCGCAGCCATCATAGACGCCGAAGACACTGGTCCTGGTGAGAATGCGCACATTGGGCATCTGCGCGAGTTCGGCGGCGATCTGATCGGCCCACAGATGACCGGCAATATCGTCGATCGAGCGGCGCTCGGCGAGGAGGCGGCCGCCCAGCCTGTAATCCTCGTCGGCGAGGATCACCCGTAGGCCGGCGCGGCCGGCGCTCACTGCCGCCACCAACCCCGCGGGGCCCCCACCGATCACCAGCAGATCGCAAAAGCCATGTTCGCGATCATAGCTGTCGGGATCCGGAAGCCCGGCAAGCTTGCCCAGACCGGCGGCCCGGCGGATCAGCGGCTCGTATAATTTTTCCCAAAATGCCGACGGCCACATGAAGGTCTTGTAATAGAAGCCGGCAGCCAGCATCCGTCCGGCGAGCTGGTTGACCGACAAGACATCGAAACGGAGGTTCGGCCATCGATTCTGGCTCCTGGCCTCCAGCCCATCGAAAAGCTCGACGGTCGTTGCTCGCGTATTGGGTTCGGACCGGGGCCCCGAGCGCAGGGTGACGAGGGCGTTGGGTTCCTCGCTGCCCGCCGTCAGGATCCCGCGCGGCCGGTGGTATTTGAACGAGCGGCCGACCAGCCGGACGTCATTGGCGATGAGGGCCGACGCCAGCGTATCCCCCGCACAACCGTGATAGGTTCGTCCGTCAAAACGGAAGGACAGCGGCTTGTCGCGTTCGATCAGCCCGCCTGAGGTCAGCCGGCTCACCGCGATGCATCCCGGGCGAAAACAGCGTCATGGATCGTATGCGTGACGGTGTCGCGGGTGACGACGAGCCAGTTCCGGCACCCCTGAGCATGATACCAGTGCTCGCGTACCGGCCCCGCGACATTGTCGCGCTCATAGAGATAGGCATGGAAATCGCCGTCGGGATCCGGGCGCGCCGGACCCGCATCGCCGCGGCAGACGAATTCCTGGATGTCACGCGATCCACAGAAGGGACAGGGGATTCTCATTCGTCGCTCAATGCAGATTGGCCTGGGCGCCGCGGCCTTTTTCGTCGATCATGTGCCCGCTTCTGAAACGATCGAGCCGATAGGCCGTCGCGGTCGGATGCTGCTGATCCGTGGCGAGCAGATGAGCGAAGCACCAGCCCGAGGCGGGCGTCGCTTTGAAACCGCCATAGCACCATCCGGCATTGAGATAGAGCCCATCGATGGGCGACCGATCGATGATCGGAGAGCCGTCCATCGACATGTCCATGATGCCACCCCAGCTGCGCAAGAGCCTGGCGCGCCCGATCATCGGCATCAGCGCCATCCCGCCCTCACAGACGTCTTCGAGCACCGGAAGGTTGCCGCGCTGTGCGTAGCTCGCATAGCCGTCGATGTCGCCGCCGAAGACGAGGCCGCCCTTGTCCGACTGGCTGACGTAGAAATGCCCCGCTCCGAAGGTGATGACGCCGGGCAGCAGCGGCTTCAGGGCTTCGGACACGAATGCCTGCAGGACATGGCTTTCGATCGGCAGCCGGAGGCCGGCCAGTGCGGCCACGCGCGAGCTGTTGCCGGCGACAGCGATACCGACCTTGCCGGCGCGGATCGTGCCGCGCGTGGTCTCCACGCCTATCACCCGCCCACCGGCGGATCGCACGAAGCCGGTGACCTCGCAATTCTGGACGATGTCGACACCCCGCTTCGACGCCGAACGCGCATAGCCCCAGGCGACGGCATCATGCCGGGCAGTGCCGCCGCGCGGTTGAAGCAGACCACCCTGGATCGGAAAGCGGGCATTATCGAAGTTGAGGAAGGGCGCGAGGCGACGCACCCCCTCCCGGTCGAGCAACTCGGCATCGACACCGTGCATGCGCATGGCGTTGCCGCGGCGCGCATAGGCGTCCCGCTGTGCATCGGAATGATACAGGTTCAACACGCCGCGCTGGCTGACCATCGCATTGTAGTTGAGCTCCTGCTCGAGCCCCTCCCATAGCTTCATCGACCATTCGTAGAAGGGAATGTTGCCATCGAGCAGATAGTTGGAGCGGATGATCGTGGTGTTGCGGCCGACGTTGCCACCGCCGATCCACCCCTTTTCAAGCACCGCCACATTGGTGATCCCGTGCACCTTGGCGAGATAGTGGGCCGTGGCGAGGCCATGCCCCCCTCCACCGACGATGATGATGTCATAGGCGGGGCGCGGTTCGGCGTCGCGCCAGGCGGGGGTCCAGCCGCGCTGACCGACGATGGCGTTTCGCAACAGCGAGAAGATCGAATAGCGGGTCATGGCCTGGACGGGAGCGCTCAGCAATCGAGCGTCGTGTCACGCTCCCACTGCGTCAGATGACAGGTATAATCGTGCCACTCGGCATGCTTGAGCTTGAGATAGGCAGGCACCACCGCGCCCAAGGCGTCGCCGAGCACCGTCGAGGACTCGAGCGCACGCAGCGCATCGAGCAGGTTTAGCGGCAGCTTCTTGGCGTTCGAGACGGTGTGCCCATCGGTGTACATGTTGATGTGAAGCTGTTGGCCCGGGTCGATCTCGTCGGCGATGCCGCGCAGCCCTGCCGCAAGAACCGCCGCGGGCATCAGATAGGGGTTCGCCGATCCGTCCGCGAGACGCAGCTCGAAACGATCGGAGTCGGGCACCCGGATCATGTGCGTCCGGTTGTTGCCGGTCCAGGTCACCGTGTTGGGGGCCCATGTCGCGCCCGACAGGGTACGCGGCGCATTGATCCGCTTGTAGCTGTTGACGGTCGGGTTGAGGAACGCGGCCAGCGCCCCGGCGGCGTCCATGACCCCGCCGATGAAGTTGAGGCCGGTCGCCGACAGGCTGCTCGACCCCGCCTCCTCGAACAGATTGCTGTCGCCCTTCCACAGCGAGACATGCATATGGCAACCATTGCCAGTCAGGTGCGCGAACGGCTTGGGCATGAAGGTGGCGCGCAGCGCATGCTTCTCCGCGATCGACCTGACCATATATTTGAAGAAGGCCTGGCGGTCGGCGGTGACGAGCGCATCGTCATATTCCCAATTCATCTCGAACTGGCCGTTCGCGTCCTCATGGTCGTTTTGATACGGTCCCCAGCCCAGCGCGAGCATCGAATCGCAGATCTCGGTGATCACGTCATAGCGGCGCATCAGGGCCTGCTGGTCGTAACACGGCTTCGACTGGATGTCGGCGCCGTCCGCGATCCCGCTGCCATCAGCATTGATCAGGAAGAACTCGCACTCGACGCCGGACTTCATCTGGTAGCCGAGCCCGGCGGCCCGAGCGATCTGCGCCTTGAGCGCGTTGCGCGGAGACGCGGCGACCGGTTCGCCATTCATCCAGAGATCGGCGGCAAGCCAGCCCACTTCGGGCTTCCAGGGGAGTTGGATCAGGCTCGCCGGGTCGGGTTTGGCGAACAGGTCGGGGTCGGCCGGCGTCATATCCAGCCATGTGGCGAAGCCCGCGAAGCCCGCGCCGGCTTTCTGCATTCCTGCAATCGCCGCAGCCGGAACCAGCTTCGCCCGCTGATTCCCAAACAGATCGGTGTAGGAAATCAGGAAATATTTGATCCCCTTGTCCCGGGCCACGTCGGCAAGATTGCTGTCCATCGTCTGTCTCCCTTTCGCCAGGCCACGATCGCTCGTGGTCCGCCCGCCCGCTCAGCCCTCACTGCCTTCGACATCGGTCTGTTATCGTTGCTTGAACGCGCTCCTCAGATCGGTTGGCCGGGTATCCAATCGGTGCCCGCCAGCGGCACGCGGGCCATGGCGGCTGCCTCGATCGTCAACGCGACCAGATCCTCGGGTTCGAGATTGTGCAAATGGCTTTTACCGCACGCGCGGGCGATGGTCTGCGCCTCGAGCGTGAGGACCGACAGATAGTTCGCAAGGCGGCGGCCCGCGGCGACGGGGTCGAGCCGGCCAGCGAGCAGCGGATCCTGGGTGGTGATACCCGCAGGGTCGCGGCCGTCCTGCCAGTCGTCATAGGCGCCGGCGGTCGAGCCGAGCGCACGATATTCGGCTTCGAGCGAAGGATCGTTATCGCCGATCGCCACCAGCGCCGCCGTACCGATCGCGACGGCGTCGGCCCCGAGCGCCAGCGCCTTTGCCACGTCTGCGCCGTTCCGGATCCCACCAGACACGATCAGTTGGACCTTGCGGTGCATGTCGAGATCCTGAAGCGCCTTCACCGCTGGCCTGATGGCGGACAGAATCGGGATGCCGACATGTTCGATGAACACGTCCTGCGTTGCGGCCGTCCCGCCCTGCATGCCGTCGAGAACGACCACGTCGGCGCCCGATTTCACCGCCAGTGCGACGTCGTAAGCGGGGCGCGTCGCCCCGATCTTGACGTAGATCGGCTTTTCCCAATCAGTGATCTCCCTCAATTCCTCGATCTTGATCTCGAGATCGTCGGGACCGGTCCAGTCCGGGTGGCGACAGGCCGAGCGCTGGTCGATGCCCATCGGAAGGTTGCGCATCTGCGCGACGCGGTCCGAAATCTTCTGCCCCAGCAACATCCCGCCGCCACCGGGCTTGGCCCCCTGCCCGATCACCACCTCGATGGCATCGGCCTTGCGCAGATCATCGGGGTTCATCCCGTAGCGGGAAGGCAGATATTGATAAACGAGTATGTCCGAATGACCGCGCTCCTCGGGTGTCATGCCGCCGTCACCCGTGGTGGTCGACGTGCCCACCGCGGATGCCCCCCGGCCGAGTGCCTCCTTCGCCTGGCCCGAAAGCGCGCCGAAGCTCATTCCGGCTATGGTGACGGGAATTTTCAGATGGATGGGTTTTTTGGCGAAGCGTGTACCCAACCAAATATCGGTCGCGCACTTCTCGCGGTAGCCCTCGAGCGGATAGCGCGAGACCGAAGCGCCGAGGAAGAGCAGGTCGTCAAAATGTGGCAGGCGGCGCTTCGCGCCTCCCCCGCGGATATCGTAAATTCCGGTCGCCGCGGCCCTTCGTATCTCCGACAGGCTGTACCGGTCGAAGGTCGCCGAAAAGCGCGGGAGCGTGCGAGGGATATCGTCTGTGTCCATCAAGCTCTACTCAGTAGGAGGCCGCGTTATCGACGTGGAAATTGTAGAGCCGGCGCGCCGAACCATAGCGCCTGAACTCGTCGACCGAGACCGTCCCGTCGATGCCGGCCGAATCGAGGAGCTGCCGCAGCGCGCGTCGATGCTCGTCCCGCATCTCCTTCTCGACACAATCGGCACCGAGCGTCTTCACGCTACCCCGAACGAAGATTTGCGCCTCATAGATGGAGTCGCCCAGAGCATCGCCCGCGTCGCCCAGCACCACCAGGTTTCCGGACTGCGCCATGAAGGCGCTCATCGGGCCGATCGAGCCCTTCACGACGATGTCGGCCCCCTTCATCGAGATGCCGCAGCGTGCCGAGGCATCGCCCTCGATCACCAGCAAGCCGCCCTGCGCCGTCGCTCCGGCCGACTGGCTGGCGTCGCCCTTCACGTGGATCTTGCCCGACATCATGTTCTCGCCGACGCCGACGCCAACATTGCCGTGGACAATGAGGGTCGCGCGCTGGTTCATCCCGCCGCAATAATAGCCCGCATGACCCGCGATCTCGACGGTAACAGGCGCCGTCAGTCCCGCCGCCAGCGCATGCTGTCCCTGGGGATTCTCGATCAACCACACCGTCTCGAGTGTGTCGTGCGGCAAGCGATGCAGGCGCTCGTTAAGCCCGCGCTTCGCGGTCACCGCAAGATCGACGACAGGCATCAGGCGCGCTGCCACGCATAAACGCGCGCCGGCTCCGGCTCGAACACCCGAGCGTGCGCAATCCCGGGCAGTCCGACCAGCGCGCGATATTCCGATCCGAAGGCTACATAGCGGTCGGTCTCCGCCATTACCGCCGGCTTGCAGGCGATCGGATCACGCAGCACCGCAAAGCCGCTTTCGGTGCCGACCACGAAGGTGAAGAAGCCGTCGAGATCGTCGAGGCTCGCCTCCAGAGCCTCGGTCAGGCTCGCGCCCTCACGAAGCCTCCACGACAGATACCCTGCGGCAACCTCGCTATCGTTGTCCGTAGCAAAGCTAATGCCCCGGCGCTCGAGCATGCGCCGCAGGTTGCGATGGTTCGACAATGACCCATTATGGACCAGGCACTGGTCGCGCCCCGTCGAAAAGGGATGGGCGCCATCGGTCGTGACGGCGCTTTCGGTCGCCATGCGGGTATGGCCGATCCCATGGGTTCCGGCCATGTCGGGCAATCCGAACCGCTCGGCTACCATGGCCGGACGGCCCACTTCCTTGAAGATTTCGATCCGTTCGCCGGCACCAATGATCACGAGATCAGGGCGCTGTTCTGCAAGCCATGTCCGAACTCGCGCCTCATCCGACCCGGCGATCGAAAGTACCAGATGCGTATCCCGGATCGTGCCGAGGACGCCCTCGCCCAGTGCCGATGCGACACCGTCGAGGTCGCGCCCGCGAAGCGTCAGCTTGATGCGACCTCGTTCTCCGGCACCATAGAGCGCGAAACCCGCGCTATCGGGCCCACGGTCGCTCATAACACCCAGCATGCTCGCCAGCAGCCGGCCAAGCTCGGGTTCCAGTTCCGGGTCTTTCGCGAAGAGCCCGACAATTCCACACACGCGCCCATCCTCCGACCACGGCTTGCAACCTCGCTATCGGACCTTGGGCGCCCCTGTCAATGACAGGAAAAAATATTTCCTATCAGGAAATATTTTGCGATCAGCTGCGCGGGTACATGATGATCGACAGGTAGCGGATCTCACCTCCGCTAAGCCGTTCGGGACCATGGAGGCCGCCGCTGTCGAAGAGCAACGCGTCGCCGCTGCGCAGGCGATAGCTCTCCGAGCCGTGGCGATAGTCGAGCTCACCCTCGAGAACATAGATGAATTCAAGCCCATCATGCCGGAACGCCGTGTGCGGCACGGCGTCCTCGCGCAAGGTGATCAGATAGGGCTCGACGACGATGTCCCCCCGCAGAACATGGCCGAGCAACTGATAGATATGACCGTTCTTCGTGCCTCTGCGATCAATGGTGACGCCGGTGCCCGCCGCGACATAGGAGCAATCCTGACGCTCCTCGAAAGAGGCAAACAAGGAGGAGAGCGGAACCTGAAGCGCCTCGGAAAGCGACTGTAGCGATGATAGCGAGGCCGATATGCCGCCATTCTCGATCTTGGACAGCATCCCGATCGAGAGGCCGGCGGCGGTCGCGAGATCGGACACCGACAAGTCCTGTTGGCGCCGGAAAGTCCTGATCTGATTGCCCAATGCTCGCTCAAGGCTTCGCTCCGGAACGGGCGGTGCAGACGACACGGTCAGGTCGGCAGCCTCGGCGGGGGGTGTCACGGGCAGGTCCCCATCAGTGCTTCGAATTCGTCCCATCAATATGGGCCTACCGCTTTTCCAAGGCCGTTGTCACGTCGTGGGCGATGTTGCACCCGTCACGCCGCAACCAGGATTTCGCCCGGGGTCGCCGCAGCAGACGATCTAGCGAACCTTCGAGGGCCCGAGCAAGCGGCGGAAGCAACGCTCCCCGTTCGCTCGCCAGCGGCACGAAGGCCGGGCGCGGCGCCTGCCAACCCAGCGCCTCCCCGCTGGAGACATGCCAAAGACGTGCTTCGGATTGACCGTGCCGATAGGCGGGCCTATGTAGCAGGTACAGCATAAAGAGAGGCCTCCGACCACCCATGGCGACTGCGTTCCAGATCCGTGATTTCGACGATCCGGACTATGATCCGTTCCTCGTCGATGAGGTCAATTTCGGGGACGCGCTCGATCCGTATCCGCAGATCCACGCTATGCGTGCGCGGGGCGCGGTCATACCGGGTTCCTATCGAGACAATATGGGTGCTCCGTGCTTCTACAGCGGTACCCCGAAATTTTCGGTCCTGGGCAGCAAGGAAGCGGAAGAGGTCCTGACGGACGGCGCTCGCTTCTCGAATTCGGGCTTTCGCCAGATCATTGGCTCGTCCTTTGGCCTGGGCAGCCTCACGACGCTCGACAATCCCGAGCATGGCCGCTGGCGGAAAATCTTCCAGAAGATCTTCCTGCCCCAATATGTGAAGACATGGGGCCAAAGCATCGTCGATCCCGTGGTGAGCGGCCTGATGGGCAAGTTTCTCGACCGCGGAGAAGCGAATCTGGTGGAGGAATTCACCCTCCGTTACCCGTTCGAGGTGATCTATCGTCAGCTGGATCTTCCGGACTCGGATATCCGCACCTTCCAGCGCCTGGCGCTTGGACAGACCGATTATTTTCACATGCCGCAGGCGCAGGAAGCCGGCGTCAAGCTCGGCGAATATTTTCGCGGGCTGGTCGACGAGCGGAGGGCCCGGCCGGGCAGCGATCTCATCAGCCTGCTCGCGACCGTGGAGGTCGACGGCGAGTATCTGCCCGAGTTGGTCCTCCTTTCCTTCCTGCGGCAGCTGATGAACGCGGGCGGCGACACGACCTATCGCGGTACGAGCGCGCTGCTGGTCGGGCTGCTGCAGAACCCGGATCAGCTCGAAGCAGTCCGCCGGAACCGTGAGCTGATCCCTGATGCGATAGAGGAAGCGCTTCGGTGGGAGGGGCCGATCGTGGCGCACCTTCGGGTTGCCACGGTGGACACCATAGTCGGCGGCGTACATATTCCGGCCGGGTCCTCCATCGACGTGATCGCAGGCGCCCTGAACCGCGATCCCGAAATCTATCCCGATCCGGACGCCTTCAACATCTTCCGCGCGCGGCGGGTGCATTACGCTTTTGCTCGCGGGCCGCATATCTGCATCGGCCAGCATCTGGCGCGGGTCGAGATGACGCGCGCATTGCATGCGGTTCTCGACAACCTCGACAATCTGCGCCTCGACCCGGACAAGCCCGCCCCTCAGCTTCGCGGTCTGACGATGCGGGTTCCCAGCGACATCTACGTGCGCTTCGATCCGCGCTAGGCGGTGCCGGTCTCGACCTGGCCGATCACTTTGGGGTTCTGGGCATCAAGGCGACGACGACTGCCTTGCAGCTGTCGGAGACGTCCTCTCTGACATAGGCATCTCGCGCAGCCCAGGCGTAGAAGGTCCCTCCGTGCCGGATTGGCCAATGTGAAGCCGACTATTGAGATTGCACAGCGAACCGCAGTCGGCGACGAGCGGCGAGCAACCAATTCGATCGTTTCGCGTTTGGGTCCGGAATCAGGGGAAGCAGCACCGGGGGACCAATGACCGAGCCAGACCCGTCACGCGCGATCAGCGCTGACGAATGGCGTCAGATCGTCGACAGCGCAGTTGGCACGGCGATCATTACCACCGACCTCGAGGGTCGGGTGACCAGCTGGAACGAGGGGGCGTCCCGGATGCTGGGCTGGACCGCTTCCGAGGTCGTGGGCCATACGCTCGAACGCCTGTTTCCCCCCGGAGAAGGTGCCTCCGCGCTACAACGGGAGATGAGCGATGCGCTCAGCGTGGGCCGTGGCGGTGGAATGGAGGGTTGGCGCATCCGCCGCAACGGATCGCAGCTATGGGCGGTGGGCGAGATGGCGCCAATCCGCGATCGGGCCGGAGCTGTTGTCGGATTCACAAAGATATTGCGCGACCGCACGAGCGACAGAGAAGCCCAGGAAGCGATTGCCGAGGAACGCCGGGCGCTGGAAATACTCAATCGCGCCAGCTCTGCGCTAGTGGCCAGAACCGACCTTCAGGAACTGGTCCAGATCGTCACCGACGCGGGAGTCGAGCTGACCGGCGCTGAATTCGGCGCCTTTTTCTACAATGTCGAGAGTGAGGCCGGCGAGAGCTACACGCTCTACACCTTGTCCGGTGCTCCAGCAGAGGCATTTTCCCAATTCCCGATGCCGCGCAACACGGCCGTGTTCGGGCCGACGTTCGCGGGTGAGGGGATCGTTCGCTCCGACGATATCACCAAGGACCCACGATACGGGCAGAATGCGCCGCGCAAGGGCATGCCCGAAGGCCATCTTCCCGTTCGAAGCTATCTGGCCGTGCCCGTCATGTCCCGTACCGGAGACGTGATAGGCGGCTTGTTCTTCGGCCATGCGCGCACCGGTGTTTTCAACGAGCGTTCGGAACGCGGCCTCGAAGGCCTGGCGGCCGAGGCTGCCGTAGCGATCGACAACGCCAGGCTGTTTCGGGCCCTCGAACGCGAACTGGCACAGCGGCGGAGAGCCGAAAGCGAGCTTGCCGACAGTGAAGCACGCTTGCGGCTGGCGACCGAGGCGGCGGAAATCGGCACCTGGGATTACGACCCCACATCGGGAGATCTTCGCTGGGACGTTCGGTGCAAGCAACTGTTCGGCCTGTCTGCCGATGCGGCGGTCTCCTACGAGGGCTCGTTCCTCGCAGGACTGCACCCCGAGGATCGCGATCGCGCCGACGAGGCCGTCCAGCTCGCACTCGATCCGGCCGGTTCGGGCCGATATGACCTCGAGTACCGCACCATCGGCATCGAGGACGGACAGCAGCGGTGGATCGCCGCGAACGGTCGCGCATTCTTCAATCCGGGGAAAGGCACGCGGTTCGTCGGCACCGTGATCGACATAACCGAGCGCAAGCGCACCGAGGAACGCCTGCGTGAGCTCAACGAGCGGCTCGAAGAGCAGGTGGAAGTCGAGATCGGCAAACGCGCGGAAGCGGAGGAAGCGTTACGCCAGTCGCAGAAGATGGAGGCGGTAGGGCAGCTCACCGGCGGGATCGCCCACGATTTCAACAATCTTCTCGCGGGGATCAGCGGCAGCCTCGAAGTGATAGAAAGGCGTCTTTCCCGAGGCCGAACCGAGGGCATCGAACGCTTCATCAACGGCGCACAAACCTCCGCGCAGCGCGCCGCGGCGCTGACTCAACGGCTGCTTGCTTTCTCCCGAAGGCAGACCCTTGATCCCAAACCCACCGACGTGAACCGGCTGGTCTTCGGCATGGAAGACCTTATCGCGCGCACGGTCGGCCCGGCAATCAAAGTCGAGGTCGTAGGTGCCGCCGGCCTATGGCCGACCAGGATCGACACCGCCCAACTCGAAAGCGCGCTCCTCAATCTCGCCATCAACGCGCGCGACGCCATGCCCGAAGGCGGCAAGCTGACGATCGAGACCGCCAACAAATGGCTGGACAACCGCGCCGCGTGGGAGCGCGACCTGCCGCCCGGACAGTATATCTCGGTGTGCGTCACCGATACGGGGACCGGCATCCCGAAAGACATCGCCGACCGGATTTTCGATCCCTTCTTCACGACAAAGCCGATCGGTCAGGGCACGGGTCTGGGGCTTTCCATGATCCATGGTTTCGTGCGGCAATCCGGCGGCCAGGTACGCGTTTACAGCGAACCAGGGCACGGCACGACGATGTGCCTCTATCTGCCCCGCTACTCGGGCGATATCGGGGACGATACCGGCGGCGTCCAAGCACCGATCCAGGAGACGGGCGCCGGCGAAACGGTGCTTGTGATCGACGACGAGCCGACCGTGCGCATGCTCATAGTCGAAGTGCTCGAGGAGGCAGGATATGTCGCGCTCGAAGCAGAAGACGGTCCGTCAGGGCTGAAAATCCTTCAGTCCGACGCTCCGGTCGACCTGCTCATTACCGACGTAGGATTGCCGGGAGGCATGAACGGACGCCAGGTCGCGGACGCGGCCCGCGTCAGTCGCCCGGACCTGAAGGTGCTTTTCGTCACCGGATTTGCGGAAAATGCTGCTGTCGGCAACGGCCACCTTGAGGCGGGGATGGAGGTGATCACCAAGCCTTTCGTGATGACCGAACTCGCCAACAAAATCACCGATATGATCGAAGGCCGCAACGGCGCCGTAGATGATGCCAGCGGGCGCAGCCAGCGATGACCGGCGTCGACGTGCTCGGCCTGGCCGCCATCGGCGGCAAGCACGCCTGCGGGCAAGGTCAAGTACCTTGAGACCTTGGAGAGGGGCCGGCTATAACTATCTTATGAAGACGTTGTTAGGAATTGGTGCCGCAATTCCGCGTAGCGACGCCATGCAAAAATAAATGTCATACCAAGAATAAGGCCAGAAAAGCTGGTGACAAGCAATACTGAATGAACAAGCGAACTCTTGCCAGACATTATGGTATCATTAACCGCTCCGACCGCGAACGTTCCTCCGCCAACGCCAAAAATATTAGCTACGACCATATAGCCCGCGACAGCGCGGCCGCGTGTTATTGTAGGAACAATATCGTATAAAGCAGGATAGCCATTGGCAGTCATTACTCCCGCAGCGAAGGTTATGAGGCCGAAACCGACGAGAAATGCAAAGGAAGACGGGACGAATAATGTAACAATCCCCGCAACAACTGCCACCATGGCCCAGGCGGACAGGGCAAAACGGCCCTGCGGCACATTACGCCGCACAATAAGATCGCCCAGATATGCGGACACCAGCGTGCCCGCAACAGCGCCTATCAGCATCGTTCTGCCCGTAGCTACGCCTGCTTCTCCCCGAGTCAGTCCATAGACCTCCTGCAAAATCGACGGGCTCCATAGGGCGATGGCATATACCGTGAAGAATATTGCAGCGAAATTGATATGGAGGGGAATGAACAGGCGGCTGTTGCTCTTGAGAAATTCCACATAGCTCACAGTTGTCAGGTCGGCGGGATCGGTCACCGTCTGCGCTCCTCTTGCCGGCTCGCGCAACATCAGCAACAGAACCGCAACCAAAAGGCCAGGCATTCCTGAGACCAAGAATACCGCTCGCCATGTCGTAGTGTCACCAATGAGGGGAAGGCTGACCGTCCGTCCGTCCCAAAAGGTCAGGAGAGTGCCGCCGATGATCGACGACGCACTTGCTCCAATCGTCGTCCCCAAATGGATGAGGCTCATGGGCCGGCCACGTCGGGTCGGTGCGAAACTGTCAGCTACCATCGAATATGCCGCCGGCAGCAGGCATGCCTCGCCGATACCAAGCGCTGCGCGAGCCAGCATCAATTCCCAGTAATTTTGAGCAACGCCACAAAGCATGGCTGCGATCGACCAAAGCACAATGCCTGTTATTACGAGGTTCCTGCGATTTACGGCATCGACCAGACGCCCCATCGGCAGACTTGCTATCGCAAAGAAAAATGAGAAGGCAATTCCCTGCAACAGACCTAGTCCAGTATACGAAAGCTGCAGATCTTCTCGGATATCGGGCGCCACAACGCCTATAATTCCCCGATCCAAATAGGATGAAACTGTAGCCAGGCCGAGAAGGCCCACCAGGAGCCATGCCTGGCCTTCAGACCTTGAACGTTCCAACAGAAGATTCCTTCAGACGCCACCTAAGGTTTGACCGGTGGCCAATTTCGATCTGCGGATTGCTGAGTGTCCCATCAACTCTCCCGGTCTAGAACACGAAGGAGGAATGGAATGCCTCTGACAGTGCTCTTCAGTACATCGAAGACAGTTCAAGGCGACGCTGTCAAGACACTCGGCGGCAGGGAGTTGATCCCGCGATCGCCCCCGCCCATGGGCCGGCAGCGGGTGCAAAAGGGACGAATTTGAGAGGTTGCCAGGAATAATCGGCCGCCGTACACCCTACCGAAACGACGAAAATTGGAGAGTCTGGATGGCTGAAAAACCCTATGTCCGTTACGATGCTCCAGCGGTCTTCGGACCTTCGCTGATGCCGGAGACATCCCCCGCCTCATATGCGGAAACATCTGCCATCGTGTTCGAAACGACCGAGGACGCCGCGAGGAAATTGCTGCCCCGTTTCTACGAGCTCGAACGACCGGTGATCACGATCTACAGGCTCACCTACCGGGGCATGAACTATCTCGCCGGCGGCGAATATCGTGAGCTGGTCGTAAATGTCGATGCTTCCTATAACGGGCCCAACGAAACCCTCAAGGCGGCGTTCGGTGCGGTATTGTGGGTGGACCAGGTTCAGGCGCTTGTGTCGGGCCGCGAACTTTTGGGGTCGCCGAAAGTTCATGGTCGTTTCCCCACCGAAGAGATAAGCCCGGGCCGGCGCGCGTTCGAGCTCTACGAAAGTGACGGGCGCGATATCGACGCGCGACTGATGCGCGGCGAATGGACCGATCTGAAAGAAATGGACGCCGCGTCGCTCGCCAAGCTGAACGAACGGGTGAAGCATGTCGACACGCTGGGCTGGAAGATCATCCCGAGCATGGACGGCCCGCATGATGCCGACTACCCCACGGTGATCGTGATGAGCTGGAAATTTGACCAGGCGTGGTACGGCAAGGGCCGGATCACGTTCGACACGCCGGATCCGCAGCATGCCCCGGTAAGCTCGCGCATCATGCGGGTGCTGGCGGACATGCCGATCAAGGAATATCGCAGCGGCCTGGTAGCGCGCGGTACCGCGGTGGTCGAACGCGCGTCTACCCGCAGGCTGCCCATACCTGCCGGCATGGTCTGAAGCCTCTGCCCAACCGGCCAGATGGCGGTCGCGGGTCGGAGAGCGCGGCGGACACGTGCAGCCACGACCCGCGACGTCCGGCAATGGCAACGGCGACATGACGTCGCCAAATATCTGGCCGTAAACGCTGAGGCCAAGATTGCCGTGCGCTTGCAACACCGCACGCTCGCGGCCTAACATCGCTCCGGAGGAGGGCCGCACTCCGTCGGCTTGCGCCGCGAATTGTGCAGAATGTTCCGAAGACAAAAAAGTAAGCGGGAGATCATGATGACGGATGCTTGCGGACCGAACATCTTCGTGACCGAGGAAGAGCGACAAATCGTCGATGGCTTCATGGGCTTCCTCGAAAGCGAGATAATGCCTATCCAGCGCGCGCTTGGACCAATGATAAGCGATCAGCGACTTTATTATCTGCCCGACGGAAAGGAAGCGCCCGAGATCACCGAGGCCAAGCGCGCCACCCGCATGGCCGCCGCGAAGGCCGGATATTACAGCATGTTCAACCCGGTCGAGCTCGGCGGCGCAGGCCTGGGCATCCGGCTATATTTCCTGTGCCACTACGCATCCGCGCGGAAGTATGGCGCACCTCTGCTGACCCAGATGCCCTTTTTCGCTCTGTCCAGCTTCTCCAGTGGTCCGCATGAAGTATGGCTCCACGCGTCGGACGCGCTTCGGGCGGAGGTTTTCGCCCCGATCGCCTCGGGTGAGCGGCATGGCGCATTCGGCCTGACCGAGCCCGATGCCGGGTCAGACGCTTACGGCATGAAGACGACCGCCCGCCGAGACGGCGGTGACTGGATCATCAATGGTATGAAGCAGTGGACGTCATGGTCTCCGACTGCCGATTACGTAATCGTCTATGCGATAACCAACAAGGATCTGTTCAACGCTCGCGCCGGCGGAATTTCCTGTTTCTACGTTCCCACCGACGCACCGGGCTTCAAGGTGGAGTCCGTGCTCAGGATATTCGGTCATGTCGGCGGCAATGAAGGCATCTTGTCCTTCACCGACGTCCGGATTCCCGACTATTACAGGATCGGCGAGGTCGACAGGGGTTTGAGTCTTGCCCTGTCAGGCGTGCAGCATGGACGGATGAACCATATATCGCGATCCCTTGGCCTATCGGATTGGGCTCTGGCGAAAGCCACGGACTATGCGAAGATCAGGAAGACATTCGGCAAGACGATATCCGAGCATCAGACAATTCAAAACTACCTCGCCGAATGCGCGGTCAAGCTATACTCGGGCTATGCAATGGCGATGGATTGCGCCACCAGACTGGATCGAGGCGACAATGTGCGCGGCGAGGTCTCGATGGCCAAGGTCTATTCAACGAACGTGGCTTATGAAATCGTCGACACCTGTATCCAGATCCACGGCGGTGTCGGCATCTCCAATGAAAGCCATTTGTGGGAAGGGCTCGAGGAGTTGCGCCTGATGCGCATCGCCGAGGGTACGACAGAAATTCAGAAGCGAACTGTGGCGAAAGAATTGCTGGCGGATCGCCTCTCCTTCTACCGGGACTTCTAGGCCGCGTCGACGTCGATGCCCAGGCCCGCCAGCGTCTGGCGGATCGCCATGCTCGAGCATTCGACCGCGTCCTCCAGCGCGAAGCCGAAATAGAAGCGGTAGTAGCGCCAGGTACTGGCAACCACATGATAGTGGATATTGGCCGCTGCGAGTCGCCGTTCGCGCTCGGCGCGGCCAGGGGCCTCGCGGTCGACCAAGGCGCGGAGCGTCGCGCCGCGGCGCTCGGCATCGGTGGTGCGGATCCGGTGAAACAGCTCCGAGTGCATCGCCGCCAGAGTCAGCGTTGCGGTCTCCTCATAGCGCGCGAAGATCGCCGCCGGGTAGGCCAGCAGCTCGGCGACGGTCTCCGGGTTCGGCGGAGCCTGCGTCCGCCGTGCGACCTCGGCGGCCACCGCATCGAGCAGGTCCTCCCGCGCGGCGAAGTAGCGGAAGACGGTGCGCTCGGAAATCTCGGCGCGTTTCGCTACTGCCCGCACCGACAACTCGCTAACCGAGGTGGTCTCCAGCAGGTCCACGGCGGCATCGAGGATCAGCCGCTGGGTCAGGTCGGTGTGGCGGGCGGCAAGGGAGGTCCGAGACATTGACATAGCGTATGACACGATGATAGCTAGATATCAACGGTGTCATGCAGAATGACACTCGATCCTCTATTTGCACGTAGGAGCAGGTGATATGAAAGGCGAAACCTATCGTCTGTGGGACGCGGACAACCATTTCTACGAAGTTCGCGATTGCTTCAGCCGTCACATCGAGGCGAAGTACAAGGACGTTGCGATCCAGGCTCGCCGGCACGACGACGGCAAGGAATACTGGCATTGCGGGGACAAGGTTCTCACCTTCTGCAACGTCAAGTTCGACAGCACCGAACTTCCCGGTTCATTCAAGGAGATCCTCAAGAACCCGGGTCTCGGCGGTTTCGGCGAAGCACAGGCCGAAGCTGCAATGCAGCCTGGCTTTCATGATCGGACTGCGAGGCTGGCATTGATGGATAGCCAGAATGTGGAGGGAACGGTGATGTTTCCGTCCGTCGCGAATGGCGTGGAGCAGGATCTGCTCGACGACCCCGAAGCGCTTTACGCCAACCTCCGCTCCTATAACCGCTGGATCGAGGAAGATTGGGGTTTCGGAGCCGACGGTCGGATCTTTGCCACCGCGTGCCTGTCTCTGGCCGATCCCGACCTCGCGGTGGAAGAACTCGATCGCTTGCTGAAGGCGGGCGTCCGGGTGGTTTATATGCGGCCGGCGCCGGGCGGCGGGACCAAACCCTGCTCGATCGCGGATCCCAAGTTCGATCGGGTATGGGCGCGTCTTGAGGAGGCGAAAGTCCCGGTCGGGCTCCATCTGTCGGCTGGCTTCTTCGAACAATCGATGGTCTGGGGTGAGAGGCCGCGCCCTGGCACGCGCGATACCTCTCCGTTGCAATTCGCGATGTTTCACGTCGACAATCCGATCATGACGACGCTGGCCGCGATGGTCCTCCACAACCTGTTCGGCCGCTTCCCCGGGCTGCGCGTGTTGAGCGTGGAGAATGGCTGCGCCTGGGTGCCCTATCTGCTGAAGACGCTCAACAAGGCCGCGATGTGGGGTCGGTTTGGCGACTGGCCGGGTGGCCAGCTGCCCGCGCACCCGTCCGAGATGTTCAAGCGCAACGTCTATGTCGTTCCGTTCCACGAGGACAATACGCTGGAGCTGGTCAAGCGCATCGGCGTCGACCGTGTACTGATGGGCTCGGACTATCCCCATGCCGAGGGCCTGGCCCAGCCGGCCGAATTCGAGGAGTCGCTCGCCGCGCTTGACGAGGGTTCGGTGCGCAAGATCATGCGCGACAACCTGCGCGATCTTCTGGTTCACTGATTGAACGACGGCAGTCCGGCCAAGGCCGGGCTGCTGCCCGCGACACCCGGCTGCCGGAGCAGGCTGAAATGTTGCTGGACAGGCGTTCACCCAATGATACGAGTAGTTTAACGCGCTTGTTTATAATTGAGGTGAGTGTGTGGTTAGCCGGGCGTCCGGGCAATCGATCTATATTATAGACGATGACCGCGAGGTGCGGATATCGTTGACGTTCCAACTTTCTACGCTCGGTTTTGAAGGTCAACCTTTCGCCGAAGCGTCCGACTTTCTGGACAGGGTTAGCGAGTTGGCGCCCGGCCCGATCGTGCTGGACGTTCGCATGCCAAAGATCGACGGCATGGATGTTCTGGCGGAGCTGAGCCGGAGGTCGATCGACTGGCCGGTGATCATCATGACAGGTCACGCAGACGTTCCGCTCGCGGTGACCGCAATGAAGCTTGGCGCCATCGAATTCCTCGAGAAGCCGTTCGAGGAGGAGCTCCTGCTCGAAGCTCTGTCGAGATGCTTTGATCTGCTCGACGAGCGCGCGGCCAGACATGACGAGTGGAGCGCCATCCGTTCAAAGGTCGACCGCCTTTCCCCCCGGGAGAGCGAGGTGCTCAAGCTTGTGGCGGCGGGGAAGCCGAACAAGCTGATTGCTCACGCCCTTAAACTCAGTGTCCGTACGGTCGAGATGCATCGCGCGAACCTGATGACCAAGCTGGGGATTAGGAGCGCGGCGGAAGCCGTCGCCTATGTAATACACCTCAAATAGCCATGGGCTGCGTGCTCAGACGAGGGGCGGACGGCATCCGGCGGCGGAATCAATCCCCGGCGAGCCTATGGGGCAGCAGACAATCGACACGCCGGCCGCAGAGGCGGAAGGAATGCAGCCGGCGTGTCGTGTACTCCGCCTGAAACACTAGGCGGGCGCCTTTCGGGTGCCCCACTGTCCTAAATCCCCGACACTTGCCGAATGCCTTACTCTCACATGTGGAAATTACGGGGAGATGAGCCTCCCGAACAATGCCGTGGAAAACTTATCCGATCACATGTTCGCAGATGAACGGCCGATATCCGATATGCCGTATCTACGCTGTCCCCAGCTGGATTGGTAAACGAAAGCCTAATAAGCCGGCCGCGTTTTCCACAGGTTGAACACTGCGTACCTTTTTAGGATTTTTCTCCCTCCGAAGGGAGATCGATAATGGGTCTGACGAAAGCCGCAGGTCGCAAGATCGTGGAGATTTTCCGCGGCGCGCAATCCACGTCGTTCAGACGGTCCGCAAGCGACGTCTGCCCTGCACCCGAGTTTGATCGATTTGCAAAGCTCGCCGCGACCTTGTGCAACACGCCCATGGGTGCCGTTACGCTGTTCTGCGGCGGCTACCAATGGATCATTGGTGCGGAGGCAATGAGCCGCGACAAGGTATTGGCGGAAAGTTCATTCTGCGCTCATACCGTTCGGGCCGGAGACTTTCTGGAGATCCGCGACGCGACCCGCGACGATCGCGTAAAGAATCTTGAATTCGTAACGGGTAAAGCGAGTATCCGCTTCTACGCTGGCGTACCGCTGATCGGCAGCACAGGCGAAGCGATCGGGGCGCTTTGCGTACTGGACACGGCAGTCCGTTCCGCGGGGCTCACCAGGGAGCAACGCTGTTCGCTCAGCATGCTCGCCGGCCAGGCCAGCCTCCAACTGAAGCTGCAACAGGCGCTCGCGGAGCGGGATCGGACCGCAGAGGAATTGCGGACGGCCGTGGCGGAACTGCGCTGGGCAGCAAATCACGATTTCATGACGGGCCTCGGCAACCGCGCCTTGTTGCGAGAAGCTCTCCTCGACGTCGGGCGGAGCGGGTCCCCGGTCGCACTGCTCGCGGTAGACGTCGATCATTTCAAGCGCGTCAACGACAGCTTCGGTCACCAGGCGGGCGACGTGCTGCTACAGGAAATCGCGCGCCGCCTCAGTGCGTCTGTGCGCGCGCGAGACCTCGTCATCCGTGTCGGCGGAGACGAGTTTGCAGTAGTGGTGCGCGATCTCGATGAGTTGCAACAACTCGGAGACCTTGCAGCAAGGCTGCTATGCGCGATGCGCGAGCCCGTTCTCTACGATGGGCGCTCGCTCGAATGCCGCATCACGATCGGCGGCGCCCAAATGCCTCGACACACGGAAAATCCAAATGATCTCGTTCGTCTGGCCGACGCTGCGCTTTACGAAGCGAAGGCTCGGGGCAGAGGCCGTTATGTCGAATTCGAGGACAGCATGCTCACCGAGCAGTCGCAGCGGCTCGCGCAGATCGCGCGCGCGAAGCAGGCGCTCGCCACCGGCCGGATCGTCCCCTATTACCAGCCCAAGGTCGACTTGGCCGATGGCACGGTCCATGGTCTCGAGGCGCTTCTGCGGATTGTCGGCCCGGATGGCGCGGTTGCGCTTCCAAGAGAGATCAGTGCCGCGTTCGGCGAGGCGGAACTTGCACAGGCGATCGGCTCGCGCATGCTCGATCAGATCCTGCATGACATGCAGGTCTGGATGTCGGAGGGCATCGACTTTGGCCGCATCGCGGTAAACTTTTCCGCGACGGAGGTCGGCGACCCCACCTTCGCTGGACGGCTGCTCCAGGCACTTCGGGAGCACAGGATCGCCCCCGACAAGCTTGAAATAGAGATCATCGAGGACGTGCTGCTCGATGAGCGCTCCGGGGCGGTTCTGGCATCGGTTCGCTCCTTGTCCGATGCTGGCATCTCGATAGCCTTCGACGACTTCGGCATGGGCTATGCAGCGTTAGCGCACCTGCCCAACTTCCCGGTCGACGTCCTCAAGATCGATTGCTCATTCGTCAGCAGGCTCGATCTTCGCGCCAACCAGGCGATCGTCGCAGCGATGCTGTCGATGGCGAAGGATCTGGACATGGAAGTGGTGGCCGAGGGCGTGGAGACGATCGCACAAGCGGCGGAGTTGCTCCGGCTTGGCTGCACCCGCGGACAGGGCTTCCTCTATAGCGAAGCCCTCTCGATCGAGAAGGTCACTGACTTCCTGCGGGCTCGTCGTTTGCGCCGTCCCCGCAGCGGCCGTCCGCTCGTCATGGGCGACAGCCTGCTGCTCGCGACGCGCGCAGCATAGTCTCTGATGCCAATATCGGAAAGGACCATCATGGGAACCGTCTCCGCCATCCGGTCGGCGTGGAACGCCACCTTCCACCCCTCGATCGAGCAAATCGATGCATGTGAGCGCCGATCGGACAAGCGCCACGAGGCGCTTCTTTCCGCGGAGGTGTTGAGCGCCGGCGCGGTCCACGCAGCTCAAATCCGGGATATCTCGACCTCTGGACTTACCCTCTCGTTCACGAGCAAGCCTTGCCTCTTCAAAGGTGCCCACCTGCTCGTACGCGCGCCCGGATTCGCGCCGATCAGCGGCGCGGTCCGTTGGGTTCGAGACAATGAGTGCGGAATGGTCTTCAATATCGCGCTCGCGGAAGACATGCTCAGCGACAGCTCGATCCTGTTCGACGCTGGGAAGCGTCCCCGCCCCGGCCGCGCCAAGGTCAGCCTGCCTGCTGTCGTTCGCGCACCCGGCGTAGAGCGCAAGATTATGATCGAGAATATCAGCCCCGGCGGTGCTTTGATAAATTGCGGCCTGTCCTTGTCGGTCGGCCGCGGGATCATGCTCGATATCGACGGCATTCTCCCGATCGGCGGCTATATACGATGGGGGGAGCAAGGACGCTGCGGCGTTATGTTCAGCAAGCTCCTCCCGATCGGTTCAGCCGAGGAGATCGCCAATCGCTGCTCGATCCATCCGTCCTGGATGAGTGAAGTCGCGGCGGCGCATGCAGCACTGTCTCGCGCAGATTAGACCGCAATCCACTACCGCCAAGTCCCCGCAGTCGGATGCGCCGGATCCCCCGAAAGGGCCGCGCAAAAGCTGGCGCTCGTCTCATTCGGCCAGCGCTATCACCTTCGTCGCGATCGCCGCCGCGGCGGCGCGATTCTCAACACCGAGCTTGATGAAAATCTGTTCGAGATGCTTGTTCACGGTGCGCGCGCTGATGTTCATGATCTCGCTCGCGTCGCGGTTCGACTTGCCCTGCGCGATCCAGAACAGCACGTCGCTCTCGCGCGGGGTCAGGCCGAGTGCCCTCTGAAGGGCGGCCGTCTCCATGCCTTCCCGCAGTTCGGCCAGACGAAACAGATGATCCTGGCCGAGGCCCTGCCCGAGATAGGTTATCTCGACCTGCCTGTCGCGAGCTGCCACCCTGGCGGAAGGCCGCTCGGTTCTGGGGGCGGCGCTGTCGACGAGCCGGGCGAGGCGGGAGATCTGCGCGGCTACCGCGGCCCGCCCGCCATCGCCGAGCTCATCGAGAAGTGCCGCAGCAAGCGGCGTGGACCAACCGAAATGGCCCGTGGCATCGGCCGAAACGAGGCGCCGGCCGGTGATGTCGAGCGCCGCCTGCGCCGCGCGCATCGTGCGGGCATTGGCGAGATGGACATGGATACGCGCGATCAACTCATCGATCATGATCGGCTTGGTGACATAATCGACGCCGCCGGCATGCAGACCTTCGACGACATGGTCGGTATCGCTGAGGCCGGTCATGAAGATCACCGGTATCGGCTGCAGACGAGGATCGGCCTTGATCCGGCGACACGTCTCGAAGCCGTCGGGCGGCGGCATCACCGCGTCGAGCAGGATAAGGTCCGGGGTCATCTCGCATAGCAGCGCCAGCGCGCCCTGCCCGTCATGCGCGAAGACTGTCGCGAAACCGGCGGTGGCCAATGCCAGCTTGATCATATCGCGCGTGTCGGGATCGTCGTCGACCGCGAGGATCAGGCTCATCTCGCCCGCGTTCATGCCGCGCCCCCGCGAGTCCATTCGATCGTCAGCAACGTCGCGATCCGTTCGAGGAGCGCGTCGATCTCGAACGGCTTGGTCAGATAGTCATCGTGCGGATCGTCCTCGCGCCGGCTCCGCTGGAAGTCGTGGACATTGGCTGAAACCATCAAGATCACCGGATCGTCACCATGTTCGGCGCGCAACGCCCGCGCCGTCTCCCACCCGTCACGGCCGCGCATCGAGATATCGAGCATGACGAGATCGGGTCGGGCTTCGCGATAGGCGGCGAGGCAGGCGTCGCCATTGTCGGCCAGCGTCAGCTCGAACCCGAGCGGCGCCAATATGTCGCGGACCATCGTGAGGTGAACCGGATCGTCGTCGGTAACGAGGATGCGGCGCCTCGCGCCTGCATAGCCGCAGATCTGACCCGGCCCGCGATCGACCCCGTGCGGCGAGGGCGCATCCGAAAAGAACATCCGCACCTTGAACGTGCTGCCCGCCCCCGGCCGGCTGTCGACCGAAAGCTCGGCGCCCATGATCTCGGTGAGCAGGCGGGTGATGGTGAGGCCGAGGCCGATGCCCGGGGCGGCCGCACTATTCGGCAGCCGCTCGAACGGTTCAAAAATGCGCTGGAGATCCGTCTCCGCAATCCCGACGCCAGTGTCCGCCACCTCGAACTCGGCGACCGGATTGCGCCAGCGGACGACCAGCGAGGCCGAGCCTTGCGGCGTATATTTGATGGCGTTGGAGATCAGGTTGATGAGGATCTGCCGCAGCCTCTTCTCATCGGTGAAGACATGGGGCGGCAGATGGGGCGAGCGCTGATATTCGAACGCGAGGCCCTTCGCGACCGCCTGCAGACGGAACATGTCGACGATCTGGTCGAGCAGTTCGGGAAGGGCGACGCGGTTGCGCTCGATGCGAAGCGAGCCATTCTCGATCCGCGCGATGTCGAGCAGCCCGTCGACGAGATTGGCAAGATGGCTGGCGCTGCGCCTTATCACCCGCACCGCGTCTTCGACATGCTGGCCCGGGTTGCGCTCGATCAGCTGAGCATAGCCGGAGATGATGTTGAGCGGCGAACGTATCTCATGGCTGACGCCGACGATGTAGCGGCTCTTGGCAAGATTGGCCGCCTCCGCGACCTCCTTGGCATGCTGAAGCTGCGCGTCGGTCTGGCGATGCGCCTCGATCTCGTCGATCAGCATCACCGTCTGCCGATCGCCCTCCTCCTCGGCCGCGCGCTGATTCTCGCCGGCGAGGACGAAATACCAGGCGATGAAGCCGGTCAGCACCAGCAGGCTCGCATAGACGACCTGCAACACCGACCGCAGCGTGGCCCGATCGATGCCGCTGCGCACCTGCTGAAAATAGATCAGCGTCAGCACGATGCCGATCGCCGCCGCGACGGCGGCGTAGAGTATCGCGAAATGGACTAGCCGGCCGTGCGCGGCATCGAGGATGCGACGCGGCAATAGCCTCGCCAGCACCGCCGACCCCTGGTCGACGATCCGCGCGTCGACCTTGCAGGCGTCATGGCAGCGCGCCTCGAGCGTGCAGCATAGCGAGCATATCGGCCCCTGATAGACCGGGCAATGCGCCATGTCCGGGGTCTCGAACGGCAACTCGCACACGGCGCAGATCACCTCAGTCCGCTCGCCGAAGTCCTCCGCCGACCGCGCCAGATAATAGCGGCTGCTCGTCGCCCGGGCGAGCAGCGGCGCGGCGACGAACGACACCGCAAGGCCGATGCCGGGCGAGAAGATTCCCGGCAAATCCCCGAAGGCGCCGAAGAAGCAGAGCGTCGAGGCGACCAGCGACAGCGCCATCGCGCCGACCCCGACCGGATTGATGTCGTAGAGATGCGCGCGACGGAATTCGATACCGCGCGGACTGAGGCCGAGCGGCTTGCTGATCATCAGATCGGCCGTCACCGCGCCGAACCACGCGACCGCGAAATTGCTGTAGAGCGCAAGGACGCGCTCGACCACGGTCTGGATGCCGCCTTCCATCAGCATCAGCGCGATCAGCACGTTGAACACCAGCCAGACCACGCGTCCCGGATGACGATGCGTGAGCCGCGAGAAGAAGTTCGACGAGGCGATCGAGCCAGCATAGGCGTTGGTGACGTTGATCTTGATCTGGCAGATCGCGACGAAAAGCCCGGTCAGGATCAGCGCCACCGGCGTCGAATGGCTGAGGCCGCTGAACACCATATAATAGAGCATCGTCGGATTCGCCGCGTCGGCGTGCGACACCGCATAGCCGAGCGCGAGCACCGCGAGGCACGATCCGATCAGGATCTTGAACCCGCCCATGAAGATCCAGCCCGGTCCGGTGAACAACAGCGCCGACCACCAGCGCGCACGACCGATCTTCTCGCGCGCGGGAAGAAAACGCAGATAGTCGACCTGCTCGCCGATCTGCGGCAGCAGCGACAGGAAGACCGCCAGCGCGATGCCCGTGCTGGCCATGTCGAGTCCCTGCGTCCGCCCCGGATAGCCGGTCCACAGATCGATCGCCGACTGGCCCTGGCCGAACAGGAAGAATAAAGGCGCCAGCTGAAGCAGCAGCCACACCGGCTGGGTCCAGTTCTGCACACTGCTGATCCGCTTGAAGCCGAAGGCGGCGATCGGGATCACCACCAGCGCGCTGATGATGTGCCCGATCGGCAGCGGGATACCGAAGCACAGCTTGAGCGCCGCCGACAGGATCACCGCTTCGATCGCGAAGAGGATGAAGGTGAAGGAGGCGTAGACCGCCGATGTGATGGTCGAGCCGAGATAGCCGAAGCCCGCGCCGCGCGTCAGCAGATCCATGTCGACGCCGTGGCGCGCGCCATAATAGCAGATCGGTAGGCCCGCGAACAGGAAGATCCCGCCCGCGATCAGCAGCGCGAGCAACATATTGTCGAAGCCGTAATTGAGGGTCACCGTCGCGCCGATCGCCTCGCAGGCGAGGAAAGCGATCGAGCCCAGCGCCGTGTTCGCCACCCACAGCGACGACCAGCGCCGCGCCTTGTGCGCGGTGAAGCGCAACGCGAAATCCTCGAGCGTGTCGTTGTTGACCCACTGGTTGTACTGGCGCCGTGTGCGCACGATGCGCTGACGGCGGATCCGGGCCGGATCCGCCGCACGATGCGCTTCAGCGGGCTGTAGCTTCATCGTCAGGGCGACATCACCGTCGCCAGCGCGAGCAGAGTCGCTGCCGCCCCGGCCGCCTGGCCGATCCGGCGGCTCCTGAAGGCGATACCGACGCCCGCGGCATGGAGCGCCGCCGTCGTAAGCAGGAAGCCCGCCGCGAAGCCGGTTCGGTCATGACCCGTCAGTTCATGGCCATGGGCAAAACCATGTGCGACCGCGAATAGCGCGATGATTCCCGCCGACAACGACAGCGCCGGCCTTGCATCGAGCAGCAGCGCGAAGCCGAGCCCGACGAGTGATGCGAGAATCAACCCTTCGGCGACCGGCATTGCCCCGCCCGCCGCGCCATAGGCAAAGCCACCGAGCAGGAAGATCATGAAGGCGGCAGGGCAGACCCACCAGCGGCTCGGAAAAGCGATTGCCGACCATAACCCGACCATCAGCATCGTCATCAGATGATCGAGGCCGGTAAGCGGATGAAGCAGCCCGGCAAGGAACGACGCGCCCTGATCGGGGTGCCCGGCATGGGCGAAGGCGGGCGTGGCGGCGACAAGGAGCGGAAGGGCGACCCATCGCAAGCTTCGCCGCTCCGCTGAAAGGGAGGGGTGGAATTTGGAAAGGTTAAATCTCACAACACTTCCTCCTTGGGCGCGCTCAGCCCCCCCGTCGCGATGATGAACTCCGCAATCCGCTCCACCCCCTGTCCCCCGCGGATATTGGTGAAGACGAACGGCCGATCGCCGCGCATCCTCTTCGCGTCGCGGTCCATCACCTCGAGGCTTGCGCCAACGAAGGGGGCGAGGTCGATCTTGTTGATCACCAGCATGTCCGAACGGGTGATGCCGGGGCCGCCCTTGCGGGGAATCTTGTCGCCAGCCGAAACGTCGATCACGTAGATGGTGATGTCCGCCAGTTCGGGGCTGAAGGTCGCCGCCAAATTGTCGCCGCCGCTTTCGATCAGGATCAGGTCCAGGGTGGGAAAGCTGCGATGGAGCTGACCTACCGCAGCCAGATTGATCGACGCGTCCTCGCGGATCGCCGTATGCGGGCAGCCGCCAGTCTCTACGCCGAGGATGCGTTCTGGCGGCAGTGATCCGGCGCGCGTGAGGAATTCGGCGTCCTCACGCGTGTAGATGTCGTTGGTAATGGCGGCGATGTCGTAGCCGCCCCGAAACCACTTGCAGAGCGCGTCCATCAGCGCGGTCTTGCCTGAGCCGACCGGGCCGCCGATACCGACGCGCAGCGGGGAGATGGGCGCGTCGCTCATGCCGAAGTTCCTTCCTTCTCGCTGACCCCCGGGCAGATGGCCGACGGCACGCTTTCCGTAGCTGAAAAGGGAAAAGGACCGCGCGTCAACGGCCGCCCGCCCCCCTCTCCCATCGCCTTGCCCGAGGCAAGGGGCTGCTCTGCGCGCGTTGGGCGACTTCCCATCATGTCCGGAACAGCCTCGTATATTGGGTTTCGTGCGCCATGCAGGCGAAATCAGCATAGAGGGTGGCACTGCCGAGTTGATCGAACGGCTCGCCATCGTCGAGCGCCACCATCTCGGCGACGGTATCAAACACAAGCTCCCGCAAGGCGCGGATGACCAGTTGCCCGTCAGTCTGGCCGAGCGGCACCAGCCGCTGCGCCGCCGAGACGAGATTGGCGACCACAGCGTGCAGATAGGCAGTCAGCGCCGCTTCGAGCGTTATGCCATGCCCGGCGGTAAGGCATGCCACCACGACCGGATAGCTCAGCGCCTCGTCAGCAATGCCGTCGAGCATCTGCAGGGCGGGCGTCGAAGCGGTCGACGCCGCGATCCGCCGAAACGCCGCGCCCTGCGCGGTCGCCTCGACATGGCGCTCATAGCTGATCGGCGTCGCCGCCGCGAGCTCCGCGACATCGACGAGCCGGCCTCGGTCGCCAGCCCGGGCGGCGCGATGGGCGTGGACGAAGATCACAAGATCAGTCCGTACCGCGCCGCGCTCGATCGCCTCGGCAATCCAGCTTTCGGTCGCCGCGCGACTGTTGGCGTGCCCGGCCTCGACTGCCCATTCGAGCCCCGACGAATGCGCGAAGGCACCGATCGGCCAGGATGGCGACATCCACGACATCAGATCGTAGAGCGCGCCATCAGCCATGCGCGTGGCCGTGATGATGGTGATGCGCCCGCGCCGTACCTTCGGCATAGGCGCCACCCTCGGGATCGAAGGGCGCCATGATCGCCTCGCAATGGCCGCCCAGACCCTCGACCATCTCGGCGATGACATGATCGTGACGGATGCGCAGGCGAGGCGGATCGGCCGATCCCAGCAGCTGGGTCGGCAAATGGCGGTTGCCGAGATGCCAGGCGATACGCACCAGCGTGCGCAGTTCGTGGGTGTGGATCTCGATCAGCGCTTCGGGCGCCGCCTCGACCCGGATGACACTGCCATCGTCTAGCGTCAGGCCGTCGCCGTCGCGCATGTGCACCGCGCGCGGCATGTCCAGCAGCACGCTCGCCCCGCCTGCCGTATTGAACACCATCCGCCGTCGGCTGCGCAGGTCGTGGTCGAGCCGCAGCACGTCGCTCGCTCCATCGGCCTTGCCGCTGACGATCCCGGTGATCCTGCGCATCCTTCCCTCTCCTCAGTAGAGAAAATAGCGTTGGGCGAGCGGCAGCTCGGTCGCCGGCTCGCAGATCAGCGGTTCACCATCGGCACGGACCTCATAGGTCTCGGGATCGACCTCGATGTGCGGCAAGGCGTCGTTGAGCTTCATCGCCGCCTTGCCGATGCTGCGCGTGCCTTTTACCGGCAGAACCCGGCGCGACAGGCCGAGCCGCTCGGCGACGCCGTTTTCGGCGGCGGCGGCGGAGACGAAGCTGACGCAGCTCGCGGCGAGCGCCCGGCCGTAGCTCGCGAACATCGGCCGGCTGTGGACCGGCTGGGGAGTGGGGATGCTGGCATTGGCGTCGCCCATCATCGCCTGGACGATCATCCCGCCCTTGATGACGAGATCGGGCTTGGCACCGAAAAAGGCCGGCGTCCATATCACGAGGTCGGCGAGCTTGCCGACCTCGACCGATCCGATTTCGTGCCCCATCCCCTGGGCGATGGCCGGGTTGATCGTATATTTGGCGACATAGCGGCGCGCGCGGAGATTGTCGTTGTCGCCGGTCTCGCCCGGCAGGCTGCCGCGCTGCACCTTCATCTTGTGCGCGGTCTGCCAAGTGCGGGTGACCACCTCGCCGACCCGTCCCATCGCCTGGCTGTCCGACGAGATGATCGAAAGCGCACCGAGATCGTGGAGGATATCCTCAGCAGCAATCGTCTCCTTGCGGATGCGGCTCTCCGCAAAGGCAAGATCCTCCGGGATCGACGGATCGAGGTGATGGCAGACCATCAGCATGTCGAGATGCTCATCGATCGTGTTGATCGTGAACGGCCGGGTCGGATTGGTCGACGAGGGGATGACGTTGGCGAAGCCGGCAAGCTTGATGATGTCGGGCGCATGGCCGCCGCCCGCACCCTCTGTGTGGAAGGCGTGGATCGTCCTGCCCTTGAAGGCGGCGATCGTGTCCTCGACGAATCCGCTCTCGTTGAGCGTGTCGGTGTGGATCATCACCTGGATGTCCATTTCGTCGGCGACCGACAGGCAGCAATCGATCGCGGCCGGGGTCGTCCCCCAGTCCTCGTGCAGCTTGAGCGCGGCCGCGCCGGCGCGGATCTGCTCGGCCAACGCCTCGGGCCGGCTGGCATTGCCCTTGCCGGCGAACGCAAGGTTGATCGGCAGCCCCTCGGCGGCGAGCAGCATCCGTTCGATATGCCATGGCCCCGGCGTGCAGGTGGTGGCGTTGGTGCCAGTAGCCGGGCCGGTGCCGCCGCCGACCATCGTCGTCACCCCCGAAGCGATCGCCTCCTCCACCTGCTGCGGACAGATGAAGTGAATATGCGCGTCGACTCCGCCGGCGGTCACGATCTTGCCCTCGCCTGCGATCACCTCGGTGCCCGGACCGATGATGATCTCGACGCCGGGCTGGATATCGGGATTGCCCGCCTTGCCGATCGCAGCGATCCGTCCAGCCTTCAAGGCGATGTCGGCCTTGTAGATGCCGCTATGGTCGAGGATCAGCGCGTTGGTGATCACCGTGTCGGCCGCGCCCGCGGCGCTGGTCACCTGGCTCTGGCCCATGCCGTCGCGGATCACCTTGCCGCCGCCGAACTTGACTTCTTCGCCGAGGATCGTCGCATCGCGCTCGACCTCGATGATCAGCGCGGTGTCGCCGAGCCGGACCTTGTCGCCGGTCGTCGGGCCGAACATATCGGCATAGGCGGAGCGGGCGATGCGATAAGGCATCAGTCCAGCCCTCCCATTACCCGCGCCTGGAAGCCGATCACGATGCGGCCGCCGCGGAACGGCACCAGCGACACCTCGCGCGTCTGCCCCGGCTCGAAACGCACCGCGGTGCCGGCGGGAATGTCGAGCCGCTGGCCGTAAGCAGCGCCCCGGTCGAACACGAGTCCGGCGTTGGCCTCGGCGAAATGATAGTGACTGCCGACCTGGATCGGCCGGTCGCCGCTATTGGCAACGGTGATCACCGTTACCGTCAAACCCTCGTTGAGGATGTGCTCGCCATCGTCGGTGATGATTTCGCCGGGGATCATCGCGCTCATCGGATCGGATGGTGGACGGTGACGAGCTTGGTCCCGTCGGGAAAGGTCGCCTCGACCTGGACGTCGTGGATCATCTCGGCGATGCCGGACATCACCTGATCGCGTGTCACCACATGCGCGCCCGCCTCCATCAGGTCGGCCACGCTGCGGCCGTCGCGGGCGCCCTCCAGCACATAGTCCGAGATGAGCGCAATCACCTCTGGATGATTGAGCCTGACGCCGCGTTCGAGACGGCGGCGCGCGACCATGGCCGCCACCGAAAGCATCAGCTTATCCTTTTCGCGCGGGGTCAGGTTCATCTCAGCAGCTCCAGACGCGCGGCATCGGCCGACCGTCGCGCAGCACGCCCAATGCGAGGAGAAGGTCGTGGCGCAGCACCGCGCCGTCCGGAGCCAGCAGCCGCGCCATCGTCATCCCGTTCCAGCTGCTCGCCGCCGCCTGCCCCCTGGCACCGCTCAGCGCCGCGCGCAACGGCGCGATCATCGCCGCCGCGCGGGGCGCCGCGAGGATGACCAGGGCCATCGCGCGCGCGCCGGCGCCGACTGCGGGGCGCCGCATCAGCGCGTCGATCGGCCCCGACAGGTTCAGCGCATCGGCATAAACCAGCCGGTCGTCGCGCCAGATCCGCCAACGGTCGACGAGCGAGCCGGTCTCGACCCGCTCGTCCATCGCCGTGCGGCCGAGCACGACCGCCTCGATCCCGAGGAAATCCGCATCGCTCGCCAGTCGTACCTGCATGTCGCGCACCAGCCGGGCGCGATCGAAGATGATGCTTTCCTGCGGCAGCCATTCGGCCTGCGCGCCGACGGCGACGTTGAGGCGCGTGTCGATCGTCGTCGGCAGATCGAGCGCGCGATAGATCTTCTCGGCCGCCTGGCTGGTGACGGTGGCGATGCTACGCTCACCCCACGCGATCCGCTGAGCAATGCTGTCGCCGCCGGTCAATCCCCCGCTGGTGTTGATCAGCACCGCGCACGGATTTTCGCGCCGGCCGACCCGTGGCAGGCGCACCCGCAGGCAGCCGCCCTGATAGGCTTCGCCTATCGCTGCCGAGCCTGCGCCCGGCCGAAATCCGAGGCGAATTTCGCCGCAACTGCGAACAGCAGAATAGGGCGTGCGACGAAGGCCGAGAGGTGCAGCAGGCTGCGATTCTTCCATCGCAATGTCGTCGTTCGCCTCAGCCTGCCCCACAGGTTCATCCAATCATTGTGTCCGGCCATAGGGCCATATTGCGGATGGTTTATCAACATGAAGCTGCAGGCCGCCGGCTGGGGTGTTTGACGTATTGGGCCGAAGCAGGCGCGCTTCCGCACGGGACGGCACCCCGGCTACGTCAAATGACGCATATCTCCTTCTTGTGCATCGCAGCAGCTTTGCTCCGGACAAGGGGCGGCAGGTGGCAAGAGCCTGCGGCGGTTCATGCGGAGGACTATATGAGCAAGGGGCTTCAACGAAAGATGCTGATCGGCGCGCTGCTCGCCAGCGTGGCGATGGTCAGTGCGTGCAAGAAGACGGAAGAAGCATCGCCGGCAGCCGGCGGGGGCGACAGCGTGAAGGTCGGCGTGCTGCACTCGCTGAGCGGCACGATGGCGATCTCGGAAGTCACGGTGAAGAACAGCACCCAGATGGCGATCGACGAGATCAACGCCGCGGGCGGCGTAATGGGCAAGAAGATCGAGGCGGTGACCGAAGACGGCGCATCCGATCCGGCCACCTTCGCGCAGAAAGCGACCAAGCTGATCGACGGCGACGGGGTCGTCACGGTGTTCGGCGGCTGGACCTCGTCGTCGCGCAAGGCGATGCTGCCGGTGTTCGAGAAGACCAAGAACCTGCTCTGGTACCCGGTGCAGTTCGAGGGCAATGAGTGCTCGCCCAACATCATGTATTCGGGCGCGCAGCCCAACCAACAGATCCTGCCCGCCTATGACTGGGGCAAGGAGAAGGGCTTCAAGAAATTTTTCCTGGTCGGGTCGGACTATGTCTTCCCGCGCACCGCGAACCTGATCCTCAAGAAACACATCGAAAACGACAAGCTCACCCTCTCCGGTGAGGAATATCAGCCGATGGGCGGCACCGACTTCTCGGGCGTTATCGCGAAGATCAAGGCCGCCAAGCCCGACGTGATCTACTCGACCCTGAACGGCGACTCGAACGTGGCCTTCTTCAAGCAGATGGCGGCGGCGGGCATGAAGTCCGACGTGCTGCCGGTGATGTCCTTCTCGATCGGCGAGCAGGAAGCCCAGGCGATGGGGCCGGCGCTGGTCGAGGGGAGCTATGCCGGCTGGAATTATTTCCAGACGGTCGACAATCCGGAGAACAAGAAGTTCGTCGAGGCCTATAAGGCGAAATTCGGCAAGGACGCGGTCGTCACCGATCCGATGGTCCACGGCTATGTCGACGTCTATGTCTGGAAGGCCGCGGTCGAAAAGGCGCAGAGCTTCGATCCCGCAAAGGTCAGGGCCGCCGCGGTGACGCTCGACGCGATCCCGACACCGCTCGGCACGGTGAAGTTCATCGCCAACAACAGCCTCGTCCAGACTGGCTATATCGGCCAGGCCGATCCCACGGGGCAGTTCAAGATCCTCTGGACCTCGAAGGGCATGATCGACCCGGAACCCTATGACAAGCTGGCCTTCCCCGGAAAGACCTGCACGATCGCGTAAATAAACTCCCTCTCCCCTTGGGGGCGAGGGTTGGGGTGAGAGGGCGCGAGGCCGAAGGCCGAGCGTCCGACCTCCGGGCTTCGGACACCCTCACCCAACCCTCTCCCCAAGGGAGAGAGCTTCAAAGGCAACCAAGGACTCTCGCCATGGACGCCGCATTCCTCATCGGACAGGTCTTCAACGGTTTCAGCGTCGCCTCGCTTTACATCCTGGCGGCGCTCGGCCTCGCGCTGAGCTTCGGGCTGATGCGGGTCATCAACATGGCCCATGGCGAGATACTGATGGTCGGCAGCTATCTCGCCTATCTGACGATCCTGTTCGTGCCCGGCCCGCTCGGAATCATCGTCGCGATGTTCGTCGCACTGGTCGTGGCCGGGCTGCTCGGCAGCTTCCTCGAAGTGACGCTGGTCAGCAAACTCAAGGCCCGTCCGCTCGATACTTTGCTAGCGACTTGGGGCGTCAGCCTGATCCTGCAACAGGGGGCGAGAGACCTGTTCGGGGCGACCGGCGTCTCGGTGACCGCGCCGGCGTGGCTCGACGGCGCGGTCACCCTTGGTCCGCTCTCGCTGCCGATGACGCGCCTCTTCATCCTGATCGTCGCTGCCGTCGTGCTCGGCGGGCTCGCCGCCTTCCTGCGCTTCACCCGCGCCGGCTTGCTCGTCCGCGCGGTCAATCAGGATCGCGCCACCGCCTCGGCGATGGGGGTAAACGTCAAGTTGATCGATGCCTTCATCTTCGGGCTCGGCGCCGGCGTCGCCGGCGTCGGCGGAGTCGTGCTGGCGATGCTCGGTCCGGTGACGCCCAATGTCGGGCAGAGCTATATCGTCACGGCCTTCCTCGTCGTAATTCTCGGCGGGCTCGGTTCGATAATCGGCACGACCATCGCGGCGGTTATGATCGGGCTGTTCATGGCGATGGCGCAGGTCTTCACCGACGTCAGCTTAGCCCAGGTACTCACCCTGCTCTTCGTCGTCCTTTTCCTCCAGTTCCGGCCGCAGGGCGTGATCGCGATCCGCTCCCGCGCGCTCGACGCCGAATAGGGCACCCATATGGCAAAGCTTCCCCTCAAGACGATGGCCGGCCTGGCCGCGCTGCTGTTCGCGATCGCCGCGCCCTGGATTCTCACCGCTTATGATCTCAACCTGCTCAGCCGCTTCCTGGCACTGTCGCTGACCGCGATGGGGCTGGTGCTGCTGTGGGGCGAAGGCGGCATTCTCAGCCTTGGCCAGGGCGTCTTCTTCGGCCTCGGCGGCTATGCGCTGGCGATGCACCTGAAGCTCGACGGCCTCGGCGCGGACGAACTGCCCGACTTCATGATGTGGAGCGGGGTGACCGCGCTGCCCTGGTGGTGGAGCATCTTCAGGAACGGCTTCGTCGCGATCCTCGGCGTCGTCCTGATCCCCGGGGCAATTGCCGCGGCGTTCGCGTGGCTGATGTTCCGGCGGAGGATCGGCGGCGTCTATTTCGCGTTGATCACGCAGGCGCTTGCCCTCGCCTTTGCGACGCTGCTGATCAGCCAGCAGGGCACGACCGGCGGCTTCAACGGGCTGACTGACTATCATACGCTGATGGGTCTCAACCTGAACGGCGACGGCGTCGCGGCCGGGCTCTATTTCCTCACGCTGTTCTTCGTGGTGGGTTCGTTCTTCGCGCTGCGCTGGCTGGTCGGATCGCGTTTCGGCAAGCTGCTGCGCGCCTCGCGCGACGGATCGAACCGGATGCGCTTTCTCGGCTATGACCCAGCACCCTATAAGGTTGTCGCCTTTACCGTCGCCGCGGTTTTGAGCGGGGTCTCAGGTGCGATGTTCACGCTCCATTCGGGGGTGGTCTCACCCGCGCTGGTCGGCGTGGTGCCGTCGATCGAAATGGTGATCTGGGTCGCGATCGGAGGCCGCACCTATCTGATGGGCGGAATCGTCGGCGCGCTCGTCGTCAACTTCGCCAAGGACAAGATCTCCACTGCGCTGCCGGAGCTTTGGCTCTATGTGCAGGGCCTGCTCTTCATCCTGGTGGTGACCGCACTTCCCAGAGGCATTGCCGGCGAGTTCGATGGCGAGAGCCGCTTCTCGCCGAGCAAGGTCGGCGACATGTTTGCGCGGTGGCGCGGCGGAAAGGCAGCGGCATGACGGCGGCGGCGAACGGCGAGCCGATGCTCCGGCTCGAGAATGTCACGGTCGATTTCGACGGCTTCAAGGCGATAAACGATTTGTCGTTGAGCATCGCGGCCGGCAGCATGACGGTCGTGATCGGCCCGAACGGTGCCGGCAAATCGACGATGTGCGATTCGATCATCGGCCGGGTGCGCCCAACCTCCGGTCGCGTTCTCTTCCACGGCGAGGAAATCCAGCATGTGGTCGAGCACGAGATTGTCGCAAAAGGCATCTGCCGGAAATTCCAGACGCCAGGCGTCCTGATCGGGCTGTCGGTGATCGACAATCTGATGATCACCGCGATGGGGGATCGCCGCTGGTGGAAGAGCTTCACCAGCGCTGGCGAGGAGGAGGCGCGTGCCAGGGCGGAGGATATCCTCGCTCGCGTCGGCCTGACCGAGCGGCGCGACGCGCTCGCCGGCAACCTGTCGCACGGCGAGAAGCAATGGCTGGAGATCGGCATGGTCGTCGCGACCGACGCCGAGCTGCTGCTGCTCGACGAGCCGACCGCCGGCATGGGCGCGGTCGAGAGCACACAGACCGCCGACATCATCAAGACGCTGGTCGGCAAGCACGCCGTTCTGGTGATCGATCACGACATCGATTTCGTCTCGCAACTGAACGGCCATGTCGTCGTGCTGCATCAGGGCCAGCTGTTGCGCGAAGGCACGCTCGACGCGATCCGTGCCGACGAGGAAGTCGCCGCCATCTATCTCGGGAGGGCGAAATGACCGACCTCATCAACCTGCGCAGTGTCAGCGCCGCCTATGGCAAGGGCCAAGTGTTGTGGGACGTCGCCTTCGACATTAAGCCGGGCGAGGCGATCACCGTGCTCGGCCGCAACGGTGTCGGGAAGACAACCCTGATGAAGACGATCATGGGTCAGCTTCCGGTCGCGGGCGGCTATATCTACATCAACGGCGACGATGTCACCGCAATGAGCGCCCACCAGCGCAGCCGCGCCGGCATCGGCTTCGTTCCGCAGGGCAGGCATGTCTTTCCGCATCTCACCGTCGCCGAAAATCTCGAGGTCGGCCTGTCGGCGCTGACGGGCAAGGGGATCAAGGGGCCGAGGAAGGTGCCCGACATGGTGTTCGACCTCTTCCCCAAGCTGACCCAGATCGCGGGACGCAAGGCGGGCGTGTTGTCGGGGGGCGAGCAGCAGCAGCTGGCGATCGGGCGGGCGTTGGCGGGTCAGCCGTCGCTGCTGCTGCTCGATGAGCCGACCGAGGGCATCCAGCCCAACATCGTCCAGCAGATCGAGGACGCGCTGCTGCGCGTCCGCACCGAACTCGGCGTCGCGATCATGATCGTCGAACAGAATCTCGACTTCGCCTGGTCCTTCGCCGAGCGCTATTTCGTCATGCAGCGCGGTCGGATCGTCAAGCAGGGGCGGACCGACCAGGACAGTGCAGCGGACGTGGCGCATCTCGTCCATGTGTGAAGAATCCGGCAGCCGCTTCTCCTCGTAGATCCGGCAGCGGCGCGATCCATCAAGCCGGGATCTTCTGCGCCTCGTTCAACGACGCGACATAGCCGCGCCAGCCGCCGAACCCGGTGATCTCCTGCGCGCCCGTAAGTGCCGCCTCGGCGCAGAGAAAGCAACTCACCTGCCCGCCGCCTTCCAGCGTGACCTTGCCGATCCCCAGCGGCGCGGGAATCTTTGCGACGAACCGCCCGAAGTCGGCCGCCGCGAGCGACCAGATTTCGATCGCCATCCCCGGTCCGGCGAAGCCCGGATCGCGGTACAATCCGGGCTTGGGCGGGGTGGCGCCGGGGAGCAGGAAGAGGCGGTAGTCGGCGGCCGTCCGGGTCTCGGCGACGAAGCGCGCGCCGAGCGCCTCGAGCTCATGATGAAGCGCCATCCCCGACAGGTGCGCACCGACCACGGCAATATCGAGCCCCTCGGCCACAGGCGGTGCGGCGGGCGCCGCGGGCGCCAGCGGCATCCGATCGCATCCGCTCCCGGTGCCGGCGGCCCGGTGCAGGTGGTCGGCGATCGGCTCGAGTGCGGCGTCATGGAAGCCGGGGGCGGCGAGCGTCACGCCGAAGGGCAAACCATCGCTTCGGAAGCCGGCCGGAACGGCGATGCCGCTCAATCCCAGCAGGTTGAAGAAATTGGTGTAGGTGCCCAGCCGGCTGTTCAGCGCGATCGGATCGGCGAGCATCTGGTCGACGCGGTAGATGGTCGGCGCGGTCGGCAGCATCATGATGTCGATCTTCGCCCATTCGGCGTCGGCGAGCCGCTTGAGCGCCTGCAATTCATATTGGCCGCGAAAGGCATCGACGGCGCTGAAATGGCCGCCGCCCATCACGATCGCCGCCACGCTCGCATCGACCGCCGCGATCGGCACGTCGAAGTCCTCGAAGGCAGCGAGCCGTTCGGCAACCCACGGACCCTGGTAGAGCAAGGCAGCGATATCCCGAAACGGCGCATAGTCGATCTCGACGATCGTCCGGCCGATCCGCTCGATCGCCGCCTGGTAGAGCGCGGCCGCTTCCGCATCGCCGAAGAACTCGCGGTCGTGGGCGCGCAAGACGCCGACACGCGGATTAGCTGGCAGCGACCCCTGCGCCAGATCGCGCGAATAGGGATCGGCGGCATCATAGCCCTCCGCGATCCGCCGCACCTCCGCCCCGTCCGATACCGACAGCGCGAAGATGCTGATGCAATCGAGGCTGCGGCAGGCGGGGACGAGGCCGGTCGTGCTCAGCAACCCCGGCGTGGGCTTGATCCCGACGATATTGTTGAACGCGGCCGGCACCCGGCCCGATCCCGCGGTGTCGGTGCCCAGCGCGAAGCAGGCCGAACCCGCCGCCACCGCGACGGCCGAGCCCGAGCTCGACCCGCCCGATATATAGGCGGGATCGAACACCGAGCGGGGCGCGCCATAGGGCGAGCGCGTGCCGTTGAGCCCGGTCGCGAACTGATCGAGATTGGTCTTTCCGATCATGATCGCGCCGGCCGCGCGCAGCTTGGCGACGACGACGGCATCGCCCGCCACCTTGCGATCGAGCACCGTGCAGGCGGCGGTGGTCGGGAAGCCCGCGACGTCGATATTATCCTTGACCGCAAAGGGCACGCCCCAGAGCGGGAGCGAATTCGGCTCGGGCGCACGCTCGAGCAGTGCATCGGCCTGCGCCAGCATCTGTTCGAGCGTGGCCGCGGTGATGAAAGCGGCGCGATCGGCCTCGTCGATACGGCGGGCCAGCGCGACGAGGCAGTCGCGCGGGCTCAGCCCGCCGGCATAGAGGCCCCGCAGCGTCGCCAGATCGAGCAGGGGCGGCAAGGCCATCAATGTCCCTCACCCAGCATCGAGATATGGGCGCTGACCACCCGCCAGCCTTCGGGAAAGCGCACCCAGCTCTGGCTCTGGCGGCCCGGTGCCGGGGCCCCGAGGCGCTGGAACTCGGCGTTGGCGGTGGCGAAGTCGGTGCCAAAGGTCGTGATCAGCGTGCGGAGAAGGCTACGCTGCGGCGAGCCGCCGACACGAGCGAGGCGAAACGCCTTGATCGCCTCGATCCCGTAGAGATTCTGGCCGGGCCCGATCCGGACCGTGCATTCGCTATGCCAGAACAGCGCATCGAGCGCGTCGACATCATTAGCCATCAACGCATGTTCATAGGCGTCGAAGGCGGCGGTGGCGGTTGCAACCGTGGCGGGATCGTTGATCAACAAGGTGGATCCTGGGTGGCGCCGGCGATACCCAGCCCTTCGAGATATGCCGCCGCCTGGAGAGCGCGCGCCTCGGCCCATGGTGGCGCGATAAGCTGGACGCCGATCGGCAAGCGCTCGCCCATGATCGGAACGGTGACGATCGGCACACCGACAAAGCTCAGTGGCTGCGAGAGCAGCCCGATATTGGGTCGGGCGGGCACCGCGTGCCCCTCCACCTCGATCGTCGCCTGCCCTAGCAGCGGCGCGGCGCACGGCGTGGCGGGAGCGATCAGCAGGTCATGCTGACGGAAGGCCGACATCAGCTGATCGCGAAAGAGCGTGCGGACCCGCTGCGCCTGCAGTACCGCGTCGGCGGGAAGCAGCGCCCCGGCGAGCAATCGATCGCGGGTCGCAGGATCGAAATCGGCGGCGCGACAGCGCAGCGCTTCCCTGTGAAGATTGGCGCCCGAGGCCGAAGTCGTCACGAAGGCGGCGGCGCGGGCCTGGGCTGCCCGCGACAGCTGGATCCGGCTGTTCGCGCCGAGCGCCTCGGCCACCCGGGTGGCAGCCGCCCACCCCTGGCCATCGGCCTTCGCCTCGAACCAGCCGGTCAAGAGCGCCGCCTTGCCGTGCCAGGGCTCGCCGAGCACGGGCGTTGCCGGTTCCACCGGCCGCTGGGAACACGCCTCGTCGCCGTGGTCGAAGCCCTGGATCAGGTCATAGACCAGCGCCAGATCGGCAACGCCGCGTGCGAACGGACCGAGATGGTCGAGCTCATGGACGAAGGGGAAGGTACCCGATCGCGGCAGGCGGCCGAAAGTCGGCTTCAGCCCGAAGATGCCGCAGAAGGAGGCTGGTACTCTGATCGACCCGTTGGTGTCGGTGCCGAGCGAAAAGTCACAAAGCGCCGCCGCGACCGCTGCCGCCGACCCACCCGATGATCCGCCAGCGCTCCGCTCCGGATCGAGCGGGTTGCGGGTCGGGCCGTAATGGGCGTTCTCGGTCGTGAAGCCATAGGCATATTCGTCCATATTCTGGGTGCCGACCAACACCGCCCCGCTAGCCGTCAACCGGCGCAGCAGCACCGCGTCGGCGATAGCGGCAGACCGGTCGCGGTTGATGATCGAGCCCGCTGTGGTGATCCGCCCCGCAACATCGTAATTATCCTTGACCCCGAAGGGCACGCCCGCGAGCGGCCCGGGATCGCGGCCTGCGGCCACCATCGCGTCGACCGCTCCGGCCTCGCGCCGGGCGCGATCCGCCAGGATCTCGGTGAAGCAATTGAGGCTCGGGTTGAGCCGCTCGATCCGGGCAAGCCGGCTTTCGAGCAAGGCGAGCGCGGAGAGCCGGCCACTGCGGACGGCGCTGGCGATCGCGATCACACCCAGCATATCGGTACGATGATCGAGCAACATCATAGACGATAGATGGCGGCGGGCTCGACGATCGGATCGATCGCCTCGGCCATGAACAGCGCAGCCTGCTCAAGCAGGGTCGACAGATTGCGGGTCACGCCGGGAAGAAAGGCGGGGTCGATGTCCAACCCCGCCAGTCTTGCCGCCCGTTCGACGTCCTCCGTCGTCAAACGGCCGTCGATCACGCCGCCACCGGCACCGCTTCGAGCGGCTCGGTCGCCGGATCCTCGGCTTCCCGCGCCTTCTTGAGCGAGCAGAGGTAAAGGAACGCCGCCACCATCGCATAGGCCGCCGCGACGCCGGGCGTCTTGAACGTGCCGATCGCCTCGCTGTGGATCAGCCCGAAGAAAGTCAGCACCGCCCCCGCGAGCGCGAAGACGGCCGCCTTATTCAGCTTGCCGTCGATGATGAACACCGTGATCGAGCCGAGGATGATCCCCGCCAGCGTGGCGCCGCTGCCGAGGATATGGAGCCCCTCATAGAGCACGCCGTTATTGGCGAGCGCATCCATGCCGACCTTGCCGGCATCGGTGCCCGCCGCACCGAGCGCGTTGTTGATCTGGGTGACACCCCAGGCTGCGATCGTCGGCACGATCGCGAGCACGACGGCCGGCGCGTGCTTGTGCGGGCTTTCCTGAAATGCCTGTGCCCCGATCAGCATGCCGATGTAGAGCAGGATCGGCAGCAGCGCGACCGACGGAATGATCGCCATCATCAACGCAACCACGCCGAACCAGGTGAGGAACAGCATCATCGCGCCGGTCGCCGCCGAATAGCCGGTGCGCCCGCCCATCGCCTTCCAGCCGGGATGGCCGATATAGACGGCGTTGATGAACGGATTGCCCATCAGGCAGCCGATCAGGCTGACGACGCCATCGGCGCACAGCACGCGGGTCGTCGGGAAATGGTCTCCCGCCGCCTCGGCGCTCTCGACATTGTCCATCGCCTCGACAAGATCGTAGATGCCGAAGGGTATCGCCGTCACGAGGATGACGCCGATATATTGGAAGCCCGAGAGGATTTCGGTAAAGGCCGGCGACGGCAGGTGGAAACCGAAATCGGCGAGCGCGCCCGTCACCTTGTCGGGGCCGATGCCGCCGAGCTCATAGCCCATCGCATGGCCGATCCAGGCGATCAGCGATCCGACCAGCATCGCCATGAGGCCGCCGGGTATGCCGCCCGGATAGCGGAAGCCGCCGAGCCAGCTGGCGAGAATGACGGCGAGGCAGATCACGCCGATCACCGGCGTCATGAAGACCTGTGCGCCCGGGCTCAGCGAGATGAAGGTCAGCGAAATGCCGGCGAGCGATCCGAGCAGCGCCGCGCGCGGCGTGATCTTGCGGATCCACGGCGCTATGAAGCCGCCGATCATCAGGACGAAGCTCTGGACGAACACCCAGGTCAGCCCCGCGCTCCACGCCTCGACCGGATTACCGGTCGAGATCAGGATCGGCAGCATCACGACGAAGACGACGACGAACATATGCGGCACGCTGATCCCAGACGGCAGCGCGCAGACGTCGGTACGCCCGGTCGAGGCGGCGAGCTTGCGGGCCAGCCAGGCATAATAGACCGTGCTCAGAAACAGCATGAGCCCGACCGCGGGCAGGATGCGGCCGAAGATCAGTTCGTCGGGCAGCTTCAGCACGAACCGCAACAGCCCGGTCAGGACCAGCAGGTTGACCAGAATATTGGTGCCGAAGCCGAAGAAGGCGTTCCAGTCCCCCGGTGTCCACCAGGGCAGTTTTGCCGGGGAAGACCCGGCCGTCGAGACGCTCGTCATGATGCAAACCCCCTTGCTTGATTCATGCCGGTTCCGCCGGTGCGGTGAGCGCCGCGATGACGCCCTGGCTGTCGCCAACCCAACCGAAAATGCCGCCCTGGGCGGCGATCATCCGCAACGCGACTTCATGGAATTCGGGGAAATAGGATCCGGTGCAGTCCGACAGCACGAGGCAGTCGATGCCGCGATCATTGGCCTCGCGGACCGTGGTGTGGACGCACACCTCGGTGGTGACGCCGCAGACGATCAGCTGCTCGATGCCGTGGCTGGCGATGAGGTCGGTGAGTTCGGTGTTGTAGAAGGCGCCCTTGCCCGGCTTGTCGATCACCGGCTCGCCGGCGATCGGATAGAGTTCGTCGATGATGTCGTGGCCGGGCTCGCCGATGACGAGGATGCGGCCCATCGGGCCCTCGTCGCCGATCGTCTTTGCGCCCTTGCCACGCAAGCGTTTGGCCTCGTGCAGGTCGGAAAGATCCGGCTTGTGGCCTTCACGGGTGTGCATGACGAAAAGCCCCGCTCGCCGGGCGGCGGCGAGCAGGGCTTTCAACGGCTCTATCGACGGGCGCAGTTGGGAGACATCGTTGCCGAGCATCTCGCCAAAGCCCCCCGGCTCGACGAAATCCCGCTGCATATCGATGATCAGCAAGGCGGCCTTGCCGGGTTTCAGTTCGAAATCATACGGTTTTGCGGAAACGCTGATCGTCATGCGCACCTCCGATGTTGCCGTGGTTGCCGGGGGCCCCGCCATGGGGGCCCCCGAGCCTTCCAGCCTCTCCTAGAAGCCGATGTTGAAACCGGCCCCGAACACGAGATGATCCCGGTCGTGATCGCCGCTGTTGAGCAGCGCCTTCGCCGCGACGAGATTGTCGTTCACGAGGTGATAATATTGGGCGAAGCCGTAGACTGACGCTTTGGCCCCGCTGCTGAAGAAGGTGACCGGGACGCTCGCCTTGAGGCCGGTGCTGATCACGCCGACATTACCGTCCTTTGCGGCGCCGCGTCCCCAATAGCTCTTGGGCCCGACCGTGATCCAGGTGGGAGCCGAAAGCGTCAGCTCTCCGGTCTTGATCGTCGGCACCGCGCCGAGCTCGACGTCGAAGGTGCTCTTGGTCGTGCCGAGCACTACCGTCGACGACTTGGACCAGGCGGCCCAGAAGACCTTTGCATAGGGATTGATCGTGAAGCCCTTGTCGGCGTCGTCCTTATATTTGAACGAAAACTCGATGTTGTGCTCGTTCTTGAAGGCGACGGACGTCTGCCCGCTGATGAATTCGCTATACTCGACGCCGACGTTAAACTTCGGAAGTATGTCGTAATCGACGCCGAAGAAATAATCGAACTCGTTGACTGCCGTGATGTTGCCATCGGCCTTGCTATAGCCTGGGTTGATGTCCAGCCAGGTGCCGGCGTGGAACGCTACGCCGCCTGGGGATACGGCGACGAGGCCATTGAGGACCTGCACCGTGACGCCGCCCGTCGTGACCACCAAGCCACGCGGCGTGACATAGTCATTCTTGACGGAAACATCGCCGAAGCCATGAAGAGCCCAGCCATCATCGGCCAATGCCGCCGTGCTGGACGCAGCCAGCAGCGCACCTATTACCCCTTTATATATAGTTCGCATCTTGGGTCGCTCCCTGTTTGGTTAGCGCCCAGACATCCCCTTGGCGAACACGCGCATGATGCATTCGATACGCAATTCTGTATGCGCAGTGTCAGACTTGCATACAATTTCCGAGTCGGCAACGGGATTGTCGCCGCGTCGCAGCATTTGTATGCAAGATTCTTCCGCCGCATGCCGCGCGCGGATGATCAGGCCGTGCGAAGGAGGCAGCGTGTCGAGCGTGACGACGGTGGACAAGCTCGCCGACAATCTCGCCGAGGCTATCCTGGCCGGCGAGTTCGCCCCGGGCGCGCGCCTGGACGAGCAGTTTCTCGCTCAACGATATTCAGTGTCGCGTACGCCGGTTCGCGAGGCACTACGTCAATTGGCCACTACCGGGCTGATCGAGATCCGCCCCCGCCGTGGCGCGATCGTCGCCAGCGTCACGCCGGCCCAGCTCGAGGAATTGTTCGTGGCGATGGCCGAGATCGAGGCGACCTGCGCCCGGCTTTCGGCGCTGTCGATGAACCCGACCGAGCGCCGCGGGCTCCAGGCGCTGCACGAGGGGATGAAGCTGCTCGCCGTGCGCGGCGACACCGCCGCCTTCGCCGACGCCAATCATCATTTCCATACGATGATCTACAAGGGAGCGCACAATGCGCTGCTCGCCGACATGGCGATGGCGACCCGCCGGAGGCTCTCGCCTTTTCGGCGTGCCCAGTTCCAGCTCGAAGGCCGGCCGCCGCGCTCGCAGGCCGAACATGAACTGGTCGTCTCCGCGATCCTGAGCGGCGACGCCGCCGGGGCGCATTCCGCGATGCTCCATCACGTCACGCTGATCGAGAAGAGCTTCGAGGAATTGTGCCTCGACGTTCAAAGCCAGGATCGGTCAGCCTGAACGCCGCCGGCAAAGATCGCGGCTCAGCGACGGCGCCGCTACGGCGCGGGCTTGAGGTGATTGGCGAGATGCTTGCTCAGCTCGAACATCGTCGCCTCCTTCTTGCCGAAGACCTTCGACAGCTTGTCGTCCGCCTTGATGTTGCGGCGGTCCTTCGGGTCCTGAAGATCATGCTTCTTGATATAATCCCAGACCTTGCTGACCACATCCGGACGCGTCATCGGCTTGTCGCCGACGATCTCGCCCAGTTCCTTGGACGGTTGCACCGGGCGGTGGAGCCCGTCTGCCTTCGCATTCTTCGTGGCTGCCATAGCGATTCCTTTCCCAACCTCGGTCGCAGGAACGCTCCGTCGGGCATCGGGGTCCGCCAGCAGATGGAGGGGAAGCCTCTGGACGGGATGGCCATTGCGACGCCGCGCGCGCTCCATAGCGAGCAGGCGATCCGCGCACTCGACCGGGGCCCGGTGGTCTTCTGCCGGAAGCGCGCTCGGCCGCGACGGCGGCATGACCGTCGATCGCGCGCGGCGCACGTGCGGTCCCAGCCGCACGTGCCTCGCGGAACGCTGATCCCTCCGCCGCGTTCTGCGCGCTCTCTCATGTTGCGTACGGAGTAACCTATGTCGGGTCGGGGCAGTATCGTGGCGGTCGGCCTTCTGTCCCAGCGTGACATGGAGAGGCTCGGCGCCGGTTTCCGAAACGCTTTCCCGATCGGCGACGCGGCGGATTTCGACGACCTGCTCCGCGCGATCGACCGCGCCACATCGACCGCGGCGACGCGATCGGCCGGCGAAAGCTCGATAGTCGACGAGAAAGGGCGACCTCTTCAAGGCAGCGGAACGGTCGCAGCGCAAGAGCCCGTCGTCCGACCTTCAACCGCTGAACAACTGCCGCCGCGCCGATAACGCGCCGATGGCAAGCCGCCGGCGCGGGCGCTGCTGAACCCTACGACCGACGGCGCGTTGTGATGCCGGCGCATCTGCGTCACATCGGAGAATATCATGGATAGCGCCGAGGCCATGATGGCCAGGTTTCTCGCCCGCCTGTCGCTGCGCTCGGAGCTCGACCCCGCCGAGCAGCAGGCGATACTCGGCCTTCCCGGCCAGGTCGTGCGCTATGCGGCGAATCAGGACATCATCATGCCCGGCGAGCATGTCACCCGCGCCACGCTCGTCGTGTCGGGCATCGCGGCGCGCTTCGATCAGCGCGAGGACGGCCAGCGCCAACTGACCGCAATCCACATCGCCGGCGACATGTGCGATCTCCACTCCACCGTGCTTCCGGTCGCCAGCTGGGGCATCGCGGCGCTGTCCGAGGCGGTCATCCTCAGGGTTCCCCATGTCGAGATCTTCCGGGTCGCGGGAGAGCATCGCGCTATCGCTGCCGCCTTCTGGCGGGACACGACCGTCGATGCCGGCATGTTCGCCAAATGGGTCGCCAATATCGGGCGCAAGGATTCCCGCGCCCGGCTCGCCCATCTGCTATGCGAACTCGGCATGCGGATGGAATTGGCCGGTCTTGGCCCGCGCACCGCATTTCCGTTCGCCATGACCCAGGCGCAGCTTGCCGACGCGCTGGGCCTCACCACCGTCCATGTGAACCGCACGATCCAGGGCCTGAAGGCCGACGGCCTGATCGAGATCGGCGGGGGCCGGGTCATGATCCCCGATTGGGCCGCGCTAGCACGCGAGGGCGAGTTCGATCCGGCCTATCTGCAAGCGAGCAGGCACCCCTCCCCGGATCACGCCTTCCCGGAACTGACCTAGCCAACCAGCCAAAACCGCAACCAGGATCAATGGTGCTGAAACCATGCCCAGATATTATTTCGATCTCTACAATGACCGGAACACCGTGGACCAGGAAGGCGAGGCATTTCCGGACCTTGCGACCGCCCTCGACCATGGGCGCACGGCCGTCCGCAAGCTCGGCGCCGAAGCGGTGAGCACGCGCGGCCGGCTCGTGCTCGACCACCGGCTGGTCGTCCGGACCGAGGAGACGGACGAGCAGCACATCATCTATTTCGGGGACGTGATCCGCATCGTTCCTCATGACGACAGCTGAGAAGCCCGCACCGCCCGGATGCGCGGCCGTCGGCCCACCTCCCAGGACCGCGACGCGCCCATGCGCGCGCCCGTCACCGACAATGAGAAAGGCCATGAACCAGGCGCTCCGCTCGGTCGGCGGAGCCGCATCTGTCATCCTGAAAGCGACAGTTTTCCCGGTGCATGGGGTTGATCGGCCATTTTTTTATTTTTCTTACTACGCACCCCTTCCCACGCTCACGCCGCAACCCGCCCGCGCGCGGCCGGCGCGTCGCGCTCGACCGCCAGCCGATAGCCGAGCGCCGTCACCACCCGGGTCAGCGTCTCCAGCGTCGGATTGCCGTCCGCGCTGAGCGCGCGATAAAGCTGCTGGCGGCTCATCCCGGTCTCCCCCGCCAGCGCGCTCATCCCCCGCACCCGCGCGACGAGCCCGAGCGCGGCGGCGATGACGCCGGTCTGGCCGATGGCGAGCGCATCATTGAGGAAGGCGTACTGCGCGTCGTCGCTGTCGAGAAAGGCGGCGAGGTCGTATTCGGGGGCGGCGGGGGTGGCGTGATCGGTGGGGCGGCATGGCGCACGGAAGACGTCCGTCTGGACGCGATGCCCACCGAGGCGAGCGGTTTCATTCGACAGATGGTTCATCCGTGACTCCGCCGATCTGACGCAGGAGCGCTGGTACACGCGTTCATCCAAGACCTAACGGAAGGGCGGACGAAGTTCAAGAACAAATACGGAACAAAATGTAGCGCTTCTCTGAAAACCGGCAGCTTCGCACCCCCACCCCAGGCGTTCGTCTGGCCCTATACCGACGCCGAAAGCGGCCGCTCGTTGAAGCGACATCGACGTCTGAGACTGGTGGATAACGGCCCGACTGCCTGCGGGCCTTGTTGGCCGCGTACGGTAATGGCGTTCAGCTGCCGGGTCTGTGAGTCGCTCTCTTGCTCCCATCGACGGGGATTCGCTGTAACTCGGCGCGGAGCCGCGCCACCTCGGCCTCCAGCACACGCAGACGCGCGTCTTGGTCGCCGACATTCTTATTCGTGTCCTTCACGAGCCCCAAGGTCGACTGCAGCGCGGACCGGCTCGCCTGGATTTGCGAATTGAGCGTGGCCACCGCGCCGACCAGCGCCAGCAGGCCCAGGCCGGCGACGACGTTACGGGTCTGGGTCAACCGCCGCTTCGCCTTGTTGGCGCTCGCCTTGGCGTCCTGAGCAGTCTTACGCGCCTTGTAGATAGCGTCAGGAATGGCGTTCTGGAGCGCGTGGTGACTGACGCCGGGCTGGAGCCGCTCGTGGCCCTGACGCGCCTTGTGGAGGTAGTAGGCGAGCGTGCGGTTCTCCTTGCGCGGCGGGAACGCGACGAGTTCGCCCAACGGCTCCGGGCGATCCACACCTATACCCAGCCAGCGCGTTGCGAGCGACGTCTTGGTAAACTCCGCCCAAATGAAGTCGTCGCCGACGGCGAGCACGTAAGTGTTGCTCGTAAGGTTGTGTAGCGGGACCATCAGCTTCCCGAAGAAGCCGGGATCGACCAGCGGTCCCGTCCCGAGTAGCAGACCCTTGTGCACAAGGTCGATGTGCAGGTTGAAGCGGACCGCCATGTAGTTGGGCAGCTGGAAATCCTGGGCGGTGCGGACGTAAACTAACGAATTGGGCGGGATAGTCACTGGCGAGCCGGACTTCAATTCGCGAATCGGTGCCTGGTTCGGCTCGTCGGGGTCCCAGTACGCAATCTCAGTGCCGACGCTGAGCGCGTAGGATGCGGTCTTTCGCTTGCTGGGATCGTAGGGGAACACCATAGCGGCCGCGCGCATGTAGTCGTCGATGTCCGCCGCGTTCAGCAGCGCTGGCGCGATTTTGGGAAAGGGATCAACGTCCTTCCAACGCTCAAACTTCTGACGTGCTTCGTTCTGGGCGGCTTCGTCGTCGGCCGACGGCGGCAGCTCTTCGAATACAGGCGTCATAACCAGCGCCCCAGAGACGTCCTCCGCCAATGTGAGCTTCGCCCAGCCTGCGCTTTTTCTCGCTAGCGCGTCGATGAGTTTTTCGCGCCAGGTCACCGGACCATCAGCGGTACTGCCATTCGGGGGCGCGGCGAGTTTCGATTCCAACGGCTGCGAAGCATCACGCATCGAGGGCCGAGCGTAGGCGATATACCGCCAAGTCGGATGGCGATGTGCCCACCCAGTCGACGCTCTGCCCGATCTGCTCGCTGACCTTCTCGACAAAGGCGTGGCCGTCGTCGGTGAGCGCCTCGCCCGTGGCGTCGCGGGCGATGTAGTCCAGATGGTTGAGCACGATCCGGGTAGGCCGGTTCGCGGCGATCGCCTGACGGACGATCTCGGCGTCAAACCGGCCGACACGGCGCCGTGCCCGGGTAACGGTGGTGAGTTCGGTCAGATCGCGGTCGATGCCTGCGGCGTTCGCAATCGCGGACCAGCTCGTCTCGTGCGGGAGGGGCCCCGACTGGCGCCCCGCGACGCGAATTGGATGGCAGCGGATCACTAGCGTCACGTCGTCCACGTCGAGCGGACTAAGACCGGCCTCGGCCACGAAGGCCGCCGCCGTTGTGTCGCGACTCGTGGCCTTCGGCCAGGCCGGGGCATGGAGAGCGGACAACCCGAAGCCTTGCGTGCCTTCCACGACGATGCGTCGGCCCTGCGACAACATGTCGCGCGCAAGCGCCGTAGTGTCGGTTATGAAGGGCGCAAGCGCGGTTACATCCTCCGCCCTGACCGCTTTCGGCAAGTCGCCTGCACCTCGCGCAACGCGAGAGAGCACGGCGGCGCCGGTGCCTGACTGTGTGGAGCCGATCGATTCCCCGAGGTGGACGTCAGCTTCCCACGTCTTGTGCTCTGCGGTGATAACATGGGCGAGCGGGTGGACCGCAATCTGGCCAGGCGCGTAGCCGATCGCGTCAATCTCCGAGAGCAGAATGCCTACGTCGATATAGGCACCGGCGGGTATGATCACCTTCACGCGGCCGTCGATCGCGCCAGCCGGGAGCTGGCGCAGTGCGTGAATGCTGCCGTCACTGCCGACGCCGGTATGGCCCGAATTTGAACCGCCGACCCGGATTACGGCCGCCGTGCTTGGGTCGTTCCGGACAATGTGTAAAGCCGTCTTACCCTTGCCCTCCGAACCGTATTGTCCTCCGACGACTACAGACAAGGGCATATCAACTGGTCTCCTGAATGGCGCTCTCGACGATGCGGACGATCTTGGCTTCGAATTCGCCGAGGCTCCGCGCGTTTTCTACGACGTGTGTGGCCAGTACGGCAAGTGCGTCGATGCCGGATTCGACCGGCTGATTGTCGGCCTCGGCGAACGCAGACGCCGTGACGCCGCTGCGCGCGGTGCGTACATCAATCGGCGCCCTCAGATGCAGGTGTATGAAGCGATGGCCGTAGCGCTCGACGAAGTAGGCGTGGTCCTCCGGCCAACGCAGCCCGTCGACGACGATCCGCGAAGCGCTGTCCGCCAGAGCGACAGCGCGTTCGCACAGCCAGGCCTGACCGCGTTCTCGGTGCAGTTCCAGGCCGATACGTTGGCGGGTGGTGCGATCCAGCGGCAACCCGTGCTTGCGGATCTCGTCGTCGATCACGAGGCTGACGCGGGTGTAGGCAAACCCGAGCGACGCGATGCACTCGGCGGCAGTGGTCTTGCCGGCGGCGATGCGGCCGCTCACGCCGATCACGAGCGGCCTCAGTTCGGGATTCAAGGTGGGGATCATCAGTGGCGGCTCGTCCTCAGCACCGAGCGGCTCGACGCGCCCGGCAAGGTGGAAGGTGCCAACCAGTGCGGACGTGATGGCGTCGAGTTCGTCATGGCTGGGAATGGCCTCGATAAACCCGCCTGTAATCCCGAAGTCCGCGAGGCCCTGCTGTAGCCAGGGAAGTCCGGCGCCCTTGCGCGGGATTCCCATAATGTCCTGGGCGGCACCGGGATAGCTCTCGATGACGGGAACACCGATAGCGCGCAACCGACGGGCTAGCGCAATGCCGCGCGCAGTTAGGCGCTGCATGCTCGGAAGCAGCGCGGGATACACGTTAATGCCGCGGCGCTTAAGTGTACGTTCGCAGATCCGCATGATGCCGTAGGTGTCGCGGCCCGGGTCGTCGTCGCCGACGTGGAGCCGCCCGCGGGGCAGGCACAGGGGCGAGTCGATGGATACTAGGTCGGGCCGCGCGGCGCGGATCTCCTCAACCATTTCGTCGTCCGAGCGCATCAGTCGGGTGGTCGCGCGACGCCCGTCGAGAAGGCAAAAGCCCGAAGGACGCGCCTCAGACCCCGTCAGGTCGATCCCGACCACGACCGCGCTGGCTGCACGCGTTCCACCGAACAGGCCATCGAACGAGAACTTGGCGCGCGCCAAGCGCGAGGGATCCGGCAGCCTCGCACCGTCCGCGGCGTGTCCGAGTCTCTCGACCGGCATCTGGCCGAACCGGGGCGGCTTGATCAGGAGGTCCGGGTGCTCCACCCTGTCGGCGACATGGTCGAGGATGGCAGTCATCGCCCAGACGTCGGCGACGTTGTAACGTATGAGGACGTCGAGAGCTGCCATGTCGCCGCGCAGGTAGCGGTGCCAGAGCAGCACCGCCTGCGCGCCGTCGATTTCCTCAAGCCCGGAACGGGCGTCAATCCCGAGTAAGCGCTCGATCGCCTTCTGGCCGCCCGTGAGTCCGTGGCGGCGGGTCGCATAGCGAAGGTCGATGTGGACCTCAGGGACGCGGATGGCCTTAAACGTCTGACGTAGGAAAGGCAGATCAAACATCGTGCCGTTGAACGTCACGAGCGTATCGGCGGAAGCGACGGCGTCCAGGAGCTCGGCCGGATCGTCGCCGGCGATGTGGACGCTGTAGCGGCCTTCGCGCATGAAGCCGACGAGGGTAACCTCATCGTAGTATCGGCTAAGCCCGGTGGTCTCGATATCGAGGAATAGCGTGGCACGGCTGCGGTCAAGCGCGCTCAACAGCTGTCGGTCAGCCCTGCGCCGTGCGGCAGAGGGCATGGAGGCCTGTCGCGGTAGTTGTCGCGTGTCGCCGACCGACTGCATCGTCTCAGAGAAGCCCTTTTCTTCTGCGGCCAGTTTCAACTGGGTGACCGAAGCCTATCGAGCGTACTAGCACCCGCTTCTCGGCGATGCGAGCACCTGCCAGGAAAGTGTGGTGCTCGACCGTTCGACGTCGAGGAACGTGGGCAGGCAGCTGACGGCCCACAACTCGCCCTCAACGCACCCGAAAATCCCCCGCCCTCAAAGCGCCGCCAGCACCGCGTCCGCCATCTGCGTGGTCGTCATCGTCCCGCCGAGATCGGGGCTGCGCGCGCCGGCTTCGAGCGCCTTCGCCACCGCGGCCTCGATGCGGTCGGCCTCCGCTGCCATGTTCAGCGAATAGCGCAGCATCATCGCGGCCGAGAGGATCGTCGCGAGCGGGTTGGCCTTGCCTTGCCCCGCGATGTCGGGGGCGGAGCCGTGGATCGGTTCGTAGAGGCCCTTCTGCCTGGCATCGAGCGAGGCGGAGGGGAGCATGCCGATCGAGCCGGCGCACATCGACGCCTGATCGGAGAGGATATCGCCGAACAGATTGCCGGTGACGATCACGTCGAACTGGCCGGGATTGCGCACGAGCTGCATCGCGGCATTATCGACATACATGTGGCTGAGCTCGATATCGGGATATTCGGCGGCGATCTCGATCACCACATCGCGCCAGAGCTGCGAGGTTTCGAGGACATTGGCCTTGTCGACCGAGCAGAGCCGGCCGCTGCGCGCGCGCGCGGTCTCGAAGCCGACGCGGGCGATGCGGGCGACCTCATCCTCGTCATAGGACATGACGTCATAGCCCTGGCGGCGGCCGGTGGCGGTCTTGCGCATGCCCTTTTCGCCGAAATAGACATCGCCGTTGAGCTCGCGGACGATGACGAGATCTATCGCGCGGGCGACTTCGGGGCGGAGCGCGGAGGCGTCGGCGAGTTCCTTGAAGAGCCTGGCCGGGCGGAGGTTGGCGAACAGCTCGAGCTCCTTGCGGAGACCGAGGATCGCCTGTTCGGGGCGGAGGTGGCGATCGAGCTTGTCGCAGGCCGGATCGCCGACCGCGCCGAACAGGATCGCATCGGCGCGCTTCGCCAGATCGAGCGTAGCCGGGGGCAGCGGATGCCCTTCGGCATGGTAGGCCGCGCCGCCGACGGGGGCGCTTTCGAAGCTGAGCCGGTCGCCGGTCACGGCGCGGAGCACGCGCTCGCCCTCGGCAAGGACTTCAGGACCGATACCGTCGCCCGGCAGCAAGGCTATCAACATGATGCACCCCTAATTCATCGTCGCGAGCCCCCTGCCCTGATGTCCCGGCTGGTGCAATGGGGTTGATATAGACTGTGGGTGAGCCGTTTCTTCACTTCGTTACCCCGGGCTCGGCCCGGTCCCGCTTTTCAATCGGTTGACCAGCTGTCCCGCCGCGATGACGGTCTGGGTTGATGTGCTCCCTGTCATCCATGCTCGAGGTGAAGAAGAAGCGGGACCCTGGGTCAGGCCCGGGGTGACGATGTCAGGGAGATCATAGCGGCCCGCGAACCCCCTGCCCTGATGCCGGGCGGTGCAAGGGGGCTGACCGTGGGTGCGCCGTTTCTTCACTTCGTCACCCCGGGCTTGACCCGGGGTCCCGCTTTTCAATCGGTTGACCAGCTGTCCCGCCCGCGATGGCGGTCCGCGTTGATGTGCTCCCTGTCATCCATGCTCGAGGTGAAGAAGAAGCGGGACCCCGGGTCAGGCCCGGGGTGACGATGTCAGGGAGATCATAGCGGCCCGCGAACCCCCTGCCCTGATGCGGGGCGGGTGCAAGGGGGCTGATAGAGAGTGTGGGTGCGCAGTTTCTTCGCTTCGTCACCCCAGGCTTGACCTGGGGTCCCGCTTTTCAACGGCTCAAATGAGCGTATCGAACATGTCCCGCCATTCCGGATTCCCGCGTTCGATCAGTTGGAATTTCCATTCGCGTCGCCAGCGTTTGACGCGCTTCTCGTGAGCGATGGCGTCTGCGATCGAGGGTAGTTGCTCGGCCCAGACCAATCGATGCAAGCCATAGCGTTTGCAGAAATCCGATCCCGAGCCTGTGCGGTGCTGATCGATGTGGCTTGGCAGGTCAGCGGTCACACCGACGTACATCGCACCACGATAGCGATCGGCCATGATGTAAACCCAACCGCCCCGATGCCCCATGGACGAAATGGAAGAAGAAGCGGGACCCCGGGTCAAGCCCGGGGTGACGAAGAGAGGTCAGGCCAGCGCTTGATCCGCTCCACCAGCCGACGACGGGGTCATCGGCCCGAGCCCTGCCTGATGTGCCGGGCGGTGCAAGGGGGTTGATAGAGACCCTGGGTGAGCCGTTTCTTCGCTTCGTCACCAGGTAAGAGAGGTCAGGCCAGCCGCTTGATGCGCTCCACCAGCCGGTGGCGGGCGTCGAGGATGTCGGCGCGCCGGTCGGTGAGGATGTCGCGGGCGAGGAAGTGGCCGGTGAGCGCCAGACCGTCGACGATGTCCTGCCAGCCGGTCTCGGCATCGGGGGCGATCAGGAAGGCGGGAAGCGGGAGGAGGCGCGCGGCATAGGGCGCGCCGGCATCGCGCGACACCGCGATGCCGCTCTTCGGGCTGACGAAGGCGAGATCGTCGCGCGAGCCGGTGGCGGCGCAGGCGCTGAGATCGAGCGCATAGCCGAGCTCGGCGAGCAGCAGCAGTTCATAGCGGACCGCCGCCGCCGCCCAGCCACGCGCCGAGGGCGCATATTCGATCGCCGCGAGGACGGCTTCGAGCGCTTCGAACAGGGTGGCGTGCGGCTGGCGCTCGGCGAGCGACACGGCGGTCAACGCGCAGAGCCAGTCGATCGCGGCGGCGGCGAGCGGCTCGGCGAGCAGGCCGGCGCGGCTGTGGGCAAGCTCGACGGTGAGCGAGGGCAGCTGATCGGCGATGCGGGCGCGCAGCTCGGCCTCGACCAGATTGCCGGCGACGAGCACCGGCCGCATCCGACGCGAGCGCCCGCCCCGGACATAGCCGGTCAACAGGCCATGGCCAGGCGTCAGCAGACGGGCGATCGCGCCATGCTCGGCATGCGCGCGCACCGAGCAGATGATGGCGGGGGTGCGGAGCTGCATGGGTGACGTTCAAGCCGGGATCGGCGCACTCCTCAACTGCTTTCGTCATCGCGGACTCGATCCGGGATGACGGCAAAAGATCAGGGCCCGGTCGCGTGGAAATGATCGTGGATCGCGCGCGCCATCGCCTTCGAAACGCCGGGCACCCGCTCGATGTCGGCGAGCGAGGCGGCGCGGACGGCGCGCGCGGTGCCGAAATGCATCAACAGCGCCTTCTTGCGCGACGGGCCGATGCCGGGAATGTCGTCGAGCGGGCTCTTCGTCAGCGCCGCCGCGCGCTTGGCGCGGTGGGTGCCGATCGCGAAGCGGTGCGCCTCGTCGCGGATACGCTGGAGGTAGAAGAGCAAGGGCGAATTGGGGACGAGCATCGCCTCGCGCCCGCCGGGCAGGTGAAAATGTTCGCGTCCGGCGTTGCGATCGGGGCCTTTCGAGATGCCGACGATCGGGACATCGTGGACACCCATATCCTCGAGCACCTCGCACACCGCGCTCACCTGCCCCTTGCCGCCGTCGATCAGCAGCAGATCGGGCCATTCGCCGCTGCGGCGGTCGGGATCCTCCTTCTCGAGCCGGGCGAAGCGGCGTTCGAGCACCTCGCGCATCATCGCGAAATCGTCGCCCGGCGCGGTCTCGGGACGCTTGATGTTGAACTTGCGATAGCCGCCCTTGCGGAAGCCCTCCGGCCCGGCGACGATCATCGCACCGACCGCATTGGTGCCCATGATGTGGCTGTTGTCATAGACCTCGATGCGATCGGGCGGTCCTTCCAGCTCGAACAGATCGGCCATTTCCTGGAAGATGCGGCCCTGGGTGGTCGATTCCGCGAGACGGCGGTCGAGCGCCTCGCGCGCATTGCGGCAGGCCTGCTCCATCAGCCGCCGCTGCTCGCCGCGTTGCGGCACCTTGATCCGGACCTTGCGGCCCGCACGCTCGCCCAGCGCCTCGGCCAGCAGATCGCTTTCGGCAGGGATGCGATCGACGAGCACGAGCCGGGGCGGCGGCACCTCCTCGTAGAATTGCATCAGGAAGCTCGCCAGCACCTCGTCCTCGGGCACATCTGCGGTGTGCGCGGGAAAGAAGGAGCGATGGCCCCAATTCTGGCCGCCGCGGATGAAGAAGGCCTGGATGCAGACGGTCGCCGCCTTGACGTCGAGCGCGAAGACATCGGCATCGGCCACGCCCTCGGCGTTGATCGCCTGGCTGCCCTGGATGAAGGTGAGCGCCTTCAGCCGATCGCGATAGATCGCGGCGAGCTCATAATCCATCGCCTCGGCCGCGGCGCTCATCGCCTCGCCGAGCTTCTTCTGGACCTGGGTCGACTTGCCCGAGAGGAAAGCCTTCGCGTCCTCGACCAGCTCACGATAGGCGGGCGCGTCGATCCGGTCGACGCAGGGCGCCGAGCAGCGCCTGATCTGATAGAGCAGGCAAGGCCGGTCGCGATTGGCGAAGAAGCTGTCGGTGCAGGAGCGCAGCAGGAAAAGCTTCTGGAGCGCGTTGAGCGTGCGCGTCACCGATCCCGCGCTGGCGAACGGGCCGAAATATTGACCCTTTGCGCGGCGGGCGCCGCGATGCTTCTGGATGCGCGGGAAGGCATGATCCTCGCGCAGCAGGATGAAGGGGAAGCTTTTATCGTCGCGCAGCAGGACGTTATAGGGCGGCCGATAGCGCTTGATCAGCTGCGCCTCGAGCAGCAGCGCCTCGGCCTCGCTGTTGGTCGTCACGATGACCATCGAGCGGGTCTGCGCGACCATGCGGCTCAGCCGCTTCGGCAGGCGGGAAACCTGGGTATAATTGGAGACGCGGTTCTTCAGCGCGCGCGCCTTGCCGACATAGAGGACGTCGCCGCGCGCATCGAGCATGCGATAGACGCCCGGGCGCGTCGGCAGCGTCTTCAGCACGTTGCGGATCGCGGCGATGCCCGCCTCGATATCGGGCGCGTCCTGGCCGCGCACCGTGAAGACGCTCTTTTCCTCGTTGAAGCGGTCGTTCTGGATCTGGTCGCTCACCCGGCTGATCTAGGGCGGCGGGCCGGCCGCCGCAACGGCGCGGAGCCTAGATCGAGACGATGTCCATCACCGCAGCGGGATGGGCGATGCCCGCGGCGACGAGGATGAGGATCGCCAGCCCGGCGCGGACGATCCCGGACGGCGCGTAGGCGGCGAAGACGCCCGAGCTGCGGTTCCACAGCAGCGGCAGCGCGATCACGCCCGAGATGATCATCGCCCAGACGAGCTCGCGCGGCAGCGCATGGGTCAGATGCGCGCGCACCCCGCCCATCAGCATCAGCCAACCCCAGATATAGCCCAATGCGCCCATGATCGGCGTCGTAACGCATCAGCGGTATCGGAATGGTAAATGGTGGGCTGCCAGCCTCGTAGGGAGTCGATGTTCCTCGATTACCGTCACCCCGGGCTTGACGCGGGGTCCCACTCCTCTCGCGCGCTGAAGAAAAGCGGGATCCCGGGTCAAGCCCGGGATGACCAAATCAACGTGCCGACCTTAGGGATTTTCCTGGCTATTCCGTGCCGACAACCAGCCCCTCGCCCAGCCAGCGGCCGAGCAGGGCGCCCGCGGCCGATACCCCCGTCTCTTCGCCGAGACGGGTGATCAGCCACGCGCACAAGGCACCGAACGACGCGCCGCCGCTCGCGAGGGCGAGCAGATCGGCTTCATGGGGCTCGGCGGTGCGAAAGCAGGCGACGAGATCCTTGCGCCAGACCAGCACGGTGGCGCTTTCCGCGAGATGCTCGACCGGCGGCGGCACCTCGCCCGCCGACAGCGCCGACCAGATCGCGGCGGCGTTGGTGACGAAGGCGCGGGTGGCGAGCGTCGGGGCGATACGCAGCACCGCACCGTCCCAGTCGACCTCGCCCAGCGCGGCCGCGTCGAGCGCGGGCCCGTCCGGCCCGACAAAGGCCTCGGACAGGGCAAGATCGAGCCAGCCGAGCTCAGCCACCTCGGGCGCATCGGCGAAGAGGCGCTCGAGGCTGTCGGGGAAGCCCCGCGCATAGGCGTCAAGCGTCCACGCGCCGGGCGGCGTGAGATCGATATGCGCGGCGGCGATGCTCAGGAACCGGTCCTCGCCGAGCCATTGTCGCACGCGCTCGAAGGTCTCGCTCAGGCAAGCGACGAGCTGAGAGCGATAATTGTTCAGATAGATGTCGAGGCCCGGCCGCGCCGCATCGCCGAAGCGCGCGGCGGCCTCATGCGATTCTTCGGCGAGCCAGGCGCGGAAATCGCGCTGGAGGGC
>Ga0207641_10000208_pt1 | contig 77038 bp, 112 predicted proteins | sample KBSSwiS62_FD_184306 | JGI IMG/M metagenome (GOLD analysis project Ga0207641, IMG submission 184306) | Switchgrass rhizosphere microbial communities from Kellogg Biological Station, Michigan, USA - KBS Switchgrass S6-2 (SPAdes) (version 2) | ecosystem: Host-associated > Plants > Roots >...
GAACATGCTCATGCCATCCCTCAGGATCGTCATTCTGTGACGAGCTTTGGTTTCTTGGGTTTTCCGATTTGTCGTTTGTAGTAGGCATTGAATCTCTCCATGCTTTCCGCATTCTTCAGATTGAGCTGGCCGGCCCAGCCATTAGCACCAAACCGGATATTTGTTGCGTTCCGCATATTTCTGCCGAGCAGCGCGGCCCTGCCGATCTCGTTGCCAAAATCATCCTTCGCGGTGATGTCGGCCAGCTGCCACATGGCGCGAGGATCGGGATCGTTCAAAACCTTCGTAAGATAATCTTTTACCCCCGGATCGGAGATTTTTAACCGCTCGTTACTGACTTCATGTTTGATGCTACTTCTTACAAGATTCCAGCTGGCTTGCTCGGGAATCCATCCATACTTAGCCCAGCTATAGGGACCTGATGTCAATCCAGCGTTCAACTTAACATAATTGAGACCCATCTTATTGTAGGCATCGATCTGCTCACGCAGCATCTTGGGAGCAAGTTCACCGCCTTGGTACTTAGGCTCCAGACTGAGCAGTCCGTGATAGGCGTATTTTTGAGACGGAATAATTGCTCGCTCGATCGAGCCAACGAAGTCTCCGTTCGGGTGCATCAGTGGGCCATCGAAGTAAAGAGCCGGAGCGCCAGATCCATATGGATCGTTGCCGCGTCGAGCGGAGATACGGCTGGTATTCAGGCCGCCAAAATATCTATTGGCAAACTCTTCCTGACTCGAAAAATGCTTGCCAAGAACATCGTTGAAATAGTTTGAGAACTGTTGAACGACGCCCTGATCGTAATTGGATTGAAACGGACCAGCCTGGTGTAGTGGCGGCTCTTGCCGCTGTGGGGTGGCCCAGGTTATGTGCCGCTCCATGTCTCTATCTAAAGCATCGAACCTTTCATGCAGGGCATTCCACAGTTTGGGGTCCTTTTCCTGATAATGATAGGCATCGGCCCCAGCCCTACTCAATTTATCGCGGATCGACAGCAGGTCGGCAGCCGATAAATGTTCGACTTCATGCGGAGAAACCAAACCAAACAATTCGTCCAACGAGCCGATAACCTTCGGCGGAATAACTCTGCCGTATTGACCCTCAAGGTGATCTGCTAGTGCGTTAAGTGGGCTGGCCCCTTGCTGCGGCGCTGTCCTGACAGGAACCCGATCACTTGGCGGGGGCTGGAGTCCCGCAATCTCCCGTTTCATATTGTTGGCAAGATCGACGTAATTCTCAGGATCGCTATATCCCCAATCCTTTGGATCATGCCCATTATTTCGCAACCAATCCTTGGCTTCTTCTAGATGGGTGATTTCGCGGAAGGCAGGACGCGCTGGATCGACATGGCCTTGTTCACCAGGTCGCGGCTGATTCCATTCTTCCATTCTATGCCGCATGACGCCAATGCGAGTTTGCTCAGGAAGACCCTGAAGAATTTTTTCTTCTGCTTCTGGACTTGCGGTACGTCTTATTTTTTCTAATGCCCCGGCAACAAGATCTGGCCGATCGCCATGGGTTTCAAGTAAGTGATCGACTATCGATCGCGTCCAATACTGAACAGCCTCAGGCCCTGCCTTGCTTGTGGCATCGCTTGCGACTTTCATAAGCGGGGCAGCCGCAGCCTTCTCGACTGCCATTCCCGGCAGGACACTCAAGGCAGCCTCTCGGTACTTGCCATGCTGGATGTTCTCCTGCGCGCCAAGACCCATGCCGACGGGGGTCAGATCGGAGAGACTCATAGACTGCTCACCGAGTCCGGTCGTGCCGAGAAGACCGCGGGTAAACTGTTCTCTGGCTGGCGAGGCAGGCTTGTCACCCATAAGCCCTTGCCCGAGACGCTCGCGCCAGGTCGGATGATAAGCCTTCATCTCCGTTCCTGGCAGCGGTGGCTCTGGGTATCCGGCCTCAAGCGCCTCTGGCGGCTCAGGCGGGGGTCTCGGTCGCGGCAATGGAACGGCATCAGGATTCCAATCCTCGCCGACTTCGCCGCCATCTTGCGCACGACGCAAAGCGAGTGGCTGCCCGCGCATATTCATAATAGAGCCAGGTTCGGTCTCCCATCCTTTGGCGTATCCAGGCTCAAATTCTTGATGGCCTTCCATAACGCGGACATTAGGGGTTTTCTTTTTCTGATAATCGCCAAGAAATTCTGGATCAAAAACAAGCCCACCTTCCTGATATTTCTTTAGCTCAAAGTAATCACAGGTATCCTGCGCCCTGATGTGCCCCTTAACTGACGTACAAGATGCCGGTGATCTGAACATCGTGCAGATCGAGCAATGCTCGCTCTTCGTCCCCAAACGGTAATGAGCCGTCGCCTTGGTTGCCTTGACCGTGCCGCCCTTCTTGAAATTGACCTCCGGCGAAACCGGTTTCTTGCCGCCACCACCATCAAGCCACTTCTTGAATGCGTTGATGCTGAGCTCGGTAACAGCGCCGACAAAATGCGGATTATACTCCCGGCCATAGAAGGCTTTATAGACGGCGACTGCCTTCTTCTTTGAATCGAATCCCACTAAACACTTGTGCTCGTCAAACTTATCCTTATGACGACGCATCTGATCGACGATGAAAACCTTGTTGCTGTCTTTGTTGGGGCCGACAAAGACATCGACTTGATCCCCATCTCCGCCTTCGGTGTGCCGAATGTAGCCGTAGTCACAGGGAAGGCGATGCGTCCAGCCTTCGCGGATTTGACCTTTCGGGGTTTCAATCCTGATAGGAATACCCTGAAACTCCATAGACTTTACTGCGCCACCGTTGGCGTACTTGCGTGCCGCATGAAAGGCAGCAGCGAGTGACATCTATGCCGCCCTAATCATGGTGATGCCGCCAACATATCCAGGATTAAGAACTGGAAACATGGTCCCGCTGCCGCCGGAGTCTACGGTGATTCCGGTCGTTTCCGTAGATGTGTCTTGAGTGGATACCGAATATTGATTGGTGCCGGCACCGCCAGTAACACCACCAACGCTTGTAACTTTTACGTATTGATGATGATGGCCAGGATCATTAACCGTCAATGAGTAGTTCGGCATGTTGATTTGGCCTAAGGCAATATTGGAATTTCCGCCTCTATTGAGAAACGCATTGCCGTCGATCGCTCCACTTAAGCGACCGGTTCCCTGATTGAGCGCAAAGCGGGTCCCGCCCCTTGCGTCAGGCAACGTCGTGCCGCCAAGCGCGTTTGCCAAGTTTGGATATGTCACTGAAGAGAATGCTGTGCCGTCGCAATTCAAGTAAGGCGGGATAGTACAGGCAACTACCCAAGCCGGGACAGATGAGCCGCCATAGTCCCAATAGGTGCCTACCGGAGGTAGCCCTCTAAACCTAGCATTAACGCCATCAGTCAAAATCTCTGTCATGCTGCCGGGAGGAATACCAATGATTCTGCCCCCGGCTGCCGTTGTCTGCGCAGTTAGGCCAAAGGCGGATGAGTTGGTTGTATCATTGATAATACTATAGAAGCTGCCGACCGAAGGAAATGTAACGGCGATGTTTGCAGTAATGGCCCCCGTAAATCTGATGAAGGCGCACTGATATTGGGCCGAGCTGAGGATTACTGGAGCGTTTGTCAAAGCAATGGTGGCGGTGCCACCGAGCATGTTGTCCAGAAGATCCTGATCGGTGTTGATATAAGGACCCCAAGTCCCTGCCTCGGTGCCGACCGTGACCTTGATGAGACTCTTATTGGTAGTGGTTGTTATAGCCATGGTTCACACCTATAGAGGATAAACAGGCACTTTGTATTGTGCTCCTGAGCTCGTTGTAACTAACAGAAAGCCGCTCGCTTGCGAGGACGAAAAGGTGATAGCGCCAGCAGTCGGCGACGAGCTGGATACTATTCCTGACTGCGGAAAAACAGAGCGAAGCGTTATCGTAAGGTCCTGAATGGCGACGACGCCATTTTGCAGGGCAGACATTATGCCATCCAAACCTATTGCCACTAACGCCTCCCGCTCAATGCATAACGGAATCGAATCTTGCCTAGCCGCCAGAACTCGGCATTGTTGCTCTGGATAAGCACAGACATCAAACGACCGCGTATGCGCGGCGTCAAAAACTCTGTCGTCGCATCGACAAGGTATGGACCGTGGACAATCGGCGTGGCCCCAGGATAATCGGCACTATAGAAGGTTATAGTGATCTGCGCATCCGAAACCTCGGAGAACAGATTGAATCGGAAATCTGGAATGATGTAGTCAACGAAGGCTAGGTCGTTACCTTCTGTCAGCGCCCACCAGCCGCTACGGAATGATGGGGCACCAGTTCCGGTCGTCGTCTCGCCGGTCTCATGCTGATAAAGAACGCCGCCGGAGTCTGAAGCGATGGGATTGCCGAGCACCGATACATCGATCCATGCCGTTCGTATAAGATTGCCGTAGTCCCAGCTGTTCTCGGCAATGTTGTATTTCACATAGGAATCGTTCTCGGTCACATTGATCGATGGGAAAAACCATCCAATCTCGTTGAACACGCTATTGGGAGCGCAACGAATCTTGTGGGCGTTGGCCAGATTCAGGTTTTGAAAGATATAATCCCATACGCTGCAGGGGATGGCTTGTACGCCATTGGCAGTAATGGTGAAGAAGTTGTTGGTGCCGCACCAGAACACACTGCCGGCAAGAACGCCGGCACCGTGCTGGCCGATGAGACCGCACCCGGTGCCAGCACGGGTGAAGTTGAAGATAACCGTGCCGCCGACATATTGCATGATCCAGACATCGATGTCGGTCCAGATCAAGCCGTAATTCGGGGCCTGCATGCCGCCCTTGATGATAGATCCGGTCGGTATATGAAAACTGCCGGCTGCGGTCTGGTTGCTCACCGTCCAGTTGGTGTAGTCGAGATTATCACTCCAACGCACAACGAGGTTGTCCTGAACGCCGGTACTCAGCACCGAGCGCCAAGCGACAAGAATCTGCTGTGGCATGGAGACAAAGATGCCACCGTTGAAGAACGGCGCTGTCGCGATGACCTGTCCGTTGGAGAAGCCGCTTTCCGGCGACCAGACGTAGATCGGCCCGTTGCTGGGGCAGGCAAGCAGGTTTTCTCCCCAATTATCCAAACTCCAGTCATCGGCGGAGATTGGATTGCCTTGCGTGGCCGGGGTCGTTCCGCCAATGCCACCGAACAATCCAGAGCCATAGGCTCCGGCACCGAATGGTGTTCCTGTTCCGGCGGGGCCGCCGGTCACATAGTAAAGCGCCTGCACCAGCGAGGAATTCATCGTCGCCGATGATGTGGCGCTGGCCTGTGTCGTGGCCGTGATCGTGAATTCGGTCGAATCGATAACCGAGGTGATGGTGTACGGACCCTGAATGGTCAGGCCATCCAGGGTGGTTGGGGCAATGAATTGCTGTGTCAGCCCGATAATCGACTGAAAGTTGTTGTTGGGAAGGTCGACCGTGACGATGGGGGAATTTGCCGTCGAAAAGAATACCGGCAGGATTCCGCTGGCGGCGATCGTCGTCGAGGCCGGGACGCTCGATACGATCTGATAGGAGCCGGTGCTCAGCACCGAGAAGATCTGGTAGGCCCCATTGATGAGAAGGTTTCCAATGGCAACAGGAGTGTTAAAGTAAACCGTGTTGTAGATCGCCGCCCCGCTTCCGGGATCGTTGACAGTTACGGCCTGCAGTCCAGACGAGATGGAAAAGCTCGGGGTGAAATTGGTGGTGAACGTCTGTGGCGTGATGTCGTTGTTGGAGCCGGCGGTAACGACGATGAGGTTTTGTGTTGCGCCGACGCCAAGATGGTCAATGCCTTGGACATCCTGCCAAGCGTGCAGGTCACGCACCGTCGACGGGATTGCTGAGCCAAAGGAAACCCATCCGCCGTAGGTCTGGATGAGCCCGCCCTTGAAGCGGATCAGTTGCGATTCGGAAATCCCCGCTTCGTTCAGGGAGAGGGTCTTTTCGACATCCACCCCTGGCTTGAGAGTTACGGCCCCCATCGGCATGGGTTACATCCTCTTTTGCGCGAGAGGATTGGGCGGCTCCGAGGTGTAGTTTTCACTCTGATACTTGGCGCGCAGCTGCTCGATCGCGGCGGACCCGAACAGCTGCTTGTATTGGGCTTCCCATGCAGCACCCATCTGCGGGTTATCGGCCTGCTGGCCGAAGTCGCGCATGTAGCCGGAGGCAAACACCATCGAGGCGGCGATAAAGAGATCCGGGCAATACTGTGTCAGGAAGGTACTGGAATTAGCTGACGATAGCGGGGTCGGCCGCTGGATGCCGATGACCTCGGCTGTATAGGGCAGATCGGGTGCAGGCCCCAAGAGTATCTCGGTATCCGAGGCCATGGCCCAGAACTGCGGCACATCGGTTACGGTTTGGCCGGATGGATAGGAGATATCGAGAAACTCGCGGGATACTGGGGTCAATTGAACCCGCGAGCCGTTCGTGGCATTCAGACTCGACGGCGTGATGATGTTGATATTGTCTATAATAATGAATGTGCCTGTGGCGCTTGGCACGGCAAAGTTCCGGTTGCCGCTGGATACGGTTGTCGTGGAATCGGTGACTTGGACACGCAGGGGGTTCAGTTCGCGGTAGAGCCTCTGCTCCGCGTAGTCGATCATCCCCGGCAGCATGGTCTGAAAGTCAGGCGTCGTGCTGCTGATGACCATCAGATTGGAGATTTGGGCAGTATAGGTGGTGTAGTTAATCATCCCCCCTCATACCAGATTTAGGCCGCACACGAAACTGGACCCCATTATGGCCCAGGAATGCTCGTTATGCTTCCGGCATGCTGCGCCAGAACACCGGTAATCCCGTTCCAGCAGAATTCCGGTCCTATAAGCGGAGGGCTTACCTCTAGCCAGAACTCAAACGGGGTGAGGGTGCCTTTGCCCAACTGTTGCTCAAGTGAGAAACCGAACTGATCCGGGGACCTGTCAATGTTCGAACCAGCAATACTCACTGGCGACAGGGCTACCCAGTAGCGCGTTGCGCTATCGAACGTGGTGACATAATCGCCAGCCTGATAGCTAAAGGTTGAATTCCAAGGATCTGGCACGACGCCAATGATGGGCAGGGCGTTCCCCGTATGCATAAATCGGCCCTGTAGTGGCGTTACGTTCTCACCGCCGGCCCCGAGATCCACCGGAGCCAATCCGGCAGTAACAAAGAAATTCAGGTTTGCCGCATTGGTCAGATCAAAAAAAGTATTCGATACCCCAAGATAGCAATAGGCAAAGTCCGTATTAGTGTGAGAGTCGGCGTTAAACTCCCATTCCTCTCCCTCTGAAGCCCCGACATTTACGATCCCAGCATGTGTGGCAAACCCATTGAGGCTGGTGCCAACCAGCTTGGCGTACATTTGTCCATGAACAAAGCTGCCTTGATCTGGGAAGCCGCCGCTCGCATCGATCACCCCTGATCCATTTGCGGTATCCATAACGCTTCCGCCAAGAACGGGGCCGCCACCGCGATCCATGGCCATCTGCACGCGAGGAACGCTGGTGTCGAAGGAGATGATAAAGTGGTGAAACCCCGGCGATGATGCGACGCCATCGACAACCCTAAATACCGGCCCCCAGCAACGGATGATGGGACCACCGGAATCATCGAGCAGCGTAACTTGTAGGGCATAGTCGACTGTCGCCATAACAGCCACACTAGCATAGACTGGCCGCCATGGGCTATCTAACCCGAGGGGCAGGTCTATCGAATACCAGCGGACTTACGCTATCGGTGTGGTTTTACGTTTTTCCTCAGGGCGCTCCTTCTACGCTCAGAACCTTCTTTCGCTGTGGTGCCGATATAGGCGCGGTGGATGGGCAGCCCTTTAGTGGAACCACGATTGGGTGCTTTGTTGCCGGTAGCGGAGATTTTGTTTTTCTTGATGTGCGAAACTGCCCAGAGTGTCCTGCGCAGCTCGCAGCATCCGCATTCACGACTGGCGGCGGATCAATGACGCGCGGCGGCTGGAATCACATTGTAGCTAGTTTCCAGCGACTTGGCTTGAATTCGATAAAAGGCCAGATGTGCCTAAATGGTGTTATACGAAATCCAACAACAACTAGCGTGGCCGACATAACGGCTATTCCTTTGAATGACGGGTTCATAGGCGTCCCAGTTGACTCTGTGTTTGCACAGAATATTACCGAGTCTCCATTGCTCCCATTGGCGCAGTACCAAATGTGGATGCACCAGAACATTGCCATGACAGATCAGAACATGGCCAACTTCTTTACGATTACCAATGGTGTCGGAATGCCAAGGGACTACTTGGTTGCGGAGGTCGCGTTCGGCACGCCGGAGCTGAGCTTCATTGGTAACCCCACTCAGTTCCCACAAAATCGAGGCTCGCTGGGCAATACCTTCTCTCAGGTCGGGACAACCAACAACTTCTCCCCTCTTCCCTCCTTTGGATGAATAGCCATGGGTTACATCACCGGCGGCAGCGCTTCTGTAATCCCCGACACCACTAAAGTCAGTGGATCGCTTTGGTTCGTCAACACAGCAGGATACACATTAACTGTCAGCTTACTTGGAGCTGGAAATGCAGGGACCGGCATCCCTTGTTTCACAATCGACTATAGTCAGTTAATCCGAGCCTTACATTTTTTTTGCCAAGACGAAGTTGGTTTTCCGGCAACCAATACTTGGGCACTATTCAATACAAATACCGCGTCCATGTTCTCCAACACAGCCAGCATATGGAATCACGTCGCCTTTGCCTTTGATTGCAATCACACAAACCTTGCCGGCGATCTTAAGATAGGAAAGGTTGTCGTAAATGGCGCAAACGCCACCAACATCATATACACGCCGGGCGGCGGAGACCCCAACCAAATAATCCAGATGCGATGGTCTGATATTGCTGGCGGAGTTGGTGTCCCTGTTCATCCTCAATATATCGCACCATCCTCTATAGCTACACCTATGGCACAGGTACAAATATGGCCCGGATCATTTAATGACCCAACCAACTCATCGAACTTCAACCAGTATTTAACGATCTCTGGCGGCGTCGCCACACCAGCACCATCGAGCATATCGCATGCAGCATTTGGTGTGCCAGCCTTTGAATTTATCGGCAATACGAGTCAGTTTCCAATCAATCGCGGCTACGGTGGCGCATTCACTACGACTGGCACCATCAATAGTTTCTCGCCGCTGCCATCCTATTAGGTAGCCCCAGGGGCGAATGATATGGCGGTATCCGGCAACGCGACCAACTGCACATTGATATTTCCCATCGTGGGGTGCGCCGGATCAGTGCCGAAATACGCCGTCACGCTAAAGGGTCCGTTCTGACCAATGCGTGGCCAACCCGATGTCGTCGCCGCGCTCGATGTATATTGAACCCACAGCGAAATAACGCCACAGCGGGTTAATGGGGTGCCAAACAGGTATCCGTTTGTTGAGGGAGCCGAGCTGAGGGCTGCGGTAGTAAACTGAAGTTCTTCGTCCATCGTTGTGCCAGCAGCAAACCTGACCCCACCGCTGTAGTATTGCTTGGCCGCTGTCGCGACATACGAGCCGCCAGTATTGACCGGCACAGGAGGACGCGGCGCGTGCATTGAGCCGGTTGATGGCCCGGTAATCGGCGGCTGTGGATCAAAATTGGCGCTCATGATGTCGTCATCGTTGCTTCGTCGGCCACATTGAACTGAACCTGCGCTACCGCGATAGAGAACCCGCCACCACCCCAGAATCCAACACGATGAAACTGGAATTGTTGCCCGACATTCACCGTGCCGGTAGCGACTTCGCCAATAGCTCCAACAAAATTTCCCGATGACAGCGTGGTCCACGATCCCCAATTAACGTCGCCAAATGGCGATCCCTGCACCACATACGATGTAGAGCCGAAGGTCGAGTCGTTCGGAGCATAGAGCGCGTAACTGGCCAGCGTGTGGGTGATAACCGGCGTGTCCAGCCCGGTAGGAAAAGTGCCGCCGGGATAGCCAGCCCAGTTGATACCGACGTAGTTGCCGTAGCTGGAATCGACTGTCGTAATCATCGCCGACATAAAGGATGGCTTGTTGGTGTTGCCATCGAAGGCGGCCGGAATGCCTGCGGCATTGCGCATGGTGCCGATTTGCGCGCTGTAGAGATTCAGCAGCGGATTCGGATTAGCGCCTAAGGCTGAAAGAGGATTGTCATTGGCAACATAGTTTTCCGGGCGGGCATTATGAATCGGCACCGGGTCAGGCGGCAATAGGATCGTGCGCTGGCCATTCTGCTGATAGGCATCAAGACAGCTGTCGCAGACCAGCATCCGCAGGTTCTGCAGCTTGGTGCCACGCCAGTCTACTGCCCACTTCAGCTTGTGGTGATTATAGTGCATGCCGCAGCGATCGCAGACTGCCTTTGCCCGCGGATGGGTAGGACTGATCTCAACTCCTTTGCCGTGCTCTCTCATGTGTAGTAGCCAGCCAATCCCGGCATGATGCTCATGCCCACGTTCTCGGTGTCCTGCGTCAGAGCGATCTGCATCGCCCTGCTGTAGCGGGCGAACATCTTGTCCTCCAGCTGCGGAGCGTAGGTCTCGGCCAGCTTCCAAGCCAGCCCGGCGACATAGGCTTCATAGAATCGATAGGGGATCTCTACGTTGTACCCGTTACTGACATCGGCATCCTGCGTCTGCCTCACCGAGTAGAACTTGATCGTGTATGGACCACTGCCATCAGGGACCGGATAGAAGGTGACATTCTGAGAAATCAACCGGTCATACCAATAAACCGTTGGTACGCCCTGCTGCAGCTTGTTGGAGTAGGAGGCGTACTCGGTGCGGCTGACTGGCCACAAATAGCGGTCGATTTGCGGGCTCCCCATGCTGAGGTAAAGATCGAGGATCATGACGGTCGGGGCCGGAACGGCGTAGGTCTCGACGCCCTGGCTTAGCGGCATGACCTGCAGGTCGACTTCCCACAGATTCGGCGTGTTGTTCGACCATTCCGACAGAACGAAGTTGAGCGCCATTCTGGCGTTGTACATATGCGTCGGCGTAATCTCGGTGGGCCGGACCTGAATCCGGCTGAACGCCGCCAAGACAAAATCAGCTCCCGAGGGACTGAAGTTGAAGGTCTTAGTTGTCGTTTGGTTGGTGCTGAACATTGCCTGCCTCTGCTTTGCCGTTGGCCTGTGGACGATCCGCCAGCTGCATATTGACCTGACGTTGCAGCTCGTTGATTACCGGAGCCGCGTCACGGTAGCGATGATTGCTCAACGCCTCGGCAATGACGGTCATCATCTGTTCGTTGATTTCAAATCTCAGCATCGCTATCTCCCTAGAAACATGGAATGTATCGCGTTGCGCCAGTGTTGTCTTCGATGGTTAACCATGTCTGCACGGTAGTATTGGAGCCAGCCGGACCAACATTGGTAAGAGCAGTAGCGACCGCACCGTTAGCGGAGAAGTTGGGCGCACCGGAGAATTTGATCTTGCTCCCGGCAATAAACCGCAGTTGCTCAACGCCGCCGGTTTTTACGATCATGTCTCGATCGGCACCGGCAGCGAGCTTCTCAGTCCCCACCACGAATGTATCTGCGGACCAGCGCAGAACCCCTCTCTCTGAGTTGGGAGTACCGTTGTTCTCCAGAACGATATAAGGCCGCTGGCCGCTGGGGTTGACAGCGGGGAGGAATATCCAGCCGCCCCAATTCAGCTGCCACAAGTTCGGATCGGTGTTCGTGCCCAAGTTAGGCATATTGAAATTGAGAATTCCGTGTACGCTTGTCGAGGCTGGAGTAGCTCCATCTGTCCCAACAAACGGGTTGATCTGTAACCCGCCATTACCAGACTGTGGCGCAATCCATCCGGTATTGTTCCACATGATAGTTCCGGCAGCATCGGTGATCCCGGCAAATGTTCCAGGACTCCGCATCCGAATTGCGGCAACGAGGCTGAAGTTAAGATCGAAAGCGACATTATTGGTTTCACCGATCTGGAAGCAATTATCAAAAGCTATTCCATCTGCTCCCGTCCCATGAATCGTAGCAGCGTCGCCAATACGGAATGCGGTCTGAAACATCCGCGCCCCCGTATTCTTAACCACCATGAAGTCTCGGCATGTGCTGCCGTTAGTCCAGCTGCCGAGGGAATATTGGAAACCGGTCACGTCCGGGTAGGGACAAATCACCTGTTCAACAGAATCGCCGTTTGTCCATGGAGCTGTCGTCGTCTCGCAAATAATTTCGTTGGTAAAAGCGCCAGTAGCATCGGTAACGATGCGAAGCACACGAACAGCAGGACGGATAATGTATGTTCCAGCACCTGGGCCTTTGCCGTGATATGAGCCGTCACCGGCAATCGTTGTGGTGTAGATACCGAGACTCGTCCCGCTGACAATACTTGAAATCTGATACCATGACCTAAGTCTGTTTACTCCGGCGTCGAATGGAAAGCTGGTATAGTCGTCGGCAGCAAGCGAAATAACCCCGATATTCGTTGCGTTTCCCCCGACCATATTGTTGGCCCAAACCGTACCCAAACCGGTAAACCCACCGCCGGAAATCGAGGATACGGTGCCGGTCGAGTAGCTTGGCGCACTCATGTTGACGAGCACGCGGTCTTGTCCAAGTAGAGACGTGGAGCCGAGCGAGATCCTCAGCGCCGGAGTTACCGTGACGCCATTGAGATGGTTGTAAAGAAACACTCCGGTAATGCTGGTTGGAGTAAAAGAGACAACCTGCACCGCTTCCATGTTGGCGGCCCCGGAGGGGACTTGTTGCTCGATAATGACCCAATCGCCATTAGCAACTCCAACCGTGCTGGCGACATTCACCGTCTGCAGACTCTTTGACTTGGCAATGACCTGGGTGGTGGTCGTATTGACCGTTGACTGTGCAGGCTTTGCCGTGATGCTGCCGAGGTTAAGATAGTTTTGTTGAGCAAGCTGGGAGACGACTCCCCAAGCCTGTCCTTCATCTCCATCCACCGGGCCGCCGGCAAAGAGGACGTGGTTGTTGGCGAAGATCGATGAGTCACCCATACCGTAAGAGAGAAGAGTGTTTTGTTGTACGAACTTCTGCCCAGCGGCATTGGCCTCCATATAGTTGTTGGTGACAAAGAATGATTGCTTGGCAATGGTTTGTGCGCCCACGATGTTCTGACCGTGACGAGCATAAACAATATTCTCTAAAGCCTCGGTAGCAGAAAACTGTGGGTCGGTTTGCGAGCAGTCGGTGATGACCTGAAATAATCCTGTCCAACGGTCAGATGCATTGCCACTAAAGGTGGGATTTACTGCCTTGAGAGAGAAGCCATGGATCAAGGCCAGAGGATCAGTGCCGGGGCCGACAGACGGAATGAGCGAGGCCAGCTCATTAAGCGCGGATTGCACGTTATTTGATGTAATTGGCGCAGCCGGGACATTGGTCACCTCGTTACCGCCAATGCTCCCGGCAATAGTATGCGCAGCATTCCAGTTGTTCGGCACAACCTTTCCGGCTGCGATCGCAGACGACTTGCTGGTAAGGCCGGAGACAAATGGATGCGTAATCGTGTATGGCATGATTGTTCCTAAGTTAAGAAGGAATCGGTCTGAAAGGCATCGGTCTGAAAGGCTCCTGCATCTGCTGGCGGTTTAGGTTTGGAAAGCGTCTTCTTGGAAGGCGTCCGACTGGAACGCCCCTTCGTCCGTGACGCTGGTGACCGGACTTGCCGCCGCACTCGACGGCGAGATAACCGAGACATTTGCTCTCCTTGCATTGATGCCGCGAACCAAGGCCGGGATGTCAATCTCTGTCACGGATCAATTACCCGAATCACCCCAAGCTGCGAGGCAGACGACGCGCCTGCGGCTATTATCGACCATAGCACAAGACCGAGCGCAGCGTTGGTGCTCGACCAAGTACCGGTATAAAAGCTGTTATTGACGCCAAGCGTCACCGTATCTGTCTGCAATATGTTGTTGATATTGGTGTAAGACAGCGACAGAGTGGCTCCAGAGGGAACCGTCAGATTCCCGTTCGAGTCGTAGAACTCAGCAGTAAAGAAGGCCGAGTTGCCATACTGGATGTTAACCGGCCCGAGCGCGACCTGTGTCATATGCTGCTGAAGCCTCCTATTGGATAGTGTGAGCCGGCAAAGACCGGAGCTACTCCAACATCAGAAATGATTGCCCCAATGTTGTTCTTGACGATATATGGCGGTCCATCACGATCAAGCGCGAATTGCAGAGCGGCAGCGTTCAGCAGAACCGGCGCTTGACCCTGTAGAGAGACAATAGCGAACCATCCAGTCAGGAATGTATGCACGCCGCCGACATCCTGTGACGGACGCCATGCCTGCACGTTTGGCAAAACATGATCGGTGGCCCACTGGTTGCTGATCTGGAATTTCTGCGCAACAGCAAAAGCATCTGCCTTGGCGGCGGCCTCATCAGTCCATTTGAAAAAATAGTCGATCATGTCGTATCGCCCTGCAAAGTCGCATCAGCCAGTTTACTGGTAAACAGCACAAGGCGCGTGATGTAAGTAAAAACAAAGTTGACTGTACCGGTTGAGCCGAGATGCAAAGTTGAGGACGGGGTTTGCGCGACTGCATCGGTCGCAACAGAGCCGCCATCGAGAACAAGACTTCGCCCCGAACCGCTCCAAGCAAGACCCAGTTTTGCGGCTACTGTATCCCTAGTAGCCGTGTTGGCTGTCGTCAGTGTTGAGGTTATCGAAGCAAGCCCGTGGTTAGTGGCATCAAACCCGAGCAGGTTAGTTCCGTTACTATCAACAATATTGGCGGCAAACCCTGCACCCTCACCGTTATCAGTCCACGCCACGATCGAACCTGTTGCAGCTGCAATATCGGTCTGCGCTGCCCCGCTTATGGTTATGACATCGGCTGCCCGAGTTGCCGATGTGCTCGTAGTTGGCACATATGAACTCGGGAAAGCGCCTAGCTCGACTTGTGCGCCCCATAAAAATATTCCGCTCACGCCATCTCCTGCCCAAGTATGATAGGTCGACTGATCCAGAACACCAAAATTCAAAATGAACGAATTTGCCGACGCATCTATAGTTACGGAAGGTCTTACCCAACCATTGGCCAGCACCTCAAATCTTATGGTCTCTCCGGTTGGTGCAGCACCGAAATCTCGGCGTGTCGAGGTACCGGCAACCAGATCAAAAACCCACCATGAATCAAATGTTGTATTGTTAATAGCTATTGCTCCAAAGTTGTAACCATTCGGTTTGAAGTAGCAACTTGCTGTCCATTGCGCTGCTGTAGTCGTGCCCGAAGTAGTGCCAACCTTATGTTCGCCAGAGGCTACCGTGGTAATTATGGAATCGGCTGTTGCTGTGCCATCCGGCGCAGTTGTCGTGTTTGCAGTTACAGTGACGTTAGAAACACTCCATTCGGTTGTATTATCAAATTCTTGGCTTCTTTTTTGTATGTTTGTCCGAGAATCTTCGGCGAGCAGTCCCAGACTTGTGAGACGCAGCGTATCGTTAGCAAATTGCGTCAGCGTTCCAGCTAATGTCTTCGCATAGCCAATAGAGGCGCGCGAACATGATAAGACATCGGTAGCAGCACTTACCCCAAAATACAGAGCAGCCTCGAACCACATATCGATATCGGCCCCAGCCAACGGGAATGCCGGCTGCTGAAAGGCCGTTGCCGTTTCCGGAATGATCCTGCGGATGAAATCAAAGCTGGCGTACATGGCTATGATGACACCACATAAGGTGAGGTTGGCGGGGTGAAGTTAGCGGTCCAAGCCGCCGTGTTATTAAGGATACGCAACTCATCGATCCAGCCATCAAAATGCGTTCCACCGTGATCCTCGTTGCCAACGGTCGGAGTTCCTGGCGATATATCCATCACCTGGGTACTGGTGTAATCCGCAACGGCTTTAGTGCCATCAACGAAGAGCCGCAGAGTCGTGCCAGCCCGCGTTACAGCGAAGTGATGCCAAACCAAGGTGTCGTTGACGGTGGGGCCAGTAATCGCCGGATCAACCGCGCCGACATCGACATAGATGATATTATCGCTGAACCAGAAGATGTTGAGTGATCCAATGTCTCTGGCCGTAATCTCTCCGGTCGAATACATGATCGATGCATGCTGTGAATTTCGCATGGCCCAGAAATCAACGGTAAAGTCGTTCTGACGCGAGGCCATATCTGCGCTGCCGTCGAGCACCATCCAGCTGAATGGCGGCCCCACATCCGGCCCAACCCGCAGCGATGAGACACCGAACTTGGCCTGCGCTTGGTCGAGAAAACAGTCAGCCCCCGACCCGCCGTTGCTGTCGATGGCGGCCCCGTTGCGATGCTGCCCGGTAGCGTCGACAAAGACCTGCGAGCCCTGCGACCCGTCAAAGTGCATCAGCAGGGTCGGGCTCTTAGTCACATTGGGAAATGACGGAACGACCAGCTGCGTATCCGAGGCTGGGATAATCCGGGGGACAAACTTTTTCGACTCATAAAGCATTATGTTTCCTCTATCGACACCGAAGCATTGTCGATGGCCGGAACCTCTTCGGTCGAGACATCCGCCTGCCGAACTGCTGGTATTTCCTTGATTGAGACAACCGTAGTCGGCACACGCGACACAGCAGGTACTTGATTATAAACAGTGATACCGAAGAATGCACTGTCACTGTTAACCTCGGTGGCCGAGATGGTGACAAATACATCCGAAAGAACCTGTTCCTGCGAGGTCTGGAAGAACCGCTGATACCTAGCGCCAAGACCGATCTTCAGACGCACAGGCTCGTTAAGTGGCGCAAACCACGCAATGGTGCGCACCAGATTGGGGAAGACCGGCGTCTCAGGTGTGAACGCCCGCTGATACGGCGCATTAAGCCACAGCTTCTTGCGCAACGGCGTCGAGAACGGCTGGTGCCAGGACTCAAAGCGCGAGACATCCGGCGTGAAAACCGAAGTGGTAAAGCTCTGATATTGGAAGCTGCGCGGATAGATGACGGTCGGCGATACGCTCGACACAAAGACCGGGGTCGGAATGATCGGCGCAGCGTAAGTCTGCTGCTGGCTGGTCAGCAGTGGCCGGCGAGCACGAACCGGAATCGACCACGGCTGGTGCCAGCCGTCCTCAAAGACTGCAGCAGCAGTTGGGGTAAACGTGCTCCAACTAAATGACGGCTGGCTGGCAACGCTCGGCTTGCGCCGTGTCGGCTCCGACCACGGTTGATGCCAACGACTCTCGAAGTCCTGAATGATCTGGGTTTCAGGATTGAGCGTCAGCCCGATGAACGCCTGCTGCAGATTGGCTTTGATGCCAATTTTCTGCCGAACAGGATCGGTCCATGGGTAAATCCACTTATCAACCGTGACTGTCTCAAAGACCGAGGTGGCTGGAGCGGTAAACGACGGCTGCTCGGAAACCGGGAAACGACGGAAGCGTACTGGCTCAGACCATGGCTGGTGCCAACGGCTCTCGATCGTTCCGGTTAATTGATCGTCACTGAGATGTGGCCAACTCAGCGCTTCCTGTAGCGATGCCCGCAGTCCGATCTTCTGTCGAACCGGCTCGGTCCATGGATAGACCCACTTATCAAGTGTGACGACTTCCGGAGTGGAGTTGTCATCAATAAAGGCCGTGACCTGTAGCGCCGTTGGGATACGCCGAGTTCTGACCGGCTCAGACCATGGGAAGTGCCAGCGGCTTTCAAAGTCTTGGCTGATCTGCGTGTCTGGATTGAGCGTCAGGCCGATAAAGGCTTGCTGCAGCCCGGTCCTGAGACCGATCTTCAACCTGACTGGATCGGTCCACGGGTAGATCCATTTATCGACAGTGACCGTCTCGAATACGGACGTTGCCGGGGCAGCCGCGGCCTGCTGCTGCGCGGTCAGTAACGGCGGCTTGATGCGAACCGGATCTGACCAAGCGAAGTGCCAGCGACTCTCGATGTCTTGGCTGATTTGCGTCTCAGGATCGAGGACCGGCGCAATGAACGCTTGCTGCAGGTAGGTCTTGAGACCAATCTTGGTCCTGACCGGATCAGTCCAAGGATAGATCCATTTATCCGAAGTAACGAACTCCGGCGTAAAGACCGGCGCGTGGTAGGCAGACTGTTCCGCTGTCGGGAAGCGACGGAAACGAACCGGCTCCGACCACGCATACGTCCACTTGTCGACGGTGACGACTTCTGGAGTAAAGAGAGTCTGCGCGACCGCCTGTTGCTCGGCGGTCGGGAATCTCTTGAACCTGACTGGTTCTGACCACGGATAGTGCCATCTGCTCTCGAACTGATCGACGATCTGCGTCTCGTCATCGAGAACTGGACCGATCGCCGCTTGCTGAAGCGCCGCACGCAGTCCGGGCTTTGCTGGCGTTGGTGTTTCAAGCCAATGGAACCAGCTATCAACATCCACGACCTCTGTCGTAAATGGCGTCTGGATTCCGCCATCGGATGTTTCCAGCGCGCGGGCTGCCGCCGGATCGCGCTTGAGCCTGACAGGATCGACAAACGCCTTGTACCAACTGTCGATGTCGACATCGGGCTGCGGCGTATAGGCAAGGAACGGCTGTTCGCCGGTCGGCAGCTGCCGCTTGGTTCTTACCGGTTCAGACCACGGGAAATGCCAGCGCGACTCAAACTGATCGATGATTTGCGTTTCATCATCGAGCACAGGGCCGATCGCTGCTTGCTGCAGCGACGCGCGTAATCCTGGCTTCTGCCTGACCGGCTCAGTCCACGGGTAGACCCACTTGTCGACCGTGACTGTTTCGGCAGTCGTGACAAATGGTGTGTACGCCAGAGACGGGTACTGGAATGCCTGCTGGAATATGACCGCACTGGTCCCGTGCGGGACAGCAATTACCTGCGGCGGAGAAAAATCTATCGTGGCATCGAGAGCCAGCGTGATGAATCGCCGCGGATCGATCTTAACGCGAACCGGCTGTTCAAGCGGTCGATACCAACTATCGACATCTATTGCCGCTGGCGGGATAAACGGCGCTGAGATTAGGCCATCGGATGTTTCCAGCGCGCGAGCACTACGTGGATCACGACTGACGCGAACTGGATCGCGCCATGCCGCAAACCACTTATCGACAGTGACGGTCTCAGGTGGAACAAAGGCTGGCTCAGTATGCGACTGATACTGGAAGCGGCCTTTGTAGGTGACCTGCGAGGAACAGGTGACGTTGATGACAGCAGTAACGACCGGAACGGCGACAACCGCGACGAAGGCTAATTCTTGATATTGTCGCTGGTTTCTGAAGAAGGGCACGTCAGTACCCTAAGATTTCGGTCTTCGTAAAAAAGTCTTGAGGCTGGGTGTCCGGGAGATCTATGCTTCCGCTTACAGCGACAGCAATCGATGTAGCAAACCAAGCCCCACTGACAGAAAATCCATAGACACCAGGATCGTAGGGATTGCTGGACAGCGGTGTGCTCGACCACGACATGGCGATCGTCGTGCTGCGCGTGTCACTACCGGTCGTTGATACCGGCGTAGAAAAGGCTCCGCCGATCCCCGTCACCGTGCTGGCAGATAACGATGCCGCACAGGCAACAATAGCAAAGGCTGTCGAGGGCGCGGTTAGCTGCGGCGGGTTCGGGCTGGTGCTGGTTCCGGTTGCCGTCGCCTCAGGGGCATCAACTGCATATCTCTCTGCCCCACGCAGCACCACGTAAGCCGCAGCACATCCATCCTGAGCGTTACCGCTATTGCTACAAACGATGGTGAGATCACCGCCTGTCGAAATCTTGGTAAACAAGCCATAATTCAGGTTGCCGCTGACGAACGTCGAGGTGATCGGGGTTATCGCCGTGCCGCCGGATGAATAGGCAACCAGCGTCTGCGCACGCGGACACGCCATCGCTACGAATACTTGATCGCCGTTGATGAGGCAGGATGTGGCTGTCGCTATATTAAGCGTGATCGACAGGCCGTTAATGGCGCTGACGGCTGAAGTATTGATAAGGGAAATAGCCACATCCGGCCTTCCTCAGAAGCCATAAGACTTCAACGCCATCTCTCGCTGTTCGGCCATCTCAAGTCTTTTCTGGAACGGAACGCACGGGCCATCGGCACAGGTCGGGCAGGTCATCTTCATGCAGTTGCGGCACATTGAACCGAATTCACCCATGGGAGCCATCGGTTTGACATGGATGATTCGGTTACAATGACAGCAAGTGAAGGTGTCGCGCTCGATGACGCCGGCACCAACTTCCTCGCACCGGAACCTGTCGAAGTTTACCCTCACAGGATCAGGCGTAGTAATAACCGCGTAGCCGTGCGGATTCCGCATTGTGAACTCCTACTCGGAGAACAACACGTTTCCGGTGACGGTGGTCGTCAGCGTGCCGCGGAAGCGCAGCGCCAAGCCGGAGAATGTCGTGGCCGAAGATGTGGCCGGAGACACGATTTCCGATCCCGGAGCGGCGACCCAACGATACGAGGCGCGCTGGTTGACACCAACGTACCAAGGCTCGGCACCGACCGAGTAGCTGGCCGATGAGCCCTGCGAGGCGTTGATGGTGCAGAAGCACTGGAAGCCGGTATCCGCCGGGTCCAGGGTGAATGCACTCGACGCGCTCGACAGCGTGCCGGTCCAGGTCAGCGTCGAACCGATCGTAGTGCGGATGATCGAGTATTCGACGTAAGAGTCCGCCGGGGTGCCGTTGGTGCCGACAAGCACGTCGTACCACTTGACACGCTTGAGGCCGTTGTTGGCCGGCGGGCTGACCAGTGCGCTGCCGCTTGACGGCTGCGTCATGATCGCCGGCTGATAAGATGTCGATGCGGTCGTTTGCGCAGAACCAAACGACAGGTTCGAGTTAGAAATTCCATAATTGGGCATAGATGGCTCCTATCCCTGTTTCTCTGGGTTGCGTGCCTTCGCCAGCAACTGGTCCAGATACCAAGTGCCGCCGTTATCTTGCGTGCCGAGATGAATTTCCGTGTAGTAGACCGTATCTTCCAGCGCACCTTGCAGGTAGCGAAGGTCGGCGGTCTTCGACGCAACCACGTTCTGTGCTTGCGCCAGTTCCTGATTACAGACGTTGATGCGGGATTGCAGCTCGGCACGACGCGCGAGCGTCTTTCTGCCGAATTGCGTAACATCAGAATATCCATACAGGCCAGGTGGCTGCATGATATCCGACTCGGGTGGTGCCCAGCATTTGATGCCGCGCTTTGCAGCTTCGACGAACAGCGCCTGCGTTCCTTGCCGCTGCACCATGTATTCGTCGTGCGAGGCCATATCGATACCATAGAGGTTAATCTCTTTGGCACCCTGCATCATGGCAAAGCCAAGCATCCAAGCGAACGATGAGGTAAAGAAGTAGGGACCGAATTCCTTTATGAGCTCGTCGCGCGGGAAGATCAGCGCATTCTTGACCTGCGACTGATCCTGCATATAGAGCGGGATCTTCAGCTCGCTAAGCCACTTCAGATATGGCTCGCCGTAGTGCTTACATTCCGGCCACAGCAGGTTGGCATGGATCTCAAACCACACGTCAGCGCGCGGCAGGTTATTCATGTTGCCGGGCGAGCAGGCCCAGATCTTCCAAGACGGGTCGTTGAACGGAGCCAGCAGACGCGATGACGGCGCAGTACCGATCAAGGCAACCTTGAGCGGAGCAGGCTCAGCCGCAGGGACAACCGGCATTTGAAACGTCGGCCCTATTCCGTACATAGGCTGCGGCAGCGCCCCGCCAAGCTCGACAAACGGATTGGCTGTCGTCGGCTCATGCGGCGCAACAATGTGTACCGGTGCATTGCCGGTATCTCCCTGCGGAGAAAGCTCCGGTTTCTTGTTCTGGTCGCCGAAGGTTGGCGTAATCAATGACATCTCAACTTCCTATAATCTGCCCGGAGATCAGCGTGACAACCTGACCGACCGTGACCAGCGTACTGTTAAGTCCGTTGGCAATCGTGACGTTTGCCCCAGAAAGCGGAATTCCAACGGTCAGGCCAGAAATCATCACAGCTCCTGTCGAATCTTGTATCCTAGCTCCGTCTGCATTTCCAGTTGCGTCCGCCGATATATCTAGCGCCGGCACGGTGAACGTGAGTACGCCGGCTGCAGCGACGCCGCATGGCTTAGCAAGTGTAATGGTAGCAAGAGTGACCCCACCATTAAGGAGAAGCATAACTCCGTTACCAGGGCCTGCATCGATCGCAGTGATGACCCCATTAAGTCGGGCGGTGATGGCTGTTGTGCTGTAAACGATGGCCACATTGATTATCCTGTCTGCAGCACAGACACACCCAGCTGCGAGGCGTTGGAGGACGATGAAATCAACGTCACGCGCCACGCCGAGATGGGCGAGGTAAAGTTGGCTGTAGTAACCGCATCGATCGCGGTGGAGACAAAGGTCGATCCTGGGGTCTGCGAGATAAACGGGGTCGGATACCACGGCACGATCTGTGGATTGCTGCTCGATAAGAGCTTGTTCGGACCCGGCACCGTCTGGGTGATATCCTCAAGGGTGCATTCAAAGTTGGCCGATGCAGTCCCGGTGGCGGTGAAGGTAAGCTGAACCGCCATGTCGAACGGATTGGCCCACGAATTGGTGGTGATCCACGGGGTTCCTGCCCGTGAAGACGTGCCCATATTCATGCGCACGTTCAGCGACGAGCTGAAGGTCACCGAGGTAACTGACTGAAAATCCTGTACCGTGGTGCGAATCGAGCCAGCCGCACTTGAGCCAAGAATTCTCTCGGTGACGGCATCGCCGCTATCGCTGACCCCGGTCAGTGTGATGATAAGCGAGTCGCTGGCTGCCGCTGAAGACCAGAAGATAATCCGGCGACCGGTATCCAGCAGCGAGGCAACCGCACCCGATGATGTGCCGATCTGTGCCGACGAGCCCGAGGTATAGAGGACGGTCTGCGACGAGAAAAAGCCCAGCATCCCGCTGGAGGATGTGGTGATCGACTTGTTGAGAAGGGTTGGTTGCGCCATATCCGCCCTTTAGTTGGGCCGATACTTGGCGTAGGTGATTGCCAATCGAGCCCTTTTTCCTGCTTTCCCTGGAGAATCCCTATGCTTGTGGGCGTACTCCATTGTGGACATTCCAGCTCGATGAGCCGCGGTTCGTAGCGCACCGGGTTTATGCACAGCGTTCTGCATCCATTTCCCGGACCCGCCACCGGATGCGTAAGCGTCAGATCCTTCTATTTTCCCACTGATCCGCCGCGTTTGTGGCCGATACTGGCGCTGGATAGTGGATGCTTGTCGGCACCGACTCCGCCACCGCGCGCCCGCTTGTCGAGGCGACCACCAGACTTGAAGCCGGCAACCGACCCGCCATCCTTCTTGGCCTTGCCACCACGCTTGATCCCGGCTTCTTTACCGATCTCGTCGTCGTGCGCAGCGCGCCGCTTGACTGATCCGCCGCCCGCCTTGGTCTGCACTGTATGACGGTGTGCCATTTAATTCTCCTTTAGGCCGTGACGGACTGAAGCGCTTTGAGGGTGAATGTGATCGGCGTGGCGTTGGTCGTTGAGTTAATCCTGACCCCGCCGAGCGGTGAGAGCACCGTCAACAGGTAGCCTGTGTCAAAAGCCGTATTCGACGAAGTGATACCGACCGCCGAGCTGATGACCGCCCATGTCAGGGTGGGGCCGCCAACGATGGTTGGGTCGTCGAGTGAGGCTTGAATGGTGAACGCGGCAACCGCCGAAGACGATGCCGTCAGCAGCAGCGTTGTATTCTTGGCTACCGGATTAAGGGCGATTCCGGCGCTGGTGCCTGCCGATGAAAGGGTTACGGATTGTGCCATTTGGCTCTCCTAGCCGTTTGTAACTTGGTAGACACACTGGACCTGCTGTTGTGACGCCACGCTATCATCGTAGATCTTTGGCAGTATCGTCGAGATTGGCGTGGCTGAGAACCCGCCGAGCGCAAACAGATTGAAAAGCGGTATAGGCCAAAGATCGATAATCATGTCATGCCCTCACGAAAGCGGGAACGTGCCCCACACAGCGCGCCAGTCATAGTAGGACGGGACGTACCGTTGGTAGCCCTTGACCAGCAGGTTATCGGTGGTGAACTCAACGCTCATGTCCATCTCAAACGGCTTGCGATTGAACCAGATGAGACCGTCATGATTGGTGAGAATGAACCACGCAAAGGATGATGTCAGGTAGTCCCACACCAGGAATGACTCCTTGAGCGAGTCGTTCATGCCGAGGACGGCGTTGACATCGTTGGTTGCCGTGCCGGGACGCAGCTCGGAGCGCGTAAGACGCAGCGCTGTCGGCTCCTGTGCCGGCGGTACGATAAGCTTACGGCCACGCGCATGGATCTTCAGACCGGCATTGTCACGCCAAGAGGTGCGAACCGTAATGAGCGCATTGAGCAGGGTGGTCTCATTAAGGTCGACATCAGGGCTGGGCTGGTTGGCAATGGTGGAGCCGTCGATCGGGTGAGCTGTTGAGAACAACGCCACACCATCACCACCAGTTGCTGCGTTGTAGGTGGTGCCGGTATTGAAGACGTTCGCGGCATAAAGCTCTTCGGTTTCCTTGAACGACTCCATCAGGCCCATGTTCGATGGACCGAACTCGGATTTATAGAGGTTGTCGTCGATCGCCTTGCGGGTGATGGCATAGCCAAGCCCAATCTCAAGGTGTTCGGCGTTGTAGACAAAGCGCTGTCCCGAAGCGTTATCGAAACTGGTCGGCGCACCTTCCTGCTTCAACTGGGCATAGCCGAGGAACCGCATTGCGGCCCGGCGCTCCAGCGACATTGACGATTGCGTTTGTCTGAAGACCTTCGGCCACTGCCGCTCGATCATGTCGTACTTGCCGCTGATGCCCCACAGACCGGGAAGCAGAAGATCGCGGATTTGAGCTAATGCGACAGGCATATGTTAGTCTCCATTTGCCCGCTTCCCCGAAGCACGGTAGGACCCGCCCTACTCTCGTTAGATGCCAATCAGGGCCGTCAAGAATCTCCTTAGGTTGTCGGATAGACCAAGCCAGAAGCCTGCTGGAAGGCAAGTCCGACGAGCTGCACGACCGCGACCTGGAATCCTTCAGCGCCGGTTGAGGTGCCGTTGACGCCAGGAGGCGCGTAATTGCTGTAAAGGTCGACGACGCGAATGACCGCGTTCGAGGACAAACCGGTGGGGAAGCTGGAGGCCAGCGTCATGACGCTTTGCCCGGTCGCTTGGTTACCCAACGAAGAGTTCTGCACCGTTGCCGTATAGCCCATGCCGATGCTGGTCGAAGTCAGAACAGCGCCAGAGGTACCTTGAACGATGTAGCGCTGCTTGTCGTCGGTGCAGACATAAGCGTTGGCCGGGGAACTAGAGCCCACGTTGCCGGGGAAGTAGCTGCTCCACACGACACGACCAACCGTTGCGCTGTAGTATTCACAGCCCAAGAACACACCGGCCATGCCGTACTCGTTGATGATGCCGACGGCAGACGATGGGTTGGTGATGAATGCGTTGTTGGCAGAACTCCGATTTACGATGTCTCCGGTAAAATAGAGATTCGTATCGCTGGAGTTGATGAACAGCCGATCGAAACCAGCTGTGGGTGCGCCGCCTTCTGCGCGGCCAAACTGACGAAATCCAAACGGTGCGTTCGTGTTAGCCATGGCGGCTCCTATGCGACATTAGCTGCGAGCGTCGCAGCATCAGTCGGGTTGAACCGTCAAAGCGTTTGCCGGGTTAGGTTTTGGGGAGCGTCCCCGCGGTTCTATACAGAACCGGCCTAGTCCTTCGGAATATCAAGTCTCTCAAACGACTTGCCTATGCGATTCGTTTGTACAGCGGATGGATGCGCAGCGTCAAGTGTGACAGGCATTCCGCCACCTTTGAGGTCGCGCTCCTTGAGGATGACGCGCTCTCTGGCTTCCTTGTATTCTCTTGCCTTGATTTTTGCGTAAAGCTCTTTCGGCATCCAGAACAGACCAATGGTGCCGTCGACCGTCAGTGGCTCGCCCTCATTCTTGTTGTCGTACTTATTGTCGAAGCGGCCATCAATGTCGCCTTTGCACACAGGTCGCCATCCAGCCTGTGTCTTGGCCTGCACGTTGGGATCATCCGCCTTGCCCATCGATGACAAGCGAACCCACTGCAGCTCAACACCCTCTGGAATGTCGTTGGAGGCGATGTAAAACCGATCGGTGATGCTGCGGCTGGTCGGATCGATCGAGTCGATATCGGCCACCATCTTGAACATCGGCCGCTTTGGCTCACGCGCAATGGGTGAGGCAACCTTGGGTGGCCTGCCGCGCCGCTTGGGGACTTGTACTTCTTCGGTCATTTGCGGGTTTCTCCATAGGTGCCATCAGCCAGCGCCTGTTGATATTTGACCAGCTGCCGGGCGTATTCGGCCTCGGTGATGCCTGAGTCTTTCGCTGCTTCGCGCTGCGCTGCGGTTAATGTGACCTTACCGGTCGGACGTTGCCCACTGGAGCTCGGTGCCTCACGGCTGACGGGTGCGCTCACTGGAGGGCTCCTTTTCGGTGGTTCGGCAGCGGGTCGACCGCCGCCGCTAAGAAACTCAAGAACTTCCTCGACGCGCGGGAGATAAGCTGGTTCGCCCACCTTCAGCCCCTCGTTATAGGCAATCTGCGAAGCATTAACGAGATAGCCATACTTTCTGTCGTCTTCGATGTACTCGGGGTGCTGTCGAACCCACTCGGCTTCCGCTGCAGGCAAGTTTGCGGTAACCCCCTCGATCGTCCTTTTCTGCGGCTGTTCTTGTGCCTTTGGCTGCTCCGGCACAGCCTTTCTCAGCTTGTCGCGCTCGTCTCGCAACTCACGTCGCTTGGCCTGAATCTCGGCAATACCGGATTCAAACTTCCCCATATCTGTCTGCGCCGACACAAGCCGGCCCATCGCTTCGATCTTGGCGTCCGCATCCCCACTATTCTCGGCATTGCGCAGGTCGGACATTGCCTTCTCTACCGTCGCTTTCGCGGCTGAGTGGCTGCCCTCAAGCGCCATCCGCTCGGCTTTGAGCCTGTCCCGCTGATTGCTGATGTCCTTAATCGCTTGTTCGGCCCCAAGGCGGTCGAACTTCTGCTTCCACTGAGCATCGACCTGCTCCCTTTGGCGGGCTTCGTTGCGCCTGATTTCCTCAATTTGCTTCTTGAGCGCGGCTGCCGCGTCATCGATTGTCGGCTCTTCCACAACGGGAGCTGGCGGAGATTCCTGGGGTTGTTCAAATGGCTCTGGAGTTTCGCTGACAGCCGCCTCTTTGACCGGCTTTTCCTGTTCCTCGGCAGCCGGTGTAGCGGCGTCTGAATCGAACAGCTCTTCCTTCTTGGCTGTCGGTTGGCGTAGTCGCGGCATATACCCCTCCGCTAAAAGATTGAATTCGGGTCATCCACCTTCATCATGATGCTGGCATCCCTCAGCAACCGGCAAGGAAATCCATTAACCATGAGGCTTCTGGCGTCGACCACGTTGTAGACGGCCCACTCCCCGACCTGCACCTTGTCTGCATCGGCGAAATGGTATTCCGCGTCATCCTGAAAGGCAGCTGTGCCCCACTTGAGGACGAGGCCGACCTTGCCCTGCCAAACATCCTCTTCCTTGTTCGCATCGGGGCGAATGATGCCGCCCTTGGTCTTTTCCGGTCGCATGTAGGTGGCGACCAGAACTCGGTTTGAAAGGACGTAGTGGCCGGACAGATCACCGACGAAATCGATGATCGCTTTCTTCGGGTCTTTCGCATTGGCAACAATGTCAATCGCCTTATGAGGTACTACAACACCCATCACTCGTATTCCTTTTCTATTTCGTCAGCAAGTGCGAGGGCATCCATGAGGCCCTTGATGAAACCGACATTTTCCCGGTAAGCCGCGTAGTCCGCACACTGACCGGAGGCGATACTGCCTGCTCGCGCCTCTATGGTCTCTTCGATCTTGGCGCGCAGCAGCGCGTGGAATCTGGTTTGCACCATTACTTTGCGTTGTACTTCTTCGCCTTCTGCAGACGGCCCTCGCCGCTCTCAGCCCCGGCAGTCATACCGAGCTTGCCGCCTCGCGCGAAGCCCTTCACCTTGCCCCCACGCTTCATCATGCCGGGAGGTTTCGGTGGAAGCCCAGGAGGTCCGCCCGGTGGGAGTCCGGGTGGACCGCCAGCCATTGGAGGAGGTGCGGGAGGCGGAGGCATGGGACCTCCTGGAAGCGCGCCGGGAACACCGGGGGAGGATTTATCTCCCGGAGCGACATTCACGATATTGATTCGCGTGGCACCCTTATCCTTAGTTCTGCCACCGCGGGCATATTTGTCGAGACGGCCACCAGATTTCATACCGGGAGGCGGCATCTGCTCGTCGCCACCACCAGCCGCCTGCTGGGCCATCAGATCCTGAAACAGCTTCTTGTCAGCCGCGGCATCCGCATGCGGTTGACCCTTCATGACGTGGCCGACACGCTTCTTCGACGTGGCATGAGCCTTATGCTGAGCGAATGGATGAGCCATCACTTGCTCCCTGATTTGTGCGTATCGAAGTGCGGATATGGACTGCCGACACCGCGCACCCAGCCGCTGGCATCGTTGTCATATTTAGCGCCGTGCTTGTCCTCTGGGTCCTGCGGTGGCTGCTGACTCTTGGCCGGCGTCACCCCGCTGGCGTCCGGTGTGCCATAGCGTTCTTTTGCGGTCGCGCGACCCCACTTCTCGACATTCTGTGCCGGCTTCGCCATGACTACTTGTCCTTTGGTTTGGCTTTCAAGATAGCCTGTTTCTTCGCTTGAGCAAGTTCATTGGTGTGTTCAAGCTTTTGCCTGTGCAATTCGGCGTTCCTGTCCATCGCATCCTTGTGGCTTTCGTCGGCCCGCTGCATCTCGGCCTGGTGATGCTGTGTCTCCATGCCGACATCAATGGCCTTGAGCGCCGCGCTCGACTGCATCTTCTGCTGCGCCTGCGCCTGCTGTGACTGAATCTTCTGCTGTGTCGTCGCCTGATCGAGCTGCATCTTATGCTGTGTCTGTGCTTCGATGCGCTGCTGATCGAACTGATGGATGATATGCTCTTCGATGACCCTGAGCTTTTCCAGCTCGATCTTCATCTGCTCGATCTTCTCGCGAGACGCCCGGTCGGCAGCCTTGTCCTGAAGGATTGCCTCCTGCGACTTCGCCTTGATTTGCGCTTCAAGGAGAGCGATCTGGCTCTTGACCTGCTCGGCCTGTGCTTTTTGGCCGATGGCCACCATACGCGGATCGGGCGGTTGTGGTGCAGGAGTAGCCCGGAATAGGCCCTCCGGGTCAATATCAACAATGCGCATGATGCGCATATCAACAGCAATCGGATCATAGAGATCTGGACTCGCCTGCTGCAGAGTCTTGATCGCCATCGCCTTGGCAATGCGATGCAGACTCGTTGGGTTATTCGGATCGGCGACCGGGACCAACTCACAGTTATTCAGTGCTTCGAGGAATTGTTCTTTCTTCCACGGGATCGTTGGCCGCTTGTTCTGTCGCCAGAAGGCTTCAGGATCTTCACGGAAGCGTTTTTTAATGAGCTGGAACTCTTCGGCTTGGGCAGCATGGAGCCGCTTGTGGGCCGAGTCCAGAACCTTCGAATTCTGTTCGATAAGTGCAAGAGTAGTCCCAACCGGCGCATCTTGCTTGCCCTCCCCAACCTGGGTGTTGGCGGTATTGCCGAGTCGAGCGACAACTTCCTCGATATGCTGTGTGAAGGCGGTGAATGACGGCCCGACTTCCTTGTATGGCAACGGCATGATCGCCTTGCGGATATCGTCAAGCGCACCGATGTCGAATGGCTGGCTCGTGCCCGGAGCAACGCGGAATGTATTGGTATTCTGCCGCCCGGCACTCTTGGCGTGCAGCGAGCCGGGGAAGTTGGCAAACATGCCGGCATCGAGCATCAACCGCCACGCCGCGGTCAGCGCGTTCGTCGAGTTACCGAGTAGATGAATATAACCAAGGCCATAGAAACCAAGTCCACGTATAAAGGGAAATTGCACGAAAAACTGTTTTGCCAAGCACTGATCGTCATCTTCTTCCCAATTACGCCTGATATCGAGAACCTGCTTGCTGTCTTTCTCGATTGTTACACGATAGGGCAGCGGCAGCCCCTTATCCTTGAATTCATCCGGCGCAAACTGATTGAGATCGAGCTCGCAGTAAACTTCATAAATCGTATAATCTTGGTCCTCTGGCCTAGTCGGGGCCTTAACGCCAGCCAGCTCCTGCTTCTTCTTTTCGACCTCATCCGCAAACGGATTCTGCGGCAGGCTTAGCTCGACATCACGATAGACACCGAGGATCTGCATGCGCCGCAGAATCGACCGACGCATCTTGATGCGATGCGTAACCCGCCCGCAGTTCTGGATATCGGTCGCCGCGTTGGAGATAATCAAGTCTTCGGCATCGATTGATTCCGATACTGGCCGCCGCCGCAGCGGGCAGTTGTAAACCTTCTTGAAACCGTCGCCACCGAAACCGATGTAGAACAGCATGCGATCGGTATCGGGAACGTATTCCGTCGCAATCGCCGTCAGGTAGTGATTCATGTCGCGCTCAAGCGCCTGGGCTAGTTCATCCTTGCCCTGCAGGCTATCGGCAAGATCGCGCGCTGCATTGGTCTGCTGAACCTCTTTCGGTGGGACCGTCGCATCGTTGCGCACCTTGACCGGCCCAGCGGCTGGCAAAAGCTCGGCCCTGGCCGTTGCCTGAAAGCGAACCGTTGCTTCAAGCAACGCCGGATGACGGACAACCGACATGCCCTCAAGCGGAGCAGAAGATGTCCCGGCGTCTGTGCGCGGCTTCTCCAGCCTGAGACCGAGCAGCGTGATACCCAAGGCGCGAGTATCGAGCCACTCCTTGCGCGATTGTTCATCACGATCAATACCTTCCATGATGTCCGAGGCGATGCTTGACAGCTCGCTCGCATCCATGTCGGCAGCAAGGTTGCGGCTGAAGTCAGTATCGTCCGGACCCGCATCCTCATGCTCCGGATTCAGATCGATAGTGACGGAGCCATCGGCGTTCTCGACCGTGATGACATCATCGTCGGTGATTTTGACGTTTGTATCGCCGACCAGAGATAGCGGACGCGGAGGCGTTATTTGCCCGAATGGATCATCGGTGAGTGGCAGGCTATTGCTGCGGATAGCCATTTAGACCTGATACAATGGTGCGGTGTCCGATGGAGATCTATACATCATATCGTCCTCTCTTGCGATGGCGCTCTCTTCTCGCCTGAGTGCGAATCCGGTGTCGCGCAGATAACGAACTGCCATCGACACGCAGTCCACCAAGTCGTCATGCGCGCCGCGCGGAAACACAGACACTTGGTTAATCACCATGTCGGCCCATGAGCGATCCGGCGCATAAACCATGTTGTCGGCGAAGATGTGCTGAATGGAGTGAACACGGGCAACCTTGTCGCCGTAGCGCTTGGGGTCGACCGTCTCAATACCGAACTTGGACTGACCCAGGAGTCGATAGAGCTCTTGGGCGACCGACAGTCCGCTGGCCTTGCCTTCGATCAACAGCCGGTCAATGGCATAACGCGGGTGGGACGCCGGGGCCGGGCTGACCACGCAGGTATTGATGACCTTCTGCACCAGATCGTAGAACTGCAGCCGCTCCTGCCATGCGTACATCAGCATCAGCTTGGGGTTGCCGGCCTCGTCGCGAAATACGCCCCATATGGTTAAGGCACTGGGATCGTTCTCCTTTTTCTCGGTATAGGCGGTATCCAAGGAAGCCAGGATATATTCGAAGTCGGGAAACTTGTCGGGCTTCCATTCCTGCCAATAGGCATCTTTGATGATCGCCCCACCACGCGGCGCGGGCATCTGCTGGTACTGCCCGGCCCAGGCGTAAGGACCCTTATCCCTTTCTAATTCCTGGGATATTTCCTCCGAAAAGCGCTCTTCCCATGCCAGCTCGCCATCCTCTTCCCGCCAGTCAGTCCAGGTCTTGGTCCCGTAAGTTGTGGTGCAATGGCGGGCGGAATCATACCGCATGGGTATCATAAGGTGTGTGTAGCCCATTTCTCGCGTAATAGCTGTACCGCTGACATCTTCCTCATGCGTCCGCTGCTGGATCACGACGATGGCTGACTCGGCTTGGTTGTTGAGGCGATCAGGGATAATTTCGGTGAACCACATATTGGTGGTTGCTCTGATCGTTTCGGATTCCATTTCCATAGGGTTATTGGGGTCGTCGATGATGACCCGATCGGCTCGCTCCCCGGTTCCGATGCCGGAAACCGAGGTTGCCAGCTTCCACCCGGTACAATCGTTGGCGAACTTGACCTTAGTGAATTGCTCATTGGAGATGCCGAATCTGTTGCCCCACAGCGCTCGATAGCGATCGGAGATAACCACGTTGCGGCAACGCATATTATCACGCTCGGTCAGGTGGTTAGAGTAGGCGGCACACATATAGCGCAGCCACGGGCGGCCCTTAGGACCCCACTCCCAGGCCGGCCAGAACACATCCGTCATCAGCGACTTGGTGAACCCCGGCGGCACGTTGATGAGCAGCCGGCGAATCTGGCCATCGGTTACAGCCTGTAGGTGTTCGGCTACAGCCTCAATGGCATACCCCTTGATAAAGGGGATGGCTGGCTCGACCACCGGCCACACATATTTCGCAAAATTGAGCAAACTGTCTTCGTAAGGCTGGCGTATCTTCACCAGTTTTAGGCCGCGAGCAGCGACATCAAGCAGTTCTGCGGTCATTAAAATACCTGTGTACAAAAGTGAAAAAATTTCTTGGCGACGCCATCAGCACCCCTTAGGCATGGAGCGGGAGGATCACATGACGCGCGATCAACTCATCCTGCTGTCCACCAGAATATATGACGAGGGCAAAAAGCGCGAGGGCTTAGGCGGCTACAGCGCCGACGCCGACTCACTGCTGTTCCTCCACTCGGCTCTGTACAACGTCGTTCAGCACCTCATCGAGAAAGAAAAGAAGCCAAGAAAGCGCAAGAAGAAGCGATGAGCATCCTCGTAGCCCACCGAATTCTTCTCACCAAGCACACCGAGCCAAAGCACCTCAAGACCATGGTGCGCTGGCTCAATGACCCAGATGTCGTCCAATTCTCCGAACAAAGACACCACCGCCACGACGAAGAAAGCCAAGCCCACTACATTACCGACGGATGCTCAATCTTCCGCGAGATCCATACCGAGAAGCGGTTCATCGGCACCATTACTGCAGATATTGATCGCGCTAACTCAGTTGCCAATGTCGGCATCCTCATCGGCGAAAAGAAGGAATGGGGCAAAGGCTACGGCACGGAAGCGTGGAAAACCTTCTGCGACCACCTTCTCACCCATGGCATCCGCAAGATCGAGGCAGGCACCATGGCGTGCAACTACGGAATGCTGAACATCTTCCGGCGCACTGGAATGCATCACGAAGGGCAGCGCTACAACCACTTCCTGCTCGGCAATGAACTCTTTGACCTGCTGCAATGGGCGAGGTTCGCATGAAGGTGCAGTTAGTGGGCAGCAACGAAGAAGCCATAAAGGAATTCTGGGATGGTCAGGCCAAGCAGCATGGCGCATCCGACAAGGCCACCGCACCAGACTCGGCCTACCGGCAGCTGGAGATCGACGCCATCATCCCACACATCGAGGGGCGCTGGATTTGCGATGTCGGCTGCGGCAACGGCTATTCGACCTTCAAGTTCAAGGATGCTTATCCCCACAAGGCATTCCTCGGCGTCGACTACTCACAGGCGATGGTCACGGCAGCCAATGTTGCGGCCATCGTCATACACTCGGACGTATCGTTCGTTACCTGCGACGTGCGGAAGCTGTCGCGGCTGAAAGTCGCCAAGTTCCACACCATCATCTCCGAGCGCTGCCTGATTAACCTGCAGACGTGGGAAGAACAGCAGCAGGCCATTCTGGAAATGAAGCAATGCCTGCTACCGGAGGGCAAGCTGATTCTGGTAGAAAACTTTATCGATGGGCTGAATAACTTAAACAAATTACGCGAGCAATTTGCCTTACAGCAAATCCTTGTCCGCTGGCATAACCGCTACCTGCATTCCGCTGAATTTCACAAATTCATTGAAAAAGAATTTTATATCAAACACCAAGAAAACATCGGCAACCTCTACTACATCATATCGCGTGTGGTTTATGCCAAACTCTGTCAACTAGATGGCACAGAACCGCAATATGGTGCCGAGATAAATCGCATCGCCGCCAAGCTGCCGCCACTCGGCGTCTACAACTATTCCCCAAACATGATGTATGTGCTGGAGGCCAAGGGGTGAAACAGGTCCGCGCCTTTATGCAAAGCGAAGGGGCGGCATGGCTTGAGCGCAATGAAAGCAAGCTGCCGCCGGTCATTGATCCTGTCATTGAAGCCATCAAGTCCGCCGACATCTCCCCGCACCATACGGATGTCATAGAGGTTGGCTGCGCTAATGGCTGGCGCTTGGAACGGATGAAGCGGCTGTACAACACTCGCGGCATCGGCGTTGACCCCGCGGCCCCGCGCAACGTGCCGCATCTGTTTCAAGGCGGTGCCGATAGTTTACCGGCAGCAACCGATGAGTACGATTTTGTCATCTACGGGTTCTGCCTCTATCTGGTCGATCGCGAAGACTTGTTCAAGGTAGCCGCCGAAGGCGATCGCGTACTGCGCAACTTCGGTCACATCGTCATCTACGACTTCCTGCCAGATTACCCGCACAAGGTGCCGTACAAGCATCTCGACGGACTCTTCAGCTACAAGATGGATTACGCCAACCTGTGGCTCGGCAGTCCGGCCTACAGCGTCGTGCATCGTCAGTTATGGCCGGAACAAGGGGAAGCGGTCACCATTCTGCAGAAAGACATCAACAGAGGATGGCCGCTCGATGAGTGACATGAAGGAATTGCTTAGCCTGCTTGCTCTGTCTGGGTTCATCGGAAATATCCATGCACAGTTTGGCTGGGCGTTTTTAATGGCTGGTAGCCTAACGATGCTTTTCATTGGATATTTCAAATGAGCAAGACAATCGGCGTTATCGGCATTGGCTCTATTGGCGAAAGACATGCCACAAATCTAATTAAACTGCGCAAGGCCATCACCGTTCTTACACACGACCCAAAGAGCGGAGACGAGGAAGATAACTTAAGGCACCTCATTTATAGGAGCGATGCGATTGTCATCGCCAGCCCAACGCCGACGCACCTCGATTACATCTTCAAGGTCTCGCACGCATCAAAGCCGATGTTCGTGGAGAAGCCGGTTGCCGACAAGTATGACGAGATCTGCAACGCAGCAACGATGGTCGGCTACAACCTGCGCTTCCATGCCTGCGTCAAGAAGGCGAAGGAGTGGATGCAATCCGACGTGATTGGAGAACCCGTCTGGGCCAACTTCACCGTCGCCCAGTTCAACGACAAGTTAGACTACCTGCGCGATGGCGTCATCCTCAACTGGTCACATGAGATCGATCTGGCGCTCTATCTGCTTGGCGACGCATCGGTAAGAAGCTGTGTTAGCGACACACCGATGCTGGCTGACATTATCCTTATGCATGAAAATGGTTGCCATTCGGTTGTTCACCTTGACTACCTCACACGACCGGAAGTTCGGCAAACAATCATTTCTGGACTAGATGCAACAATCATTCTCGATCTAGTCAACCGACAGGCATGGCTGCGGGATGCGGATGGATCAATCTTGGATCATTTGGATGCAGACGACTCTTGGGATGAGAACTATGTGGAAGAGATGGCGGCTTTTCTGGCTCGCGTTGATGGCCAGGAAACGATCGGCTGCACCGGGGAAGAGGGGTTAAGGGTTCTGGAATTATGTCTCAAGGCAATAAAGTTGTCGCAATAGCCCAGGCGCGCATGGGCAGTACGCGATTCCCCGGCAAGGTCATGACCGACCTTGAGGGGATTCCGGTGCTGCAATGGACGGTCAACGCGCTGTGGGACTCGCACGGGCTTGACGATGTTGTCATCGCTACCTCGACGCTGCCGGCGGACGACATTATTGCCCACTACTGTTCAATGCACGGCATCAACTGTTTCCGCGGCAGCGAAACGGATGTGCTCGACCGCTTCTATCAGTGTGCCAAAGAATACAAGGCCGACATCATCCTGCGGCTGACCTGCGACTGCCCATTCCTTGACCCATCCGTCATCAGCGAAGTCATCAGGCTAAGGGAGATGACCAATGCAGAATATGCAACAAATACAGATCCTCCTACTTATCCTGATGGTCTGGATGTTGAGTGTTTTACTTTTGCTGCTCTTGAGTGTGCTCACAAAGAAGCAATCCGCAGCAGCGACCGCGATTGCGTTACTCGTTTTATTGTACGCAACCGGCATCGCTTTCCTGCTGCCAACCTGAGGTGTCCACTTCCGGGATTAGAGAAGGAGCGCTGGGTTCTCGACACCAAGGATGACTTTAGCTTCTGTCTGGAGATTGCCAAGCGCATTGGCACCAGCACATCCTATCTGGAGATTCTCGATATTCTTGCTACCGAGCCGGAGCTGCGACAGCTTAATCCGGGAATCCGCAACGAGCGCTTCTATGAGGGAATATCCGATGAGCAACTACCCACACGAACATTTACACGATCACAGCGACTATACGAGCGAGCATCCCAAACAATTCCATTTGCCGCACAAACCTTCTCCAAGTCACACCTCGTTTTCCCACCGGGAAGAAGTCCGCTGTTTGTGTCTCACGGTGACGGGGCTTATGTTTATGACGTTGATGGCAATGATTATGTTGATCTCGTTAGCGCCCTACTTCCTGTCGTCCTGGGTTACCGCGATCCTGACGTTGACGGTGCTGTCCGCCGCCAGCTGGATAGCGGTATTTCATTCTCCTTGGCGACGGAAATGGAAGCGCAACTTGCCGAGACACTCTGCCGGCTCATTCCGTGTGCCGAGAAAGTCAAGTTCGGAAAATCAGGAACCGATGTAACAACCGCAGCGGTGAGGCTGGCCCGTGCTTATACCGGTAGAGATCACGTCTTGGTCGGTGGTTATCATGGGTGGGCTGATTGGAGCATGTCTGTTACTGATCGCAATCTGGGAATCCCGGAAGATGTAAGAAAATTAAGTCGCCGGATTCCTGACGGCTTTTCCTCTGTCAATGATATTGGTTTGCTGCCAAGTCAGGTAGCCGCCATTATCATTGAGCCGAATGGCGACCCTGAGTATTTGCGGTGGCTGCGTGACTACTGTACGGAACGCGGCATCGTTCTAATCTTCGACGAGATAATCACCGGGTTTCGCTACGATCTCGGTGGTGCTCAGAAACTGTTTGGTGTTACGCCAGACCTTGCGTGTTTCGGCAAGAGCATGGGGAATGGCATGCCAATCTCGGCTGTCGTTGGACGTGCAGAGCTGATGAGTAAATGTGAGCCACCAGGTAACATTTTCTACTCGGGCACATTTTTCGGTGAGACACTGGGGATCGCTGCAGCTCTCGCAACGATTGACAAGATGGAGCGGGACGATGTTATCGAACACCTGTGGTCGTTTGGCACGCGGCTGAGGGCTCATATCAATACTATCGTTACTCAGTTGGGGTTGCATGATGTCGTGCGCCTCAGCGGTGAGGCTCCACTCATCAAAATAGATTTCCTCGGCGAGCACAAGGAAAAGTTACGTTCGCTGTTCATCGAGCAGATGGCGCAGAACGGCGTGCTAATCATCGGCTCCAACAATCTATCGTTCGCGCACAAGGACCCGCAGCTCAAGCGCATTGTAACAGCCTACGGGGCAACACTGATCGCGATCAGGGTGGCGATTGACAGCGGCTCCATCAGTCAGGTCGAGGCTTCAGCTGGACTGCCGATACGAGCCAGCGCATGAATATTCTTGTTACAGGCGGCACAGGCTCGTTCGGGCAGGCTTTCGTCAAGCGTCTGCTGAACAGCATCGATGTAACAAGAATCGTCGTCTACTCGCGAGGCGAACATGCGCAAGAAGAGATGGAGCATCGCTACCGGGATGATCGTCTCCGCTTCTTTATTGGCGACGTTCGCGACATTAGCCGTCTTGAGCTGGCACTTCATGGTATCGACACGGTTGTTCACGCCGCTGCATTAAAGATCGTGCCGATCGCTGAGTACAATCCGACCGAGTGCGTCGCGACCAACGTGCTGGGGGCGCAGAACATAGTAAAGGCAGCACTGCATACAGGAGTGAAACGTGTTGTTGGACTCTCCACTGACAAGGCTGTTAATCCGATCAACCTCTATGGAGCCACCAAGCTGGCCGCCGAGAAGATTTTTGTCGCGGCTAATGCTCTGGCTGCGGGTCGGACTGCTTTTAGCGTGGTGCGCTATGGGAACGTTGCTGGCAGCCGTGGCTCTGTTGTTCCTCTTTTTAAGCGGTTAGCTGCGGAGGGCAAGCCGCTGCCGCTGACGCATCCAGACATGACCCGGTTCTGGATCACAATGGATCAGGCAATCGATCTGGTCATGTATGCAATTTATCACTCGCATGCGCGCGAGATTCTCGTTCCCAAGATTCCATCGATTAAGATTACCGATCTGATTGCCGCGATGTCGAACCTGCCACCAACGCTGGTCGGCATCCGTCCCGGTGAGAAGATTCATGAAACACTGATTACCGCCGACGAGGCGAGAGTGACCGCGGATATGGTCAACTTTTACCTTATCAATGCACCGGAGAAGTACCCCAAGGTGGAGCAGGGGTTTTGTTACACCAGCGACACTAACACCGAATGGCTCACCGTAGAACAGTTGAGGGCAATGACATGAGAGGACCTGGGAGACCGCTGAAAGACTTGCCGAAGAAGACGATCATGAATCACATCATTCGGCTGCGCGGTCGCAACAACCGTCACTTTGGAGCCTTGTGGGCCGAGGGATTGAAGACCGCCAAGGGCCGCAAGGCGTGGAAGGCCATACAAGAAAACGACACACAGATAACAAAATGGATGAGCCGCATTTAGAGCGCATGCCGCGCTTCTCGACGATCGCCTTTGCCGAGAAGGTTGCCGTATCCGACACGCTGCGCCGGCCGCTCAGCGGCTATCTCGGCGGCGTTGACAAGTCGGAGGGCTATTACGTCAACCGACTTATCGACAAGTGGTGCGAGGAATTCCGCTGCAAATATGCGATCCCCTGCAACTCTGCTACAAGCGGACTGCTCGCCGCGTGCATGGCGATCGGCATCAAGCCGGGAGATACGGTATGGGTCTCCGCGATGGGTATGTCTGCTACGGCTGCCTGTGCGAAGGTGTTAGGAGCACATATTGTATTCATCGATGTCGAGACGATCAGGTTCTCGATGAATATGAATATGATGCCGAGGGATGTGCCAAGATGCGTTATTATCACCAGCTTGTTTGGCCATCCTGCCTACCTTTCGAGCATTCGGTCCTGGTGCGACTCCAATGACGTATGGATGATCGAAGATGCCGCACAAGCACCATTCGCCATGGAGGCGGGCAAATACGCGGGCACCATCGGACACATCGGCGTCTTCTCATTCAACGTCCACAAGCACATCCAGGCCGGGGAGGGTGGGATCTGTGTTACCGACGATCATGCACTCGCAGAGAAGCTGGCTGGTGCTATTAACCACGGTGAGCTTGCTCATCGCAGCGCTGGCCTTAATCTTCGGATGACCGAGCCGACCGCGGCGATTGCCTGTGCCCAGCTCGCCCGCGCGTCGCATATCATCGAGAGCCGCCGGCACATTGCCTATGAACTGACCGAGATGGTTGCCGGCATCCCATGGATCACGGCGCAGACCGATGATGTCGACTGCAAGCACGTCTATTATCGCTGGGTAGCGCGGGTCGATCCCGTCAAGCGGCACAGCTTCGTCGGCAACCTGAACGCGCGCGGATTCCCCATGGTGTCGGGCTACTCACCGACACTCAACCGCATCTTCAATGGCTACACCTTTGAATGTCATGTGGCACAGGACATGGAGGATCGCGAGCTTATCAGCTTCGGTGTCTGCGAGTGGGAGCCGAAGACCCGGCACTTCAACCAGATGCGCGAGATCATCAAGCGAGTCGCGGAGGGGCTGACATGAAGATCGCCAACCGACGCATCGGGCTGATCGAGCCGCCCTTTGTGGTGGCGGAAATTTCCGGCAATCACTCGGGCTCGCTGGAGTTTGCCAAGCGGCTGGTCAAGGCAGCAAAGCGGGCCGGCGCGCATGCAGTAAAGACGCAGTGCTATGAGCCCGACACCATCACGCTGAACATCAGCAAGCCTGACTTCATCGTGCAGGACGGCCTCTGGCGCGGGCGCACGCTGTACGAGCTCTACCAGAAGGCGCACACCCCCTTTGCCTGGCACAAGGATCTGTTCCATGTCGCCCACCATGAGGACATTGCGATCTTTTCTTCTGTGTTCGACTTCAGTTCGGTCGATTTCCTGGAGAAGCTGGGTTGCCCAGCCTACAAGATTGCTTCCTTTGAGATCGTCGACCTGCCGCTCATCGAGCACGCCGCATCGACCGGCAAGCCGCTCATCATCTCGACCGGCGGGGCAACCGATGCGGAAATCCTAGAGGCCAACGAGGCAGCCGGCGGCAAGGCGGCCTTCCTGCATTGTCCGGTGGGCTACCCGGGAAACGAGAAGACGGCTGACCTGCGCCGCATCAGCATGATTAGCGCGATGTTCGGCTTCGAGAACCCGGTGGGCATTTCCGATCATACCAGGGGGGATATCGTGCCGGTGGCAGCGACGGCCATAGGGGCGACCATCATCGAGAAGCATCTCAAGCTCGACGCCAACAGCAAGTCGGAGGATGCGGCCTTCTCCCTGGTGCCTGGCGAGTTCGCGCACATGGTCAAGGCGGTAGAGCTGACCTATCAGGCGCTGCAGAGTCAGCCGCACTCGACGGCCAACCGGCAGTTCCAGCGTTCACTATATGCGGTGGCTGACATCAAGAAGGGTGAGACCTATAGCCTTGAGAACATCCGTTCGATCCGTCCCGGCTATGGTCTGCCGCCGAAGATGCTGGAGGATCTGCTCGGGCGCAAGGCGACACGCGACTGGCGCAAGGGCGACCCGCTGTCATGACCGACCAGCAGATCATCATTCCCAAGCCGGAGCAGGAGGTTCGTCCTAGCTGGCGCGAGGAGTGGTTCAAGAAGATGGAGGATACCTGGAATCCTCCCTTCGAGATTCCCAATATCGAGTTTCATTATTACAAGGAAGACTTCATCAACCGGCACCTGAGCGTGCGGGCGGCACGCGACTGGAGGAACCATCCGTTCTGGTTCTACGTCTGCGTGCTGTTCTTATTGGGACAAATGGCGGCGCTGGGACTTGGGGTCTCATTCAGGATACTCAAGCCGTTCATCCCGGCGCTTGATTTGCCGAATCTGAGCTAAGTGAAAGCTGCGCCGCCAGTCCAGGATCACTCACAGGACCACTGTCATCCGCTGTGCGGTTGATGACAGCAAAGGAGTCGACGCAGCTTCCGTTGCCTCAAATCAGGTATTGGCTGCGACCGCAGCTGCCAGCTTGGCTTTCTGCGCATCGAGTGCATCGGACAGCGCCTGCAGCTTGGCCGGGTCGCCGGAGGCGATGGCGGCATCGAGCCTTGCTTTGATGTCGGTGAGCAGCGCGATCACGCTGTCTTCAACGGTACCAAGGTCAGTTACCTTGGCAACGATATCATCGAGGATTGGCATGATTTTATTCTCCAGTTGAGTGATGTGTTTATCCAGTTCAATCGCCCAGGATGGTGCGTTCCACCATGGGTTATAGTACCAGCCTGTCAGTTTTTGTCTGAGATTCATCCCGCTACAGATGCCCACGATGTGTCCGGCTTACAAGCTTTCTTTGGTATCGCTTGGTCGATAGATTGCCGTTGTCCAGATGAAAGTGGACTGGACCATTAGCACGCACACCATGACCGGCGAATGACTGTCCGCCCATGGTGTAGCCGATGTAGTTGATATTGCCGATGGGCGGAGTCGGATAGCCGCCGCCGACACCAGTCCATTCAGACGATATGACGCAACTGACTGTGTGCGTTCCTGGGGTGAGATCGGTACGCGATGTCGGGCACCACCAGCGGGTGGTGCCGGAGGGATCGGAGGCGACGAACAGGCGCAAGGTGGCGGGCGGAGAGTCGGCAGACTCGACGGGATACAATGTGCCGGAGCCGCTGATGGTAAAGGTCAGGCTGATGGTCTGCCCGACCTGGGCGCGCTGCTGCTTGACGCAATAGTGCAGCTCACCGAAGTTGAAGTCGTCGCAGGGGCCGATGCCGACCGAGTAGAGCGCGGTCCAGCCCGGAGCCGATACGATCGGTGGGCTGCCGCCGCCGGAGGAACAGGCGGACAGCAAGAGGGTGGCGAGGATGAGATGGGTTTTAGCCATCGCGGCCCAGTTCTTTCGCAAGCTCGCGCGATGTCTGCAGGTCGACGGCAAACTCGGCGGCCTCTCTCGCCTCATCTTCGGTGGCAAAGTCCATGAGCTGCACCGCGGCCACCGGGTCAGCCGAGCGATAGAGCGCCTTCCTGATCGCCTCACTCAGCTTGACGATCATGGCTTGGGCCCCTCCTGGGTATCGCGCAGCTTCTCGATCAGCACCTGCAGCGCCCACTCGATGTTCATCAGCCGGTTCTGCGTCTCCATCTTGGGATGGTCGACCCCGGTGACGCGGCGGCTGTTGAACTCGACCAGCAGTTCCTGAAAGGTCATGTCATTTCCCCATGCTGATGTTGGACAAAAGCCAGCCGATGGCAAAGGCGATGAGAAAGGCGAGAGCGTACTCCTGAACCGTCGACAGCTCACGCACCGTGCAGGCGGCCCCAGATCAGCACCTGCTCGGGCTTCTTGGCTGCCTTGATCGGCTTAGGCTCTTCCGTCTTTGGCTCCGTCTTGGCGAGATTCTTCAGCGCTGGCTCATAGACCTTCACGGCCTCATCCATGGCCTGCTCAGATGTGGGCTCAACCTGTTTCTTCTGCGTCACGGCCGTCTTCCTCTTCGGTTTGTGGACCTTGGCTACCTTGGCTCTTTTCTTCGTCTTTGTCATTGCAGTCGCTCCTGCTTTACATCCTCCCGTATAGCTAAGCCGCGGTTAATGAGAATGGTTTCAATAGCAGTCAGCCGATCCTGCATCCTCCCCACGATCTCGACCGTCAACAGCAGATTCTTGGAAATCTCAGTGACCCGATCCGTCAGCAGCGCAAGCTGCCTGACCTGCCTCTCATGCAGCTCCATCTCCCCGCTGCCGGGTAGCCAGTCGCGCCAGCTCATTTGCCAGTCTCCCTCCGCCGCCTCCGCCACGTCTTCATATACTCCCGCATGTAGGCACGATGCGATGCCCAGCCCTCGTCACCCTTGCGGACCTTGCCCTCAACAAGAGGCTTGGGCGGTTCCGAGTACTCTTTTAGTCCAAGGATGAAGTCGCAGATCCCCACAACGTCAGGCATGCGAGTCTGCCGCCGAATGGATGATGCCAGCCTCTTGGCTTCCTGAAGTGTCATGAACGTAAACTAACACATGCAGTGTTAACTAACAAGTGTTAACTAACAGACCCCCCTACTTTTTATAGAAATTTTTGAGACATAGGCCTGGGTGGAGGAAGATAAATAATCGAAGGACCCTTTCTATTAGGGCCCTCTACCCTCCTTGTACCGGACCCAGTTATGGCTTTGGGGACTAGATGCCCTAAGCATCTAGCCCCAATAGACCAGTCCTAATGCCTTGTCTTTACAGCGTTGCTGTAAGGGAACAGCTGACTGGCGTGATGGAAGGCGTGAGTCAGATAACCCAACCAAATCCCCTTGGATTTAACTGAGCTTGGATAATCCCAATGAAATGGGAAGAGGGGAGAGTAAGAGAGGGAAGATAGGTCAATCCTTCCTTTCTCGCTCTCTTGCTTCGCTTTGTAAGAGCTCGAAATGGTTTCCGGCTCGACAAACAGCGGAGTTCGACGATGCGAGTTTCCGAATGGAAGGCCAAAGCGAAGGTTGCGAAGCAACGGAATCCCAAGTCTTTAGCGACGTTTCGGCCGAAGTCACCGAAGGTGACGACCCCGATGATTCGTCCAGTCAATAGACTGGATGATGATGGCAGCACGATGTTGTTTGCACTGGATACAGTGCAACAACTGAGGCTTTGGGCGGCAGCCAATAGGCTGCTCGGCAAGTCCGGCTACTTCGTTCACGGCAAAGCCGTGGAGAAAGACGAATGTCTGGCAGAGCCAGACATGCTGACAGCCTTTGGCCTTCGGCCAATCTGGCATGGCCGGGTGTAATCCGGTCAAGTTCCCCAACCACTACTCTCTCGTCTCCACCCCTCACGAAGTGAGGGTGGAGACAGAGAGTAAACCACCGAACCACCAACCTGAAAGGAATAGGATCATGACCAAGCAAGCTTGGAATCAACAGCAAATCGCTCAGGCCTTCAAGATGCTTCAGCATCTTGCCCAGCAGGCTGAGGCTTCGCCTCAGACCTTCGGCAACATCTCGGCCTCCTTGGCCAAGAAGGATCAACAGATCCTTCGTGGCTTCAAACGGCTCGGCATCAAGGATGTCGTGTTGATGGATCGGTCTGATAAGACCCGATCCTTCAACGTCAAGCCTTTCAAGGCTTGGGTCGCCGAGGGTCGTGTTGTCCGGAAGGGACAACACGGAGTCAAAGGGCTGTTTCACGTCTCTCAGACCGATCCTCTGGATCAGGCTGAGAAGCCAGTGGCTCAGCCAAAGGCTGAGAAGCCGAGTGTCGTCAAGTCCTTTGCGGACTTGGCGAAGCTCGTCACCAACGACAACCAGCCGGCCTAATAAGGCCGACTCTTGCAGGGAGAGGCTTTGCCTCTCCCTGTTCCCTTTAATCCCAAACGATGGAGAACACCGATGAAATCGGTGAAAACTCGGGTTTATCTCGAAGATGAAGCGCCGCGGCTTGGCTGCGGCTGGCGAACCCTGCTGATTAAAGTCGGCAGGAAATGGGTACATTTCCTCGATCCCTATAATGGCAACCGGGCCAAGCTCAGGATAAGCAAGGCCGAGCCGATTATCCGCTCGCTCTCTCCCCTCACGAAGTGAGGGAGAGAGCAGAGCGCCGCTAAACCCCGCCGCTCAAATACCGCCATTTCAGTGATAATTGCCGTGCGCTTTTAGGTTATTGCCTGACGCTATCTTTAACACAAACCGTGGAGAAATGCCATGATTGTCAAGTCGTTTACCGCTGCCATGATCGACTATTTCGGCAAGAAGCCGGGACAGTCGAACACCGAGTTTATTCTGGAAATGAAGAAACTCGATGCGGCCTGCCGGGCCTATTTCACCAAGCTGCTGGAAGCCGAAGGCTTCCAGATCACCAACTAATACCAATGGGGAGCGAAAGCTCCCCATTTTCATTTAACCGGGGGAATCATCATGCCAGTAATTAACATTATCGTCCTGACGTTATCTTTAATGTGCGCCGTCAATGGCATTGTCCTGGCCATTATGGCAATGGGACTGCCGCAATAAATCCGACGAAAAGCGTTAATATCAGATTAGCAACGGAGCAAGTCATGGCACGGCACAAGAACAAAGGCGGACGAAAACCAAGGTCCGGATCGAAGCGTCAATTAAAGTTGCATCTGGACGGAATGCGAAAAGCCGACGACGCGCGGGCAGTAATAAAAGGGGCCATGACACACGCTGAATTTGAGGCAATCCACGGCAAGCATTAATCCCTAATTAGGAACGGAACCCATGCTAACAAATATAGACTGGTGTGAGCGCTACATAAGCCGCATTAAAAACAATGGCAAAAAAGCTTATGCACGCGCCTATCTAAATTTTAAGTCTAATCATGCCGATATGCCAAACCATCATTCTTTCGGTATTGGCGGCATGGCAGCACAGGCGGTGCGCCAGAATATCGACCACGCCACGCTGACCGTAATCACATCCCGTCGTTAACACTCAGACTGGTTATCCCATAAGGGACTTGACGGGGCGCAAATGCCCTTAACCAACACATCCAACGGAGCATCGCCATGACACAGACCGAGGCTAATCACCTCAAAAATGGTTACTATAAGCTGCGAAGTGAGTCCTCTGTCCTTAAGGATGGAGGTAGACGCTTTGAAGGTACGCGCTGGCTTATACGAGAAAGCTGTATTGAGCGTTACGCCGATAGCTGGGTCTTGCGAGTTTATAATATCGAAGGCAACGTAGAAGCCTGCCTGATCTCCCCTAATGGAACGCAGCGCAATTACTGCTAATTCACCGCATCACTGGCGGCTTTTTGAATCAAGAGGCCGTCAGCATCAGGCTCTGGGACCTCTTGTAGTGGCTCCACATTCGCCGGCTGCCAGTCGGTGATCCCGAAGTGCCTTGCTAGCTCCAAAGCTGCTGTACGACCTTTTCTGGCCGCTACAGCGTTGAGGATTTCGTTGGCATCCTCCATTTGCGCCACATCGGTTGTATCGCTGATGTCAACACGATCGCGCAGGAGTCCAACCAGTTTAGCCTGAGCGGTCGCCGCATTGGTTAGATCGTTCGGCTTGGCTTGTGCCCGAGCCATCGTGATCGCTTCCTCGTAATTGCTGAGGATCTTATCCTCGGTGATGTCAGCGCGCTTTGCCATGCGATCCCTCAATTCCTCGATGCGCCGCCTAACCTCAGGCCGTCGTTTGATGTCCCAACCGATAACCTTAAAGCTTTGCGGCAGTATCTCTGCCTTCTTGGGATAGAACTCCCACACCTTGACATAAGCTTCCTTGGAGTTGCCGCCATTGCGAACATACTCGCGCGCAAAAAGCTCATGGCTTAATCGTTTCAATCGGGCCATGACGCATGGATATACCATTACCGCTAAGGCACCGCAAACTCTCTCTTTTCTCTCTCGCTTCGCTTCGAGAGAGAGAAAAGAGAGAAAGGAGGCCCCGATGAATTGGATCGTCATGTCCTATGAACTCACCAGCGATAATACGATCGCCAATGTTGCACAAATGGTGTTTGGACCATTTCAAACAATTCAGTCCGCCGAAGAATATGCCGATGAATTTGGCGGAGCATGGGAAGGCTACAGCGTAATCGAATTGCAAAAACCTAAGTTCTAAGCACCCCGCAAAACTCCTCTTCTCCGCTGCCCCTCACGAAGTGAGGGCAGCGGGAAGAGGAACGCCGCCCCGCCACCAAACAAAGGAGATCGTTATGGATGATGCAAAACTCATGGCTCTCTTAACGCAGCTACTTGAGGGCCAAAACAAAGCGCCACGCAAAGGCAAGGGCAAAGGCAAGAAAGGCAAGCGTGTTGCCTCAACGCCGGAGCTCAAGGCCGAGCGAATGGCTGCCAATGATGCCGAGTGCATCAAGGTGTTCACCGCCGCTGGCTATCAGGACGTTCAGCCTCGCATCAACGTTCTGACCTACGGTCGCATCAAGCCGGACGGCACCATTACCGGCTGGCTCAGCAAAGGCCGCAAGGTCAAAGCCGGTGAGCATGGTCATCGGGTTGGAGTGTTCAACCTGTTCCACATTGACCAAACCGCAGAGCTGGAGGCTGTCCAGTAAGCGGCCGCCAGCCTGTCTCTCCCCCCTCTCCGCTCTGCGGAGGGGGGAGAGACAGAAGATAAATGCCCCTCCGAATTGTCGGAAGCCTGTCCCGGTTTCTGGCCTGATGCGGCGCTACCCCTCCCCGTCCCCCGACAAGCTGGTGAGTGCCGTATTGGAGCAGAAATCTTATTCAACATAGGAGGACGCTATGTTTGAACAATTTTACGCACTAAGTATCCGACACGACAGAGAGCTAGGAGTCAGTTGGAGCATTAGCCCACACGCTGAGAATGAATTCATGTTTCACTCTTTTTACCGTCGCGGATCTCGCAAAGGAAATGGAGCCGCTGCCCTTAATGAGGTCTGCAATCTTGCTGACCGGAATAACGTAACATTGCGTCTGTGGACCATATATCCCCAGTTGCATTCATATTATGAGCGGTTTGGTTTTATCCGCGCTGCTGAGAATCCAACTAGCTCGGTTGATTTTGTACGCCAGCCTCAACTGATGCAAGCACAAGCAGCTTAATCACCTCAACTTCCCATCGTCTAGCGGCCCAGGACGCTTGCCCTCTCGGGCAGGAAACGTGTGGTTCAAATCCCGCTGGGAAGGCCAATCCAACCTGAAAATCCACGAAAGGGACGCCGATGAATTTTCAGATCATGCAGCATGCTGGTGGACGTAACTTTGTCCCCGCTGTTGACGCAAAGGGACATCCCCTCGTCTTTGACGACGCCAAACAGGCCGCCGATGCAGCGGCTCAGTTGTCTTTGCTCAAAGGCATCAAATTCCAGCCACGCCCCGTTAAAAGCAAGAACGATTGGCGTGACCGGGAGCGTAACCGATTCAAGGCCGGCGATTACAAGCATGTGCTTTGGATCAACGAGCCGTGGTGGAAGGAAATTCCCGATCACTTCGCTCATGTCGGCATCAAGGACAAAACGCGAATTGCTTTCACTCCCGATGCCGACAAGGGCCAAGCCGACAAGCAGACGGCGATGTTGCCGGGAAAGTATCTGCAGAAATTCTTTGCCGACGTTCTGACGCCAAACCAAATCCGTGATTATGCCATGCAACACAACAATGAATTCGAGAAAACCGAGCTCAAATATGCTCGCACCGTCGAGGAAATCGAGCACATCTACAAAGTGGGACCAACCGGATCGTGCTTTGCCAAGACCACCAAAGCCAACCTCTATGGCTCGGGTGATTTTGCCGTCGCTTATCTTGAGGACGAAAAGGGCAAGGTCACGGCACGAACGCTGTGTGTGCCGGAACGCAAAGTCTATGTGCGCCCTTACGGCGACTATTATCGCTTGCAAGATGCGATGAATAAAGCCGGTTATCGCTGCTCCACATCAAGTCACGATTATGCCGGGCTGCGTCTGCTGAAAAAGTGGATGTGGGTCGGCTATTACACCGATTGGTATCCCGGAGATTGGGATGACGATCCTGACAACAAGGAATTTCTTATCGTTACATAGGGACAACGATTATGCCGACAATCTATCAAATCCTTAGAATGGATGTCGCCGGCACTCCGCCAGTAATGGAGCTTGGTGGTGCGCCAAGACTGTTTACCGACCCGCAATTGGCTGCGGCTTTTGCCAAAGCTATGGCGCGCATGATAGGCGAAAAGTTGTGCGTCAAGCCGGTGGTCAACGATGAATGGCGCAACCGTGAGCACACGCGAGTCATTAACGGCGAATACCGGCAACTGCCGTGGCATGCCGCGGCGTGGTGGGCTGCGGCCTATCCGATCTGGAAGGATCACTTTCCGCATGCCGCCTTGGAGAAACCGGGCTGGATTGCCTACACCAAGAGCCCTGAGGATGGCGCAAGGGACAAGCAATCCCTGCTGCGTCCTGGCGCTTACCTGAGCAAATACTTCGAGCGCCACTTGGACAATTACGGCATCAGCAATCGAAAGTGTGTCGAGGATTTCATGCGCATGTATGGTCCGATCGACATAAAGTTTGCCACCACCGAAGAGGAAATTTCCAAGGTTTATGATCGTGGGCCAAACACCTGCCTTGTCGGCAAGGATTGGCGCGATGACTTTCACCCGGCACGAATCTATGCCGCTGGCGATTTGTCGGTTGCCTATATGGGCGACCTCAATGTCAAGGTGTCGGCACGAACCTTGGTGTGGCAGGACAAGAAAATCCACAGTCGAGTCTATGGCGACATTGCCCGTTTGACGACGGGCTTGCAACGGCTTGGCTACATGTGGGGCGCACCGATTGGTGCCAAGCTAAAGCGCATCCAGCTGAGGCCCGCCGAATACAAGAATGGCCGGATACCGCAAGGCTGCTTTGTCGCGCCTTATATCGACAAAAAGAATCAGCAAGGCGGCGGCCACCTGGCCGTTGTCGACAAGGGCGATCATCTTGAGATCGTCATGGACAATACTCCCGGCTCGCATCATTGCTCTTCCGCCGATGGGGTTAGCGGTAACTACGTCCCGCGCGAGGATGAATTTCCTCAGTATTTCTGTGAGAGGTGCGCAAAGAAAGGCCGCGAGGTTAATCCGGTTTTTGTCGTAGGCCCCGATAACGAAGATGGCGACGACGGCCAAACCGAGCAATGGTGTAGGCCCTGCCTCCATGCCCATGCATGGCACTGCAATTACAGCGGCAACAACTACACGGATGAGATCAATAGGGAGCTGGTCAGCGGCGAATATTGGCACCCATATTATGCCGAAATGTATGCGGTGCGCTGTGAAGGCTCCCACAAGCTCTTCAACCAGCGGGATGTGAGACAAGTTCACTTCCACGATGGCAAAGCACAAACGCTGTCACTCGAATATATCGAGCAAAAAATTGGTCGGATCTTTCTATCCGACATGACAAACCGTTACTGGTCACTGGCGCAGAAAGCATACGTCTATTCCGGCGGTAGCTACTGCTCAGCCGCCAAAGCCGAGCTGAAGCATCACGCCTTTGAGTGTAACGGCTGTGACAGGAATTGGCTGCTGCAACTGCGCTATCAGGTCAAGGACGACAACCTTCTCTGTCCTGACTGCTACAAGCAATTCAGACTCACAAAAGATTTGAAACTTACCGACAGAGCCCGCCAGCGGGCTCTTCCCTTAATTGCCGCCGAATAATTCACTCAACACAAGGAAGATCGTTATGACTTCGCTCAACAACGAGACGAAGCCTGCTGATGATACAAAGCAGGAAGAGTCCCAGGCGATTATTGTTGCTCCAGAACCGCCGCCACAGATGCCAAAGCTCAAAGCCGATGCCAAGCTTTGGAATGAGGTTTCCGTGCTGGCCGACATGCTCTCGTATTGCCGGCCGCATAACTCGAAAACCGAACGCGGTTTCATCGGCAAGTATCTCACGCCGGTTGGCGTCAAGTTCGACAAGAAAGGCAACGCTCACAAGATCATTGGCGATGCCCCGGTTATCTGGTCAAGCCACACCGACACCGTTCACGACAAGAAAGGCATGCACAAAGTCGTCTATTGGGTCGACAAGGACGGCGATACTTATCTTGGCACCGACACCGGCTCCTGCCTTGGTGCCGACGATACCGCCGGCATCTGGATCATGCTGAACATGATTAAGGCGAAGATACCCGGACATTACATCTTTCACCGCGGCGAAGAGTGTGGCGGCGTTGGTTCACGCTGGATCGCCCAAGAAACCAAAGAACTGTTAAAGAGCATGCGATTTGCCATTGCTTTCGATCGCAGGGATCTCAAGTCGATCATCACCCATCAAGGCAGCAAGAAATGTTGCTCCGATGAGTTCGCCAAGGCTTTGGCCGAGCAGATCGGCATGGGCCATGAATGTGATGCAACCGGTGCTTGGACAGACACCGCAGCATATACCGACAACATTGCAGAATGCACCAACATCTCGGTTGGTTACTTCAACGCCCACAGCAAAATGGAGAAACTCAATATCGATTATCTGTTCAAGCTGCGTGATGCGATGTGCAAGATCGACGTAACCAAGTTCGTCGCAGTCCGCAAGCCGGGAGACAACAGCTATCGTTACTCTGGCCGCACCGTTTGGCACAGCTATGGCTATGACGGATGGACGGATGACTTCGGAGTCGGCGGCGGATATGCTTGGCCCAAAGAAAGCAACCGGCCAGAGGGCGGCTTTACGTCTGCCGAACTCGACCGCAAGTATGGTTACAATTCCTGGTATCAATGGTTCAACTACCACGGCGTGAGTGGATACTGGGTGCCGATCAAGGGCGTCGTAGCCCCTAATCCTGACAAGTGGCGCAAGAAGCGAGACCGCAAGCGAGACCAAGGCGTCGTCAAGGGTTGGGTGCAAAAGCAGGCTGAGATGTTTGCTGGCGCAGCCGAGCTGCGTGAGATGCGAATGTTGATCGCAGACAATAACGGCATCATTGCCGACCTGCTCGACTCGCAAGGCTACGGACCACTTGAGTTGAGAGAATACATCCGTGGCTGCGGCGGAACAATCTACGACGACATTCCCGGTTACTGATGCTTTCCGACCTTGGGGCTGGCGCGTTGCCGGCCCTAATACGGAACGCATTACCGCGTTTCTACCCTTGAAAGGTGGTGAGAAGCACAATGAAGGGACTCGATAAGCTTGCCAAGGCCGCTGAGGATTTTTCGAACGCACTTCGCAATCTCAATGTTGACGGCAACGCCGGGGACGGCGAGTACGCCGATCACGACGTGGATGTGTTTGCAGATGACGATGACGACAACGATAATGTTGTCGCCATTGCTCAAGCGGCCAACCGACGGCGTGACGGCATCGACGACGCCACAGAGATCACCATGAAAAGTGGTGACTTGCGGAAGGTGATTGATTCCTACCGCAAGTTCACTCGTTACGCTCGCGAAGGACGTATTCCCACGTCGGATGAGCGTTGCAAGTGGCACGAAAGCGTTCGCGCCGTGAAGCATCTGATTCGCCAGCCGAATCGCTAATACCAGTTTTACAAATAATACCCCTCGGCGTCCATCAGCGCCGAGGGGAGTATTGCGTTTAGCTGAAAGGAGAGACTCTATGGGCAGAACGCTCAAAATCAATGGCCTGAAGGTCACTGATGCTACCAAGTCGATCATCCTGCACGTCACTCAGCGGGACATCGCAAATGCCAAGAAGAAGGACCAAGCCGAATGTGCTGCCGCTGTGGCATGCCGTCGGCAACTCGGTGCGAGTGAGGTCCGCGTCCACTTGGGACGAACCTATGTTCGTTTCAATGGAGAGTGGAAGCGGTATATCACCTCTTACGCATTGCGTGACGAGCTCATTGCCTTCGATCGCGGCGGTGAATTCATGGCGGGGGACTACACCCTCGTCAAGATGCAACCATCCCGGCAATGGGAAAGAAAGTATCGCAAGAACCTGAAAAACAGGCGCGTTAGAAAGCAGCTGATTACGCGGCAACCGCGGCGGCACGTTGCCGCCAACGTGCGGCCAGTCGGCATTTATGCGTAATACTATTGCGGCACGCTAATGTGCCGCGTTTGTTAATTTATAGAGCAGGTGTCCAGAATGGTTACGGATGTGTACTGCAAATCCGCAATATGTGGGTTCGACTCCCATCCTGCTCTCCATGGAGGATGACGAATGACAGAATGTCACCGATGCGGAAAGAAAACCCACTGCACAATCATGTCTAAGTTTAATTTAGATATAATCTGCATGGATTGTAAACAGAAAGAGCGCAACCACCCTGATTACGACAGAGCCGATAAAGCCGAGTGTGATGCCGTCAGAAGTGGCAACTATAATTTTCCAGGTATCGGCAAACCGGGAGACCTCTCATGACATTAGAAGAAATCTTTAACCACGGAGTGAAAGCCGCAACGATGCTTTTCCATAAGCAAGGCACGGTCATGCCGATGTGGATCGCCGAGACAGCCGAAGGCGACATCCTTCCAACCATAGCCAAGATGGAAACTACGGAGCAGAAGGATTCCGTAGCGAAGGAGCTCAAGAAGTTTTTCAAGGAACAGAATGTCGTTCGTTATGTCTCGATACTGGAAGCGTGGTCCATAGAACCCAAAGGGAATGGTGGCGTTCCGCCAAGCCTGCAGCTTGGTGCCTCTCTTGCCAGTCACCCCGATCGGCGCGAGATCATTGCGATTCAAGCCGAGGAAGTAAACAAACATGAACTGTGCGGAGTGCTGTATATCCTGCGTCCAGAATATGGCGAAGCGACGCTCTCGCCGCTCAAGAGAAGTCCTCATGACGCTCTGGCTGAGGGTCGATTTGTTGGTTTATTGTCATAATTGTTTCCGGCAGTAGTTTCATTCCAGAAATCTTCCTGCCAGCTTCAGCCGCACTTTCGAGTGCGGCTTTTTTTTCGTCCTCGGTCAAAGCCTTTGGCCTTTGCCTTGATAATTGTTGAGCCTTTGGATCAGTGCGATCCAGCCACGCCTTAGCCTTGGCCCTTAGGCTTTCCGACGGCTCCAGTTTTAACCAAGCGTCGGTATCCTCAATTTGCTTGGCAACCCTAGCGTCATGCTCAATCCTAGCAGCTATCCTGTCATTACAGTTGCTAAACCACTTTTCAATCTCGCCAACGCTAGGCAACCATTTAGGCGTATCATACGAGATTCCACTTAGAGATACCGCTTTACGAACTAAATCTGGTGGATGCTGCATAAATATGCCCATGATGAGGGCGGTATAGCCTTGCTCGTCAGATGGGGTCGAGTTTGGGTATGACGCGAGCAACATCCTCGCGAACCTCTCCGCTTCCAAGCGACTGCAGAAAATCGCTGTATCTCTCTTTGTGAGATTTTTCTCTTCCATATCCTGATCCATTGCCATTTCCTTTCCAGTCTTTTTCGTTTCGACACCATTTACGCCAAGTTCGACTCCAATCCAGTTTCAGGCCGTCCTTACCCGGCTTTGCAATCCAGTAATCCTTGAAATCCTCCATGGCCGCCGCGGCGCGGCTTTCACCCAGCAGGCCAACCGAGTACAGACTATCCTCATTACTGGGAATCCAGTCAGATGGAAGTCTCGTCCCCCTGCTTCCATCGGAAGTCCGCTTTTTTGTTTCACGTGGAACAAGTGGTAGCTGAGCCGAAGGCGAAGCTGCCTCTTTCTTACTTACTTCTTCTTCTTTGTAATTGTGGTTGTGGTTAGCATTGCGGTCGCACCATCTCCGCATAGCCGCCCGCTGTGCGGACGCAATGCGGTCGCATGACCTAAGTAGCTCAGATTCCACTCTCTTGTGGTATAAATACCCCTCTCTTTCTTCAAAGAAATCAAGTAATATTTTTGAATGATATCGCCATGAATTTCCGTGTAGACCTGTGACCTGTCTGAGAAACTTGGCGTCGTTAGGAAGGGGGCCACCGCGAGCCCAATAGGCCGAAATCAGCAGCAGATAGGCCCCATGCTGCAGCGTGTTGAGGTGCCTAGTGTCTCCGAGATAGTCATGCCAGTATATTGGCATCCACAATGGGCGATTGCGTCGGTGTTGCAACGATTCGGTGGGAATGTTATTTATATTGTCAGTCATGGCTGACTTTCCCTTTCATCAGTTATGGCGAGTCGCCGGCTGGTAACCGACGCGATCTTAGGAAAGGCTCCGGACTCGTCTGCCGGAGCCTTTTTCTATGTCAATCAGGTTACAAAGGAACTGATGGTCAGTCGAGCCCCAAGCGGTGCCGCATCTTTCCCGCCATAAGACACAACTAATAGACGGCAGAGGCAATCATCCTCTACTAATCCGACTCGTTGCGCCAAATCGAGCAAAACTTTCACGCGGTTGTCCACATCAATTTTTCGCTTGTTGGGTGGGTTGAGGACAATGGTGGCACTAAACTCTCCCCTAACCTGCTGATGCTTTCCGAGCTTGGCCAGCCAGCCGGCTTGGTCGATCCAGCGGACGTATTTGGGGTCGCGATAGACCACCTTGCCTTTCGATCGCCAGATGCGATTAAGCGACGGGGGCCACGGTAGATCCACAATGATCTGGCTCATGGGGGCACAATAGGCGGCTTTCCAACTCGCGTATATCGGCGACGATCTCTTGGTTGATCAGCACAAGTTCTTCGATTTTCCAGATTGCGTTCAGGACCGCTGTGTGGTCGCGGTTAAAGCGCATGCCGATGGCCGGGTAACTGAGCCTTGGGTTAGTATGCTTCCTGGCGAGATACATGGCCACGTGACGAGCCATCGTGATTCGTGCGGTCCTTTCCCGACTCATCATGTCCTCAATCAGAACCCCATAGTAATTGGATACCTCGTGGGTAATGTTTGAAAACGCTACACGTCCGTCGGGTCGATTGGGGATTTTGACGATTTCACGAATAAATACCCGGATGATGGGGTGTTCTAGTACCTCATCCTCTACTGGTATTTGTTTAGGGTGAAGGTCGATTCCTTTGTCGGCCACAGCATTGGCTGGATACATCAATCGTTGCCGGACTTCCTTGGCGTGCTGAATCATATCGGTGGCTAGCGTCATGACTACCTCCGGTGTGGGATGCAGTAGAGTTGCTTGTGACCCTCGCACCACGGTTTGTTCTCTTCCGTGGGTGCCGCGCACATGACCGCCAAGCCCTTCGGGTCGCCGCTGAGGTCGATAACAGCCCGGCACCTGTCATGTCCTACCTCAAGGATGGATAGGCCCTTCCCGAGCCACGGCTGGGGCTCTACGGCCATGATTGGTTGCGTGGCTAATTGAGAAGGCGGCGGCGTAAAACGCAGACTTTGTGGATGTGCCGGTTTACGGCGTTGCCCTGGCGGCAACAGGCGCGCCTTTAGTTCGAGGCGATGCACCTTGCCTAAGACAGAGCAGCGGCTTTTCTTCAAAACTGCAGAAATCTGTGAACCAGAGCGTCCGTCGCGCCACATTTCTCGCAGCGTTGCGATTTCATCGTCAGTCCAATTTGTCTTTGCCATGTCCATCCACCCAGTCAGCAATGCTGACCCTGTTCTTGGTTGCTTTGGATATTTTCAGAATCCACTCGGCTCTTGGTTTGCGTCCATTGATCCGCCACTTGCAGACCGCCGAGTAGGATGCGCCGATTTGTGTCGCGAATTCTTGTGACGTTATTTCCTTATCGATCAAGTATTTGTCGAATTTCATAAAAATCTCCAGAAATTCCTTGACGGAGTTTCACGGTCGTACTATCACGATCGTCGGGAGATTACAACACGAAAGAATTCGCAGGCTTTCTTTTTTCTCTCTCACCTCCGGTGAGAGAGAGAAAAAAGAACCCCGGCGATCCCGCTGGCGCTCTCTACAAGGAGATTACGATGCTTGATAAAGTAAAACCGAGGGCCACGTCGGTCATTCCGACAACGAGAGTTACGATTACCCCTCCGAAACTAGGAAGAGCCAAGGTTAGAATCGTCGGCACCGCTCCATATATTCAAAATCGTTTTAGTTCTGACAACCGCGACAAGATGCTTGCGGCTCAAAAGGAGGGATCGGGAGCAAAAAGAACTCGCAAGGCAAAGGCCCCCAAAGACTTCGAGAAGATTTTTAAGGCTTCAATGCACATTTCCCAAAAAGGCTGGATTGGTATTCCGGCCACTGCATTGCGGAACGCAATGATCGATGCTTGTCGGCTGACCGAAATGGACATGGTGCGGGCAAAGATGTGCATCAAAATCATTCCTCAAGGATTGGATACCGAAAACCTAGAGGGACTTGTTGAAATCAAAGGCACGCCAAGAATGCACATTGAGCGTGTAAAAGTTGGCATCGCGTCAACAGATTTAGCGTCGCGAGCGATGTTCGAGAAGTGGGAATCGACGTTCGAGATCGAGTGGGACGATGATGTGTTCAAGGCTCAGGATATCGTTAACCTTCTTGCCAGAGCCGGATGGCAAGTTGGCATAGGCGCTGGTCGCCCCCTCTCAAAGATGAGCGGCGGCACTGGTAAAGGCACATTTGAAGTCGATATGAAAGGATAAGACAAATGAGCATTCAAGACGAACTCCTTCTCATCAAAGGCGACAGCGAACTCCTTACCGGAGAAGAGGTTGTAAAGTGGGCACGCGCTCATCCAGACTCAGAACTCTATAACGACCCCATCTTCTGTGGCTGGGATGAAAAGAAATCGGCCTATGAACACTGGCTATGGGGCGCAAGACGTTTGATTGCGCTGCATGTCGTCTACGAGGATGGTGAGCGAAAATTTGTCTCACTGTCTGTTGACAGGGCCAGAGATGGCGGCGGCTACCGGGATATGGACGAGGTGCTCCGCAGCAAGGCCCTGCATGAAGTCATGTTGGCCGATGCGTTGCGCGAACTTGAGAGGATGGAAGCAAAGTACAATAGACTTCTACAGCTCAAGCCAGTTTGGCGGGCAGCCGCCAGAGTACGTGGAGCGCAACGGAAGGGGAAAGGAGGGGGTGCAGGAAAGGCAGCTTAGCAGGCCCAGCTCAGCACAGCTTAGCCGAGTCAAGCCCGGCACAACCCAGCGCAGCATAGCAAAGCAGGCCAAGCGGTGCAGAGCGAAGTGTAGCTTGGAGAAGCCGAGTGTGGCATGGCAAAGCAGGCGCGGCCCAGCGAAGCTTAGCTTAGTCAAGACCGGCCCAGTATTGCCCAGCAAAGCAGGCAAAGCAAAGCCAAGTGTAGCGGGGCGAAGCATAGAAAAGTGAAGCACAGCGAGAAATAAAGACAATGAGTGAAGTTGGTCATAACCTTCCGCCAAGCATGACAACTACAGCCGGAGAGATCATGCGCGATCTCTCTGGCTGGCTTTCTGAGCATCCTGTCATTCAGGATGAAACCGAAGCTAAAGAAGCAAAGATTTTTATTGATAGAGCAAGATTGGGATTAAAGGATTTAGAGGATGAACGGGTAAATCTAGTTAAACCGCTTAATCAGCAATTGGAGCAAATCAATGAGCATTACCGACAACCACGAGACACTCTCAGAAAAGTCCTCGATGAGCTCGAACGTCGAGTTACCGGATTTCTCACAGCTGAAGAGGCGAGACATAGACAGGATATTGCAGAAGCTAAGCGAGTTGCGGAGGCTGCTGAAGTCGCTGCGCGGGAAGCTGAGCGGCAAGAGTTGGCTGTCTTTGAACAAGCTAAGGCTGGAGAGCTTGGACTTGACGTTGCAGCTGTTACACTGGAAGCGAATGCAAAGTTTGAAACGTGGAAAAAAGCCAAGCGCGCGGAAATCCGCGAGGAAAGGGAAAAGGTAACACTTCCCAAAGGACTCACCCGCCCCAAGCGGATGCGAGATTATGAGACGCTTGTTGTCACAGACGTTGTTGCGGCAGTGCAGGTGATGAAGGATAGTGACCGCATCATCGAGGCCGTGCGAAAATCCGCACGGTCATACCAGAAAGTCTACGGTCATTATCCGCCGGGAATTGAAGTCAAGATAGAGCGGAAGTTATAATCGTTAACCGCGAGTAAATGTCGATGCAGGACATCATAATTTGGGCAGTATCAATGATTGCTGTGATTGCTCTTATAGGGGCGCTAGGTCCATGAGAGACGAGTTGCTCGCCATTGCGATTTGCGTCTGCTGCTTCGCCATCATACTCACGGCTTGCAGCAGCAATCCGGTGGACGATCCAAATATCGTTGACTGCGGCAACGGATACTATGCACGAACAAAGGCACAATGCCGATGACAATAGACCAGATTATCAGAGCGGCCCTCCCGGGAGCCGACGATGCCACCGTTGAGCATGTTCTGTGGGGGCGAACCCATTTTCCTTTCGGTCCCATGACGCCGCAATATTTATTCAAAAAGGCTGACGGGTTTAGGAGAGCCGAGAAAAACGGCCGCCGTCTCTGTGACTTTTGCCACCGGCTGGCGGTTGACGGATGGAATTGTCGGCAATGCAAAGATGCCCTGAGGGCGGTGATAACCACGGGTTAAGAACGCGATGGTCGATCAAGTAGCGAGGGCATTATGCGAGGCCGCTGGTCGTTCAATATATCACGATCCAGATACGCAGCTTTTGGCTTGCTCTTGTTGCGACAAACTGCCGAACGGTACAAGGCGTTGCATCTATTGGGAGACGTTTAGGGGCGAAGCACGGGCGGCGAATGCCGTTAAAGACAAAACGCTGAGAGAAATCGCGTATCACTCTATCTTGCGTCACCTTTATGAGCTTCCGCGTAAACGTCGCCCTAAAAGGACTAGATAATGCCGCGAGCAAAGAACGCAGACGTATTCGACGTGTGGGGCAAGCCGCCCCCGTTGCTTCGCACTCTGACGGAAAGGCAAGAGCGGGCACTGAGGCGATACGTCGATAAAGTGGTCCGCATCGCATACGATTGCGGAGTCGCGGCAGTAACGCCCGAGAAGAAGGACTAGATAATGCCGCCAGTCCCACCGATGACACTGCGAGAAATGCTTGAGCACATCGAGTCCTGTCCAGATGGCTGCGGAGTATGTCGTGAACTGGCGCGTCGGGCTCTCTCTCTCTTGGATGGCGACAAATACGAAACCGAGATTGAGCGGCTGCAAAAACTAATTAGTGACGTGGCGGTGCATGTCCGCCCCGGCGATTTGCCCCCTGCGCTTTTCTACCGGCTGACTGCCCAAGCCATAACGCCCGAGAAGGACTAGATAATGCCGCTAACACAATCTGAGATGTTTTTCATGATTATTCTTCTTGCAATAGGCGCATGGAATATTGCCGTGAGGCTTCCATGACTGAACTAATGCCGGAACCAACACCAGAACAAATCGATGCGGCGGCTCGGGCAATCTTTGAGCACATGACCGACATCAACGGAGACGAGAAAGCCGCTGCGGCGCTAACGCCCGAGAAGAAGCTACAAACAACTCAGGAACCGACACAAGAGCAGATCGAGGCGGCGGCTCGGGCGCTGAAAGCATTGGCGGCGCTAACGCCCGAGAAGAAGGACTAGATAATGATCGAAGTGCCAACATGGCTGTTTGTCTTGATGTGCGTTCTGCTGTTCGTAAATTCAGCAATCGTTCTGATGCGCTATAGGGACTAAATAATGCCGGGGCGAATTTGGTGTTTCCTATTTCACTGGCGCGGAAGAACCTATGCCGATGGATGGATTTGTCGTCGGTGCGGTCGAATGTGGCTTAGGCCAGAGAGGACTAGATAATGCCGGAACCAACACGAGAGCAGATCAGGGCGGCGGCCAAGGCTATGGCGGCGCGGCGCGGCATTGAGTTGGACAAGATACCGCTTGCATGCCTCGTTGACTGGCTTGAATCGGCGGAGGACGCCCTCACCGCCGCTGCGGCAGTATCGCCCGAGACAACGCAAGAGCAGATAGAGGCGGCGGCTAGAGCAATATGGCAAACACTCTTTCCGCACCTTCCTTATCAAACCGGATGTAGCGCCGCCGCCCAAGCCGCACTCAAGGCCGCTGCGGCGCTAACGCCCGAGAAGGACACCGCCCCCGGTCACACTGATCTGATGGTGTCGCCCGAGAGCATAGAAGAATATTTCGCGGCGTTGCCGCCCGAGCAGGAACGCAAATGACGAAGAAACCTGAAAAACATTTTCTTATGTACGGGCGCCTCATTGGCGAGAATGACGCTTGGGTTAGTTGCGCCTGTGGTTGGGAGGAATCGGCTTCAGTCAGAGACATAAAAATGGTTGGAGAACTTCACCTAAATCAAGCGGCGTTTGCACCCGAGAAACGCCGGGACGAAATAGGGTACGTGCCAAAAGACGATCCGAGGCTAAACACAATAATTGGACCGCGTTCGCTCGATAAACGCCGGGAGGAATGAGATGGAATGGTTGCTAATTCTCTGGCCAATCATCGGATGGGTAAGCGGCTATTGCTCAACTCCAAAATGGATGTTTCAAGCCGACCCAAATGGATATCTTGTCTTGTTCTTCTGCGGGGGAGTTGCCGGACCATTTGGGCTGCTTTGGTTTCTGCCCGACGATAATGATTGAACACACGCCCGATAAACGCCGGGAATGACGGAGTGCGAGCAACAACATGACTGGCGAAAAACCGGAGAAGTACGAAAGTACATCAATGATGATGGGCGACTTTTCCGGCATGGCAACAAGCCGGTGGCAATTCTTAGATGCGCCAGATGCAGCCAATCGGGGTTTCGTCACTTGGATGGTGTCGTGGTTTACACCTGGGCGAAACTTAAACAACGGCGTTAATGATTGATTAACACTGAAAGGAAGAAACATGCCAGTCGCTACAGTTACAGTTGCCGGTAAGGCAGCCCCGGAGTTGGGAAAGAAGCGCGGGAGAATCAAAGGTATTGATGGAATGCTTTTCCAAGCTGATCCCTCCCTTCTCGACGCAATCTCGGTAGGTGCTACATATCAGATCACCTACAAGGATGATGAGTTTAATGGAAATAAGTTTCGTGTCGTTGAAGGTGCGATGCCGGCAACTCCAGGAATGGCAATGCAGCCAGCAGCGCAAGCACCTCAAGCCGGCAGACCAATGTCGTCTCAGCAATCAATGCCAACGACCAAGGATGAGGACATCGCGACACTGGCGATCGCTAAAGAGCAGCTGAACAAGATCAATCCCGGCGATATAGAGATGGGATTTCACGTTCTCAAGTCCTCAGCAATGATGTGGCGCAAGTTCAAAAGCTGGCAGAAGCTAGGACCGCAGACGGTCAAAGAGGATATGGAAGATGACATCCCTTACTAATGATCGCCCCCTCAGTGAGATCTACAAAGAGGCCGGAGATGATTGGGTTGAGAAGGATGCCATTGCCAGGTTAAGAGAAGAAACCAAGTCACTGCGCTTTGCCCAACGCTGTCAAACCTTGGGTGACATTCCGGTTAACCGCGCTGAACAGACAATAAAAGGAAGCACGGATTGGTATGAAGAAGTTATTCAAGACGTTGGAGCGAGAACGGCAGCCAATAAAGCCAAAGTCTACATGGAATCAGTGAAGATGCGGCACAGCGAGCATATGAACGACGAGGCCAACCACCGAGCGGAGTCAAGATTATGACCAGACCCAAGCGGGTAGTGCCCGCAACCATGGAGTGGTCATATGAGAAATCGTGCGTTTCGACGCCATCAAGCCTATCGGCATATGTGGCGCAGGCTAAAGGAAGATAGAAACCAGCATTACAATGATTTGAGCTGCCCTTGTTGGACCGATGGAAAGGCAATGGCTCGTTTTAAGGAGCAGCCCACCGTTTGTTCTGGACCATGCTGTGGCAAGCCGCGGCGTTGGTACAAAGGCCAAGAGCGCTTTACCACGCAAGAGCGGAGGCTGAAAAATGTCCCGATCGGTCCCCGAATGGATTGGAGCGAGTGATGACACACCGATACCTCCTAGAGTGCGGTTACGGATTTTTGACCGATATAAAGGAAGGTGCAATCATTGTGGCCTGTCTATTTGTGGCCGTCTACTTCCTGCTTTCGATCACATCGTCTCTCTCATTAACGGAGGACAGAACCGCGAACAAAACATCCAGCTGTTATGCTCCGCGTGTCATCGACCCAAAACAGCCGCCGATGTTCATACCAAATCTGTCACCTACACCAAGAGAGCAAGGCGTCTGAAGCTGAAGAATAGAAAGCCGATGCTTGGCAGCAAGGATAGCGGCTGGAAGAAAACATTTAACCACGGATGGGTGAAACGATGAACCTACGCATTAGCATAATGGCGGTGCTCGTCATCGGCTTCATCTTGATTTTGGGGGTTTAAGCCATGACACCGACCGTTTGGGTATTATTGCTGTGGGTGCAAGGCATGGCAAGACAGGAAATCACCGTGTCCAACATTTCAACAGAAGCCGAGTGCCATCGCCTTGCGGCTGAAATCCAGCGGTTGACAAGGGGCAGCGCACTTTATCACTGCATTTCCTACCAAACATTGAAGGATAAGCCATGACATTCCACAAACCGTACCACTTAAGACATCGGACCAATATACCATCTTATACCTCTCCGATTGCTACCGTGGCTATCGTGCTGGTGGTTGCTTGCGCTCTCATCGCGGCCTCGGCATTAGGCGCGGTGGTTGCGTTCGCGTTCAGGTGGTGATTTAGTTTGTTAACCGTAAAATCAAGAGGGAGGAAACAGCCACTATCCCCACCGCTCAACTGAGCGTGCAAGCCTTACCCAGCCCATTCCCAGGAGCAAGTAATGCCGAACATTCTCCGTCTCGCGGCAGCCGTAGTGGCTGTCCTCCTCTTCACAGACTCGTCTGCATCAGCACGACATCACCGACAGCAATATAACTACCAACAGCCCCAATCAGTTCAGCCAGATTACCAGCGGCGGCACCGTCGAAATTATTACCAAGAACACTATTATACGAATAAGCATTACGCGCAGGTTGTCGGTCATCCCTCCGGCTGTCCGGGCCGTTCATTCTGCGGATGTGGTGTCAGCAAGATGGTATTTGGCCGCCCGGTGCGTGAGCTCTATCTGGCAAGAAACTGGTACAAATTCCCGCGCGCTCATGCGGCGGCTGGCATGGTCGCCGTGCGCAGGCATCATGTCATGTATATTCAAAGCGTGGACGCTAACGGCAACGCCACCGTCTACGATCCGAACAGCGGCGGGCATCAGACGCGCATTCATACGCGCAGCCTTGCCGGTTTCACTGTGGTCAATCCGCGCACAGTATTGTCGATGATGCCGACGAGTCTCTAGCTTGCCGGATTTTTTTATCTTTTCTCGGGAGCCATGATGTTGGGTAGGCTAAAACTAGAGAACGACTTTGTGCCGCCGCCCAACAGCGCCGCTGCTGCCAAGAGCAGAAGACAGATAATGGCGATGACGGTGATGATGTAACGGATTGCCGATACAATTGGCTCTCCCGCTCCCATGGCCGCTCCTATCCAACCAAGCACCAGATCAACAATGTAGAGGACGGCAATTAGCACCAAGATGCCTACCGCGAAGGTGATGATGCCTTGTGGCGTTGCAGCAAAGGCAGTGCCATCGAAACCTAGCGCCGCGGCAACGGAGAGGATGAAAGCAATTAGCAGGCAACAACCTACGGCAATCTTAGCGATCTTGGCGAGTAAAGCATCCTTGGCGATGCCGTCGATAGTGATGAAGAAGATAGCACCAACGCCCAGAAGCAGAATCATGCTTACTATAAAAGCTATGAGACCCGACATTGTCGCCTCCTGTTTTCATCGTTGCAACTCTTTACCCGGTGGATTCGTTCAGTGCAGAAATCTTACAGCAAAAGCTATGCTACCCAGCACACCGTAAATGATGCCGACTGCACCTACGATGAGCCCCCAACTCTGACCTATACCGGTTGACTTCCCTTCTCCTGAATCCATCCTCGCTTTAAGATCGTCAACCTTCTGCTCCAAAGCCCTATGGCCGATAGCGTATTCTTCCCGGTTCATGAAGGTTCTGGCTTGGTCGGATAGTGTCTGTCTGAACTCGTTGACGCCTTCAAACCTGCGCTCGGTAGCCAACTCAGCCTTGTCGATTGCCTTAGCTGCAGCCTGCATTGCAGCGTTGCTCTGCTCCTTCACCGCCTCCAAAGCTGCGGCCACAGCTTCCTTTGACGCCCTTGACTCTGCGGTAGTGAAGTTGGAAAGCGCGCTTATCTTGCTACTGAGAAATTCCTCAAGGGTGTCTAGCGTCCATCCGTGAGGACTGGTGTCGCACTCTTTCCTGGCCATCGATTTATCCAAACCTTGCATATTCACCGCGCAATTCTTTGGCGGCTTGACAGTATGCCAGATATGCTTCTTCCTTAGTCTCAAAGGAGCCAAGATATTTTTGTTTATTATTTATGGATAATTGTGCCCGCCATTTTTTATTTTGACTCTGCCAAGTAACCCCCTTGAGGCCGCTTGTGTTTGTTACGGGTATCTTGCTGTTGGCATTGTTTTGTAGACCGGTTGCTTCGCGTAGATTGATCCATCTGTTGTCTGACCTATTACCATTGATGTGGTCAATTTGATCTTTTGGCCACCCTTTGGTCATATAAAACCAAATGATGCGGTGGGCTAAATAACGCTTTCGATCAATCATGAGTTCTAAATAACCTTTACTTTGTGGAGTGCCGACCTTACTTCCGGCACTTGCCCCAGGAACTCCAAGAATGCGAGAAAGTGCGCCAGTAATTGGATTATATTCCAACGTCTGACGCAATCTTTCATACGTTAGCGAAGTCCGCCTGTTCATCGTTCACCGTATAAAGCGGCCATGTATGACGACGCCTGCTACGGTCGGCGGAGCAGCACCTCTCCTTGCCGCTGCTGGCGGCAGGTTGGCTACAGCAGCACAAATCGCCGCGGCAACACCTGAAGCGGTGGCAACGATCGGATTACCCGAGGCAAGAATCTGCGCTACGGTATTGATCGTGGGCAAGAATCCGCAGGCAGCAACAGCCGCTTCCCGAATCTGCTTGATGACATCGGTATTGCTGGTGCCGCCTGTAGTGGCGCAGCCGCTCAGCATGAAAGCGGCAACCAACGGGGCCGCCAAGAGAATTTTGCGCATCAGATAACCCTCCCTGTTCTATAGTCTTCAACAGCGATAACGACTTCATTGGCGACAGCACGGCACTCGGCATCACTGATGAACTTGCCGTACATGCTTTTATCGGCGTGATCCCTGACAGCCCGGAAGGCAACGTCAAGCTCAGCCTGATCGATCTCCTGGCCTTCAATCTTAGGCATCAGCGCTCTCCTTCATCCAGAACCAGCCCGGCGATCGGGCTCCAAAAGGTATCTCGATTGACCCAACGCTCATCCATCAGCAGCAGTAATAGCAGGTCTGTAGGAGAAACGCGATTTTTGGGCCACATCAGCTGCCTAGGGGTGAAAAACCCGGCCTTCTCCAAGGCATAGATCTTCAGCTCAGCACAGAACCAAGCATCCGGGTTCTTCCAGTCACGCTCGCCGGGGAAGTGATCGGTCAGAAAGTCCCATAAAGATGTGCTGTCAAAAGGCTTACCGAGTTGATCTACTGCAGCCTGTATGACCGCCTCAGCCAAAGGGGTCTTCAGGATCATGTCCCGGCGGTAGCCAAACTTCTGGTAGTTGTGCGGTCTAATGGCTACCCCTTGTGGATTGCCAACCATGTAGGGCGATTCCAGCCCCATGTCAGAAGCCCCCAGTAACTGACCATTAGGCAGAACGAAATCACAGTGGGAGAACGGGGAGTGATTCAATCGCCGGATAGCAGCCGAGGCCCAGTTCTTGCGGCTGGCGGCGCTGGTCGAAAAGCGGATTGTCAGCGTGTCCATTATGCCGAATTGAGTGAGCGCAGAAAGCTGATTAGCGCATCAGCTGCAAAGCCTTCCGGCGAGAGTTTGTCGCGCAGAATCTCGATCGACAGATAGCCCAAAGCCTCGTCACTATACGCTCTGTAGAATGCTGGCGTCATGGCCTGAATCCGCCCCCAGCTAATGACAAGGAAGTTGCCGGCCGAGTTGCGGCCAATGCAGGGAATGTAGTGGCCACCTTTGATGTGCGCGTTGCTGGATGTGTAGTCCCACGGCATCTTCTTCTCGAACTGCCGGTCAGCCGTCTCGGGAAAGCGGATACCGATACCAGCGGCTCCTGTGTAGTAGGTGGCATACGCCAGATCCTTGGGGTCTCCCGGTTGCAGCGCAACGTAGGCGTCAATCTTATGACGATTGCCGTTGCTATCGATGATTCCGGTTCTGCGCCGGTAGGCGGCGGCATCCGACATATCGGTGCCGGAGTCGGTGGCTTGCGTACCGTCATAGCCGGTTGCCGCTGAGTAGTCGGACAGGACATTCTTGGCCGTGAAGTCAACGCCGGGTCCGCGTGACCCCATATGCGACCAGACCATGTGTTCGTGTGCCGCTCCAGCCCAAACACAATCGCCCACCTTGTCGTTGCCGAGCATACCCCAGTCGTGGCCAATTAGCTCATGACCAAAGCGCGGCGGCGGAATCGGCATCGATGTGATGTCAAAGAACGTGCCGAACTTGAGCTTAACGGCACCCGGCCGGGCGGGCAGTTTGCCGAGCTTGTAGCTCATCGGCACCACCGGCGGCCATGTCGCCCCCAGCAATTGCGCTGTCCCGGAGGCACCCAATAGTACGGGCGCGGCTGGTTGGTGAACGAGTTCACGTCAGAGGCGATGCCGGCAATGGTGCCGCATCCAGACAGGCTGACGGCAAACAGGATAAGTGCCAGAATCTTTGTCATATCGTTCTCGCTCCCGGATTGTTAACGGCGTCTGTAACATTCGGATCGTCATGCGCTACGGTCAGGGTCTGCAGCGCATCATCGAGAATCCCATCCTTGTTCAGCTCCGGCCAGCGTTGCTTGATGACCGGCAACACCGCGGCAAAAAGTTCGAGGACAGCCCCCGAGTTTTTTGGGTTAATCATGTCGGCAATCTGCTGATGCCGGCGCAGCCAGAACTCAACCAGCGGGACGACCTTCATGGTTGCAACCTCGCGACTTCAGCAACGGTGCGGCGATGCAAGGCCATGTCAGTTTGCACGGCAAGATGCTGCTCGCGGATGGTGATGGTCTGAATATCGGTATCGCCGCCAAGCCTGCCGCCGCCAAGTCCGAACATCCAAGGCGCAGCATTGTAGTAGCAGACAGCGCGCTTGACGTTCTTCCCGAGCAGTTGCACCGAACCAGCAGGAGACGGGTCATAGGCGACCAGCAGATCGATGTTTGGGCGCTTCAGATAGATGATGCCATGAGCACCGAGAACACAGCCGTTAGCGACCCACGTTTCTTTCATCGCCCCGCCGCTAAAGCCGATAATCGCAACCTTCTCATCCTTCGCTGCCATGACATCGTTGTAGCACTGTGTCCAAGACGCCCACAAATAAGTTTTGATCGACACGTTTGGCAGCTTGCTCAGCATCGAGCGCAGCATGTACATGCCGCTCGACGTGACCGGGCCATCGAAAGACCAGATGCCGCCAAGCAGGATGAAGATGTTAGTCATGACGCCCAGTGTATAACCTTGTCGCTGGGTATAGCCGCTGCGACTTCTGGTTTATTGAGGACAACCTTATCGACGGTTGGAGACTTAGCAACCTCGGCAATCTTGGCATTGATGCGGTTGCCATAGATCGTCCATCCTAGACTGGCGAGGGCGACACAGACACCGATGGTCGGCTCCAGCCAAGAGGCATCAGGCGTAATCATTCCGCGCGTGACCAGAAACGAAGCCAGCCATTGCAGGGCGATACGTACATAGCGCTGGAAATCTTCGCTGGTTAGATTCATGACAGGCTCCTTACGTTTCTCGCTGAGCCAGAGTCGTATTTGGATCAAGTCGAGCAATCGTCGCGATCATCGGCGCGACACCCGGTTGTGTATCCCACGCCGTTCGACTGAACCTTCCGTCACCAACGTACTTGCCGCGCTTCTGGATATTCGTTCCTCCCCAGACATACGGCGATGGTAGTCCCATATTGTTGTATCCGGTGCCGTTATAGATCTCTGCGTAGTACAGAATCTTTTCGAGCCGCCAGTCACGCACCGACGAGAGACCATCTAGGCGCAGGGCATCGATCGCCCCTTCCGCGAAGGTATCGAACGGACCACGCCCTCTTGGAACGTGGGTGGTCACTTCATGCAGCGGATCGCCATTGCCGAGATAAGTATTAAAGTCGGCGTCACTTTCCCGGCGATGCAGGGCGGCAATCAGATACCAAGGGACGCCAGTCTTAGCCTCGATCTTGAGATACTCTGCTTTGTGGTTAATGGCAAACTTCGCTATCCAGGCGAAATCCTTCAAGCGGTCAGGCTTGACGACCATCGCATCCCACTGCTTGGCATACTCAGGCCATTTGAGTCCGTATCTCATTGGTAGTATCGCCTCACCATGTCCATGACATCCTGATTGCCTTTAGCCAGCTTGGCAGCCTTTGGATAGTATCTCTTGAAATCTTGCGGACCTAATCCCAATAGAAATTGTGTCTGGATAGTAAAAGGCAGCCGGCTAAACTGATAGATATCCGCAGACCCAGGAAGAACCTTCCGCCCCTTCCCGCTAATCCCTGCCTCCGCCATGCGCTTGGTTGCCGCCGCCATGCCCTGTTCATCATTCTGCTGGCGGGCCAACTCCAGGGCATTACGCGCATCCTTGCGCTCTTCCATGATCTTCCGCTCGGCTTGTGGCCGTTCAATAGGAGAAACGTAATGAGCGAACAGATAGGACAGCTGATTCTGTGCTGGAGTCTTGGATACATAAGCCGGAGCTGGGCCGAAGCCGAGCATAGCCAGCTGACCCTCAGGCTGCGTCAGGATGTTCATGTAACTGTGGACCTGGTTCTTGTCGTCCCATTTGCCGGAAGCTTTAAGCGCCCGCTTGGCCCCCATGATGGTGATTGGATTGAACTGATCTGACAGGATGTACTTCGTCATCTGCTGAACTTTTGTGTAAAGCGGAGAAGCCGGGTCCATGATGTTGTAGCCGTAGTAATCCTTGTTCTCGTACATCTCCTTCACCGGCTGCAGCAGCATCTTGTTCCAGATCATCTCACCGACACCGGCAATCGGATTGCCGTATTGCTCTTCAACATGCTTCTTCAGCATCGGCACTTCGCGGGTGTAGTACATATTCGACAACCGCCGCGGCGAGCCGTCAGGGTTAGTGCCGCCGAAACGCGGCATGAAGTAATCCATCCCTTCCGGATTATCGCCGGTCATGCCCTTGGTCATGGCAGCGTTAAGCGCCATCGCCGTCGTCATGTAGAACAGTGCAAACGATGTCTTGCTCTTGGCGGCATTGACCGCCTCTTGCGTCGGCGTCATCAGGGCGCGGTTGAGGAATGGCTCCAGAGCTCCACCACCGAACTCACGCACGAAGCCGAGATTCCACCCAAGCGACAGGAACGAGCCAATGCCGGCATCCTTGAGCGTCCGATTCCAGAACAGGTTGGAATAAAACATCTCACCGAAGCGGTTATCGACGCTCTTGGCGATCGTGCCGAGTGCTGCGCCACGCAACTTGGAATCGGCCTGAATGTCGGGACGGCGCTCAAACAGCGCCTGTGCTTCCCGCACATAGGCCGCGCTCTTCAGGTTGGGAATCCACTTCTCGAACAGCTGCTTCTGGAGAAAGCTAAGGCCCTGCAAGGCTCCGCGCGGGACATACTGCAGCGGATTGTTCTGCGCCCAGGCTTCCTTGAATTTAGTCGCACCTTGGGAGCGCAGCTGCTCTGACAGCTGTGGAGAAAATCCACCCTCGATGGCGAGCTGATTAAGGGCTTTCTGCTCCGGTGTCTGCCGCCACTCAGGCGTCAGCCAAGCCTCGCGCAGCTTCTGTCCTTCCGGAAAATGAAACCAGCCGGTGAATCCCTGTGCGGTCGCACCGATCGCTCCGGTGATGTCGCCGGTCTTAGCCTTGGTCCAGCCTCGCGCGGCAGCATCATTTAGGGCGATATGAGCGACGTGCAGCAAGTGGAAGGCGCTCAACCCAAGCTTGATCGGCACCCAATGGTTCTTCAGGAACATCCATTTGCGGAACACGTTGCCGATCGCATCGTCTCTATTCCATAGCCCCTTGGCGTCGACGGCGTTCTTCCAGATCGGAGTAACGTCCGGATGAATGGCATAAAGATCCCCGGCCGGATTCTTGATGATCTGCCAGCCGGCCTTCTCAAAGTTGGAGCGCTGACCGTCATTCTCCAGCTTCTTGGCCGCACCCATATCGGATAGCTGATTAACGAGCTCCATCTTGGCGCGCATCTCCGAACCGGCGATGAGACGGTTCTGCGCAAGATCGATCGGATTGGCGTTGCCTTTTAACTTGTAGCCGGCATCGAGCGCCTGCTGCAGATAGTCGAATGTCCTGCCCTTGAGGAAGTTGGCCCGTCCCAGATTGGTAATCTGCTGGTTGATGAAGCTCTGAACATTCTCCGGCTTCTCGTATTCGCGCGGCAGATAGTCTTCCTTGTAGCCGAACTTCAAACCGGCATCGCGATCAGCATCGTTTGTCCAAGCCATTAACCTACGTAATATGTCGGAATGCGGCTGCAGGTCTGGTGGCAGGGGAGCTTGCGACTCCCTTGTATGCGACTTGATGAAGTCGACATTGGCGTCATAGGGGCGGGCGACGAAGGCGTAACGTATTTTATCCATCTCATGCGTGATGGAATCTCTGCCTTGTGCCTTTGCGGCGTTGTAGGCACGGAATGGTGCCTGCGAGTCAAACGACAGGTTGCTTATCATCTCCGGCATGAAGGTGCGCTTGAAGCCCTCGACCCTCTCGCGCAACCACGGTCCAGCAACGGGTATCTTTTCAAACAACATCGGATCTGGCTTGGCGGGAGTAGCAATGTCGGTGAAGTCAGCATTGGCCTGACGCAGATTTTCCTCATGCTGAGACAGCTTGTAGTTTGCATACTTGGATTCCGGCGAATCGAGACCCCACTTGTCGTAGGCTTCCTGCGCATCGCGATGCAGCTTTGGCGTCTCCTTGGCCAAAGCACTGATGTTGTCTTGCGCGCCCTTAAGCGCCGCCTCGTCGATCGAGGGGGCGGCTGGCCTGACCTGAATGGGGTCAATGGCTCGACTGACCAAGCGATGCCCAAGCGCCGGTACAGCCGTGCCTAGCACCTGCTGTGGATAGCTTTCGGCTAATCCAGTTTCGACCGGTTTACCTTGCAGGACATTCTGCGCTGCCTCACCGGCAGTCCCAATCGCCGGCTGAACACCGAAGGCTTGGAAGGCAAGGTTCTTGAGTGGCCCTTGAGCGATCTTGAGCGGAAAGGCCGCCCAGCCTAATGCAGAAAAGACTCCCGATGTGCTCGCTCTGCTGACCGCTCTATTCCATGCCCCGTCAGGATCGTTAGGAGACTTCCTCAGCTCTTCGCCAAAGACCGGGCCGATTGCCTGAAATGCTGCTCCCAAGCCTGCGCCGCCAGCACCACCAGCAATAGCGCCAGGAGGACCTGCCGCTGCGCCACCAGCTATACCCCCGGCAATGCCGCCGCCGAGCGTAGGAGCGCTTGCACCAAGCTGATACATGCCCTTGGAAGCCAAGGTAGAGGGGTGCAGCACGTCACCCCACTGCATGGGTTCTGCTGCAGGACTTGGAGTAACCGACGAGGGGACTGTCGGCTTTTGGCCACGCAGAACCCCGGCGCTCTCGCCAGACTCTTCGATGCTTCTTTGCAGGCCGGCAATCAGCGAATCGAGCGGTCCCGGCATAGGGCCAGCCGCCGGCTTGTGCTTAGTCCAAGGGGCATCCGGCACGTCTACAGGGGCGGCTTTGGCTTCCGTCCACGGTGCATCTGGCAAGTCGTCTTCGGCCATTCATTATGTCCCAACCTTGGACCATGTTGAGGAATCGCTATCGGGGCCGTCTTTCACCTTCTTGAAGGTGCCTGACTTGAATTTTCTGATTGTATCAACCGGAGTAACATTGACGGATGCCCGCGACGGATCACTCTGCATGATCTGAATAGCTGCCTGATGCAAAGCCTGCGGGTTGCCGACAAGCCCAGGGTTATTCTCGCGCGCTTCCTTGAGTGCATCCTTATAAGCGATTGGCGCACTCTCCTTGATTCTGGTTTCTTTCTCGCCCAAGCGCTTCTCTCGCTCTTCGGCAATGCGGGTTCTGATGTCGGCATAATCAGACTTGCGTTGATATTCCCTGAGGTGCTGATCCGCACGCTCCATGAGCATATCGCTCTTCAGATTCAAAAGTTCCTCGCTGTCGAGCGCCTTGCGCTGTCCTGCCAGCGTCTGTGCCCCGGCACTCAGACCCGCACCAATGACTGAGCCAATCGGCCCCGGTGTTGACATCATTGCAGCGCCGGCACCGACCAAGCTCAGCCACGGGCTGCGAACCATCCTCTGTCCCCAATCAAGCGGCTCTCTCCCCTGCGCCAGGTAGCGATCCATAGCCGGCTGATAGTCGGCAACCATCGAGCGTGCCGGACCAGCACCGGCCCCGGCACCGGCCCCAGCATTCTCGAAATTGCCGGAATGAAATTGCGTAGCCAGCCGCTGCGCTTGATCCAAGCCAAGCGGGCGTCCTTGCGTCGTACCGGCGGGACGCTCGAACTCGGTGCGGAAGATGCGCGCTGCCTCAGCCGGGCTACCTGCTGCCTGCATGCGCTTGACCATATCGGCATATTGCGGATTTGTCTGGATCTCATGTTGAAGAAAGGCCAGCTGCGTGCGTCGATCGATGGGATCGAGGCCATTCTTTCCGGCGAAGTCATAGAGCGCATCTCTGCGTTCATTGCGCCAGCCGGCAATGCCAAGACCAGTCCCTTGGTCGTGCGATTCTGCCGGGTCAAGTCCAGGACTTTCTACACCAAGATTGCCCATAATGGCTGACGCCACCTGCGGACCATAAGCCTTGCCCAATTCACTGTGCCCACCACGATAGACATCAGACAGACTCGCTGACGGGTCCGTCAGACTCGCCTCTTGTGGCCTTGATGTCGGCATAGCAGGGGCAAAGACATTTGGTTCAGCCGGAGTAACGGCGGCCGGAGCAGACTTAGGCCCACCGAATAGGCCAGAGAGTCTTCCACGGATTGGGTCGTCGGACTGCCCCGCTTCAAGCACTCCACTTACCTTCGGCGCATAGTAATTCTGCGCCTTCGACAGGACATCGCTTAATGTCAAATGCGGCTGGTCAACCGCAAACGGATTGTCCGTGTCGCCGCCCTCCTGCATGGGCTGACCGATATCAAAAGGGCTTACCCCTCCGCCTCGCGCCAGAAGAAATGGTGCTACAGCCGATGCGATCTTGGCAACATCACCTATACCGCCGCTTCCTTTGCCGCCACCACTGCTCGGTTGCTTTGGCGAAAGATCCATCTTGGCGGCATATTGCATACCGCTACCGCCGGTAGGGAGATCAATCTTCGGAATGATATCCTTTGCCCCCACCTCTGGTTGATCGGAAACAAAGGGACTGCCCGGCAGATTGCCACCACCTTGATAGGCAAGGCGACCGCCGCGGCGGAAGGTCGGATAACTAATGCCGCCATATGATCCGTAAGAGCCGGACGGGGCTCCATAGGTTGATCCATATGGAGTGGTGTCACCAAAGCCAGCAGATGTACCGGGGAACGCATTATAAAGACCAATGCCGGCGACTCCCGCGCCAAGCGCCTGCGAAAACGGGCTCGGTTGCGGTGGCGTGTAAGTCCCGCTTCCGGTTCCATAAGTCGTTCCACCCAAGGCCGGGGCAAGGCCGCCGGTAATGCCGGCAAGGTATTGCGCGGTCTGGAAGGGATAAGCGATCTGCGCTAATTGCTGCTGATAAGGAGCGTTCAATTGCGCTTGCGCAAGCTGCTGTTGCTGGTTGCCGGCAGCGCCCAAAGCTCCAATACCCTGCAGCTGAGCGCTCTGAGCCGCCGATCCGATATTGGCGATGCCATAGCCGGCACCAGCCATCATCTGTTTCTGCTGTTGTGCGCCCGCCAACGCTTGCTGCCACAGCGAGGCAGCAACCTGTCCTTGTCCTAACTGCTGCTGTCTTGCCAATTCCGATTGACCGACGGCGATGCGATCGGCACCAACACCACCGGCCTGTCCGGTCAACCCCCTTGTCGTCTCGCCCATTTGCTGGCCATACAGGTCCTTCATGGCAGCAAAGACGTTTTGCGACATTGGATTGTAATAATTTGCTACATCGTTATCGCTGATTGGCGCAGCACTTCCTTGCAGCAACCCTTGCCCAGTGTTGAAGTATGGCTGCGCCATACCCTGCACGCCCTGAATCGCATTGAAGTATTGCTCCTGGAACGGCGTGAAGCCGGCAACGGGGGCTTGTGGCTGCTGGAAGGGTTGCTGCGATGCGCTGGTGGCACTCAACAGTGCGGCCTGACCAGCAGCTGAAATATACGGACTTGGCGTATATTGCTGCGTCTGATTCTGGGTGGTCGTACTCTGGCCTTTGCCGCCGCCGCACATGATGGTTATCCGATCGTGTTAAGTTCCTATGAACTCGCAGCAACAAGGGCAGGAGAAGCCGTGCTTCCCTTTGCCCCAACAAAGAAGAACTCGCCAACCTTCGGCAGCATCCGTCGATAGAGACGACACTTGGCTTCCGTCCGCACATTGGAGATGATGCCAGTCAACAGCGGCAATCCAGTTGTCGTTACCTGATCCTTCATCCATTGCACCAGTGCCTGAACGTGATGCGACTTTCTGTGTTCGGGATCGGTGTAGATGAGATACTCTTCAAGGTGCATATCGTTGGTGTACCAGTAGCTGCCGAGCATCAGGAACACCAAAGCCTCCAGCTTGCCGACTGGGCCGATAACGCCGATCACTCCACGCGGTCCTGTATCACCCTCGAAGATCAGATCTGGTCTTAGGACGCGGGCCAGAAACCACTGCACCTTCTCCGGCGCTAGGGTGAAGAGCCCATTCTCGTTATGGCCCTGCAGGAAGAGTCGCCATATCTCGAAAGAATCATCAGGGACAGCAAGCCTAACAACAGATGGACTGCTCATGATGGCCTCCTAAATTCGCCAAAGTAATCTAATGCTGCCTTGCTATAAGCAGCTTTTGCTTCTTTCCTTGTAGAGAACTGTCCTAAATGAATGGACTTGTAGTTGACCATTATCTGAGCTCGATACCGGCCGCCTCTTGCGGTATAAACCCCTCTTGTTATTTTTGATTTTGAATTAGCTATATTCTGGCTTTGAGTCGCTTCTCTTAAATTATCAATTCTATTGTCAGACGGATTTCCGTTAATATGATCGATGTTAATCTTTGGCCACGTTCCGTGAGTAATTGCCCAAGCAATGCGATGGACATAGTAATCCTTTTTATTTATCCCGACTCGCATGTATCCATCCTTTCTCACTGTCCCGGCGGACAAACCAACAAGCCGTTTCTTCCCGGTATTTATTTTCCAGGTTAATATGCCACTACCGGAATCGTAGTTAAAAATGCGCTTAAGTTCCTTTATTTCCATCTTGTTCTACTTTTTTGGTCCTGGGAGACTCTTCAGCGTTTGAATATTTTTCTTTCTTACCGAAAGAACGAATTTGTCTAGAACCTTGTGGCCGGCTTTAATGTCACCGTGCCCGATATCCTTTACGGCGTCTGGATGAATGATGTACTCGCCGCCCGCGGCGATAATGGGTACATGGCCATCGTCGCCATCCTCGCTTGTCTCGCCTCCGTCCTGTTTACGGGGCGGCCGAAGGTTTAGGTTCATGCGCGGCATATGCGGACGACCGCTGCGAATATGCGGTGCCGGGAGCCCATAAGGACCGCTGGTAAACATCTTTTTCAGAATCTCACCGCCCGCCATGGTATTGCCCTGCCCCAAGGCACTGGGAATATCCGCTGGCAGAACATAAGACCCAGCCGGGACATTCAATGGCAGCTTATCGGTACGACCGGGTATGGATGAGTGCAGCATACCCTCTCTTTGCAGGCTGCGCGAGGCACCCAACGTCACCATGCGCTCCATGTCGACGCCGCCGCCTCCGGCCTTGTATTTGCGGGCTGTGCTGAGGGCTACGGCAATTGCTTGCCTGTTTGCCTTGGCCTTGCCGAACTTGGCCTTGGTCTTGGCGTAGGTCTTTCCAGTGTGAAACTCGCTGATGTTCTGCGAGACAGTTTCCTTACTGGAGCCGGGCTTGAGCGGCATGATTCACCTATCTATCGGCTGTTGAGGCCATAAAGCTTGTCGAGCAATTCATCGGAAGTACCGTACTTGCTCTTAGCCCTTTGTCTTGTTTTGCGCAAAAGACGGGCTTCGGCTGCCGGTTCGATGCCGGCAAGAACATGCTCGTGCCATCCCTCAGGATCGTCATTCTGTGACGAGCTTTGGTTTCTTGGGTTTTCCGATTTGTCGTTTGTAGTAGGCATTGAATCTCTCCATGCTTTCCGCATTCTTCAGATTGAGCTGGCCGGCCCA